>Ga0182737_1002410_pt1 | contig 15351 bp, 10 predicted proteins | sample eDN5th30CBELigOP_FD_128878 | JGI IMG/M metagenome (GOLD analysis project Ga0182737, IMG submission 128878) | Enriched Organic Plus compost microbial communities from Emeryville, California, USA - eDNA 5th pass 30_C BE-Lig OP (version 2) (version 2) ...
CAACGTAGAGACGCAAGATTTTGCGTCTCTACAAACGGATCACACAAGGTACAAACCCGTGGTCAATATATACGGACCACAGTCGAAGAACCTAGCGTCCATTATCCGTGGATTCAAAATCGGTGTTACCAAATCAGCAAAACTAATGCACGCCGATTTTGCCTGGCAGTCCCGTTACCACGATCGCATCATCCGAGATCAAGCGGAACATGAAAGAATTGTATCGTATATACAGGATAATCCACTCTATTGGCAGGATGACGAATGGTATATAAATGAAGATCATTATAAATCAATATTAAAATAACTATCTTTATGATGTGATGCAAGAACAGATAAACAATCCACTACACGGAAAAAGACTGGACACCATCCTCGAAAGCCTTGTCGAGTTGTATGGGTGGGAAGAGTTGGGAAGAAGAATCCGTATCCGATGTTTCAATGACAATCCCAGTATCAAATCGTCATTGGCTTTTTTAAGGAAAACACCTTGGGCACGTGAGAAAGTAGAAAATCTATACCTCAGGGCAATCCTGAAAAATAAGAACAGGAGGTAGTTTGCCATGAGCGGGGCAGGTAAATCGATAATAAATAAAAGCCATAGGCAAATGGAACAGTTTCTGAGAGAACTATTTGAATACAGCCATCATTTTAATCAAAAATTGGCTGATGTCTTTTACAACAGTCCCGACAAGACATCTGAAAAAGCAGTGAAAGTGTTTAACCACCTGTTGAACGCCCATCAGGTCTGGAACAACAGAATCGAACCGAAACAGGCTGCTTTTGGAATTTGGGAACTGCACCCAGTACAACACTTAAAAGACATTGACCAAACAAACTACGAACAGACTTTGCAGATATTGGACAGGTTTGACCTGAACGAAACCATTGCTTATTCGACAAGCAAAGGACAGCCATTTGACAATCGTATCCGAGACATATTATTTCATGTCATCAATCATTCGACATATCATAGGGGACAGATTGCTACAGAATTCAGAAGGTATGGCCTTGAGCCCTTAGTTACGGACTATATTTTTTACAAGCGGTAAAGACTAACGGATATATGGCGTATCAGACAGCCTCTTGACAGATTTATTCGTTTACAAATGACGAAAAGTACGGAAAATTGAACTGTATTTTGAAAGCAGAATGTTAAATTTGGATAAGATTTAATAGAAAACAGTTATTTATCACAGATATGAAAGACAAAGTAACAGCTGCGCTATTGGCATTTTTCCTAGGTGGATTTGGCGTACATCGGTTTTACCTCGGTCAGACAGGATTAGGTTTCTTATACCTCATATTTTGCTGGACTTTAATTCCGGCTTTTATTGCATTTATCGATTTTATTGTTTTTCTCACGATGAGCAAGGAAGGCTTTGACATGAAGTACAACCGCACCTATGTACCGAATCAAGTCATCAATAACTATATTCCCAACCCGCCTCACCAACAAAACAATGTTTCGTCCGAAATCGAGAGACTGCACGGGTTAATGGAAAAAGGAATCATCATCCGGGCCGAATTTGAAGAAGCAAAAAGAAAGTTGCTGTAGATAGCCGATCAGCCAAGAATACACTGAACATTTAAAGGACAATTGTAAAAAATAAAGCGATTATATATTTGTGGAATCAACAGATACGATCTTGCAACTATGAAGAAAATAGGATTCTTATCATTTGGCCATTGGGCCAACCATCCGGCTTACAGTACGCAGACAGCAAGCGACACCCTTCTCCAATCCATTGATCTGGCAGTAGCCGCAGAAGAGATCGGGATCGATGGTGCGTATTTCCGGGTGCATCATTTTGCCCAACAGCTCGCTTCACCTTTCCCTCTATTATCGGCCATCGGAGCGAAGACCAGCAAGATCGAGATCGGTACAGGAGTGATCGATATGCGCTATGAAAATCCGCTGTACATGATAGAGGATGCCGGAGCGGCTGATCTGATTTCGGGTGGCCGCTTGCAACTGGGCATCAGCCGGGGATCGCCCGAACAGGTCATCGATGGGTGGCGCTATTTCGGGTATGAACCCGCCCAAGGCGAAACAGATGCCGACATGGGACGCCGCAAGGGTCTGGAATTTCTGGAAAAACTAAATGGTGTTGGATTTGCTCAGCCTAACCCCAACCCGATGTTTCCCAATCCTCCCGGACTATTACGATTAGAACCGCATTCCGAGGGGTTGCGTGACCGCATCTGGTGGGGCGCGGGATCTAATGGGACGGCAATCTGGGCCGCAGAAAATGGCATGAACCTGCAAAGTTCTACCTTGAAATTTGACGAAAGCGGCCAACCCTTCCATATACAGCAGGCCGAACAGATCCGCCTGTATAAAGAGGCATGGAAGAAAGCCGGACATCAAAGAGAGCCCCGGGTGTCGGTAAGCCGTTCGATCTTTGCGCTGGTCAACGACCAGGATAGGTATTACTTCGGACATGAGGCTGGCCGTACAGACAAAATCGGCATGATAGAGGCCGATAAGCGGGCTATTTTCGGCAGAAGCTATGCCGCAGAACCGGATAAGCTCATCAAGGAATTGGCACAGGATGAAGCTATCCACGAAGCGGACACCTTGCTCTTGACCATTCCCAATACACTGGGCGTAGATTATAATGTACATGTACTTTCGGCTATTTTAAAATACGTAGCTCCGGAATTGGGGTGGCGGTAAATTGATAAGAAGAAAATGAACTCAAGCATTACATTTCGCCTTTCCTTTCCCGAACGTCAGACACATTATGTCCATATCGACATGCATATACAGGGATTTTCCACGCAGAAACAACTGGATATCAAAATGCCGGTATGGGCTCCGGGATCATACCTCATCCGGGAATATGCCAAGAATGTAGAGCGATTTTCCGTACAGGACGAACAGGGAATAGCGATCCTGCACGAAAAAACAGACAAAAACACCTGGCGGATATGGACCGAAGGACAGGATGTGCATATACGTTATAGCGTCTATGCCTTTGAGCGATCGGTACGAACGAGTTTTATCGATGCGCAACACGCTTTTCTTAGTCCTGTCGGCATTTTTTTCTACATAGATGGCCACCTCACCCATCCTGCCCACATTATGATCGACTTGCCTCCTACCTGGAGCAAGGTATCTTCGGGACTTCCCAGAATAGCGGAGCAGACTTTCTATACAGAAAATTTTGACATACTGTACGACAGCCCCATCGAAGTGGGCAACCAAGACACTTGGCTCTTTGACGTGGATGGCACCCTGCATGAGTGCTGTATGGTCGGCAAAGCGGATTACGACCGTGATCAACTGACAGCAGATATCACGGCCATCGTACAGGAAGAAAATAAAATCTGGGGATCAAACCCCAACGATTATTACCTCTTCATCACCCATCACTCACAGAGTGGCAGTGGTGGATTAGAGCACCTGAATTCGACCGTGCTGGCAACACCCCGATTCCACTATGCCAATCCGGTGACCTATAAGGCGTACCTCAGTCTGGTCGCCCATGAATATTTCCACTTGTGGAATGTCAAAAGACTACGGCCTAAAGCTCTTGGGCCGTTCAACTACAACGTGGAAAACTATACTACGGCATTGTGGATCATGGAAGGTTTTACGGCCTATTATGACAATCTGATCATACGGAGATGTGGTTTTTACGACGAAAAGGAATACCTACAACAGTTGGCACAGGATTTCAATACGGTCTACAACCGTCCGGGCTATGCCTTGCAAAGTGCCGCTGCTGCCAGCTTTGATGCCTGGATCAAACAGTACCGACCGGACGAAAACTCGCACAATACCTCCATCTCCTACTACAACAAAGGAGCCATGCTGGCCGCCGCATTGGACACCAAGATCATCGCACACACCGAGGGACACAGGAGGTTGGACGATGTGATCCGGGTGGCGTATGAAAAATTCTACCTCATAGAAAACAGTGGCTTTGAAGAGGCCGAGTTTCAGAGGCTGGCCGAAGAAATCGTAGGAACGGATCTTTCGGACATCTTTCGGGCGGCACATGAACTTGTCGAGTTGGACTACAACCGCTATTTCCATGCAGTGGGGTACGAGCTCATCGACAGCAACCAAGAGAACAAAACCTTGTCATTGGGCATCAAGACTGTGAATAACGACACACGTGTCATCATCAAAAATATAGACCGGGATTCAGCGGCGTGGCAGGCAGGGCTCAACGTGGACGACGAGCTCATCGCTATCAACGACTATCGGATCGATGGAAACGGTAAAGCGATAGACCATGTACTGGCCACTGTGCAGGCTGGAGACGAGATCCGGATGATCGTAGCCAGGGACGGCATTATCGAATACATCCCCGTGACATTACAGTATGCCAACAAAAAATCCTTTGTGATCCAAAGGATGGAATCAGCCTCTGACGAACAAAGACGACTGGGGGATATATGGTTATCGTTGTAGATGACACGGTTGTGTGCCATTTACAACGACGACGTAGAGACGCGATTATCTTCGATGAGCTCGCTACGCTCGGTTAATCGCGTCTCTACAATGAAATACATTAAAATTTATACCTGATCGTAAATCCTATAGGATCGATCAACCGGATGGAAGACTCTTGAATAAAGTCCAGATAAGGCTTTGCATCCAACGATAAGGCCAGTGGTGTATCGGGGATATCGTATGCGATACCGATCACGCCATCTACACTCAACAAAAGACCGGAAGAAGAAGGGATCGTATTGCCGTCGGAATCTTTATAAGACTTATATTGGACACTCCCGAAACTCCCTCCAAAACCGTAATACCAGGAAAAATTATCGGCCAAAGGCTTGTGGTATTGGTATAGCCCCACGATACGGAAACGGCTCGTGCGGGACGAGCTTTGCCAGCTCAATATCCCTTCCAATGCACGGCTTTCATGCAAGGTGTACCGATAGCTGATCCCCGTAGCACTACCAAAGCGCACACCGACAGCATGTTGGGTGTCCAATTGGGCGTATGAATGTTGGCAAAAAAAGAAGAATACAACAGCAAAAATGGAGAAACGTAAGTTATTTATCATACAAAGTTGTTTTTTTTATATTTTCAGTATCCATGCAAACTTAGATAAATTGTCTTTTATATGCAATATAATTGCATTACATATAAAAGCAATTATTCATGATTGTATGTTTCCAAAGGTATTCATGAGCACTTCGTGGTTTATCGATTTACCTGCGGTGAGCTCGCAAGCTCGGTTCTCCTCTGCCATTGAAAGCTTACTTTTAGAGGAAATATACAATTCTACAATTTCATAAAGACAAAAACCATACCTAAAAGTAGAGGCGCGATTTAGTCGCGCCTCTACAAGTTTACTCCCTGATCGTCAATACCACATTTTCCGAGTGGGCTTGTACCGACGGATCGTACATACACGCTACGGTCGTGATGCCCGAATTGAACACTCCCGCATTGTTGGCCTTGACTTCATATTCAAATTCACGCTTGCCTTTGCCCAGATGGTCAAAGAAGTAATTGGTAGAAGCATCTTTCATCGTAAAATAATACCCTTGCCACCATTGGTAACCCGAAGGACGATAGACCTGCTCGACGCCGGATGGCCGTGCATCTTTCAGATGTACGTACTGCAACTCTGCATCGTTGATCACGGTCAATTTGACCTTGATGCGTTCACCCAATTTTGCTTCGGTAGTTGCGACCCAGGCCCCGTTTCGTTCGACAAAATATTGCTTTTGCACCGAAATCGCCTGTGTAGAGCGCTCGACCTTCTCCAACGGCAGAAAATATTGGTGCACGATATTTCCGTAGACTGTACGGTCATTGTTATTCTCCACCCGGACATCTTTGTCGGACTGTAATTCTTCCTTATCGAATGACTTCGTGAATTGCCCCAACACCAGCTTATTGGCTTTGGTTTCTTGCTGATCCACATATACCTTTACGGTATTTTCCATCGCAAAATCCTGTGGATTATTTGCCAACAATAGGGCGTACACCGCATCCACGGTCATCCAGGTGGTATGCCAGTGGTTCGCTTGCTTGCTGTAGTAAAGCCATTGTGTGATCGCCTGCAATTTGCTTGGGTCATGCAGCTTATAGGCTTCGACCATATAGGACTGTAGGCTCGTACTATTGTACCAATTCGCATTGGATTCCCAATACAGCCCTTTGTTTTCGTCCGAAATAGCCTCTTGTACGATACGGTTCTTGAGTTCGCTAGACGTCTTTCCCTGTCCAAAAATCTGGCTGACGATCCATGCTTTTGCAGCAACACCGGCCGGACGTTTTGCCGTCGTCTCGGAGGATTTGGCCAAGACATCTTGTAATTTATGGACTTTGGCCGTATCCACGCCGACGTACGCATTCCAGTACTGTCTTGCATACAAGTAATCCAGCCCGGCCGAATAATGTGCCTTCGGGCCGAACATTGCACTGTCCCTATCCAGGTATTTGGTCAGCTTCTCGGCGGTACTACGGATATCAGGCGTGATCAATGTCTTGTCCAGATACAGTACTTTGCCCAGTATCTCCAGAATACGCGAAGAAATGTAGGTATTTTCTTTTCCCCCCTCAAACCAGGAGAATCCACCACTCGGCAATTGGTTTTTCAGTACCTTGCTTTCAATGACTTTTATTTCATCCTGTATATTGCTGTTGAAAAGAGCAGCAATCGCATGGAGTTTGGCCTCATCGCCTTGGATATCACGCAGCCAAGGCATCTCTTCCAGCTTAAGCTCGCTCAGCGATGAATTGTCTTCGAGCCTGCCTGTTGCTTCGGCCGTGTGTAGGGACTTGAAATAGTCCGCTATGGCCGGGTAATGCTTGGCAATATATTGCACCATTTTCAATCCAAACCATTTGCTCGTACTTTGTTCGCTGCACTCGTAAGGATAGTTTTTCAAGTAGTCCAATGCCGAAATGATTTCCAGAATGGGATTGCTCTGCACCTGTATCCTAGCGTGTAGATTATCCTTTTGCGCGGCATGAATAGGGTAAGTTTTTGCTTTCTTGGCTTTCAAAACGATCTTCTCCGTGTCGGAAACCAAGATACGGTTTGGAAGGACAGGCACTTCTTGCATCTCGCCATCCGAAAACTCGTCGGAAGCTGCTACAATCTTGATGTGCACCGATGGATAGTCCTTGGGTACGGTGAGCTGCCATTCGACAATGGTATTGTTGGCCGACTGTGCCTCAAAGGTTTTGGTGCTGTTCTCCGTCATAAAATGTGCCGTAATCACCTCATTATTTTCGGGATTCAGTATCTCGATGCGTGCACTTCCTTTTTGGATGGCTTTACTGAGATTCTGGATCTGTGCTTTGAGCGTGATCCTATCGCCCTCCCGGAAATAGCGTGGAAGATTGGGCCGTACCATCAATTGCTTCTGGGTCTGCGTAAACAACGTTGCCGAGCCGGCTTCCAGATTTTTGCCATGGGCAAAGAGCAACAGTTTCCACTTGGTCAAGGCTTCGGGCGAGTCAAATTCAAAAGATACATTGCCGTCGGCATCCGTGTACAGTGTCGGGTAGAAGAAAGCTGTTTCCTGTAGGTTAGTGCGTGCCTGGACATTATCCAGCTGTTCCTGCTTTTCCTTTCCTTCCTTGGTGGTGATCACCACAACGCCATTGGCACCTCTTGATCCATAGATAGCGGTCGCCGCCGCATCTTTCAATACCTCAATGTTGTCGATCAGACTTTGGTCTATCGAAGCTTGATCAAAGTTTTCGACGATCTCTCCGTCGATCACATAAAGAGGAGCAGTACCTCCTACAGAAGATGTCCCCCTAAGCATGACACTCGCGGATTGGGCTTCGACACCCGCCACGGCTCCCGTCAAACTCATCTTCTTTTGCGTCCCATACCCTACTACGACAACCTCATCCAAGACATTATTTCCGTCAAAATTTGTTCGGAAATAATACCAAGCTCCCGGTTTCCACAGATCATAGCTACGCACAATAGAAAGCCTGTTGTCTCTACTCCTATAAGACAGGGATTTGCGGAATGAAGTGTTGCTGGACGTACTCTGTCTGAATTCATTCAATAAATAACGAAAATTCAGACCGCTATAATAAGGCCTGTGGATGGCAAAATTGCCCGGAAAATTGTTGGAAGCAAATACATCCAATGAGCTGTCGTACATCGTGGCTAATAGCTCGGCCGCCACGTTTTGGTTTTTGTGGCTGACCGTAAAGCTCCATTTTTCCTTTTGTCCGGGTGTGATCTTATCCCTAAACGTCACGGTCTTGATCTCCAGCCCCTTGTCCGTACGCACGACAGGAATGCGAATGCTGACCTGTGCAGCCTGATTGTTGCGGACAAAGAGTGCCGAAAATTCGACCGTAGGCGAGATCATGTCCTCGCGTAGCACAAAGCTATAGGAGGCTTGACCATCCCGCCAGGTAAGTACCTGCGTATCTTCTTTGATATTGCCTATGGACGGGAACAAGAAAAGATTGTCGGCACCGGCTACATCGGTATAAAAACGTATGGTCACCTTGTCTCCTATGGTATAGCTGTCTTTGTCCAAGGCATAACTGAAAAACTGGTTTTCATTCGTTTTGCGGGTCTTGGCATCATAGACATAGGTCGTCGCCGAAGCCCGGACCGTATCGTTTCCCTGTACTGTGAATGCTTCAATGCTGTATCGTCCTTTGGTAAATAGATTGGAGTCCAACGCTACCAAAGATGTATCCCGGGTATCGAACGTATAGGACTGCATGTATTCTTTGGTGCCTTTCCTTAGGGTAAGCGCATCAAAATAATGGGGAAAGTAACGTTCGTACTCGTCATTGTCCAGCAAGTGGTATTCGGTATTCTGGAAATACCGCTCATAGACATCGGACAGTGGCTTTTGGTGTTCGCCGATTTTATATATATTGACCTTTCCGGCAAATTTCAAAGGCTGACCATTTTGGTTGGTCGTTCGGACATGCAATGTGCTCCACCGCTTCTCTTCAACACTGTATGCCGACTGGATGGCTATCCGCCAGGGCTTGGTCGAAAAAGAATACGACCCCGATGCACTTTGCATCTCGCCCGAGGGAGTGCTGACCTCAGCGGTATAAGACAGTGAGAAATCGGTCAAACCTCGAAATATGGTATCCATCAAAGGAACCACGATCTTAAACCTACCATCTGCATCCGTGATCGTGACCGTATCGAGATAATCGATGGTGTTGTATTTGTATTTTTGGCCGCCGTAAAATTTGACCGTGTACCGTACCGTCGCATCCGGCAGCTTGGCTCCGGCGAGAGATTCTGCTTTTCCGACAAATACAGCTGTATCCTTCAGCGTATACGTTTCCTTATTGGGTTCAAACTCCACTTTGAACGTCGGTCGTTTGTATTCCTCTACCCGCAGATAATGGGTATCGCTGCCTCCTTCTTTGGCTTTGACCTCTAATCGAAATGTCCCTGCCAATGTTCTGTTGGGCAACTTGAATGTACCGTTTGCCGAACCAAAAGCATTGGTAGTCAATTGTAAGGAATCGATCTTTTGACGGTTGGCATCATACAAAAATATATCTATTTCCTTGTTGTCCATGACCTTCCCGGTCAGCTCATGGTTGTTGTATACGATGGTCTTGAAATAAACCGTCTGTCCCGGACGATAAATAGCACGATCCAGCATTGTCCGAAAACGTGTACTGCCTTCTTCTGTATTATTCTTTTCGTTGTAATGTTCGGGTATATCGTCCAATTCCATTAAGGCAATGAGCTGATTTTCTTCGGGCAGGAACAACTCACAGTCGTCCAGATCTTGTTTGGATTTCCGATCGTTCGCTTTGTACACAAATTCACCCTTTTGATCTGTCTGTAAGGACTGGATCAGCTTAGGGGTTTTCGACTCCGTATCGTAGAGCTGCACCTTTTTATGGGCATGGGGTCGCCCTGTTTTGCGATGGACCAAAAGCCCTTTGTATAAATCAAACTTTTCCGTTTCCTTGTCCATTGAAGCACTAATAAACAGATCCGTCACAACAAGCGTCGAGCTGACGACTGTTCTTTGTTCGCCATCATTTTTGAATTCTTTATTATTGGATGCAAGTATGATATAATTGCCATAAGGCAGTGGATTCAGTTTGTAAATGGTATGATGCGCTTTGTGGTCATCAAATGCCTTCAATAACTTTTGCTCCTCGTATTGGACGGAGGCATCCACCGATGTCAGGAAACTAACCGAGTCGTATTTGACAGTATATTGTTTGTAGTTGTCGGGCGTATTGGTCGTATTGTACACACGTATATACAAGGTATCTACATTTTGAGCAGTTAGTTTGATCGGTGTATATTCCTCGGAGGGTGCAAATACGGCATGGTCTAATGATAATGTTGCCTGCTTGATCTTTTTTTCAAGACCTTTGCTGTTGGCTATCCACGACGATTTTGGATATTCGTCCAATGCGCGATGGATATATTCCAGTGCCTTTGCTTTGTCACCCTTTGAATCGTTATACCATTGTGCTATCTGATAAAGCAGGTAGGCATTATAATGAGATTTATGGTTTTTGATTACCTCTTCATAGGATTTAATAAAATCTTCTGATCCATATACAATATCGCGGGTGAGCAGATACGAAGTCGCACTACGATAGCCGTATTTTTTATTGACGGCCAACAAATGCCCGTCCAATGCTTTGACTTTGTCCATGGCTTCTTGCCTGTCGGAAGACTGTTTCAGAAAACCTATATATTGGTAGGCCAGGAAATGGTATATCGTGGGGGTGAGAATGAGGTTATATCTTTTCTCCAACAGTGGTGTCCAATGTTTGATAGAACTCCCGATCAGTAGATCCTTTTCTTTGAGAGACAGGCTGAATAAAGAATCTACGATCCGGTATTTTGTCTTGACATCTGCTGCAACGAAATCATCTGAACTATCGGATAGGTACCGATTGGCATTGGACCATAGAAACAGTGCGTAGAAATTTTGAAGGACGGCTTTTTCCAAGGTATCGCCTTGACGGATGGCTTCCTCCAAATGCTTTCGGGTCTTGACAAAGGTCGTATCGTCCGTATTATTGACCTTCATCACGCGGCTTTCGGCCAATACCGCACGGATCCATTCGGCCTTATTGCCATTTTTACGGGCAGCGGCTTTGATATCGGCCAGGATAGGCTGTGTCTGTTCGTAGTTTTTGATGGAAATAAGCCTTTCCACCTTTTCCCATCGTTCGATGTTTGTTTGGTCGGCATGATCTTGGGCTACGAGGGCTAGAGGAAATAAAAAAATAAATAATCCAATCAGTTTTTTCATGATGAGGCAATAAGTTGTCAAAGTATAAAAAAAATCATTATCGAACAAGGGATGCAGGAATGTTCGGGATTCCATAATGGAAAAGGAAAAAATATATTCATTTCATCTGTACTTTGTAGAGACGCAATGCATTGCGTCTCTACGGCTAGCAATAGGAATGATAATTGCTATATCATATTAGTATTATTACTTTTTTTAGTATTTTTATGTATTCAAGCCGCACGGCCTGACATCATTTATAAACGATATAATCGCAGAGATATGGGGACAACACGCAGACTATTTGACTTATTAAAAGGTAAAGAGGCTTCGTCGGCAGAAGTTTTATTGGCCAATAGGTCGGAAAATGGCTGGAAAGAATATCGACGAGACGAGATCCTCGATATTGTGGACAATACCAGCAAGGGGCTTCTATCGCTAGGTCTTGTCAAAGGTGACCGTGTAGCCATCATGTCGGGCAACCGACCGGAGTGGAATTTTGCAGACTTCGCCTGCAATCAGCTTGGCATAGCTACCGTTCCCCTCTATCCTACCCTGTCCGAACAGGACCTGGCCTATATCCTGAACGATGCCGACATCAGATTAGCATTCGTCAGCAACCAGGAATTGACCGAAAAACTGGAAAAAGCCATACGGGAAAAAGAGCTCCACATCGATATCTATACTTTTGATCAGGTTGCAGGTCACAAAAATTTCCTGGAACTGTATGAAGCGGGCAAGCAACAGTCTGTCGATCTCCAACCTTACAACGAGGCCGTACATGAAGACGATCTCTTGACCTTGATCTATACTTCGGGGACTACCGGAAAACCAAAAGGTGTCTGTCTGACCCACAAGAATATCATCAGCAACGTAGATGCTTGCCGCCATCTATTGACAGAAGAATACCCTAAAGCATTGAGTTTTCTTCCGCTCTGCCATATTTTCGAGCGCATGGTCGTGTACCTCTACATTTCCGAAGGGCTACAGATCTACTATGCCGAAAATCTAGACAATATCGTCGCTGACATCAACGAAGTCAAACCGGATGTCTTCACGACCGTACCGCGTGTGCTCGAAAAAGTGTACGACAAGATTGTCGAAAAAGGAAAGGCATTGACCGGTATCAAAAAAGCCCTGTTCTTTTGGGCACTCAGCCTCGGACACCAATTTAAGGAACCTCCGCTAAACAGTGGCTGGTATAATTTTAAACTGTCCATCGCCCGTAAGCTCATCTTCTCCAAATGGAAAGATGCATTGGGAGGCCATATAAAACTCATTATTTCGGGTGGCGCAGCCTTGCAGGAGCGTCTTGCGAGGATATTCTGGGCAGCAGACATCAAGGTACTGGAAGGCTATGGCCTGACAGAGACCTCGCCTGTCGTGGCTGTCAACTCCTGGGCAGAAACCGATGTCAAATTTGGCACAGTAGGTCGTGTGTTGGCAAACCTGGATGTCAAGATCGCCAATGATGGCGAAATCCTCGTCAAAGGGCCGTCCATCACGCCCGGATACTACAAGAATGAGGAAGCTACCAAAGAAACCATCGATAGCGAAGGCTATCTACATACCGGGGATATCGGCGAACTGACAACAGATGGTTTTTTACGGATTACAGACCGTAAAAAAGAAATGTTCAAGACTGCGGGAGGAAAATATGTGGCTCCACAGGTATTGGAAAACAAACTGATGGAATCTACGCTGATTGGTCAGGTGATGGTACTGGGCGAAAACCAACGCTTTCCTTCGGCACTGATCGTGCCGGCTTTTGAAGAGCTGGAAAAATGGTGCAAGCACAAGGGGATACCATTCGGCGACAAGCAGGAAGCCGTCAAAAATGAACAGATCATCGCCAAATACCAACAGATAGTAGACAAGGCGAATGCCGACTTCGGACAGTGGGAAAAAATCAAGAAATTTGTGCTCTTACCCGCAGAATGGACAATAGACAATGGTGAACTGACTCCAAAATTGTCACTCAAAAGAAAAGTAATCCTTCAAAAGTATGCGGACATAATCACGGATATATATGCAGAACACCAATAGTACCACAGAACAGAAACAAGAAGAGACCGTCATCGATAAGCTAAAGGGGTTTGGCAAATTACTTCTGGACTCCGGCAATGCATTCATGGAAGACAACTGTATGAAACTCAGCGCATCTCTTGCTTACTACACCGTTTTTTCCATTGGCCCACTGATCATCATTATGATCTGGGCATTGGGTTTCTTCTACGGACTGCACCTTGAAGGTTCGGAAGATGCCCAAGTGCAGGTCTTTGAGGAACTGAACAGCATATTTGGCCCTGATACCACGAAATTGCTGCAAGATGCCATCCAAAAGATCTCTTTTGAAAATAGGTCAAACATCGGGCTTATCATCGGTATATCCACATTGGTCATCACATCCACAACCATCTTTGTGGACATCCAAAATTCCATCAATACGATCTGGAAAGTAAAGGCCAAACCCAAAAAAGGGTGGCTGAAACTGATTATCAATCGGCTGATTTCATTTTCGATGATATTGGGGCTGAGCTTCCTGTTGATGGCTTCCCTGCTCATCAGTAGCATCATCGGGGTATTCACCAAACGCATAGAATCGTTTTTGAGTGATTGGAACATTGAGCTCTGGGGATGGGTCAACACAGGAATTACTTTTGTCGTCATTGCCACCTTATTTGGTTTTATATTTTCCTTTTTGCCGGATGCAAAAGTTCGTTTTAGGGATATTCTGGGTGGATCGCTGTTTACCTCTCTACTCTTTATGCTTGGTAAATACGGGATTTCGCTCTATCTCTCCAACAATGCGACAGCTACGGCCTATGGAGCAGCCGGATCGATCATCATCCTGCTTGCCTGGGTGTACTACTCAGCAGCTATCTTATATTTCGGTGCAGAATTTACCAAAGAATATGCCATTAAATATGGTAAAGGCATTATGCCTGCTTCGTTTGCCGTCTTGGTCAAGCAGACCGAAATGGAAATCGATACGGACACAGGCAAACGTGAAGTCGTCAAAAAGCATAACGACCCTATTCCATAATAATTGTGTAGAGACGCGATTTATCGCGTCTCTACATATTATCCCTACAATCCCCTCACATCCCTGTCTATTGCGATATCCGGGTGGACTGTACCGATGATCCGTCCGATCCGAATCTGTATTTGGCAAGGTTCACATTCCCGACCTCCACATATTGGAATGATTTTGATATTATAGATGCCGTCTTGTACAAATTGGTACGGGAAAGCCTGCCCTGTACCGATGATCGTCTGACTATCGCCGACTCGCTGCACCTCCCACCGATAGGTTGGCGTACAGCTTTCGGGTGTACATCCAAAGTTGGGTGCGGTCAGTACATAGGAACCCTTGTTCAACGTGGTCTTTTCACCGCATCGTGTGATGATGCCCATATTGATGTTGGCAGCTCTCTTCAATAGACTATCCCCTCTTTCGAACTGTATATGGCCACTATCAGCAGCTATGACCTGCGTGATCTTCACATCCCGGCTTAGCCACCTGCCGCAGTCGCACCGTGGCTCACAACAGGTTATCGTAAACCGTTTACTGCTGATCATACAATCTGATTTGGGATCTTTGATGACGATATACCACTGTTGATTGCCTTCACAAGGGAAGTCAGCAGGCAATGTATAAGTATAACTGTTGATGCCATTGCTCACCCCCGTCGCGATGACATGGTAATTGTTAGGATTGGCCGCATTGACCAGGTAAATCTCCACCCCACCCGAAGGGCTGCTTCCTGACCAGGTAAACGATATCGTCTGGCCCGGGCAGATACGCCCCGGACTCGTGAGTTCCAAACCAGCCAGATCGCAGGGTGGTTCAGTCGGTTCGGACGTGTAGCAAATGGTCTTCTCACAGACATTACAATTCACGTCCTTGACACGGACCTTGATACAGAAGGTCAGCTCAAATTCACAACATGGGATATCCAAGATAGCCGGATGGGTAATCTCCAGTTCAATGGCATTACCATTGATAACCGAAGGAGTTCCCAAGCCCCACGAGAGGCTTCCGGCAGGCATGAATCCATTGCTCAACAACAGGCCGCCTAGCGTATTAGCCGTTGTCGAAAGCTGACCAAATACACCCATATTGGCGGGTTTACAGTCCGGAGA
>Ga0182737_1002412_pt1 | contig 15344 bp, 7 predicted proteins | sample eDN5th30CBELigOP_FD_128878 | JGI IMG/M metagenome (GOLD analysis project Ga0182737, IMG submission 128878) | Enriched Organic Plus compost microbial communities from Emeryville, California, USA - eDNA 5th pass 30_C BE-Lig OP (version 2) (version 2) ...
CTCTAAAGCGCAGCAATCAGAGTTTGGCCTCCTCACCAACAAAGACAGACCTGTTCTAAGCGCTCATCTGGATGGCAAACAATATGATGTTACTGCGCCCGAAGTTCTGCCGCTGAAGAGGTGGTCACATGTTGCAGGTGTGTATGATCGTCAACATTTGGTTTTATATGTGAATGGCGTTGAAGTTGCCCGTAAGGCGGCGCAGGGATCTGTCACCCCCAACGATCTGCCGCTATATGTCGGCGCTGATCCAGACGCGAGAAGTCATCCAAAACAGATATTTTACGGTTGGATAGATGAAGTCCGCATCAGTAAAACGGCTCGCTACAGTGGTACGTTTACACCAGTGAAAGATCACCAGTCGGATGTGGACACGCTTCTTTATTTTCCATTTAATAGAGCGGTATCAAACATCATTCCTGATCACTCTAAAGCTCAAGCCCACGGGCAGTTGTTCGGTGGAGCGAAGCTGGATGTGGCTCCAGAATAGCAGGCACAAAAAAAGCGGCTGAGTTTCCTCAGCCGCTTTGATGATGATTGATCAACGAAGCGTCGGAGAATTAACCGATCACTTCAGGCCACTCCGTGTGGAAGAACTCGCCTTCTGGCTTGTCCAGACGCTCATAAGTGTGGGCGCCAAAGAAGTCACGCTGGGCTTGCAGCAGGTTGGCTGGCAGGCGCTCAGCACGATAGCTGTCATAGTAGCCAAGGCTGGCGCTGAAAGCTGGAACTGGGATGCCGTTCAGAGTGGCAAGCGAAACCACTTCACGCCAGTTTTGCTGAGTTTTGGCAAGCAAATCTTTGAAGAACGGGTCTAGCATCAGATTGCTCAGGCCTGGGTTGCCACGATAAGCGTCAGTGATGCGGTTCAAGAATTTTGCACGGATGATGCAACCCCCACGCCAGATAGCGGCGATGCGGCCAAGATCCAGGCCCCAGTTTTTCTTCTCACCTTGAGTTTTGATGAGATCCAGACCCTGGGCGTAGGAGATGATTTTGGAGGCGTAAAGAGCGTCGTGCACTTTCTTCACCAGTTCGGCTTTGTCGCCAGTGATGTTGGCTGTAGGGCCGGTCAGTTCCTTGCTGGCTGCAACACGATCTTTCTTTTTGCTGGAAAGGATACGGGCTTCAACAGCGGCATTGATGGTGCTGATGACGATGGCGTTTTCCACGGCGTTTTGCAGAGTCCACTGGCCGGTGCCTTTCTGGCCGGCCTTGTCCACGATCAATTCTACGATTGGCTTGCCGGTTTCAGGATCTTTCTGCTCAAGAGCCTTGCCAGTGATTTGAATCAGGTAGCTGAGCAGGTCGCCTTCATTCCAGTCGTTGAAAATGGCGGCCATCTCGTCGGTGCTAAAGCCAGCAGCCTTAAAGATGTTGTAGGCTTCGCAGATGAGCTGCATGTCGCCATATTCAATACCATTGTGAATCATTTTCACATAGTGGCCAGCACCGCCGGGGCCGATGTGAATCACGCATGGCTCGCCGTCAACCTTGGCAGAAATGCTCTCAAAGATGGGCTTCATGATCTCCCAGGTGGAAGCAGGGCCGCCAGGCATGATGGAGGGGCCTTTGCGGGCGCCTTCTTCACCACCGGAAACACCAGCACCAATGAAACGCAGGCCTTTTTCAGCCAGATAGGCATCGCGACGCTCAGTCGTCTTATAATAGGAGTTACCACCGTCAATGATGATGTCATCCTTATCCAGAAGCGGGATTAGTTGTTCAATAACGGCGTCCACGGCGTCGCGATCATCAGGTTCGACAGCCTTGGATTGCACCATGATCTGGATCTTGCGCGGAGTGGCAAGAGATTCGACGAACTCTTCCAGAGTCTTGGCTCCGACCAGCTTCTTACCTGGGTGCTTGGCGATGAATTCCTCCATCGTAGCGGTGGTACGGTTGTAAACGGAAACCTGGAAGCCGCGGCTTTCGACGTTCAAGACAAGGTTCTGGCCCATCACGGCGAGGCCGATCAATCCGAAGTCACTTTTAGGCATGGTGGTGGTAGGTGTTGCGGTACGGTTTTGAAACTCGCCAAGGGAAAAGGCGGGCAGGGAGGTAATCCGAAACCCGCGAATCGCCAAGAAAAATTTATTTAACAGAGGGTATTTCCATGACTGAAACCGGCAGAGAAAAATGAGCGATGGAAATTAATAGGTCATTCTGCGTACGCGAGTAGCAACCTTGGGGGCAATGTCGCCTCCTTACTAGCAAGAATATACAATGTGGTGCAGCCGCTAAAATTATTAATTTCTAGATGAAAAATAAGAAGGCGCCTTATTCCAATGGCCTACAGGGGATTACGAAGCGTCTTATGTAAAAAAAAGCTGGAGATTTGAAATGTTCTAGACTATAAGGTCGTAATTACATTGAGATTACATTTGATTGAGCGCCATGGACAAATTTTTGGAAAGACTACGGTTGGCTCGGCGGGGTGCAGCGTTCACGCTGATCGAACTGCTGGTGGTGATCTCAATTGTTTCGCTATTGCTGGCTTTGGTGGTTCCAGTCACCAGCGGCGTCGCTAAAGCCAATCAGATTTCCATGGGCATCCAGACCGTTGTGGATGAACTAAGTCTTGCGCGCCAGACAGCACTCGCGAGAAACCGTGTGGTGGAGGTTCGTTTTTACCAATATAAAGATAGCGAAAGATTGGCCGACTCAGATGAAATTGCAGCCGTTCAATCCTTTGTCTATGACGAGACAAACACCATAGCAAAACCCCTCGGAGAGATAAAACACCTGCCAGCTGGAGCTGTGATTAGCCAGGACAGCGAATTTTCAAGTCTAATGGCTGACGGGCGTAAGAAGACGAACTGGAACGCCAGTAATGATCCCAAGGTAGTTTTGCCCAGAGGTATAGGGACAGATTACGAAACGTATGGGCTCAGATATCGACCAGATGGGGCGACCGATCTCGGCGCTGGCAGCTGGTTTCTGACAATCCATGGCGCCAATGAAGAAGGCGAACCGCCACCCAACCATGCCGCCATACAAATTGATCCCTACAACGGGTCGCTGCGGCTTTATCGCCCCGGTTGATCATCTTTTCTGAGCGTAATATTTAGCCATTCCTCTATGAAAAATCCCTCGATAGCGTCTTCATTTAGCTCATCTATGAAACGTGGCTTCTCTCTTATTGAAGTCACTATTGCCACAGGCATCGCCGCATTTGGCATCATAACCCTTCTGGGCCTGCTGCCCTCAGGCATGAACATGTTCCGTGATGCAATGAACGTCACGGTGTCATCACAAATTGCGCAACGTTTGATCAAAGAGGCTCTGCAAACGGACTATGATACTTTGGTGGGCACTGCGACGCCGACACCAGGGGTGCCCATTACAAAAGAAACACGTTATTTTAATGATGAGGGGGTTGAAGTTGAAAAGCCTGCTGACGCCATATTCCATGCGCATACGCGCATTATGCCAGCAACAAACCTTCCAGGAACAGCAACAGCTTTGGGGAACTCATCACTGGCTACGATCACCGTACAGGTGGCTTACAATCCAAGTAATGGAGATATTCCCATCCTTGGCACATCAGCCGATGGTCTACAGGGGACGATCGATCCTGACACGCGCATCCCGTTCGTCACCTACAACAGTCACATCGCTAAAATTAAATGAAAGGCAAACTCGCATTCTTTAACTTGTCCGCGAGATCAGCAAAGCGGGGATTCACACTTGTAGAGCTATTGCTGTCCATGGGGATTCTGGCAGTATTACTGTTGTTGATTGTGCAGGTGACAAGCCAGACCAGTAGCGTCTGGCGTAGGACAACTGCTAGGGCGGATCAGTTTCGCGAAGCGAGAGATGCGTTTGAGTCGATTACCCGTAATCTGTCTCAAGCCACACTGAATACTTACTATGAGTATTATAACTCCGCAGGTCAGGCACGCGGTGATGTGGATGCGTTAACCGACTTCACCCCAGCTAGTTATGGCCGTTACTCTGAGCTTAGATTCGTGTCAGGTAATGCGGCGACGCTATTGGGTGGTAATGGCGAAACATTCCCCACACATGCGATATTTTTCCAGGCACCCTTGGGCTTTACTGAGAGTGCAGGTTACTCAGGTCTGCATAACCTGCTAAACACATGGGGTTATTATATTCAGTTTAGACCGGACACTGACAAGCCTGACTATATCACTGGAACCACAAGATACCGCTACAGGCTCATGGAATTCATGCAGCCATCAGAAGAACTGAATATTTATGAAGATCCTGACGACTGGATCGAATCTGCGAATGGAGGCACAAAGTCTCACGTTATTGCCAGTAATATTATCGCTCTAGTCATCCTGCCCAAACTACCGACCCAGGGGCCTGCGAATGACCCTACTGTTGATCCAGATGGCAACAAACTGGCTCCAGAATATGAGTATGATTCCACGACCGTTGGGCAGGGAGCTGAAGGCCCGGAGTATAACAGCCTCCACCAGTTGCCCCCAGTCGTTGAAGTAACCATGATCGCTATTGACGAAGCGTCCGCTTCCAACCTTGAGCAGATAAATGGAACCTCTGCCCCCAACCTTGGATTAAATGCACTTTTTGATTCCGCAGGAACTCCTGAACAGCGGCGGGACGAACTCGAAGGTTTAGTTGGCTATCTTGCCAGCCAAAAGATCAGTTACCGCGTGTTTAGCACAGAGGTAAGCATTCGCGGCGCAAAATGGAGCCGTGAACAAATAGCGTTCTAAAAAACAAACCAACAGAACCAATAATAAATGAAAATCGGTGTGACCCATCGCAAGAGGGGCGTGGCGCTGGTGGTGGTGCTTAGCTGCCTGCTGCTCGTCTGTGGCCTCGTGCTATCATTCTTTTTAAGTGTATCAACAGAAACCAAAGCCTCTAAGATTGCCGACGGCAGCAGTAGATCCCGCGATCTTACGGACGCTGTCGTCAGCATCGCCATGGCGCAGGTACGTGCAGCAACCACCCAGGGCTCAAACATCGCATGGGCCTCCCAGCCAGGCATGATCAGAACCTATGGCAGCCCCTCTGGCGCCGCGTCAAGCTCTCCCTTGACCTATTACAAGCTGTACTCATCTGACCAGATGACGGTCAATGCATCTGCTACGGCCTTCGTTGCCAGTGCTGATGTTGATTCAGCCTGGTATTCGAAACCTGCACTATTCGCAGATCTAAACACTCCGGTAAAAAACTTTGAAGGCATTGACCTCTACCCCATTCTTGATCCCTCTTCATTGACCTTGGACCCCTCACTGAGGCCACAAGGCTTTAATATTACGGGCGCGCCAGTAGATGCGACTACACCCACAGGAGCCTCCAGTAATCAGGCTCCCATGCCCGTAAAATGGCTGTACGTTCTTAAGGACGGATCTCTCACATCTCCAACAGGCGGCGCTGAGGCTGCCCCTAATGGACGTGGAGCCACTGCCACTTGGGCCGGATCATCCAAATCACCCACAAAAGATAATCCTATCGTTGGACGCGTCGCATTTTGGACAGATGACGAATCGGCCAAGGTTAACATTAATACCGCCGCAGGCGACGTTTGGGCATCGTCAAATGATCCAACTAATCCCGTTCCGGGAACATACTGGGATGTCCCCCATTTCGATTCAACATTCGACAAGCAACGACTTTCACTTAGCCAGCCTGCGCAACTGGAATACCAGCGTTACCCGGGGCATCCCGCCACCACCTATCTTAGCGCTGTACTCCCTGACCTTACACGCGAACAAATCGGTAAGATAGCCGCCAGAGTTCAGGCAGGGGGCTCGCTCGGCGGCACGACAAAGGCGTCAAACAAAGTGGGACTGGACAATGATCGCCTCTATGCATCCATTGATGAACTGGTATTTGAGCAGGCACTGGGCGGGCAGAATAGAGTCGCACAAGAAGGATTCACCACCACGCAGCTAGAACGTGGTCGTTTCTTTCTCACAGCACATAGCCGGGCGCCAGAAATCACGCTTTTTAACACACCGCGGGTCTCCATCTGGCCCGTTCATAATCTGGAAAACACTGGAGCGATTAAGTATAGAACACCTTACGACAGCCTTATTGCATTTTGCTCCCAACTCAAGATCGGAGCCTCGCCGAGAGAGTATTATTTCAAGCGTGCTAACGCTTTTCTGCCAAGTGCCGACTACATCACCATTGCTCGAAACCAGATATTGTACAGTTATCTGCAAAACTTAACCGACCGCGATATTCCAGGATTTGGCGGCAAGTTTACTGATGCTGACAAATACTCGCTGGATCGCGATCAGATCCTGACACAGATTTTTGATTACATTCGCTCCACTAACTTGTTCGATGATTCGTTGGAGCCGCTGCCTTATACTTATCCCACCAAAGGAAAACAATTCACGCCGGGGCGTACCTCAGCGACTGGCGCTGCACTAGCTCACGGTCAGGTGGCCCCCACCTTGCGGCCCGGAAGCTCAGAACCCACCAAAGGCTTTGGTCGCTTTGACACCATCTCAGAAGTTGGCTTGCACTTCGTCTGCACCGCAGACCCACTTTATGAGGACAGTAATCAGATTGAAGATAAGGATGCGGCCGGTGGGAAACCAGCCTATTTCAAGAATAAGACTTTGGAAAAACAGTTGGTTACTGGAGAACGCAGAATAGAAGCAGCTTTCCTCATGGAACTCTTCTCCCCCATGCATGGCTGGACAGCCTTGGGGCGTGATATGAAAATACGCATTCAGGGCCTCGAACAATTATTCATTCAGGGCGATGGTGATAGTTCAGCGCAGCCTTTGGGTTTCCCCGCAGATGCGACCATATATACCCGTGCCACATCGCAAGGCACCATCCATGGCCGCGGCTGGGGTGGCATGGGGGGATTTCGTACCTTCATGCGTGCTCGTGGCCTGCCCGCTCGCGGCGTCATGCCAAAAGACGCTAACTCCTCCACGATTGAAAACACTTACCCATTCGTCAGTGCGCCCGTCACCATTAAACCCGGAGCTAATGACAATATGACTTTGATCGCCACCGGGCCCATTAAAATCATGCTCTATGCAGGCACAGGCTCCCCGCCGAGCCCCATGCCGCTTTACCCCAGCAACCCGCAGCATATACCAAGTGAATCTCAACTGGTGCAGACCATTGAGGTCAACTTCTCCGAACCCGGAACAGGCCCTTCCATATTCCCTACACCCAAACTCGTACGAACTGGAGTAGATGACTTCTCCGCTTCAGCTAACTCCTGGATGCACGGAAAATCCTACAGTTCAACTATGGAAAACTGGTGGACATATTCAAGGGACGGAGCCATTAACGACGGCTCTTCCAACGCCAAGCCATTCAAAAATTATGGCGATTCCTTCAGTGTTACAGGAAAACTCGGCCGCATTGCCTGGATTGGTGATGAACCCGGGAGAAATAACAGAAGCAAAGTACCTGCAAGCGGCGGGCGTGGCGAAGCCAGCGGCAGCCCATTCCGGGATGAGGATGTCATGAGAAGCCTCGTGCCTGAGCACGGGGATTATCGTCTAATCGCGGCCAAAAGTGAAGTGCCGTCTGACGTCTTTGTTCCTCATCAGTATTATTATAATCTAGCTAAACCGCTGGCTCACTCAATGACAGAAGTTCTAGGTTCAGATATGATCTATGGAGCTACTATGGAGGGTAAATACGCCAAAGATGCAAATTACACCGCATCACGCAGGCCGGATGTTCCCTTCAAAAATTCCATACCATGGGGAAGTGATTCTGGCGATTGGGACACTGGCATTGGGAATGTGATTGATGGACCCTACATCAATAAACCCGATGAAGGCAGCGCATACGATGCGGAAGAGGCTTCCGTACCCTATTATAATTATACGGAGCGTCACCAAACTGCAGGACCAACATTCTTTTCGCCTAACAGGCAGGTCATGTCGCCAGTCATGTTTGGCTCGCTCCCAACCCAGGTCATTGCAGATGTCCCTTGGAGAACGCTCCTCTTCAGACCTGACCCTGGCCCACAAACCGGTGTGAATCATGTCGGTGCCCGTTCGCCTAAAGATCACCTGCTTCTGGACCTCTTCTGGATGCCGGTCGTGGAGCCTTACGCCATTAGCGAACCATTCTCCACAGCCGGTAAGATCAACATGAATTACCAGATCGTTCCTTTTACTTATATCACTCGTAGCACAGGTTTACGCGCGCTTCTGCGTAGTGAAAGGGTTCCAGCCGTGCCGTTTAATCACGGCAACAAATACAAATCCGGCGCAGCAGAACCTTACAGATATGAGATAGATGCTGACGCCACACTGGCACAATTTGAGGAGCGGTTTTCCGCCAATACCATCTTTAAGTCAGCCACAGAATTGTGTGAGCTCTACTTGATTCCCAAAAATGTACCTGGTAACGTTGATCTTACAGCTACCGTCATGCCTGACTTCTGGGGGAAAACATTTACTCTCACAGGAGACAATCTTAAAGAGCGCCCCTACGCCTCTCTTTATCCAAGGCTGACTACCAAATCAAATACCTACACAGTTCATTACCGCGTTCAGGTATTGCAGCAGGCAGTGCGCAGTCGTGGTGCAGACACCACGGCATGGGCTACGTGGAATGAGGACACTGACAATGTAAGCGCAGAGTACAGAGGCTCCAGCACATTTGAACGATACATCGATCCTTCAGATCCAAATCTGGTGGATTATGCCAGCATCATTAATACAAGCTCCAACTATACTCCCCTCGATCAGTTTTACAGATACCGTGTCATCAACTCCAAAAGATTTTCACCTTAAATTCCAGGCCCCCATGTCTATTTATTCCCGCCTATGTTTGATATAACCATATCCGTATCAAGATATCGCACCGTCGCCCCCCTGCTCCTTTTATCAGGCATGCTTACCCTTGGCCTGCAGGGTCAGGTAGTATGGAGCGGCGATGGTGACCCTGATTTTAGTTGGTCAAACACCAGCAACTGGGCAGGCGGAGATGACTTGACAGGAACCGGGCCTTTTTCATTGCAGTATGGAGCCTCTACAGCTTTAAGCTCAGTCAATGACATTGCAGACATTGATGTTTCAGGAATCACGTTTCTGGCCGGAGCGCCTTCATACACACTTAGCGGTGCAGAGGTGGATATAAAAGGGATAGTGACAAACAATAGCTCCTCCAATCAACGGATTGAATTTGATATGGACTTCTCAGGCGCCCAGCGGGAATTCCGTAGTAACAGCGGGACAACACTTGCTCTGGCCGGAGATATTCTTGGAAATGGGAGTTTATATGCAAGAAATTCTGGAACGGTCAGGGTGGAGGGGAAAATTAGCTTAACGGGTAATGTCGGGAGAACAGATTCAGGCACACTGGAGCTTTTAAATGTCGAGAACTCCTTTGGAGGTTATATCTATGCGTCCTACGGAACTCTTAAAGTTCACTCCATTTCAGACGCAGGCGTGGCATCTGCTATAGGCGTTGGTGACGCCATTCAGCTTGGTCAGACCTATGCTTATTCAGTAAGAACCGGCACCCTGCGTTTGACGGGAGATGCCGCCAATGGTTCTACAAATCGCACCATCCGTATAGCCAATGGACAATTTTCAGCCGCAGGCGGCAGCCAGGATACTTATCCCGAAGGTGGCGGCGCTGGAGTTATCGAGAACGAGGTTAGCGGAGCCAAAGCCACATTCACCGGTGATGTCGTTACCAATAGCACGACTTACAAATCTGAACTCACCCTCACAGGCGTAGGAGATGGGGAGCTTTCAGGCAGTATCGTGGGTAACCCCGAGATGGATGTGTTTAAGAAAGGCACTGGAACATGGATGCTGACAGGGGAGAACACCCAGCAGGGGCTGACTTCGGTTGAAGCCGGAACCTTGCTCGTTTCAAATCCCGCAGGATCAGGCACCGGCACGGGCAATGTGCAGGTTCTAAGCGGTGCAACTCTTGGCGGGAAGGGAAGCGTCACAGGAGCTGACGCTGCAACTATAACATTGGGCGCAGGATCACAGCTAATGATAGGAAATACTCATGCGACAGAGATCGGTAATACCGCAGCAAATGGGTATCTCGGTGAAGCTTCAAACTTTATCATCGGCGGCAATCATGAAGTAGGCATAAGCTTGCAGGGAGATATCCTGTTTGACTTATATGGAAATGAAGCTGGTTTGACCTCAACAGAAGCAGACCTTTTAACACTGGCGACTACCGCCCCATCCATTATTTTGGGAGGGAAAATCATACTGTCAAATGCCAGCGGAGACTCAACCCCATGGAGTGAGGGAACCTGGCAGATCATTGATTGGGACGGCGTCACTGTAGCGGACCGTCAGGGAACATTCACTTTTGATTTCGATGATGTGCAGCTTGAGGACGGATTTACCTGGTTCACTGACAATCTCCTTTCAGATGGGACGGTTTCCATTGTAGCTATTCCCGAACCGGAAGTAACCCTGCTGCTTTTCCTTGCATTAACTGGCGCTATCGTACGGAGGAAAAAATCGGTTCATTGATAAAATAGCACCTCAATAACGCAGCCTGCCTAACAGGTGAGCTTCACCTTCTGACGAATTGCATGCATGAAGCACAATGAATCTATGAAAAGGGAGCTCTGGCCCGGCAGATTTCGCAATCAAGGCATAGCGCTCATAGTTGTACTAAGCTGCCTGCTGTTGGTTTGCGGCCTGGTCCTATCCTTCTTTTTAAGCATCTCCACAGAGACGAGGGCTTCTAAGCTTTCCGACAGTAGCAGTCGAAGCAGGGACTTGACTGACACCGCCGTCAATCTCGTCATGGCGCAAATACGTGAGGCCACTTCGCAGGGGGGGCAAACGGCTTGGGCTTCACAGCCAGGTATGATTCGCAACTATGGTTCAGCAACCGGGGCAGGGTCAAGCGCTCCCCTTGCTTACTATAAACTCTATTCCGCAGATCAAATGGTAGTTTCCCCATCAGCGTCTGCTGGCTTTAATCCACTGATTGATGTTCCTGGAAGCTGGCATGCTACACCTGCACTCTATACAGATCTGAATCAACCTGCAAAAGACCTTGGCGGTGCACTACAATATCCTATTGTAGATCCTTCGGCTGCGACCGCCATTGCAGGAATTCCAGCGGTGAAAGGATTTGCAATTGATGTTACTAACACACCGCTTGCCGCTTCAGAGGATTTTGTCAATCAACTCCCAATGCCCGTGCGATGGGTCTATGTCTTACAGGATGGAAAACTGACAGTACCTTCAGGTGGAACTGAGAGCACTGCCACCTGGAGCGAAGGAGCTGCAAATGCACCAACGGCTGGCAACCCTGTTGTTGGTCGCGTAGCCTTCTGGACAGATGATGAAACCAGCAAGGTTAATGTTAACACCGCCGCAGGCGATGAGTGGGTGGAAAACCAATCAGGCAACGATCCTGTTCCTGGCTCATATTGGGATGTGCCAAGAATTAACTCTAACTTTGACAAAGAACGACTGGCCAGAAGACAGATTGGGCAGCATGAGTTTCAGCGGTACCCTGGTCATCCTGCAACAACTTACCTAAGCTCTGTATTTCCTAACCTAACACGAACCGGGATCGGAAGTATTGTTTCAAGAATCCAAGAGGGGGGATCATTAGGCGGTACCGTGATTGCCACAGCTAAAGTACAGACGGATAGTGACCGGCTGTATGCATCTGTAGACGAATTGATTTTCTCTCAAGATCGCACTATTCAATCAATCAATGGTGTGTCCAGACAGGAACTTGAACGCGGCCGTTTTTTTATCACAGCAAATAGTCGGGCCCCTGAGGTTAACTTGTTTAATAGACCCCGTATTTCTATTTGGCCCTTGCATGTAAATGACTCTAGTGCCTACAGAACCGCATTTGACCGGCTAATTAACTTCTGCTCCCACATTAATAATTCTGGGTACTCCTTCCAAAGGCAGAACGCTTACAGCCCGACTGCTGATTACCAAAGTATTCAGCGAAACCAGCAGTTGTATGAGTATTTACAGGAAATGACTAGCTTGCCCGTTCCCGGCTTCGGAGGCTCTTTCCTCACTAAGTACACAATTGATCGCGATCAAATTCTAACACAGATCTTTGATTACATTCGCTCCACCAATCTTTTTGATGATACATTGGAACCACAGGATCAGAATAATCCTGCTAGCTGGACATTTCCTACTCGGGGCAATCAATTTACGAGTTCACGAACCCGCACCAACGATGCGAATAAAAGAATGGGGGGGCAACCTGGGCATGGTCAGGTCACCCCCATCTACATCGCATCGAACGACACAATGGGCTTTGGCCGCTTTAATACCATCTCAGAGGTAGGGTTGCATTTTATCTGTAATGCTGATGGTCGAGGTGAGCGTGATGCTACAGGAAATCCTGCAACGAGTGAAGATGAAGCTAAAATCCAAAGTAACGATCCTGCGACCAACAGAAATTTGATGGGCGTCCAACTAGAGGAGGATGAGATCCGAGTGGAAGTCATGTTCCTCATGGAGTTGTTTTCCGTTGCACAGGGGTGGAATGCTATCAACCAGGATTTCCAGATACGAGTTACGGGCTTGGACGGATTGGTTCTTCGTGGCGAGAATGATTCAGACTTCTATCCGCTAAACTTCCCTGCGAATGGCACTATACATATCAATCGCCAGCCTTTCGCCCACACTCGAACCATCGGAGGGGCAAACGGATTTAGAGTGACACTTGCAGATCGCGGGATACCAACGCGCGGCACAGGCTCTAATGTGCTGGCCGCTGATGGCGGCACAAGAACACTGGCAAACACCTATCCTTTCGTGAGTCTTCCGATCACTATCAAACCCGGCCCAAATGGGGCTGATGGGAGAATGTATCTCGATTACGTGGGCGAGGAACCAATCAAAATCGAGATATATTCTGAGAAATATTCCACCATACCCGCGCACACGCCAGACTATATTCCTGATGCTAATTTTCTAGTTCAAACAATAGAAGTAGACTTCACTCAAGAAGGTTCTACTGGAGTCGTGTTCCCTTCTCCTGAGCTCGTTTTAGGCGGCCACACGGAAACCCAAAGCGGCAACGTTGAGTTTGTCTCAACCAAGGAGAATTTTTGGACTTTAGGCAGAACTTCCGGGCCAGGAGGAAAGGCCGGCCGGATCACTTATATTACCCGACCTCCATTTAGAACTGACCGGCAGAATATTGGCGGGCTCTTTAGAGACAGAGATGTGCTTAGAACACTCGTTCCTGAACACGGCGACTACAGATTAATCGCTGCTCGAAAGTACGTGCCGAAGACAACCTTTGTCCCACATCAATATTACAACACTTTATCTCAGCGGGTGGCGCATTCATTCACGGAAGGCTATCAGGGACATAACCTATTGTATAACTCAACGCGTGAGGGGAAACTTGCGCCGCTGTCTTCATCTCAGAACTATCATGTAGCTTATTCCCCGGATGTACCTTACAAGAACCCTCCATGGGGCAGTGATTCTCGCGATTGGGATCATGGCACGGGGATAACACCTGACGGGGCTTATATTAACAAGCCCGATGAAGGACATAATGCGGCAGGTACCGTTCCGTACTTTGCCAACGATTGGGATCATGAAGCAACAGGGCCTACATTCTTCTCACCCAATCGCCAGGCAACTTCGGCGGCGATGTTTGGATCATTACCCACACAGGTGAAGTCTGGGAAAGATGCTGGAGACAGGGCTTGGAGAACGCTATTGTTCAAACCCAGTCCATTTAATGGCCATATTGGATCGTTATCCCCTGCAGATCACTTGCTATTGGATTTATTTTGGATGCCGGTGGTGGAACCTTACGCCATAAGTGAACCCTTCTCCACCGCAGGTAAGATCAACATGAACTATCAGATGGTTCCGTTCACCTATGTGAAGAGAAGCACTGGACTCATGGCCTTGTTCCAGAGTGAAAGGGTGACGGCCATTCCGCTTACTGCTGTGGGGTCCTATAAATCTGGCACCAGTTCGAATTATCGCTATATGATTGATGCCGAAAAGACGCTTGAACAGCTTGATGAGCGATTCTCTAACGGCGACATTTACCGGTCTGCTTCGGAAATATGCGATATTTTTCTCATTCCAAAGGATGTTCCTGGGTTTGCAAATTTAACCACGAACTCCATGCCTGCTTTCTGGGAAGCTCACGCCCTTACGGGCGACAATGTCCGCGAGCGTCCCTATGCCACCCTCTATCCCAGACTTACCACCAAATCGAATACCTACACTATTCACTACAAGGTTCAGGTGCTGCAACAGGCTTCACGCAGCCGGGGCACATCTGCGACGGCATGGGCCACTTGGGATAACTCCAAGGATCTGGTTCAGTCAGAAATTCGAGGCTCAACTACGATCGAAAGATATGTTGATCCTTCAGATCCTAGTTTGCCTGACTTTGCTGAACTGCCTGCAGAATCTTCTGAAACTCTAGATTCGCACTACCGTTTCAGGGTGTTAAACACCCGACGCTTTGCGCCTTAGAATCCTTGTCGTAAGCCCGCTAGAATAGAATGCGATTTCAATCGGAGATTTACAATTTGATTGGGCGTTTTCTTTTAATAAACAATACTGCGCATGCTGCCATGAAAAGCGTAACTTTTGATGGTTCAGGAATCGGGCTGGCGGTAACCTGAATACTGTTAATTGTTGCCGTAGCGCTTCCGTTAATAGAATCGGTAGGGGCAGAAGTACCTGCGGCGCCAGTAGTTTGCACGTCCATCAGAAAGGATGAATTCCCCAAGCCGTCGTTGCTATTCCCCCAAGTGCTTTCAAAAGACGTTAGATCCCAAGTTCCCACGTTTGTAGAAGTCTGTCCTGAGCTTCCATAAAAAATAACCTCCCAACTTGATGAGTTTACAGTGAAATCAATATCCACCGGGGTGAATGCGAGCATTCCTGTAAAAGCTCCTAACTGAGCTGACATTCCCGAGGTTGAATTGGGGTCTGTAGCTGAGGTTAGTGCATTTGTTTTGTAGTAGATCTGGTAGGCGTTGGAACCCGTTAAATTTAATACAATGCCATCGTTACCGCTGTTGTAGAATTGACCAAACGTGTTTCCTCCAGCCATGGGTGAACCCGTCCCAGGGTTGCTGTAAACTTCGTTGCTTCTGGCGGTTAATCCGATCCTAAAACGGCTGTTGCCGCCAGCCGCATCGCCATCGCCAGTCAAGGCCAGGCCCCTAACTGACATGGAAATAGTTTGCTGGAAGAGATTGAGACTTGATGGAGCGACCGTCGTGTAAATTGAACTAGTTTTATACTGGGAAGCACTGGTTCCAGTGTATAAAACGATGTTTCCGCCTGTCTCTGTGGGCGTATTTCCTCCAGTGCCCCAAGTTGTTCCAGGCAAACTGGTTGCTCCTGTGGTGGCAGCTCCTGAGTTAAACTCGTCTTGAATGACAG
>Ga0182737_1002413_pt1 | contig 15341 bp, 15 predicted proteins | sample eDN5th30CBELigOP_FD_128878 | JGI IMG/M metagenome (GOLD analysis project Ga0182737, IMG submission 128878) | Enriched Organic Plus compost microbial communities from Emeryville, California, USA - eDNA 5th pass 30_C BE-Lig OP (version 2) (version 2) ...
CACGACATCAGCCAGCTCTCCACGCAGGACCAGTGGGGCACCGCGCAGGAGATGAGCGAGCTCGTCGCCCGCGAGTCGTTCAACGACATCGACAAGGGCCTCTTCGTCGCGCCTCCGGTCTGATCGGCCGGCTGCGGCACGCATCGGGCAGGACGACGGGAGAGACATGGGCCGGTTGGACGGCAAGGTCGCGGTCATCACCGGGATCGGCGGCGGCATGGGCCGCGAGGCGGCGCGCCGCTTCGCGGCCGAGGGGGCGAAGGTCGTCGGTTGCGACCTGAACGAGCAGAGCCTGCGGGAGACCGTGGAGCTCGTGCGCGGTGAGGGCGGGGAGATCACCGGCTTCGCCCCGGTGGACGCCGGGGACGCCATGGCCGTCGAACAGTGGATCGACGAGGCCGCCGGCGTGTACGGCGGCATCGACATCCTCTACAACAACGCCTCCATCCAGCGGTTCGGGGCCATCGACGAGATCAGCGTCGAGGACTGGGACTTCGCGATCGACATGGAGCTGAACATCGTCTTCTACGCGGTGCGCGCAGCATGGAAGCACCTGAAGGCGAAGGGCGGCGTCATCGTGAACATCGGCTCGATCGCGGGGATCCGCGGCGTCGAGTTCATGCCCCAGAACGCGCACGGGGCGGCCAAGGCCGGAGTCATCAACCTCACCCAGCAGCTCGCGGTCGAAGGCGGACCCCACGGCATCCGTGCCGTGTGCATCTCGCCCGGCTTCGTCCAGACCCCGGCGACCACCTTCCTCGTGGAGAACCCGCCGCCGCCGCTGAAGGCCACCTGGGACCGGATCCCGCTCGGCCGGGTCGGGCAGCCCGCCGACATCGTGAACGCCGCCGTGTTCCTCGCGTCCGACGAAGCATCCTGGATCACCGGGGTGAACCTCGTCGTGGACGGCGGTGGAAGCGTGCTGGGATGACCCGCGCCACCCAGGTCGCAGCGGACGCACCCGCCCAGGTCCGCGGCGGGCTGCCCGGCACGATCCTGCTCGGTCTGAGCGGGCTCGTCATGCTCGGCCCGATGACGACGGATGCGGTGCTCCCGGCGCTGCCCGACATCGCCGGCGAGTTCTCGGTCGAACCGGGATCGGTGCAGCTCGCACTCAGCGGCGTCACGATCGGCCTCGCCGTCGGTCAGCTGTTCTCCGGCCCGCTGTCGGACATGTTCGGACGGCGACGACCGCTGCTGATCGGCAGCGCCGCGCTGGCGTTGTCCTCGGCGGCGGCCGCGTTCGCCCCGACCCTGCCGCTTCTGGTGCTCGCGAGCATCGTCATCGGGCTCGGTGCCGCCGTCGGCGCCACCGTCGGGCGCGCGGTCGTCACCGACCTCACGGCCGGTCCCGCCCTCACCCGCGGGCTCTCGCTGCTCGGCTCCGCCATGTCGATCGGGCCCGTCATCGGTCCCGTGTTCGGCGCGGTGCTCGCGCTGGTCTGGGGCTGGCGCGGCCTCTTCGTCGGCCTCGCCGTCCTCGGCGCGGTGTCGTTCGTGTTCATCGCGGCCCTGGTGCCCGAGTCGCTGCCGGCGCAACGCCGCATCCGGGGCGGACTGCGCGCGGTACCGCGTGCGGTCGTGAGCGCCGTCCGCACCCGTGCGTTCTGGTGCGGCTCGCTCGTGGTCTGGTTCGCGTTCGTCGCGAGCTTCGCCTACATCTCCGCCTCTCCCCACGTGCTGCAGGAGGCCATGGGCTTCCCCGTCCTGGCGTTCGCGGTCGTGTTCGCCGTCAACGGGGTCGGGGTCATCATCGGCGGCCTCGTCACGGCACGCCTGGCGCGCACCTGGACGCCCCACCGCATCCTCGGGCTGGGCCTGACCGTCGTGAGCGTCGGCGCGGTGCTCGTGATCATCGCCGTCGTGTCGGGCGCACTCACACCGTGGCTGGTGCTGCCCGGGTTCTTCCTGCTGGCCGCGGCGTGCGGGTTCTTCATCGGCCCCGGGCTCGCGATGGCGGTCGCGGAACTGCGTGAGACCGCCGGCACCACGCTCGCGCTCGTCGGTGCCGTCCAGTTCGCCATCGCGGCCGCGGTCGCACCGCTGTCGGTCCTCGGCGCGCCGCACGACCTCACCTCGCTCGCCGTCCTGCTCGGCGCGGGGCCGGTCCTCGCCTGGCTCGGCTGGGCCCTGTTCCGCCCGGCCCGACCGGCGGATTCCTGATCCCTGGTATCCCTCGGTGGCCGTGGCCCGGCCCACCGCGTCCTTCCTATGCTCACCACGGAGGTTCAACGATGACCCACACCGCACCCGCCTTCACCGGCCGACTCGTCACGCCGGCCGACCCCGATTTCGACGAGGCCGTCCTCGGCCGCGTGTTCAACCACCGCCGTCCCGACCGCCGTCCCGATGCGGTGCTGCTCGCCCGGACGGAGCAGGACATCGTCGAGGGCGTGCGGCTCGCGAAGGAGCGCGGGTGGACCGTCGCCGTCCGCTCCGGCGGCCACGCCTGGGCCGCGTGGAGTGTGCGCGACGGGGCCTGCTCATCGACCTCGGCGACTACCGCGGCATCGAGTACGACGAGGCCACCGGCATCGTCAGTGCGACGCCCTCCACCAAGGGCGGTGAGGAGCTCAGCCCGTTCCTCGAGGAACGCGGTCGGTTCTTCAACGGCGGCCACTGCCCGACCGTCGGCATCGGCGGCTTCCTGCTCCAGGGCGGGCAGGGCTGGAACCAGCGCGGCTGGGGCTGGGCCGCGGAGAGCGTCGTCGCCGTCGACGTCGTCACCGCGGACGGCGAGCTCGTCCGCGCCGACGCCACGCAGAACACGGACCTCTACTGGGCCGCCCGCGGCGCCGGCCCCTCGTTCCCTGGGGTGGTCACCCGATTCCACCTGCAGACCCGACCCATCCACGGCGCCCTCGCGCACACCGTCCAGGCGTTCGCCCCGGAGGAGTTCACCGAGGTGATGACCTGGATGTACGAGGCGACCGAGCGCATCCCCGACAACGTCGAGATCGTCGTCGTCGGTCAGTACCTGCCGGACGAGCACGGTGAGCCGGGCGAGCTCGGCTTCGTCGTCACCGGGCTGGCGTTCGGCGACGACCTCGCGCACGCGCAGGCCTCCCTCGCGGTCTTCAACGAGAACCCCGCGCTGCCGCGCGCCCGCATGGTGAAGGACGCCGCACCCTCCACGCTCGCCGAGCAGCGGGCGGAGCAGCTCCGGGCGAACCCGGAGGAGCACCAGTGGCTGAACGACAACATCTGGGTCGAGGGGGACACCGCCGAGATCGTGGAGCGCATCCGGCCGCTGTTCACCGAGCTGCCGACGAAGAAGGCGTTCACGATCTGGATGTCGAACACCCCCACCCGGCCGCTGCCCGACATGGCGTTCAGCCTGCACACCGGCGGCTACGTGGCCACCTACTGCTGCTACGAGGACCCGGCGGAGGAGGAGTCGAACCGCGAATGGATGCGGCGCAGCTTCGCCTACGCCGAGCCCGTGACCGCCGGCCAGTACCTCGGCGACAGCGACTTCACGAACCGGCAGGTACGGTTCATGTCCGACGAGCACTTCGCCAAGCTGCAGCAGATCATCGCCGACCGTGACCCCGAGGGTCGCTTCGCCCGCTACCTGGCGAAGGACCCCGCCACCCTCAACCGCAACCACTGGGAGCTGTGACATGACCCGCATCCACATCGCCGGCGACTACGCCGGATACGAACTCGCCCGCGCCCTCGAGCGTCGCGCCGCCGAGGCCGGCTTCGAGGTCGTCTGGCACGGCACCGACGCCCCCGACAAGGGCGACGACTACCCGGTCTACTCGGTGCGCGTGGGGGCCGCGGTGGTCGCCGACCAGGACGCGGGCGTCGACGCGTTCGGCGCGCTCGTCTTCGACGACGGGTTCGCCGGCGTCGTCGCGGCCAACAAGGTCAACGGCGTGCGCGCCGTGCAGGTGCCCTCGCCCCAGGTCGCCGCCGCCGCCCGCCGGATCGTCGACGCGAACGTCATCGTCTTCGACGGCATCGCGTTCGAGGAGAGCGCCTGGCTCGCGCTGCACGCGTTCCTCACCACCGCCATGCCGCACGTGGTCGACAACGGCCGTCGCGTGCTGCAGATCGAGGAGTACGAGAACGCCGGCACGATCGAGGGCTGGGCGATCCAGCTCGAGCCGGAGCAGATCGCCGTCCGGCACGAGTGAACCGGAGCGTAGCGGTCTGACAGGAATGAGTCAGACCGCTACGCTCGGATCACCGCAACGCTTTCAAGGAGGAACGATGTCGCGTGCAGCGCTCTACGACCAGCCCGGTGGACCCGAGGTCCTGTACGTCGGTGAGGTCGCCGATCCCGAACCCACGCCGGGTCACGTCGTGGTGCGGGTGAAGGCCGCGGGCATCAACCCCTTCGACGCGAAGGTGCGCGCCGGGCTCATCCCGATGCCGGCGCCGTTCCCGCGTCGCATCGGCTCCGACATCGCCGGCACGGTCGAGGCCGTCGGCGAGGGTGCCGTCTATTGGGACGGGACCCCGATCCAGGTCGGCGACGAGGTGCTCGGCCGTGCGCCCGGCGCGGTCGAGGAGAAGGTGCTCGCCGAGGCCGCCGGACTCGCCCGCCGGCCCGAGGCGCTCCCGGTCGAGGTCGCCGCGGGCCTGCACGTGGCGGGCCTCACCGCGGTCTCGCTCCTGGCGACCGTCCCCGTCGGTGAGGGCGACGTCGTGCTCATCGGTGGCGCCGCCGGCGCGGTCGGACTCACCGCCTCGCAGCTCGCCATCGCGCGGGGCGCGCGCGTGGTCGGCACCGCATCCGAGCGCAACCACGAGCTGCTCCGCTCGGTCGGGGTCGAGCCCGTCGCCTACGGGGAGGGCCTCGTCGACCGGCTGCGTCCGCTCGGCCCGTTCACGGCCGTCTACGACTGCCACGGCCGCGACGCGCTGGACGCCGGCGTGGCGCTCGGCGTGCCGGTCGACCGGATGGTGGCGATCGCCGCCTACACCGCCCTCGACGAGCTCGGCGTGCACAACGTCGAACGTGAGGCGCGCACCGCGGAGAACCTCGCCCGGCTGGCCGAGGACGTCGCCGCCGGCCGGATCGTCGCCCCGGTCGCAGCGACCTTCCCGCTCGATGAGGTCGCCGACGCCTACGCCGCGATGGAGGGCCCGCACGCCCCCGGCAAGATCATCGTCATCCCCTGACACCGTCCGAGGCGCGACCGGTGATGCCCAGCATCCACCGGTCGCGCCTCGCGCGTTCCCCGGCCTCGCGCGTTCCCCGGTCACCCGGTTCAGTCGCGCCGAATGGCGGGTCTTCGCCGTGCTTACCCACCCGATGACGCGACCGAACCGGGGGTGCCGTCGCTCGGTCGCGCCGAATGGCGGGTGCCCACGCAGGACACCCGCCACTCGGCGCGACCGGATGCGGCGGGTCAGGCCTTCCAGACCGTCTTGAGGTTGCAGAACTCGCGGATGCCGGCGGCGGCGAGCTCCCGGCCCACGCCGGAATCCTTCACACCGCCGAACGGGAGCTCCGGGTAGGACGCGGTCATGCCGTTGACGAACACGGCGCCGGCGTCGAGGTTGCGGGTGAACCAGGCCTCCTCCTCGGCGTCCTCCGTCCACACCGCCGAGCTGAGTCCGAACGTCGTCGCGTTCGCGATCCGAAGCGCCTCCTCGCGATCGGCGACCCGGTAGACGGTCGCGACCGGGCCGAACGCCTCCTCCAGGTACAGGCGCATTTCGGGGGTCACGTCGGCGAGCACGGTCGGCTGGAAGAACCAGCCCTCCCGAGCGGGGGCGAAGCCGCCGGTGAGCACGGTCGCGCCCTTGGCGACCGCATCCTCGACCTGGTCCAGCAGCTCCTGCCGCCCCGACTCGGTCGCGATCGGGCCCACGTCCGTGGTCTCCTCCAGCGGGTCGCCCACCTTCAGCGCCGCGACCTTCTCGGCGAACAGCCGGGTGAATTCGTCGTAGACGTCGGCGTGCACGATGAAGCGCTTCGCCGCGATGCAGGACTGCCCGTTGTTCTGGTTGCGCGCGGTGACGGCGACGGATGCGGCCCGCTCGACGTCCGCGGAGGGCATCACCACGAACGGGTCGGAGCCGCCGAGCTCGAGCACGACGTGCTTGATCTCGGAGCCCGCGATGGACGCGAGCGAGCGGCCCGCGGGTTCCGAGCCGGTGAGGGTCGCCGCGACCACGCGGCGGTCACGGAGCACCCCCTCGACGCGGGAAGCGGGGATGAGGAGCGTGCCGAAGGCACCGGCGGGGAAGCCCGCGCGCTCGAACAGGGTGTCGAGGTAGATCGCGGCCTGCGGCACGTTGGAGGCGTGCTTGAGCAGTCCGGTGTTCCCGGCCATGAGGGCGGGGCCGGCGAAGCGCAGCACCTGCCAGAACGGGTAGTTCCACGGCATGACCGCGAGCACGACGCCGATCGGCGCGTACACGGTGCCGGCTCGGGAGGCGCCGACCTTCGACGGGTCGTCGAGCCACTCCGGTGCGAGGAAGGACTCGGCGTTGTCGGCGTAGAACCGCAGGCCCTTGGCGCACTTGAGGATCTCGGCGCGGGCGCCGGCGATGGGCCGGCCCATCTCGATCGTGATGATCCGGGCGAGCTGCTCGACCTCGTCCTCGAGGATGCCGGCGGCCGCCCGCATCCACGCCGCGCGCTGCGCGAACGTCGTGGCCTTCAGCGTGTGGAACGCGTCGTGTGCGGCGGCGATCCGGCGCTCGATCTCGGCGTCGTCGTGCGCATCGAACTCCTGCTCGGTGCGGCCGGTGGTCGGGTTGACGGTGGCGATGGGCATGATGTGGCCTCCTCATCGAGTGGCGGGATCCTCGGCGAGCGTACGGGCCGTATCCGTCGCGCGGCCATTCGGATCCGCGATGGGTGCCATGCGCCCGGAGCGCTGTCCTGGACATCGGATATTGGATATTCCTTGGGGCATGGCTCAACTCACCCCGCGTCGGCTCACCGACGACGTCACCCGGATCCTCCGCGACCGCATCGTCGCGGGCGACCTGCCGCCCGGTGCCCGCGTCGACGTCGCCGCCCTCGCCGCCGAGCTCGGCATCAGCCGTACGCCGGTCCGCGAGGCGATCCTGCACCTGGAGTCCGCCGGGCTCGTGGTCCGTCAGCCCTACCGTGGCACCGTCGTCGCCGGGGTCGACGTGCAGCGGCTCGAGGAGGTCACAGCCCTGCGCATCGACCTCGAGGGTCGCGCCGCCGCGCTCGGCGTGCCCCGCCTGTCGGACGACGATCTGGCACGCATGGCGGCGACCCTCGAGGAGCTCGACCGCGCCGGCGACGACCCGGAGCTCTCGCTCGGCCTCTTCAACGAGCTCAACCGTGCCTTCCACGGCGTGCTCTACGCCGCAGCGGACGCTCCGGTGCTCGTCGGGCTCATCGAACGACTGCAGGACGAGGCCGATCGGATGCGGCTGCACTTCGACCTGCGCTCGCCGCTCGCCGAGGCGTACCACCGGCAGATCCTCGACGCATGTCGCCGCCGTGACGCCGCCGGTGCCGCGGCCGCCACGCGCGCCCATCTGCTGGAGTCGTACCTGGCGATGCGCGGCACGGACCGCGCCGTCGCCCCCGGGATCCTCGCCGACGTGCTCCGCGAGCAGGGGATGGAGGTCGCCCGATGAGCGACGATGCGTTCCTCGCCGAACCGCCCACCCTGTTCCTCACCGACGAGGACGTCGCCGCGCTGGCCGACTGGGATGCGGCGATCGCGGCGCTCCGCGAGGCCTATGCCCGTCCCGACGTGCCCGGCGCGACCCCGGAGCGTGCGGTCGCGACGACCGCGACCGGCTGGCAGCGGGTCATGCCCTCGGCGCCGCCGGGCGCCCGCTTCGCGGGGTCGAAGACGATCTCCGCGTCGCTGCGCAACGGCCTGGCGTCGTATCTCGTCACGCTGTTCGACCAGCACGATTCCCGACTGGTCGCGCTGCTGGACGGGAACCGCATCACCGGCATCCGCACCGCCGCGACCGCTGCCGCCGCGCTCACCGCGCTCCTCCCGCGCGGCCCGCTGACCGTGGCGGTCGTCGGCTCGGGGTTCGAGGCGCGGGCGCAACTGCGCGCCGCGTCCCGTGTCGCCCGGATGGAGCGGGTGCGGGTGAGCAGCCCCACACCGGCCAACCGTGAGCGGTTCGCCGCGGAACTGTCGGTCGAGCTCGGCGTTCCGGTCGAGGCCGTGGCCTCCGCGGAGGCGGCGGTGCGCGGCGCCGACCTCGTGCTGTGCGCCGCCCGTTCCCGCGACGAGTCGCCGACCGTGCTGGCCGACTGGGTCTCGCCCGACGCCACGGTCGTCTCGGTCGGTTCGACCACGCCGACCCAGCGGGAGCTCGACCCGGCCCTGCTCGGTCGGGCCTCGCTGATCGTCGCGGACGCGCTCGCCGAGGTGCTGCACGACTCCGGCGACATGATCGCCGCCCGCGAGGCCGGCATCGACCCGGATGCGGTGACCGTGTCCCTGCACGACCTGCTCGGCGGGCGCACGAGCCGCCCCGCGGGCGGCATCGCGATCTACAAGTCCACCGGCAGCGGTTTCCAGGACCTCGTCGTCGCCGAGCTCCTGTACGAACGCGCCGTCGCCGAGGGGCGCGGCACGCCGCTGCCGGTCGGCGTCCTCACCATCCGCAAGTAGCCCACAGAAGGAGCACCGTGGCCGAATACACCAAGGGGGAGTGCCGCGACTGGGCGTTCGAACGTCTCGTCGGCGCGATCAACTGCACCATCCCCTCGTTCACCAGCGACCTCACCGCGATCAACGAGAAAGCGATCCGTCACGACGTGCGCCTCGCCAAGCGGCACGGGTTCATCGGGTCGCTCGGCGTCTCCGAGGTGAGCATCACCCTGCCCGAGTACCTCGAGTTCCTCGAGATCATGACGGACGAGGCCGGCGATGACATGGTCGTCGTCCATCACGCCAGCTGGAGCAACCTCGAGCAGAACATCGCCGCGGTCAAGGGAGCGGAAGCGGCCGGTGCGCAGCTCGTGCTGCTCTCATACCCGCCCAACTTCTACCCCGAGTCGGAGCAGGAGATCTACGACTACACGAAGGCCGTGTGCGACGCCACGAACCTGGCGGTCATCCTGTTCCCGATGTTCCTGTGGGGGTTCAACTCCCGCATCCACCCGTCCGACATCCCAGCCCGGCTCATCCGCCGCATGATCGACGACATCCCGAACATCGCCGTGATCAAGGCCGAGGGTGGTGCCCCGAGCATCATGGGCACGATCGAGGCGTATCGGAAGTTCCACAAGGAGGTCGTGATCTCCTGCCCGATCGAGGGCGACCTGCTCACGCTCGGCCAGCTCATGCCGATCCAGCTGTCCGCCACCAGCGACCACGAGTTCTGGGGGCCGACCATCCCGGAGGCGATGCGGCTGTTGCGCGAGGAGCGGTTCGACGAGGTCACCGAGCTGTACTGGCGCATGCACCCGGCACGGAAGGCGAAGGGGGCGGTCGCACAGCAGCTCCACGGCGGGTTCTTCATCGACCGGCAGGCGTGGAAGTTCCAGGGCTGGCTGCAGGGCTACAACGGCGGGCCGCTGCGCACGCCGACCCAGCGCATCCACGACCCGCAGATGCACATGCTCCGAAAGGGACTCATCGACTCGGGGTTCGAGCCGAGCATGGACCCGTTCCGCGAGTTCTTCATCGGTCGCAACCCGGCCTGACCCGCGCTGGTCGGCTCAGCCTCGCGCGTCGGGGAAGAGCCACCGCACGGCGGTCTCCTGCAGGTGGGCGACGAACGCGGCGTCGTCCACCTGCGGACCCACATCCAGTGCCCGGGGCAGGGCGATGCGCGCCATGAGGGCTGCGAACACCACCCGGAAACACGCCCGTACCTGCTCCGGATCCGGGCTCCGCAGTTCGTCGGGGTGCTGGAGCATGAGGCCGGTGAACAGCTCGGCCGTCCACTGCCTGGCGTCGTGGGTGCGCGCCGCCACCTCCGGATCCTCCTCGGCGCGACGCGCCACCTCCCGCAGGAACGGCTCGTGCGCCAACGATGTCCATGCGATCGCCGCGATCGCCCCGCGCGCCGCCTCCTCCGCCGTCGCGTCCGCCCAGCGAACCGGGTCCAGCGCCTCGACCTGTCGTGCCCGAAGCGGTGCGAATCCGTGCTCGAACACGGCGAAGTAGAGCGCCTGCTTCGTGCGCACCCGCGCGTAGATCGCCGGCGGGCTGACACCCGCGCGCCCGCAGATCGCCGCGATGGTGAACCCCGCGTATCCGGACTCCTCCAGGATCGCCAGCCCCGCGTCGAGGATGCGCTCCCAGGCTGCCTGGGTGCGGCCCTGCTGCGGCGGACGCACGGCGAGATCGGGCTGCTCGGACACCTCCACAGCGTACTGAGGCGACGCGCATGTCCGCGGGCGATGACAGGCATCGCGAGACCTCGCGGTCCAAACAATAGTGAGCGCTATAGTTTCGTGCTCGCGGCACCCCGCGTCTCCGGAGGCATCACGCTCAACTACCGGCGGATGAACCGGGTACTGAAGATCGACGAGGACCTCGGATACGCACTCGTCGAGCCCGGCGTGAGCTTCCAGGACATGTACGACGCGCTCGAAGCGAGCGGCTCCCGCCTCATGGTGTCGGTGCCCGACCTCGGCTGGGGGAGCCTCGGCGGCAATTCGCTCGACAACGGTCTCACCTACCTCCCGCTCGGCCGCGACCACCAGGCGGTCTGCGGACCCGAAGTCGTGACCGCGGACGGCGAGCTCCTCCGCACGGGCATGGGTGCGATGGAGGGCAACGCATCCTGGAACCTCTACAAGCGCAGCCTGGGGCCTTCGCTCGACCAGCTATTCATGCAGTCGAACCTCGGCGTCGTCACCAAGCTCGGCATCTGGCTCATGCCCAAGCCCGAGGTCATCACCCACGTGCACATCGACGCGCCGCGCGAGGAGGACCTCGTCCCGCTCGTCGACATCCTGCGCGACCTGCGGTTGGACGGCACGATCGACGGCGTCCCGTGCATCCTCAACACTCTGCTCATCGCGTCGACGATCGCGCCGCGCTCGCACTGGGACGGCTCCGACCCGGCCGTGCCGCTCACCGACGAGGCGATCGACCGCATCGCCGCGAAGATCGGCATCGGTCGTTGGCACCTCCGGCTCGCACTGTACGGCGACCGTCCGGTCAACGAGTACAACCTCGCCAAGATCGAGAAGGCCTTCGGCGTCATCGAGGGGATCCGCATCCGTTCCACCACGACCGGCCCGCAGGAATGGGCGAGCCTGCCCGACCCGTCCGATCGGGTGTACGCGGGCGTCCCGAACCTCGACTGGAAGGACATGGGCGGCTGGTACGGCGGTACGCACGGTGGCCACATGAGCTTCGCGCCGGTCGCGCCGATGGTGGGCGAGAAGGTCTACGAGCTGCACCGGTGGATGCGCGAGAAGTTCGAGGCGCGCGGGATCGATCACACGGCCGATCTCATCGTCGTCGGCGCCCGCGCCATGGCGAGCGTCAACGGGGTCACGTTCGACTACGACGACGAGGAGGCGACCGCGCAGGCGTACCGGACCATGCAGGAACTCGTCGTCGAGGCGGGGCGGATCGGGTACGGGGAGTACCGCGCGCACCTCCAGTTCATGGACCTCGCGCAGGAGCAGTACGCGTTCAACGGCCACGCATACCGCCGGTTCGTCGAGCGGATCAAAGACGCGGTCGACCCGCAGAGGATCCTGAACCCGGGCCGCCAGGGCATCTGGCCGGCGTCGCTCCGTCCGCAGCGCTGACCGGTACACCCGCTCCCGCCGATGCCAGCCATGGGCGGGAGCGGGTGTCCCCGCCGGGGCGCTCCGACTCAGGATGAAGGGTCAGACAAAGGAGTTGCCCATGCGTTTCGTCGACCTGTCGATGCCGCTCGATGACGTCATCCCGGTGGACCCGCCGTTCCTGCGGCCCAAGATCGAGTACAAGGACCACATCCTCGGTGCCAAGGACATGGAGGCCATGTACGGCATCCGCCGTGAGCAGCTCCTGGACCAGCAGGGCCTCGCCGCCGAGACGGTCACGATGACCACCCACTCCGGCACCCACGTCGACGCGCCGTGGCACTACCACCCCACGATGAACAACGGCGAGAAGGCCTGGACGATCGACGAGGTGCCGCTGGACTGGTTCTTCCGTCCCGGGGTGAAGCTCGATCTGCGCCACCTGCCCAACGGGCACCTGGTGACCCCGGCGGACATCGACGCGGAGCTGGAGCGCATCGGGTACGAGCTGCAGCCCTACGACATCGTGCTCGCACACACGGTCGCCTCCGCCGCCTACGGCCGCGACGACTACATCGACACCGGCATCGGCTTCGGCCGCGAGGCGACCCTGCACCTCATCGGCAAGGGTGTCCGCGTCGTCGGCACCGACGCCTGGGGTTGGGACCTGCCGGTGAGCATCAACCGCCAGGTGTTCGAGGAGACCGGCGACCCCTCGGTCGTCTGGGAGGGCCACAAGGCCGGCGCCGAGGCGGCCTACTGCCAGATCGAGAAGCTCCAGAACCTGGAGGACATCCCCGCGTTCGGTTTCACCGTCGCCTGCTTCCCGGCCAAGGTGCGCGGCGCGTCGGCCGGCTGGACCCGCGCCGTCGCCATCTTCGAGGACTGACCCGAGACGGACCCGACCGGACCGTCACCCCTGAGAAAGGAACCATCCATGGCCTTCGTCTGCAGCGCCACCTGGATCGCAAAGCCCGGCGAGGAGCAGACCGTGCGCGACGCGCTCGAGAAGCTGTCCCCCGCCTCCCGCGAGGAGCCCGGCAACCTCTACTACCAGGCCTACCAGAGCCCGGAGGAGCCGAACGTCTTCCGCATCTTCGAGGTCTACGTCGACGAGGACGCCTTCAAGGCACACGGCACCTACCCCCACTTCGAGCAGTGGGCGCTCGGCCAGGCGATCCCCGCGCTGGAGACCCGTCAGCGCGACTTCTACGAGACCCTGGACTTCTGAGATGACGCAGTACGTCCGCTACGTCGAGTCGAACGGGGTGGTCCACACCGGCCGCATCCACCACGGCCGCATCCAGGACATCCCCGGCGACCCTGCCATCCTCGACCTGCTCACCATGCCTGAGGCGCGCCGCCGCGACCTCGACCTGCGCGCCGGCCGACAGCAGAAGCTGCCGATCGACCAGGCGAAGCTCGCGGTGCCGGTCGAGCCGCGCGCGATGCGCGACTTCGTCGTGTTCGAGGCGCACATCGCCGGCATGAAGAAGAACGAGCCCGGCGACGGCGCGGTGCCGCCGCAGTGGTACGAGGCCCCCGCGTTCCTCTTCATGAACCCCTGGTCGGTCGTGCCCAGCGGTGCCGACATCCCCATGCCGCCCGGCACGCAGAAGCTCGACTTCGAGCTCGAGGTCGCCATGATCGTGAAGAACACGGTCCGCGACGTGCCGCTCGAGGAGGCGCACGAGCACATCGCCGGGTTCTGCCTGCTCAACGACTGGAGCGCCCGCGACATCCAGGGCAACGAGATGCGCGTCGGCCTCGGCCCGAGCAAGGGCAAGGACTTCGCCAACACGCTCGGCCCGTGGATCACCACGCCCGACGAGCTGGAGCAGTACCGGGAGGGCGACCGCTACGCGCTGGAGATGTCCGTCGCCGTCAACGGCGAGGTCGTCGGCACCGACAACCTGCGCAACATGTCCTGGTCGTTCGAGGAGATGCTCGTCCACGCATCCCGCGACGCGTGGGTCGGCCGCGGCGACGTGCTCGCGACCGGCACCGCCTCGCAGGGCGCGCTCTCGGAGCGCTGGGCCCGCGCGGGCGGCGAACTCGTCATCCCGCCGCTGCAGGTCGGGGACGTCGTCACCATGACGGTGCAGGGCCTCGGCACGATCGAGAACCGCATCGTCGAGACGCGCAGCCCCGGATACACCGTGCCGCCCGCGCGCCGCACCTACGGCCCCGACCGCCTCTGACCCGCCGTCCCGCTCCGTCACACGTCCCTCGCTAAGCTGGCGGGGGAACGTGTGACGGAGCCGGGAGGTGGACACATGGGAGATCTCCGCGGCGTGGACATCAACCTCATCGTCGTCCTCGACGCCATCCTCACCGAGCGCAGCCTCACCCGCGCCGGCGAAGCCATCGGCCTCACCCAGCCGGCGGTCTCCGGCGCGGTCGCCAAGCTCCGCAAGCTCCTCGACGACCCGCTGCTCGTGCGCAACGGCCGCACCTACGACCTCACCCCCCGCGCGCTCGAGCTCGAGCCCGTCGTGCGTGCCGCGATGGACCAGGTCGGCCGCACCTTCAACCTGCGCCCCTCGTTCGACCCGCTCACCAGCGACCGGAAGTTCCGCCTCAGCGCCTCCGACTACGCGCTGAGCGTGATGACCGGCCCGCTGCTGCGCGTGCTGGAGGAACAGGCCCCCGGGGTGTCGATCGAGTTCGCCTCGATGAACAACATCGAGCCGGTCGACCTGCTCCGCGAGGACGTCGCGATCGCCTCCGCAGCGCACGGCGTGCCCGGCAAGCGGCAGTCGCTGTTCTCGGATGCGATGAGCTGCATCGTGCGCCGCGACCACCCCCGACTCGTCGACGGCGCCCTCACGCTCGAGGACCTCAACGAGATCCCCTACGTGCAGGTCGTCATCGCCGAGCACGTCACCACGTTCTCGGACGAGGCGCTCGCCGCTGCATCCGTCACCCCGCGCGTCGCCCGCCGGGTGCCCGGGTTCCTGCCGGTGCCGTTCCTGGTCTCCGGTTCCGACATGTACGCGTTCGTCCCCACCCGCCTGGCGGAGCGTTACGGCGACGCGCTCGAGTTGACCGTCGCGCGCACGCCGGTGCAGATGCCGACCCTGGTGGAGTCCGCATTCTGGCACCCCTCCCGCAACGACGACCCGGCCCTGCGATGGCTGCTCGGCATCCTCCGCACCGTCGCCGAGCTCGTCGAGTTCGACGCCGACGAGGCCGCCTGAACCATGCCCGCCGAGACCGTCTCGCCGCCGCGCGTCGCGCTCGTCACCGGCGGTGCGCAGGGGATCGGCGCCGCGATCGTGGCCCGGCTGCGCGCAGCGGGGGTCCTCGTCGCCAGCCTCGACCACGCCGACCCGAGCACGGCCCGAGACGGCGTGCTCGACCTGCGGTGCGACATCTCCGACCCGGATGCGGTCGCAGCGGCGCTCCGCCGGGTCGAGGCCGAACTCGCCCCGCCCGCCGTCGTCGTCCACTGCGCGGCCTTCCAGCGGGTCGCGCCCTTCGCGGAACTCGACCCGGCCGACTGGGACCGCACCTTCCGGGTCAACGTGGACGGTGCCTTCCACGTCGTCCGAGCGGCACTGCCGGCACTCCGTGCGGCCGAGCACCCGCGGATCGTCGTCATCACCTCCTCCAGCTACTTCGCGCCGCCGCCGGGCATGGTGCACTACGTGGCCAGCAAGGGCGC
>Ga0182737_1002414_pt1 | contig 15336 bp, 18 predicted proteins | sample eDN5th30CBELigOP_FD_128878 | JGI IMG/M metagenome (GOLD analysis project Ga0182737, IMG submission 128878) | Enriched Organic Plus compost microbial communities from Emeryville, California, USA - eDNA 5th pass 30_C BE-Lig OP (version 2) (version 2) ...
CTTGGCCGTGGGCTTTAAATAGATCGACAGCGTGCGGCTTGACCCCTCTGGCCACACCACGCGCTCGACCCGATAACCCTCCCAGCCTCCAAGCGACTCCAGCAACTTGCGATCCAGCATCTCGGTGCACTCCTGATGGCATATACCTGCCAACAAGAGTACGAAAACTTGCCAATCCGCTCCACGCTATTCCGCGATGAACCTTTTTTTCTGGGCGGGCCGTAGAAGAGGCGTCTGCCGCTCAGGGCTGCGCCGTGGCCGCCGGCTGGCGCAGCGCCAGGAAGCGCCGCAGCAGGCTGGCCGCGGTGGGCGTGGGCCGCAACGCATCGGCCAGCGCGCCGGCGTCGAGCCCTTCGCGCGCGTAGTAGCCCTGGTAGCGCAGCAGGTGGTCGCGCATGAATTCCGGGCCGAATTCGGGGTGGAACTGGGCCGAATAGACCCGCGGGGCCAGCCGCACCAGCTGGTGCGGATCCTGCGCCGAACGGGCCAGCGCCACCGCCCCCGGCGGCAGGCGCACGACCGACTGCGCGTGCAGCAACTGGGCCGGAAACGCGACCGGCAGGCCGGACATCAGCGCGTCGCCGGCCGCGGCCGGCAGGCATTCGATGGTTTGCGTGCCCAGTTCGCGCCCTTGCGGGTTGTAATCGACCGCGCCGCCCAGCGCGTGGGCCAGCAGCTGGTGCCCGTAGCACACGCCGAACAGGGGCAGCCCGCCTTCGGCCGCCTGGCGCAGCCATTGGGCGGCCTGTTCGCTCCAGGGCTCGCGGTCGGTGACCATGGCGGGCGAACCGGTGATCAGCGCGGCGCGGTAGGCGGACGGCGCCAGCGGCTGCTGTCCCGCGAAGACGCGCACGATGTGGGCGGCATCCGGCGCCAGGCCGGCGGCGTGCCGCAGCATCTGCGCGTAATCGCCGTGGGACTGGCGCAGGGTGTCGTCGGGGTCGCCGGTATGCAGGATCAGGACCGGCAGCGCGGAGGCGGCAGGGGTGTTCATGGCCATCATGATAGTCGCCATGGCGGGTTTTCGCACCGGGGCGGGGCGGAAGTCCGTACAATCGACGCCGTACTCAACTGGGACAAGGCATACGATGATGTGGATCTGGTTCGGGTTGGCGGCCGCCGCGCTGATCGGCGAGGTTGCCAGCGGCACGTTCTACCTGCTGCTGGTGGCGCTGGGCCTGGCGGCCGGTGGCATCGCGGCCTGGCTGGCGGCGGGCTTCGAATGGCAACTGGTGGCCTGCGCCGTGGTGGCCTTGCTGGGGCTGCTGGTGCTGCGCCGTACCGGCGTGCTGAAAAAGCGCGAGATCGACGCGGGCCGCAATGCCGACGTCAACATGGACATCGGCCAGACCGTCGAGGTCGAGGCATGGTCCGAGGCCGGGCTGGCGCGCGTGTGGTACCGCGGCGCGCACTGGCAGGCCGAGCTGGCCGCCGGGCAGCCGCGCGCGGCCGGGTCGCACGTCATCGCCGAAGTGCGCGGCACGCGGCTGGTGCTGGCGCGCAAGGAAACCGCCGGCCGCGCCTGAGCCGGCCGATACTTACCCCCCACGCAGGATACTTTCCATGATGCTCGATACTTCCACCATCGTCCTGATCGTACTGGTCGTCCTGGCGCTGCTGATCATCGTCAAGGCCATCGCCATCGTGCCCCAGCAGCATGCCTGGGTCGTCGAGCGGCTGGGCAAGTTCGACCGCGTGCTCTCGCCGGGCGCGGGCTTCGTCATCCCGTTCATCGAGCGGGTGTCGTACAAGCATTCGCTCAAGGAAATCCCGCTGGACGTGCCCAGCCAGGTCTGCATCACGCGCGACAACACCCAGCTGCAGGTCGACGGCGTGCTGTACTTCCAGGTCACCGACGCCATGCGGGCTTCGTACGGGTCGTCGAACTACATCTCGGCCATCACCCAGCTGGCCCAGACCACGCTGCGTTCGGTGATCGGCAAGCTCGAGCTCGACCGCACCTTCGAAGAACGCGAGTTCATCAACAGCACCATCGTGGCGGCGCTGGACGAGGCCGCGCTGAACTGGGGCGTGAAGGTGCTGCGCTATGAAATCAAGGACCTGACCCCGCCCAACGAGATCCTGCGCGCCATGCAGGCGCAGATCACCGCCGAACGCGAAAAGCGCGCCCTGATCGCGGCCTCGGAAGGCCGCCGCCAGGAACAGATCAACATCGCCACCGGCGAACGCGAGGCCGCCATCGCCCGGTCCGAGGGCGAGAAACAGGCCCAGATCAACCAGGCGCAGGGCGAGGCGGCGGCCGTGCTGGCCATTGCCGAGGCCACCGCCAAGGCCATCACGCAGGTGGGCGAGGCCGTGCGCCAGCCCGGCGGCATGGAAGCGGTCAACCTGAAGGTGGCCGAGCGCTATGTGGATGCCTTCGGCAACGTGGCCAAGGAAGGCAATACGCTGATCCTGCCGTCGAACCTGTCCGACGTGGGCGGGCTGATCGCCTCGGCCATGGCCATCGTGAAGACCGGCAAGGCATCTTGAGCAAGTAACGTGCGGCCCAGGCGAGGCGCCGCGGAGCCGGCGTCGCCCCCCTTCAGGGGTGGGCTCAACTATCCTTGCGCGAATTGCGCGTGTCGTGCTTCATCATGCGCTCTTTTTCGCGCTGCCAGTCTTTTTCGCGCGCGGTGTCGCGCTTGTCGTACAGCTTCTTGCCGCGGCCCAGCGCGAAATCCAGCTTGATGCGGCCGTTCTTGTAGTGCAGGTTCAGCGGCACCAGGGTGTAGCCGCGCTGCTCGACCTTGCCGATGAGCTTGCTGATTTCCTCGGCCTTGAGCAGCAGCTTGCGGGTGCGCATGGCGTCGGGGTGAATGTGGGTCGAGGCCGTGGGCAGCGGACTGACGTGCATGCCCAGCAGGAAGAGCTCGCCGTCGCGCACGATGACGTAGCTTTCCTTGAGCTGCACGCGGTTCTCGCGGATCGCCTTGACCTCCCAGCCTTGCAGGACCAGGCCGGCTTCGTAGCGGTCTTCGATGAAATAATCGTGCGTGGCCTTGCGGTTGTCGATGATGCTCATAAGGCGTGAATCAGGCGGGAAAATCCGCCGGTAGCGGCGCTACCGGTAAAATCTGATCATTCTAGCCATTTGCGATAGTCGATGCACAAAGTACAGCGATCCGTCCTGGTTCCCTACAGCGCCGCGCAGATGTTCGATCTGGTGGCCGACGTGGAGAAGTATCCCGAGTTCATGCCCTGGTGCGGCGGAACCGAGGTCCAGTCGCGCAGCGAGCACGGCATGCAGGCCTCCATCATGATCAGTTTCGCCGGGATGAAGCAGCGCTTCACCACCCGCAATACCCACGAGTATCCCGACCGCATCGACCTGGAGCTGGTCGACGGGCCGTTTTCGATGCTGGTGGGGCACTGGCAGTTCCAGGCGCTGGCCGAAGACGCCTGCAAGGTGCTGTTCACGCTGGAATATGCCTTTTCCAGCCGGCCCCTGGAAATGGTGGTGGGCCCGGTATTCAACCGCATCGCCACCAGCTTCATCGATTCGTTCACCAAACGCGCGCAGGCCGTCTATGGCGAGTGACGCCGGCCTGCTGCGGGTGTGCGTATGCCATGCCGGCCCGGCGTCCGCCTGGCAGCGGGCCCTGGCGTTGCCGGCCGGCGCCACGGTGGGCGACGCGCTGCGCGCCAGCGGCTTCGCGGCGGCCTTTCCGGGCAGCGATCCCTGGGCCATGGGGGTAGGCGTATTCGGCAAGCTGTGCCGGGCCGATACCGCGCTGGCCGACGGCGACCGGGTCGAGATCTACCGGCCGCTGGCGTTCGACCCCAAGGTGTCGCGCCGCCGCCGGGCCGAGCACCGCCGCGCCAAGGCCGCCCGCCAGGGGCGCGAGCGGCCGGCCGGGCTGCTCTAGGGGCGGGTTCCGCCCCCTGGGCCGCCGCGCGCGGGCCGGGCGTTGTCGCCGACGCAACAAAATCCCGCCACGAAACCGGCGTAAGATGGCGGGAACAGGTTTACGTTTACGTTAACGTCATGCAAAATCGGCGCTTGATGCGCGCGGCCGTTCACGAGACGGCCGCGACGCCGTCAAGAAGATCGACCATCAGGAGACAAGGCTGTGGATCTGGAACTGACCGACGAGCAGCGCGCCTTTGCCCAGGCGGCGCGCGATTTCGCCCAGGGCGAGCTGGCGCCCCACGCGGCCCGCTGGGACGCCGAGGGCATATTCCCGCGCGAGGCTTTCGCGCGGGCGGGCGAACTGGGGTTTTGCGCCATCTATGCGGCCGAGGACATCGGCGGCCTGGGCTTGCCGCGGCTGGACGCCACCCTGGTGTTCGAGGAAATGGCGGCGGTCGACCCGTCCACCACCGCCTTTCTCACCATTCACAACATGGCCACCTGGATGGTCGGCCAGTGGGGCCAGCCGACGCTGCGCGAAGCCTGGGGGCCGCTGCTGGCCAGCGGCCAGAAGCTGGCCTCGTACTGCCTGACCGAGCCCGGCGCGGGCTCGGATGCCGGCTCGCTGGCCACCCGGGCGCAGCGCGACGGCGATGATTTCGTCCTGAACGGCTCGAAGGCTTTCATTTCCGGCGGCGGCGACACCGACCTGCTGGTGGTGATGGCCCGTACCGGCGGTGAAGGGCCGGGCGGCGTCAGCGCCTTCGCGGTGCCGGCCGACAGCGCCGGCATCAGCTATGGCCGCAAGGAAGAAAAAATGGGCTGGAACAGCCAGTCCACCCGGCCGATCACCTTCGAAAACGTGCGCGTGCCGGCGGCCAATATGCTGGGCCACGAGGGCGAGGGCTTCAAGATCGCCATGAAAGGCCTGGACGGCGGCCGCATCAATATCGGCACCTGCTCGGTCGGCGCCGGGCAGGGCGCCCTGGATGCGGCGCGGCGCTATATGGACGAGCGCCGGCAATTCGGCCGCCGCCTGGCCGAGTTCCAGGCGCTGCAGTTCAAGCTGGCCGACATGGCCACCCACCTGGTGGCGGCGCGCCAGATGGTGCGGCTGGCCGCCTGCAAGCTCGACGCGGGGTCGCCCGACGCGGGCACGTATTGCGCCATGGCCAAGCGCTTCGCCACCGACATGGGCTTCCAGGTCTGCCTGGACGCGCAGCAGATCCATGGCGGCTATGGGTACTTGCGCGACTATCCGCTGGAACGCCTGGTGCGCGATACTCGCGTACACCAGATCCTGGAGGGCACCAACGAGATCATGCGCGTGATCGTGGCCCGCCAACTGCTCGACAAAGGAGCCGATATCCGATGAACGCCCCGGTGCTGTTCGAAGAGAAAACCGCCGCCAACGGCATGCGCCTGGGCGTTGCCACGCTCAACGCCCCCCAGACGCTCAACGGCCTGTCGCTGGAAATGGTCGACCTGCTGGCCGAGCGGCTCGACGCCTGGTCGCGCGATGCCGGGCTGGCGCTGGTGGTGCTACAGGGCGCGGGGGGCAAGGCCTTCAGCGCCGGCGGCGACCTGCACGGCCTGTACCGCAGCATGCAGGAACACCAGGGGCAGGGCGCCTGGGCCAATACGCACGCCCGGTCCTTCTTCGAACGCGAATATCGCCTGGACTACCGCATCCACACCTATCCCAAGCCCATCCTGTGCTGGGGCCACGGCATCGTCATGGGCGGCGGCGTGGGCCTGATGATGGGCGCCAGCCATCGCGTGGTCAGCGAAACCACGCGCATCGCGATGCCCGAGATCTCCATCGGCCTGTTTCCCGACGTGGGCGGCAGCTGGCTGCTGAACCGCATGCCCGGCCGCACGGGCCTGTTCCTGGCGCTGACCGGCGCCCACCTGAATGCGTCGGACGCGTTCTATGCCGGGATTGCCGATTTCAGGCTCGATTCGGCCGACTGGCCGCGCCTGGCCGACGCCTTGCTGCAAACGCCGTGGGCCGGCCAGGCAGGCGGGCCCGGCGACGGCTCGCCGCCCCCGCGCGCCATCAACGACGGCCTGCTGCGCCGCGCGCTGCTCGCCCACGAACCGGCCGCGGCGCTGGAACCCGGCCCGCTGCGCCAGCACGCCTTCCAGATCAACAGCCTGTGCAGCGGCAACGACCTGGCCGACATCTACGCATCCGTCGCTGCCCTGAAAGACCATGCCGACCCCTGGCTGGCGCGGGCGGCTGCCACCATGCTGGCGGGCTCGCCCGGTTCGGCGCGGCTGGCCTTCGCCCTGCAACAGCACACGCGGCTGCGTTCGCTGGCCGACGTATTCCGCACCGAATACGTGGCGGCCCTGGCCTGCACGGTACAGGGCGATTTTGCCGAAGGCATCCGCGCCCTGCTGATCGACAAAGACAAACAACCCAAATGGAACCCGGCCACGCTCGAGCAGGCCTCGGACGCCTGGGTGCGGCGCTTCTTCGAGCCGCCCTGGCCCGAAGGCCAGCCGCATCCGCTGGCCGACCTGGGCCCGGCCGAAGCCTGATCCGGCCACGCTTGTAGGTATCCCACACCCATCCAAAGGAGACTTCACCATGAGCAGCATCGCGTTTATCGGCCTGGGCAATATGGGCGCGCCCATGGCACACAACCTGGTCAAGGCGGGCCACGGCCTGACCGTGTTCGACCTGGTGCCGGCCGCCGTCAAGAGCCTGTCCGACGCCGGCGCGCGGGCGGCGTCCTCGGCCGCCGAGGCGGTGCGCGGCGCCGAAGTCGTGGTATCCATGCTGCCCGCCAGCAAGCACGTCGAAGCGCTGTACCTGGGCGAAGACCTGCTGGCCAGCATCGATCCCAGTGCGCTGGTGATCGAGTGCAGCACGATTTCCCCCGACTCGGCCCGCAAAGTGGCGGCCGCCGCGCAGGCGCGCGGGCTGGCCATGATCGACGCGCCGGTCTCCGGCGGCACGGGCGGCGCGGCCGCCGGCACCCTGACGTTCATCGTGGGCGGCGAAGAAGCGGCGCTGCAACGCGCCATGCCCATCCTGCAGAACATGGGCAAGAACATCTTCCACGCCGGCGCCGCCGGGGCGGGCCAGGTCGCCAAGATCTGCAACAACATGCTGCTGGGCATCCTGATGGCCGGCACCTCCGAGGCGCTGGCGCTGGGGGTGGCCAACGGCCTGGACCCGAAGGTGCTGTCGGACATCATCGCCAAGAGCTCGGGCCGCAACTGGGCCACCGAGCTGTACAACCCCTGGCCCGGCGTCATGGACCACGCCCCGGCCTCCAAGGGCTACGCGGGCGGTTTCGGCGTCGACCTGATGCTCAAGGACCTGGGCCTGGCCGCCGAGGCGGCCTTGTCCACGCGTTCGTCCATTCCGCTGGGCGAGCTGGCGCGCAACCTGTATTCGCTGCACAGCACGGGCGGCAGCGGCAAGCTGGACTTCTCCAGCATCGTCAACTTGTATACCCACAAGCCGGCATGACCGTCCCCGCCGTGCCCGCCGACGGCCAGGACGCCCGCCAGCGCGTACGCGACAGCTTCGCCCGGCAGACGGTCATGGCCGCCTTCGGGGCGCGGCTGGCACGGGTCGAAGCGGGGCAGGTCGACATCGAGCTGCCCTTCCGGGCCGACCTGTGCCAGCAGAACGGCTACCTGCACGCCGGCATTTCCACCACCATCGCCGACAGCGCCGGCGGCTACGCCGCCTTTTCGCTGTTCGAGGCCGGCGAGGACGTCCTGACCTCCGAGTTCAAGATGAATTTCCTGGCGCCGGCCGACGGCGAGCGCTTCGTGGCCACGGGGCGGGTCGTCAAGCCCGGGCGGCGCCTGACGGTGTGCCAGGTCGAAGTGCGGGCGCACCGCGGCACGCAAGTCACGCTGTGCCTGGTGGGGCTGATGACCGCGGTGCGAGTGACGCCGCGCTAGTATGATCGAGCTCCGGCCGTTTTCCCGACGTAGTCACGCAGCATGCCCGCCAAAGAACACCATCGTATTTTCCGCGCCGGCTGGTTGCGCGCCGCGGTCCTGGGCGCCAACGACGGCATTGTTTCCACGGCCAGCCTGATTGCCGGCGTGGCGGCGGCCAGCGCCGCGCACGAGGCCGTGCTGACTTCCGGCCTGGCCGGGCTGGTGGCCGGCTCGCTGTCGATGGCGGCCGGCGAATATGTGTCGGTGCGCTCGCAGGCCGATACCGAAGCGGCCGACCTGCGGCTGGAACAGCGCGCCCTGACCGGCAATTCCGCGCAGGAACTGCAGGAACTGACCGACATCTATGTCGGGCGCGGCGTGGCGCCCCAACTGGCGCGCCAGGTGGCCGAGCAACTGACGCGCCACGACGCGCTGGACGCCCATGCGCGCGATGAGCTGGGCATTTCGGTGCACAATCGCGCACGGCCGGTGCAGGCCGCCGTGGCCTCGGCCCTGTCGTTCGCCACGGGCGCCGCCTTGCCGCTGGTCACCGCGGCATTGACACCCATCGACAGTATCGTCGCCGTCGTGACGGCGTCGTCGATGGTGTGGCTGGGCGTGCTGGGCGCCATCGCGGCACAGGCCGGCGGCGCGCCGGTCGTGCCGGCCGCCTTGCGGGTTACCGTGCTGGGCGGCCTGGCCATGCTGGTGACGGCCGGCGTGGGCGCGCTGTTCGGCGTGGCCGTGTAGGCCGCGCGGCTTATTCGGCGCCGGCCAGGGCGTAGGGCAGGGGCGCTACCGCAATGTGCGCGCCGTCCGCCGCGCCGACCCGCAGTTCGCCGGCGGCCAGCGCGGCCAGCGTCACTTCGAACAGCACGTCCTGGGACGTGGCCTCGATCACGCGGCCGCAAGGTTCCTGGGGCTGGGTGGCGTCATAAATGTCGGTGCCCGGCGCGGGGGCCTGGGTGGCGCCGGCCAGGCGGCCGTAGGCCGCGCGGCGCTTGACGGTGCCCCGGTAATGGCTGCGCGCCACGACTTCCTGGCCCGGATAGCAGCCCTTGGTGAAGCTGACGCCGCCCAGCAGGTCCAGGTTGAGGGTCTGGGGAATGAACACATCTTGCGTGGCCGCCGATACCCAGGGCAGGCCGGCCGCCAGGTCGGCCGAGCGCCACTGGTCCGCATCGCCGCGCGCCAGGTGCGGCGCCAGCGTGGCGGCCTGGTCCAGCTGGGCGTCGCTGGCCACCCACCACCAGCGCAAGGCGGTGCCGGCCGACGGCGCGGCGATCCAGGTGCCGCTGGCCAGGTCGGCGCGTTGCCAGGCCTGCTCGGGCAGGGCGCCGCCGGCCGCGGCCTGCAGGGCTGCCCGTGCGCCGGGTTCGCACCAGACCCCCGCGACATGCAGGGGCGCCGACGACAGCCTGGCCTTGGCGCGCAGCACGAACATCGACAGGCGCTTGAGCAGCGTGTCGGCCAGGTCGCGCCGCACCAGCGCGTACAGTTGCGGGGCATCGGGCTGGGCCTGCGCATCGGCCTGCGGGGCGCGCCACAACACCAGGGTGGCCAGCAGGCGGCCCTTGGCCGTACAGTAGCCGCCCAGCCGCGCGGCGTCGGGTGGCAGGCCGGCAACGTCCTGCGTCAGCTGGCCGTGCAGGAACGACAGCGCATCGGCCCCGGTTGCGGCGATGACGGCGTAGTCGGGCAGGGCGGCGACGTGCGCCGAACGATCGGCCTGCGCGGGAATCGAATCGAAGAAGGCATGCATGGCGAACGCGACAAAATGGCGGAGCGCCGGCGCGGCGCCCCTGGTACGGCCATGATACCCGGGGTGGCGGGGCGCTGCCGGCAAATCCTTGCCTGCAACAGGGACGCAACGGCGACTCGATCGGCCGCGATCTATTAAACTTCGCACTCTTATGAAAAAGCTTTGCACCTATTTCCTGCTGGCGTGTCTGCTGGTGGTGCTGCTGGCGGCGCTGGCCGCGGGCGGGGCCTGGACCTGGATGAACCGCTCGCTGGCGCTGCCGGCCGACAAGGTCGAATTCATCGTGGCGCCGGGCAGCACGCCGCGCGCCGTGGCGCGTGCCATGACCGAGGCCGGCATTCCCATCTGGGAAGACGGTTTCGCCTGGATGGCGCGGCTGTCCGAGCGCGACAAGCTGATCAAGGCGGGCGGCTATGAAGCACGCACCGGCGATTCGCCGTGGCAACTGCTCGACCGCCTGGCGCGCGGCGACATGGTGCAGCGGCAGATCACCTTCCTGGAAGGCTGGACTTATCAGCAGATCCGCGAAGCCCTGCGCACCAATCCCGACGTCAAGCAGACGCTGGGCGATATCGACGACGCGGCCCTGATGGCGCGCCTGGGCTCGCCCATCAAGGAACCCGAAGGCCTGTTCTTCCCGGATACCTATGTGTTCACGCCGGGCACGTCCGACTTCGACCTGCTGCGCCAGGCCTACCAGCACGAACAGCGGGTCCTGGCCGAAGCCTGGGCCCAGCGCCAGCCCGACCTGCCGCTGCAGACGCCCTACGAAGCGCTGGTGCTGGCCTCCATCATCGAGAAAGAAACCGGCCATGGGCCCGAGCGCACCCGCGTGGCCGGCGTGTTCGTCAACCGCCTGCGCCTGGGGATGATGCTGCAGACCGATCCCACCGTCATCTACGGCATGGGCCAGCGCTACCAGGGGCGCATCCGGCGCAGCGACCTGCAGGCCGATACGCCCTGGAATACCTACACCCGCGCCGGCCTGCCGCCCACGCCCATCGCGGCCGCGGGCCGCGCCTCGCTGCTGGCCGCCGTCCAGCCCGAACGCCACAAATATCTGTACTTCGTTTCGCGCGGCAACGGCACCAGCGAGTTTTCGGCTAATCTGTCCGAGCACAATCGCAACGTGGCGCGCTACATACTGGGCCGGGATCAATGACTGCACGCGGACGTTTCATCACCCTTGAAGGCGTGGACGGCGCCGGCAAGAGTACCCACGCGGCCTGGCTGGCCGACACGCTGCGCGCCATGGGCCGCACCGTCGTCGCCACGCGCGAGCCGGGCGGCACGCCCCTGGGCGAGGCCCTGCGCGGCCTGGTGCTGTCCGAATCCATGACCCTGGACACGGAAACCCTGCTGATGTTCGCGGCGCGCTGCGAACACCTGGCCCAGGTCATCGAACCGGCGCTGGCGCGGGGCGACTGGGTGGTCTGCGATCGCTACACCGACGCTACTTATGCCTACCAGGGCGGCGGCCGGCAGCTCGGCGCCGACCGCGTCGCCGTGCTCGAGCAATGGATGCGGCCCACGCTGCAGCCCGACCGCACCTGGCTTTTCGATGTGCCGCTGGAACTTGCTCGCGCGCGCCTGGCCGACGCGCGCCAGCCCGATCGCTTCGAGCGCGAAGGGGCGGCCTTCTTCGAGCGCACGCGCGCCGCCTACCATGCGCGGGCCGCGGCCCATCCCGACCGCATCCGCATGGTGGATTCGAGCCGCCCCGTCGAACAGGTGCGCGCCCAATTGCTGGCCGAATTGCAGGCGCTGACGGAAGCCCCATGAGCGAGGCCGGCTTCCTACCCTGGCAGCTCGATACCGCACGCGCCTGGCTGGCCGGGCGCGAACGCTTCGCGCATGCGTGGCTGGTGCACGGCACGGCGGGTATCGGCAAGCTGCAGTTCGCATGCGCCGCGGCCGCCAGCCTGTTGTGCGAATCGCCGCGCGACCAGCTCGCTTGCGGCCAGTGCCCGGCCTGCGCCTGGGTGGCCAGCGGCAACCATCCCGACCTGCGCCGCATCCGCCCCGAGGCGGTCGCCCTGCAGGAAGGGGCCGACGCCGCCGAGGGCGCGGACGACGCCGAGCCGGCCGCCACCGGCACGGCCAAGCGCGCCCCCTCGAAAGAGATCCGCATCGACCAGATCCGCGCGCTGGAATCCTGGTTCAATACCGCCACCCATCGCGGCGGCTGGCGCGTGGCGCTGTTGTATCCCGCGCAGGCCCTGAACGTCATTTCCGCCAATGCCCTGCTGAAGGTGCTGGAAGAGCCGCCGCCGCGCACGGTGTTCCTGCTGGTGGCCGACGCCCCCGATCGCCTGCTGCCCACGCTGGTGTCGCGCTGTCGCCGGTTGCCGCTGCCCGCGCCCGGGGCCGACCAGGCGCTGCACTGGTTGCAGGCGCAAGGCGTGGAGCCGGCCGAGGACTGGCTGGCGGCCGCCGGTGGCGCGCCCCTGGCCGCGCTGCGCCTGGCCCAGGGGGGCGAGCAGGCGTGCCCGCAATGGCTGACGCAGCTTGTCGGCCCGCTGGCCAAGGGGCAGTCGCCGGATATCGGCGCCCTGGCCGAAGGCCTGGAAAAAAGCCCGCCGTCCGAATGGATCGACGCTTTGCAGCGCTTGTGCGCCGATTTGATGCTGGCGGGAGCCGGCGCCCCGGTGCGCTATTTCCCGTCGCTGGCCAAGCCGGTGGGGCAGGCCGCCGCACGCGCCAATGCGGTGCGGCTGGCCGAAGGCGCCCGCTGGCTGACCCAGCAGCGCCGGCTGGCCACCCACCCCCTGAACGCCAAGCTGTTCGCGCATGCGACCCTGCAGCGCATGGTGCTATCCTGCCAGGGATAGCCGCGCATCCGGCTTCGCCTTGTGCCCACGCCGGCTGGGCCGTCCGACTCCCCCGATCGCTTTCCATGTACGTCGACTCGCATTGCCATCTGAATTTTCCCGAACTGGCCCAGGAACTGCCTGACATCCTGAGGCGCATGGCCGACAACCGCGTCACGCATGCACTGGTCGTCAGCGTCGACCTGCCCGATTGGCCCGGCCTGATCGAACTGGTCGAGCCGCATCCCAATCTCTGGGCTTCGGTAGGCGTGCATCCGGATTACGAGGCCACGTCCGACCCCACCGAAGCCGAGCTGCTGCAATTGGCGCGGCATCCGAAGGTCGTGGCCATCGGCGAAACCGGGCTCGACTATTACCGGCTCAGCGAGCCGCTGGACTGGCAGCGCGAGCGGTTTCGCCGCCATATCCGCGTGGCGCGGCAGGCCGGCCTGCCGCTGATCATTCACACCCGCGAATCCGTGCAGGACACGCTGCGCATCCTGCGCGAGGAAAATGGCGCCGAAGCCGGGGGCGTGATGCACTGTTTCACCGAATCCTGGGACATGGCCCAGGCGGCCATGGACCTGAACTTCCATATTTCGCTATCGGGCATCGTCACCTTCAAGAATGCGGCGCTGGTGCACGAAGTCGCGGCCAAGATGCCGCTGGATCGCCTGTTGATCGAAACCGATTCGCCGTACCTGGCGCCGGTGCCGTTCCGGGGCAAGCGCAACGACCCGTCCAAGGTGATCCATGTGGCCGAGAAAATCGCCGAATTGAAGGGGCTGGATGTGGCAGCAGTGGCGCAGGCATCCACCGAAAATTTCTTCAAATTATTCAATAAGATAGATCGTTAATTTAATTTTATTTCTTTAAAGTAATTTATTTAAAGTTTTACTGTTAAAGTGATTTCTATGAAGCGTTCCGCGCCCGTTCTTGCCTCGACCCGGTCCGCTCTGGCGGCCTGCGCCATGGCGGTGGCCGTCGTTTGCGCCGCCCCGTCCGTCCAGGCGGCCGCCACGCCGCGCAACTGGTGGGTCTACGTGCACAACGACAACGCGGCCGAGGTCCGCCAGTTGCTGGCCGCCGGCGCCGACCCGAACGTGCGCTACAAGAATGGCCAGCCGGCGCTGATGCGTGCCGTGGTCGACGGCGCCTGGCAGGTGTTCGATGTGCTGGCGGCCGACCCGCGCACCGACCTGGAGGCCGTGAATCCCGCCAATGAAACCGCATTGATGTACCTGGCGGTCGCGGGCCAGACCGAACGCGCCCGCGCCCTGATCCAGCGGGGCGCCAAGGTCAACCGGCTGGGATGGACGCCGCTGCACTATGCCGCATCGAAGGGCCGCGTCGACACCGCCAAGCTGCTGCTGGCGCATCAGGCCATGGTCAACGCGCCGTCCCCCGATGGCACGACGCCGCTGATGATGGCCGGCTTTTCCGGCAGCCGCGACATGGTGCAGTTGTTGCTGGACGCCGGCGCGGACGTCACGACGCGAGACCTGAAAGGCAAGAATGCGGCCGATTGGGCCGATGCCGGCAAGGCGGGCACCCTGGCGCGCCAGTTGGATACGCTGATTGCCCAGGCCGAGCAGCGGCGCGATGGCCAGCGTGGGGGCCAGGTCGGCACGCCCGCCCCGGCGCGGGCGGCACAGCCGGCCCGGCCGGAATCGCCGTCGCCCGCGCGCGCGGGCACCCCGCGCCCTGATGCGGAAGAGCCCACTCTGTCCGGTGTGTCGGGCGTGCGGCTGAACAAATACGATTGATTTGCGCCGGCGGCGCGGCCGGCTTGCGGATCAGCGCAGCGCCAGCAGAATTTCGCGCTCGGTGGCGGCGGGCATGGGGGTCGCCTGGCCGGTGGGCGTATCGAACGCATAGCCGGCCGTCAGCACCAGCGCGACCGATTGCCCGTGGCGGACTTCCGGCAGTTCCCATTGGGCCGTGCCGATGGGCGTGTAATCGCCCTCGGGCATGTCGGCGGGGGTGCCGCGCGTCAGCGGATGGGCGCCGCCCGGCTGGCCGTCGACCGCCGCGCGCACCGAGGCGAAAAAGCGCACCGGGCCGGCCTGCCGGGCCGAGGTCCGGCCCTCGGCCGAGACAGTGATGGTCCGGCCCTGCACCGTGTAATGGCCGCGCAGGAAATACGAGCCGTTCACCTCCGGGCCGCCCGCGGGCAAGTAGGCCAACTGGCGCAACGAAAACGGAAACTGCCCCTCGGCGTACTGCGCCACTTCGCCGTTGCGGGCGACCAGCACCTTGCCGGCGGCGATCAGGCCGGCCATGTGCTGGACCGCGCTGGCCGGGGCGGGGGCGCCGGCCAGCGTGTAGCCGGGCTCGACTTCGTGGCACAGGCGCATGATGGCCAACCGGTTGAAATCGTCGTTCATGAACGGGCGCAGCAGGGACTCGACGCCGGCGCGATCGGCGCGCCGGGCGGCTTTGCGCGGCTCTGCGCCTTGCCAGGGGGTCAACGTCAGCACGTCGTTCGATCGCCGCAATACAACGGAAGCGGAATGAAAGCCCGTAGTAGACATGGATGGCCTCGCGCAAAAAAACTGGAAGGAAGAGGGCGCCCGCGGCAGGAGTGAGAAAAGTTGGCGGGATTGGTTAGGATTGGCGGGATTCAATTCTAGCCACGCCATGTTGCTGCGCCACCCTCGGTCGGCTACATGATGTAAGCACTGGAAAAGGCGGCCGGGCGATCCGGCTGCGCGGCATCGCAGGCGATTCGTTGCTGGCTGGCATGGCGGATGCGCCGGGCGGGCCGTGGCCCGCCATCATGCCGTTCGGCCGCGCCGGACCCGGGGCTTCGGGTTTCACCTTCTTACTATCCCGGGGGCACGCAGTGCCCGCCGTTGCTTGCCGCCGGCCGCGCATCCGCCTAGTCTGGCCGGGCGGTGGTTGGCGCCGTAAGATAGACAGGCCATGCCGCGGTCCTTGGTCTCTTTATATTGTCCCCATTTAATATTTTTTCAATTTAATGGGGACGACTTAGTTTC
>Ga0182737_1002415_pt1 | contig 15333 bp, 12 predicted proteins | sample eDN5th30CBELigOP_FD_128878 | JGI IMG/M metagenome (GOLD analysis project Ga0182737, IMG submission 128878) | Enriched Organic Plus compost microbial communities from Emeryville, California, USA - eDNA 5th pass 30_C BE-Lig OP (version 2) (version 2) ...
AAGCATCGCCGCGTGCAGGTTTTGCAAAGTGAAGGCCGCAGGGTGGCGATGGCGGGCGACGGCATCAACGACGCGCCGGCGCTGGCGATTGCCGATGTGGGCATCGCGATGGGCACCGGCACCGACGTGGCGATTGAATCGGCCGGTATTACGCTGCTTAAAGGCGACCTGCGCGGCATTGTGCGGGCCGTGCAGTTGAGCCGCCACGTGATGCGGAATATCCGGCAGAACCTGTTCTTCGCGTTTGTCTACAACGCGCTTGGCGTGCCGATCGCCGCCGGCGTGCTGTACCCGTTCATCCACGTTCTGCTGAACCCGATGATCGCCGCGGCTGCCATGAGCTTCAGCTCGGTATCGGTGATTACCAATGCCTTGCGGCTGCGAACCGTGAAATTGAACGACAAGTAAGCCGAGCCCGCGGGTTACTCGTTTACCCGCAGCAGACGCTTCACGCCGTCCATGAGCACCTTTTCGATTTGCGGTGCCGTGTTCGACACGTTGGGGCCGGTTTCGTACCCGCCCTGGCTGTAGGCGATCTCGGTGCCGATGTAGCCGGTGCCATAATCGCCGTACGCGGCCATGCAGACGAAGTCGTTAGGCCGCAGCTTCTGGGCGGCCAGTTGGTACTCCACGAACAGTTCGCCGGGCATGTGCAAAATGTAGGTATCGCCCAGCTTCAGGCAAGCCAGCTCGATGGGGATGCCTTGCTTGCGGCGATCGAGAAACGCCAGCTTGCTGGCAGCCCGGGCTCGGTCGCCGATTTCGGCCGTTTCGTCCTTGAGCGTCTTGGTCAGCTCCGCTTCAACCAGCGTATCGCGTACCGGCACATCGACTGGAGCCACCCGCCACTCGACGCTGTCCGCGGCCAGCGGCTCTTTCTTGGTCGCTTCCCAGGCACGGCGCAGACCGTCATGGAACCGGTCGGTCAGCACCTTGCGGGTGGGCGGCTTGCCGTCGTTGTACTTGCCGGCCGCGACGTTGCCGCCCGCCCCGTTGAAGTGCACGTGCGGCACCTTCAATTCATCCTGACGCTGGTTGCGGGCAATGCCGATGAACTCGCATGTGACATCGCCTTGGCCATAATAGCTCTGCGGATGGCACGCGTAGTAGCTCAGGCTCACGACGGGCTGGTCGCCATTCCACAGGCTGACGATCTTCACGTAAGGATCGATCAGCCCCTCGGGCAGCTCGAACAAGATCGGGTCGCGTGCGAAGCTGGGGCGAACATATTGCACCTTGCCATCGGGGCCGAGGATGCGGCGGTTGGACGCCACCTTTTCGACCTTGGCTTGGCCCACGCCGATGTGCGTGATCGGCTGAGTCTTGTCGAGCGAAGCCCGGATGGCTTCGGTTACGCGTTTGATGGTCTGGCGGGCAAATACGGCATCGAACTTGAGATTGCCGCAACCGACGGCCTGGAGCAGTTCTTCCGCCGAGAAGTCGCAACGCGGACCATCGTGTTGATGGAGCACGTGCACGGCCACGCGATCGGGCGTAGTGCCAGCGGCCTCGGCCAACTGCTCACGCCAGATCTGGTGACCGCTGTTGCCAATCCCAATCCAGTCCACGGCGCAAAGCACGATCGGATCGCCGGCGCCCAGCAGCACGATGCCGCGGGCGCTCAGCGGATCGTCGATCTTGCGTGCCGGGGCATACGCCACTGGGCTGCCCAAGGGCGGCGTGGCATCCACGTCGAACGTAGCCACACGCAGCGGGCCGGCAGGTTTCTCGGTAGCCTTAGCCGCAGTCCCAGTCAGGCTGGCCGCCGCCACAAACATGGCAGCGGCCAGGGCTGCACGGTGTACGTACTTCAAGTTCATCAAACCTATGCCAGTGATGCGTACCGGTTAGTCTTTTACCTGGAGCAGTTGCTTCACGCCGCCCATCAGTACCTTTTCGACCGAGGGGGCAGTGTTGGAAATGTTGGGGCTGGTTTCGTAGCCGCCCTGGCTGTAGGCGATCTCGGTGCCGATGTAGCCCAGGCCGGTCTCGCCGTAAGCGGCCATGCACACGAAATCATCGGGCCGCAGCTTCTGGGCATTGAGCTGGTACTCAACGAACAGCTCGCCGGGCATGTGCACAATGTAGGCATTGCCGAGCTTGAGGCCAGTCAGGTAGATGGGGATGCCGGCCTTGCGACGGCGGAGGAACGATAGCTTGCCGGCCGCACTGGCACGCGCGGTGAAATCAGCCGTTTCGTCGTGCAGCGTCTTTTCCAGTTCCGATTCGACCAGGACGTCGCGCGGCGGAATCTGCACCGGAGCCACCCGCCACTCGACGGCGTCGGCGGTCAGCGGCTGCTTCTTGGTGGCTTCCCACGCCCGGCGCATTCCATCGGCCATGCGGGCGGTCAGCACCTTACGCATCTCGGGCGAGCCGTCGTTGTACTTGCCGGCGGCGATGTTGCCTCCCGCCCCGTTGAAGTGGACGTGCGGAACCTTGGTTTCGTCCTCGCGCTGATTGCGGGCAATGCCTACAAACTCGCAGGTCACGTCACCCTGGCCGAAGTAACTTTGCGGATGGCAGGCGTAGTAGGTCAGGCACACCACCGGCTGGTCGCCGTTCCAAAAGCTGATCATCTTCACGAACGGATCGATCACGCCTTCGGGCGCCGCCATGGCTTCTTCCGGATAGAAGGGGCTCAGGCGATAGCCTTCCTTGTCCGAGAACTTCTTCAGCCAGTCGGCGATTCGCGGCTCGATCTTCCACGAGCTCATACGGAACAGCGAGACTTTGCCATCGGGGCCGAGGAGGCGGCGGTTGGAGGCCACCTTGTCGACCTTGGCCTGGCCGAGGCCGATATGCGTGACCGGCTGGGCGTTGGCGATAGCTTGCTGAATGCCTTCGCCCACCTTCTTGATGGTTTGCCGGGCAAAGACCGGATCCATTCTCATGTTGCCCAAGCCGACCGAAGCCAACAGCTCTTCGGCCGAGAAGTCGCAACGCGGGCCATCGTGCTGATGCAGGGCATGAACGGCCACGCGATCGGCTGTGGTGCCGGCGGCTTCGGCCAATTGCTCACGCCATATCTGGTGGCCGCCATTGGCGATGCCGATCCAGTCGATGGCACACAGCACGATCGGATCGCCGGAGCCCAGCACCACGATGCCGCGGGCACTCAGTGGGTCGTCGATCTTGCGAGCGGCCGCATAGGCAACCGGGCTGCCCAAGGGCGGCGTGGCATCCACATTAAAGATGCCAACACGGATCTGGCCAGCGGGCTTATCGGCCGCCTCGACCGAAGCATCAGCCAGGCCGAGCGTCACCACAAACATGGCAGCGACCAGGGCTGCCCGGTGTACATATTTCAAGATCATAGAAGCTACGCCAGAGAGGAAGCTGAGGGATGTACGCCAGTGCCGCCAGGCGCGCCCGGTGATGTGCGCCGGTTAATCTTTCACCTGAAGCAGTTGTTTCACGCCGCCCATCAGCGCCTTTTCGACCGAGGGGGCGGTGTTGGAAACGCCGGGGCTGGTTTCGTAGCCGCCCTGGCTGTAAGCGATCTCGGTGCCGATGTAGCCGGTGCCGTAGTCGCCGTAAGCGGCCATGCACACGAAGTCTTCGGGCCGCAGTTTCTGGGCAGCCAACTGGTACTCGACAAACAGCTCGCCGGGCATGTGCACAATGTAGGCGTTGCCGAGCTTCAGGCAGGTCAGATCGATGGGAATGCCGGCCTTGCGGCGGCGGAGGAACGACAGTTTGCGGGCCGCACTGGAGCGCGCGGAGTACTCGGCGTTGTCGTCGTGAAGCGTCTTCTCCAGTTCCGATTCGACCAGGATCTCGCGCGGCGGAACCTGCACCGGGGCCACCCGCCACTCGACGGCGTCGGCGGTCAGCGGCTGCTTCTTGGTGGCTTCCCAAGCCCGGCGCATTCCATCGGCCATACGGGCGGTTAGCACCTTGCGCAGCTCGGGCGAGCCGTCGTTGTACTTGCCGGCGGCGATGTTGCCGCCTGCCCCGTTGAAGTGCACGTGCAGCAGGCCGTTCAGGGCTTCTTGCCGCTGGTTGCGGGCAATGCCTACAAACTCGCAGGTAACGTCGCCCTGGCCGAAGTAGCTTTGCGGGTGGCAGGCGTAATAAGTCAGGCACAGCAGCGGTTGATCACCGTTCCACAGGCTGACCATCTTCACGAACGGATCGATCACGCCTTCGGGCGCGGCCATGGCTTCTTCCGGATGGAAGGGGCTGAGCCGATAGCCTTCCTTGTCCGACGACTTCTTCAGCCGATCTGCGATCCGCGGCTCGATCTTCCACGAGCTCATACGGAACAGCGAGACTTTGCCATCGGGGCCGAGGAGGCGGCGGTTGGACGCCACCTTGTCGACCTTGGCCTGACCGATGCCGACGTGCGTCACCGGCTGGGCATTGGCGATGGCCTCGCGAATGGCCTCGCCCACCTTCTTGATGGTTTGCCGGGCAAAGACCACGTCCATGTTCCTGCCGCCCAGGCCGACCGACGCCAACAGCTCCTCGGCCGAGAAATCGCAACGCGGGCCGTCATGTTGATGCAGGGCATGCACGGCCACGCGATCGGGCGTGGTGCCGGCGGCTTCGGCCAATTGCTCGCGCCAAATCTGGTTACCGGTGTTGCCAATACCGATCCAATCCACGGCACACAGCACGATCGGATCGCCGGCACCCAGCACGACCATGCCGCGGGCACTCAGCGGGTCGTCGATCTTGCGAGCGGCCGCATAGGCAACTGGGCTACCCAGCGGAGGCGTGGCGTCCACGTTGAAGGTGCCAACACGGATCTGGCCTGATGGTTTATCGGCGGCCTCGGTCGAGGACGCGGCCAGGCCAGCTACAACAAATCCCAATGCGGCAAATAGCGCGACAGACAAGCGTTGCAGGAGCATAAGAAGCGTTTCCAGGCGAAAGCATCAGCGGTGAAACGAAGATACCGCAGCATCCTGCACGGCTTGGTCGATCCATCGATTAGATAGCGTGGCATGTCAGTTCAGCCGCGCGGCGGCAAGGGGGAACCCCTGCCGCCGGGCTAAACGGTAACTGCTACACTAAGTCAAAAGCGGCGCGAGGGCCAACAGAAAAAGCAGATCAAGCCAGAACCGACTTGACCGGCTCGCCCCGGCTAATGGGGATCGGGCGCCCTTGCATGTCGGTGTAGGGAGTCTCCGGCTCGTAGCCCATGCAGTGCAGCACGGTGGCCAGGTAATCGGCCGGTGTGACCACGTCGCCCAGCGGGTATGCGGCATGGCCATCGCTGGTGCCATGGATCACGCCGCCCTTGATGCCGCCGCCAGCCAGGGCGATGGAGAACACGCGGCCCCAGTGGTCGCGGCCCGCATTCTTGTTGATCCGCGGCGTGTGCCCGAACTCGGCGACCCAGGCCACCAGGGTTTCATCGAGCATACCCCGTTCATCCAGGTCGGTGATCAGGGCGGAGAACAGCTTGTCCATGTTCGGCATCAGCCAGCCCTTGAGGCTTTCGCTGTGCTTGGAGTGCGTATCCCAGCCGCCGCTGTTGGGACGGGTGGGATCCTCGGACACCGCATTGACCTGGACCATCGAAACGCCGGCTTCCACCAAACGCCGAGCCAGCAATGCACTTTGAGCGTGCCTGGTCATGCCGTAGCGTTCGCGGACCTTTTCGGGTTCCTTTTCCAGGTTGAACGCGTCGCGAGCCTTGCCGCCGGTGAGCAGGCTGATGGCCCGTTCAGCGTGGATGTTGTAGTCGCGCGCTGCGGCGGTCTTTTCCAGGTGATCCAGGTGCTGGTTCACCTGCTCCAGCAGCGAGAACCGCTTGTCCACCCGCAGCGGATCGAGCCCTTCGGGCAGCTTGGCACCGGGAACGGTGAAGCCTTTTTCGTTGGGGTTACAGACCAGAAACCACGGATCGTACTTGCGGCCCATGGCACCGGCGTCGGTACCCGGCCACGGATCGCGGCCGCCGTTGTTGGCCATCCGCCGCGGCAGCACGATCGAGGACGGCAGGCCGCCTCGCGACGGGCGGAGATATTGCACCAGCGCGTTGAGGGAGGGGGCATCGTTGGGGCGGCCCGGCTTGGCGTTCTCGCGGCTCAGCGGAATGTGCGGTACGCCGGTGAGCATCTGGTAGCCGCTGGACGAATGGGCCTGGTCGCCCGTGACCATGGTGCGGATGACGGCCACCTTGTCCGTAATTTGCGCAGTGAGCGGCATCAGCTCGCCCACCAGCATCCCGGGTACCTTGGTTTGAATAACGCCAAAATCGCCGCGGATTTCCGGCGGCGCATCGGGCTTGGGGTCCCAGGTTTCGTGATGCGGGATACCGCCGCCATTGAACAGGATAATCACCGACTTGGCGGGGCCATTGCCGGCGGAGCCACCCTTGGCTCGCTGCTCAAACAGCTTGGGGAGCGTTAGCCCGCCCAGTCCAATACCTCCGATTTGGAGCCACTGGCGACGATTTACACGGTCGCAAAGAGTCGTTCCTACCGGGTCGAAAATCCGCAGCATGGTGTCATTCCCAATGGAGCGTACGATCGGGGAGCTACGTGTCCGCCAATGGCGGATTACCGTCGAATGGTGTGTCGTTTACCTACCGGAGTGATAAAGCTTTTAAGCTGGGTGGGGTGGGCAGTTCTGGTGGGGATTGCCAATAGGCCAGTCGGGGGTCCAGTATACGGATCGGCAGGCGGTACATCAACGCTTATTGATTTCTTTGCGGAAGCGACCGGCCGAGGGGCTCGCCGGACGGGCTCAAGCCCTCGCGGCACTGAAGCTGCTGTCACTGAAAGCAGGGTAGCCAGCCACGGCTGGCTTGGGGAAGAATTCCCTGCCATCTGGACCCGCCTACGGTATACTGATTTCCCGGCAGGGGCCCAGATTGCTTTTCACGTCTTCTCTTTCTCTGCTTCGTTTTCTCGTTCCGAGATCGCTTGGCGCTCCCTGGGCTGTTGTCAGCCTGCCTGTTCTCCGCAAGCCGCTGAACAATGCAAGCCGCTGAACAATGCAAGCCGCTGAACAATGCAAGCCGCTGAACAATGCAAGCCGCTTGACCGTGCGCCGAGCCATCCTTCGCCCCCTTCGGAGGCATCCATGGCGACTGTTCAAGACATCCTCGCAATCAAAGGCACGAAGGTCTATTATGTGGCCGCCAACGAGTCGGTCCTCAATGCCACGCGGCTGATGAACGATGCGGGCATCGGTGCGCTGGTGGTTACGGCCGAGGATCGTGTGGTCGGCATGTTCACCGAACGCGATGTGTTACGCCGTGTAGTGGGGGCAGAACGCGAGCCGGCCGCGTGTTCAGTGGGCGAGGTGATGACTGAGCGCGTGGCGTGCTGCTATCCGGAAACGGATTTGCGCGACGCCCGCAGCGTGATGAAGCATCACCGCATTCGCCATTTGCCGGTGATCGACCAGGTCGGCCAGTTGCAGGGCCTGATCTCCATTGGCGACCTGAACGCCTACGACGCCGACGATCGCGAAACCCAGATCTACTTCTTGCAGGAGTATCTGTACGGCCGCGTGTAGTCGTTGGGCGGCGATAACCAGGCGGCAGGATAGGGAGCGCTGGCCGTTGTTAGAGTTATTTGCCAGCGACCTCGTACCCTGATGATCGTGGTGCGCGCTGGCGGGGATGCCTGCGACCGCGCTTTCACGAGTTTGCCATGCGCCGCTTTGTTGTCTTGCACCACGAAACGCCGCCGCACGCGCAGCGGCCCAGCCACTTTGATCTGATGATCGAGGCTGACGGTGCGCTCTGGACCTGGGCGCTGCCGCAGTGGCCTGAGCCGGCTGTGCCGCTGGACGTGGAGCCGCTACCTGATCACCGGCTGGCCTACTTGGAGTACGAAGGCCCTATATCAGGCGACCGTGGCCATGTGACCCGCCGCGAAAGCGGTACGTGCGAAGTGCTGTGCCGCGATGACGCTCGCACCGTGGTTCGCGTGTACGCAGCACAGCTCCGAGGCACCATCAAAATTGAAACAGCACCCGAGGGCTGCCGACTGGTTTGGCTGCCCGAGGAAGCAAGCCAGCCCTAAGGCTATGTCGGAGCGGGTGCGCTTCGAGGCCCCGAGTCTGGCGTCTAGCGATTTGGCGTCTGTTGTCCCGGCTCAGTGAATTGGGCGGTGCGGGGCGCGGATGTGCCTGCGACGTAGATCCCCTTTTCGCCGATGCGCACAGTATCGACCGAGTAAACCATTTTCTGGTCCTTGGCCGGCGCCGGCATCGAGATCAGGGCCACCGGATCGCTTTTGGCCTGGAGCCAGCGCACTGGAATATTGTGCCGGGCGGCCTCGCGGCTGAGGTTATCCAGCACTTCGGCCATGGGCAGCGGCAGGTTGCCTGCCCTGGCTTTGCGGAACCGCAGAGCCAGCACGTTGTCTTCGGCCAGGTACGCATCGACGTGCAGCGAAAGCACCGTCGAAATGCTAGGCGTCTCGTAGCGGCACGCCAGAACGATGCCCCCCTCGGTAAACGCTACCCGCGGATCGGAGACACCCGGCGGCAGGCTGGCGGCATGGTTACGCGCTAGATCGACGGCTAGCCAGCTATTGACTTCCTCGGCGGTGAACAGGGCTTCCCACCGCCCCTGCCGGCGCAGCTCATTGTAGAGCTCGGTCGCTTCGGTCAGGAACGAGTCGCACTTTTGCTCCAGATCGGCCGGCGGCTCGGCCAAGGCACGGCGGTAGAAGTCGGGCACCTGCTGGCTGGCATAGTACGCCCAGCCTGCTAGTCCGCCGACCAGCAGTACGATCACTGCCAGGACGATACCCAGCCGGCGCAGAAGCTTACCCATGGGGCCCTCGCTTTGCGATTCCTTGAACAACCTGGTCTGTGCTTAGGCGTGCCAGACCGCCCCTGGGGATGTAGACGAAACCGCCGTTCACTGCCGCAAAACGGGCGATTTTATGGCCGGGTGAAAGTGCCCGGCAAGCGGGCGGGATCGTAGGACGCGGTCGGCGCAGGGTCAAGTGCAGTTGCCATGCCAGCAGTGGTGTGCTACCGCGAGGGCACAGGGGGCCGCCGCTGGCAGGTCGCTGCTCATCTTGCCGCTTGGGGATCGCGATTCGCGCTGGGCGTTTGACAGCTCTGGCGTAGCTTACCGGTTGCCGTACATCATGCGGTTGACGGTCGATTGCGGGATCTTTCCCTGGTTGGCCTGTTGTTGCAGCCAGTACCAGTAGTTGCCGTTGTTGGGCCCACTGCCGATCGCATTGCCGGTACCCCTGGGCACCGCGGGAGCTACGTAGCCGGGATTGTAGGGCGGTTGATACTGGGGATACCGCGAATAGCGCGGATAGTATCCGTACTCGTTGTAGATCGGGGCACGGTAGTAGCCACCGTAATAGGCTCCATACGGCGAGTACCCATACTGATACCCGTACGGTGTGCCATACCCGTAATAGATTTGGGCGTCGGCCTGCGATGGGGCTGCCAGGAAGCACACGGCCGCGGCGATGAGAGCGATGCGTAACACGGGAATGTCTCCATTGGGGAGGAAATGGAATCCGCAAACGCATTTTTAGCAACCGGCAAGCCAAAGTCAGTTGAAAAGGCATTCGCCGGCCGCAGTCGCTTATTATGCCAGAAGTTGCGGTCAATTTCCCCCGCTTATGGATTACTGGACAGTTGGGCACCTGCTAGCGTGCCCCCAGTCAAACGGCGCGGGCTATGACTAACGTGGCCGGCCGACATTGTTCACCGCCCAGGTGATCAGCTCCGCACCCATCGGGACCGACCACTTCTGCCACTTGGGCGAAGCAGGGCAGAACAGTTCGCGCAGTCGCTCGCGGGCCTTGCGGCGCCGGGGATGATCGACCGGCAAGTGTTGCCTGGTCAGATTCTCTTCCCGCAGCCCGATCAGCACGTCCAGCGGCGGATAGGTGCCAAACTCGGCGCACACGGCCAGGTAATCGACCTCAGGGCGGTGGCTCTGCACCAGATGAGTGCACCAGCGGCCGATATCGCCCCGCACCTGGTAGTCTTTCTCGGCGTGGCTGGGCTCGCGCAGTTTGTCAGCACCGAAGGCCTCAGTAATCGCGGCACGATCGGCATCGTTTAGGTGGTCTTCAACGATCAGCGTGTACGTGCCGCGGCGGTTCAGGCCGGTATGAAAGTCAACATGGAATACCCGCTCGGCGCCCGCCGTCAGCTCCGGCAGGTGCGCCGCCAGGATGCGCTGCGTGGCGATGGGACCGTGCCCGCCGAAAAATAGCCCACGCGGATATTCGTACTGCCCGCCGGCTACAGCCTGTTTGAGGCCAGCCATGCCATGCCGCAGGACAGCCATGGCGAACTTCCACCGCACCGGCTCCAGCCGCGACGGCAAGTACGGCGGATTCAGCAGTGGATCGAGCTGCGGATACTGCGGCGGTGCCCCGCGGAACTCCTCGCCCGGCAACAGGAAATTACGGTTGGGATCGACATTGTCCTCGTTGAACCGGGCATTCCAGGCAAAGCCCCAAGGGTTGAGCGCGTGTAGCAGGACCACGCCGGTCTCATGTGGCAGCGAAACTCGGCCGGCGGCAAACAGGTCCATCCAGTAATGGATCGCGCCAGCGCCGAAGTAACCTTCCACGCCGTGCAGGCCGCACGAAGCGATGGCCAGGCACCGGGCGTCGGCCGGGCCCAGGATGGCGGCGTCGACGAACAGCGGTTCGCCGCCGGGGCTGGTGAGCGGGGCAGCCTGGTCGGCTTGGGAGCCGTCGCGGTAGTTCGCCAGTTCAAACGAATGCACCTGGGCTCCCAGCGACTCGGCCGCGGCCAGGAACCGCCGCCGGCTGGCGTCATAACTTTCGGGCACAAGCGGCAAACGAGCGCCGGCAGGCACTGGTCGGGACTGATCGGTCATGACAGCGGTCGGCTCGCTTCAACGTGAAATGGGCAAGTTGCGGGCAGAACAAGTTCGCCAAGGCAGGCGGCGCTGCTTGAGTATCGCGCGGCCCGCGTGAGGCTGCAATGCGGTCGCGGCGGCCTCCGCCAGCGATTCGGCCCGGGGGGCGGCCTTTGCGGATCGGGCAAGCTGGGGTATCATCGGTTTTTTCCAGGCATTCAGCCCGCCAGGGTCATCTTTGCCCCCCAACGCCCAACTGGCCGCGTGCCGCTTGGAGCCCGGGGGGGCCGGTTGCGTTCTGGCGGATCGTCACCGCTCCCCGTTTCTTCCTATTTACCCCCACAAGCGACGAATGACCAACGACACCAACGTCCACTGGCACGAGCACAGCGTCAGCCGCCAAGAGCGCGAACAACTCAACGGCCACCGCGGCTGCGTGGTCTGGTTCACCGGGCTGAGCGGCTGCGGCAAGAGCACGGTCTCGAACCTGGTCGATCACAAGCTGCACGCGATGGGCAAGCGCAGCTTCGTGCTCGACGGCGACAACGTCCGCCACGGCCTGAACGCCGGCCCCGGCATGCTCAAGGATCGGCACGGCGAAGAGTTCGCCAAGCGGTTCGGCCTGGGTTTCTCGGCCCAAGATCGTGAAGAAAACATCCGCCGCATCGGCGCCGTGGCCGAGCTGTTCGCTCAGGCTGGCCTGATCACCTTGACGGCCTTCATCAGCCCCTACCGCCGCGATCGCGACCGCGTTCGCGCGGCGATGGGCGAAGGCGACTTCATCGAAGTCTACGTCAACGCCCCGCTCGAAGTGTGCGAGGCTCGCGATCCCAAGGGCCTGTACAAGAAGGCCCGGGCTGGCGAAATCAAGGGTTTCACCGGCATCGACGATCCGTACGAAGCCCCGGAGAACCCGGAACTGGTCCTCGACGCCGCCAGCAAGAGCGCCGATGAGCTGGCCGACGAAGTGATCGCGTTCCTGCGCAGCAAGGGCTACCTGGGCTAAGCTCGGTATGCCAGGACGCGGGTTAGCCTATCGCGATCCGCAGCCAATCCTTGTTTGAAGCAATAAGAAACGGGCGTCGCTGCCAAACCTGGCGGCGACGCCCGTTTTGTTGCGCTCGCTGTGAGCAGCGAAGATATTCGCCCGGCCCGCTACGTGGTGGCGATCAAATCGTCGACCAGGTAGCGGAGGAAATCCCGGACGGACACGATGCCGGCCACGTTCCCGTCGCGATACAGCGGGATGTGGCGGAAGCCGCCCAGGTCCATCTTATGCAGGGCGAAGACGATGCTGTCGTCGAACTCCAGCGTTTCGACCGACGGCGTCATGAACTCCGAAACTGGCCGTTCGGCCAGTTGGGCCGTGTCGGCGTTCAGCTTCAGCAGTGCGTCGCGCTCGCTGAAGATGCCGAGTAACTGCTCGTCCCTCATCACCAGTACGCAGCCGATCTCCTCGGTAACGAGGCGATCGAGCACCTCGCACATGGGCGTATCGGGGCCGACCACGACCGGCGGCACAGGGCCCAGCGCCTGGAGCCGGTCGCGGAGCAGGTTCTCCTCGACGCGGCTCTGCGGCTTACGCGTCAACTGCACGTCTGCCAGGCTCTGGTTACACTGCGCGCACGTATCGACACCGGCAATGTTCCACGTACTGCAATGGGGGCAGATTACTCGACCGTCCATGTGTCACCGGCCGAAAACAGTTTTTCCAGTTCGCCCCGGCCGTACTTCTCAACCGCCTGGTCGACCTGGCGGTTGAGCTCTTCGTCGTACACGGGGCGATCCACGTCACGAAATACGCCGATCGGCTCAGGGAACTCGGGGTACCGCATCCGGCTGAGCAGGTACGCCAGGCTGGGCTCCGTGGCTTTCTCGTCGTGGAACAGCAAATCGTCTTCGGTAACGCCCTTACCCAGCTCGACGATCTCCGGCTCCATGCCGTTGAGACGGATGCCCTTGTCGCGGTTCTTGCCAAAGATTAGCGGCTTACCGTGCTCCAGCTCGACCACCGTATCGGCCTTGGTGTCACGATTGGTGGCCCAATCGAACGCGCCGTCGTTGAATACGTTGCAGTTCTGGTACACCTCGACGAACGAGGTGCCGCGGTGTTCGGCGGCCCGCTTCAGCATCTCGCCCAGGTGCTTGATGTGCACGTCGATACTGCGGGCAACGAACGTAGCTTCGCAGCCGATGGCGATCGAGAGCGGCCGCAACGGATTATCGACCGACCCCATCGGGGTGCTCTTGGTGATCTTGCCCAGCGGACTGGTGGGCGAGTACTGCCCCTTGGTCAGCCCGTAGATCTGGTTGTTGAACAGCACGATGTTGAGGTCGACATTGCGACGGATGGCGTGCATCAGGTGATTGCCGCCGATCGACAGCGCATCGCCGTCGCCGGTAATCACCCAGACCGTGAGGTCGGGGCGCGATACCTTCAGGCCCGTGGCCACGGCCGGGGCGCGGCCGTGGATCGAGTGGAACCCATAGGTGTTCATGTAATAGGGGAAGCGGCTGGAGCAGCCGATGCCCGAGACGAAGACGGTTTTTTCCCGGGGAACGCCCAGGGTTGGCAGAACCTTCTTCATCTGAGCCAGGATGGAGTAGTCGCCGCAGCCGGGGCACCAGCGGACATCCTGATCGCTGGCGAAATCGTTGGGGGTGAGAACAGGCAAGGGGGCCGACTCACCTTGGACGGAAGCCGGCGTGGATGAAGTATTTGGGTTCATGGTTTCTTGCGGCCCGTATTTGGGGCGGGGGCAGCGAGGAATGATCCGGAAGGTTGGAAGGAACGACAGTCAAACGGTCAAACGCCGCAGCGCGATTAGCTGTTAATCGTCTGCTTGATGCGTTCGACCAGTTCGCCCACGGCGAACGGCTTGCCTTGAACCTTGTTGTACCCGACCGCGTCGACCAGGTACTCGGCCCGCAGCATCATCCGAAGCTGTCCCTTATTCAGCTCCGGGACCAACACCTTTTTGTAATTGCGGAGGATATCGCCCAGGTTGTTGGGGAAGGGGAACACGTACCGCAGGTGGCAATGGGCCACGCTGAGGCCTTGCCGCTGAGCCTGGGCCACGGCGGTGGCGCAGGCGCCGAACGTGCCGCCCCAGCTCACCACCAGCAGATCGCCGCTGGCGGGGCCGTCGACCTCTTGCGGCGGCAACGTGTTGGCAATGTTGGCCACCTTCTTGGCCCGGGTATCCACCATGTGCTGGTGGTTGAGCGGGTCGTAGCTCACGTTGCCGGTGATGTCCTGTTTCTCCAAGCCGCCGATGCGGTGCATCAGGCCCTTGGTACCGGGAATCGCCCAGGGGCGAGCCAGGTATTCGTCGCGGGCGTAGGGGCGGAACGGTTCGCCGTTGCCGTTCTCCTGGCCCTCGGGGTGCTTGATGTGGATTCGCGGCAGGTCGCTCAGCTTGGGCAGCCGCCACGGCTCGGAACCGTTGGCCAGGTAGCCGTCGGTCAGCAGCATCACCGGAACCATGAATTGCGTGGCGAGCCGCCAGGCTTCGAGCGCGCAGTCGAAGCAGTCGGCAGGGCTGCGGGCGGCGATCACCGGCATGGGGCACTCGCCGTTGCGGCCGTACACCGCCTGGAACAAGTCGGCCTGCTCCGTTTTGGTGGGCAAGCCCGTGCTGGGACCGCCACGCTGCACGTTGACAACGATCAGCGGCAGCTCGGTCATCACGGCCAGGCCCATGGCTTCGCCCTTGAGGGCGATACCCGGCCCCGAAGACGCCGTGACGCCCATCGCTCCGCCAAACGAGGCGCCGATGGCGGCCGTGATGGCGGCGATTTCGTCTTCAGCCTGGAAGGTGCGGACACGGAAGTTCTTGTGCCGCGACAGCTCGTGCAGAATGTCGCTGGCCGGCGTGATCGGATAGGTGCCGTAGAACAGCTCGCATTGGCTCACCTCGGCGGCGGCGATCAGCCCCAGCGCCAGCGCCTGGTTGCCGGTGATGTTGCGATACTTGCCCGGCGGCAGCTTGGCCTTGCCTACCCGGAACTGGCTGGCGAAAGCCTCAGTGGTTTCGCCGTAGTGGAAGCCGGCCAAGAGGGCGCGGCGGTTGGCCTCGGCGACCTCGGGCTTGGCCTTGAACTTGGCGTCGATGAACCGCAGCGTGGGCTCCAGAGGGCGGTCGTAGAGCCAGAACACCAGCCCCATGGAGAAGAAGTTCTTGCAGCGGTCGCTTTCTTTGACCGAGAGGCCGGTATCCTTCACCGCCTCGCGGGTAAGCCGCGTCATTTCGACGAGGAAAACCTGATAGTTCTGGAGGTTCTCGTCCTCCAGGGGATTGCTTTGCAAACCCGCCAACCGCAGATCCTTCTGGTCGAAGGATTCGCTGTTGATGATCAGGATGCCGCCGGGCACGAGGTCCGGCAGGTTGGTAACCAGGGCAGCCGGGTTCATTGCCACCAGGGCGTCGACCTGGTCGCCAGGCGTATGAATATCGGTGCTGGAAAAGCGGATCTGGAAACCGCTCACGCCCGCCTTGGTACCGCGGGGCGCGCGGATTTCGGCGGGGAAGTCAGGGAACGTCGCT
>Ga0182737_1002418_pt1 | contig 15325 bp, 17 predicted proteins | sample eDN5th30CBELigOP_FD_128878 | JGI IMG/M metagenome (GOLD analysis project Ga0182737, IMG submission 128878) | Enriched Organic Plus compost microbial communities from Emeryville, California, USA - eDNA 5th pass 30_C BE-Lig OP (version 2) (version 2) ...
CCACGACACGTCGCGATCGTGATGGACGGCAACGGTCGCTGGGCGAAGGCACGTGGGCTCCCGCGCACGGCCGGGCACGAACGCGGCGAGGCTGCCTTGTTCGATGTCGTCGAGGGCGCGATCCAGGTCGGCGTCAAGGCGGTCTCGGCCTATGCCTTCAGCACCGAGAACTGGAAGAGATCTCCCGATGAGGTCCGGTTCCTGATGGGCTTCAACCGCGATGTGATCCGTCGTCGTCGAGATGAGATGCACGAACTCGGTGTCCGGGTTCGATGGGCCGGCCGGCGGCCCAGACTGTGGCGCAGCGTCATCAAGGAGCTCGAGACCGCCGAGGAACTCACGCGCGACAACACGGTCATGACGCTGACGATGTGCGTCAATTACGGCGGTCGGGCCGAGATCGCCGACGCCGCTGCCGCTCTCGCGCGCGACGTGAAGGCCGGTCGCGTCGATCCCGACAAGGTCACCGAGCGCACGTTCGCCCGTTATCTCGACGAGCCCGACATGCCCGATGTGGACCTGTTCTGGCGCACGTCGGGGGAGCAGCGCACCAGCAACTTCCTGCCGTGGCAGGCGGCCTACGCCGAGTTGGTGTTCAGTGACATCGCCTGGCCCGACGTCGACCGCCGTGCCCTGTGGGCCGCCGTCGTCGAGTACGCCGACCGGAACCGGCGCTACGGGAGCGCCTCCTGAGGTCCGCTTCGGCGGAGCCTGACGACGACTGACCGCGCGGGTTCAGTCGTCGTCCTGGTCCTTGAAGATCTCGTTGGCCGTCTCGCGATCCAGTTTTGCCAGCGCGTTGGCCATCTTGTCGGAGGTCTTCGAGACGAAGCGCATGCGCTTGACGCGGCGCTGCAGGTGCTGCTCCCATTCGTGTCGGAAGTCACGGCGATCGGTGTCGTCGTCTCCGTGATCGGGCAGCATGCCGTCGTCGATGGACCGGGCGATGGGGCCCAGCTGGGGGATGGCGTTCTCGAGTACGTCGGCTCCGTCGTCGAGTGCAGCCCGCAACCGGTGCAGCACCTTCGGGCCGGAAATGCCGGTCGGCTCGATCTCGTGCTGCTGCTGGCCGCCATGCACATCTTCGGGCTGGCGTTTCTCGCGCGGCTCCCACGACAGGTGCGCGCGCACGCTGCGCTCGGCCTGGCGGACTCGATGCACGGCCTGCTGGAATTCCTCGAGCACCGCGCGTGCCGTGTGCTTGTAGCGGCGGATCTCCTGGTCCAGTTCCGTGTCGGCGGCGACGAGCATCGCGCCTCCACCGCCCTCGCCGGGTAGAGATCCGTGAAGGCGCCGGAACATGGGCCGGTATTCGTCGGTCAGGTCGGCGTCGATCGAGGCGAGCAGCTGGCGAGGGTGGCTCTGGTGCGCCGACTTGGCGGCGGCCACGAGTTCGACCTGGGCCGACTCCCATCGCGAACGCAGCTGCTCCATCTCGCTGCCGCGCACCTGAGTCAGTTCATCGACGAGATGTTGGACGGCCTGGGCCAGTTCGTCGAGGAGCTCGGCGTCGCGCCGTGCCGTGAACCGGCTGAATCGAACCACGCGCTGCAGGGAATGAGCCGTGTCGCCGTGGACATCGGAGTCTCCGGCCGCTTCGTCGAGCGCGGCCCGGCTGCGCTGCAACTCGTCGATGAGCTTGCCGAGCAGGTCGAGGGCGTGACGCAGACGTTGCGGTTCGGCCGGCAGGTGCAGCGAGTGAGGACCGAGACCGGTGTGGGCGCGTGCGTCCTGCCACGTCTCCTCGACGCCCAGAGCCGACACGAAGCGCTTCTCAGCCATGATCCCCCGCAGAACCGCGTCGCACCCATGGCGACACCTGAACCGGACGCTACTCATCGCCGACAGGGCGGTCAAGACGACACGGCCGGATCGGCCTAGGCTGGGGGCGTGTTCTGGGCGAGAGACGATGGCCGTGGCCACTGAGGGCGCGGCACCCCGCCGGGTGCTGACCGACTGGACGACGGTGGCCGGCCTCGACGGAACCGGTCTGTTGGCCTTGGTCACGGCCGGCGCGTCGCCGGAGGGCATCCACCTGGCGACGCTCGGCTACGAGGTCTTCGTGCTGCATGCGGATCAGGCCGACGCCGATGCCGCCGAATCGGCCGCGCACGTGCACCATGTCGCGGCCGAGGTGACCGCGCTCCCGGCCGAATGGGAAGGCCGCTTCGCGCTCGTGGTGGCGCTCGACGGCACCGTGCCGGACCACGTCATCGCCCCGCAGGGCCTGGTGATGGCACTGGCGGACGGGCCGCTCGATCATCCGGGCCTGACCCGTGTCGTCGCCGAAGAGGTGCGTGAATTCGAGACGGTCAGGGTGCGGACCGTGTTGGCCCGTCTGGACTGATGGGAACCTCCGTCCGTCCGGAATGCCGCTCGGCCAGGCGACGGTACGCCTCCTCGATCAACTCGTCCGAGGCGACGGCGGCGTCGAGCAGACCCATGCCCTGTTCCATCCGTCCGCCAACAGCGCGGTGCCAGCGCTGCAGGTTCTCCACGCTCAGTTCGAGGAAGCGCTCCGTGGGCGCGGTCAAAGCGCCGGTCGGGGAGACGGCATAGATGTCGCGCCGCGGGGGTGGATCGATCAGGTGCAAGGAGGCGCCGCGACGCCGTGCCTCCATGGCCTGGCGGGTCGGGAGCAGCGCCGCCCCGGCACCTGCCGCCAGAAGAGGGAGCAGGTCACCGGCTTCGCTGATGTCGACCGCGACCCGGGGCTCGACGCCGTGCGTATCACGGATCTTCGCCAAGAACTCTCGACCGAAGCCGCGGTCGACCACCATCGGCATGCCGTCGAGTGCCTCGACCGGCGTGGGGTCAGGCAGGTCGTCGTGCCACGCCGGCGGGATCGCCAGGACGATCTCGCCCTGGCCGATGTGCCGGCACTCAAGTCCCTGGCGATTGACGGGGCTGACCGTGTAGGCGAGCTCGGCGGCCCCTGAGCGGATGAGGGTCGCGATCTCGTCGGTGTCCCCGTCGTGCTGGGTGAGGCGGACGGTCAGTCCGGGATGCTTGCGACGGAAGTCGCCGACCCAGGCGGCCAGGAAGCTGGAGGTCAGGGATGCCGAGATCGCGATGTCGACCCGGCCGCCTTCCAGACCGCGAAAACCTTCGGCCACGTGACGTGCTTGAGCGACGTCGCGAACGACCTGTCGCGCGGGGCCGACCAGCGCTTCTCCCGCCGGTGCGAGGACCAGGCCGCGGCCCACCCGTCGGAATAGATCGACGCCGAGGTCGGTCTCGAGCCGTCTGATGATCTGGGACAACGACGGCTGGGCCAGGTACAGGGCGGAGGCCGCGCGAGTGATCCCGCCGTGGTCGACGACGGCGAGGAAGCACTCGAGTTCACGCACGTTCATGGGCCGATCCAATGCGGCTGACGCCCGCCGGTCAAGGCTCGCCGCGTACGACGGTCTCGTGCTCGCCGAGCACCGGAACCTTGCGGTCGGGTTCTGGCGCCACGCCGTCGAGCGCGAATGGCAGTGCCGGGACGGTGAACCGGCGTCCGTGCTCATCGATGCCTGTGGTGAGTGCGCCGCCGAAAATATCGGTCGCCTCGAGCACATCGCTGTACCGCCGGATCGCGGCCACCACGATGCCGTGGCGAGACAGCCAGTCCACACAGTCGGCTGTGGTCCGTGACCCCAGGACGTCGCCGATCTCTGCGAGCAGGGCATCACGGTGTTCGACCCGACTCGGATTGTCGGCGAAACGGGGATCGTCCGCCATCCAGGGTTTGTCGAGCAACCTGCAGAGCCGACCGAAGTGCTCGGTCGTGTAGGCCGATACGACGATCTGGCCGTCCGCGGTCTCCACGACATCGGCCGCTGGGGCTGCTGTGGCCTGACCGTTGCCTTTGCGGAGCGGCTCGTCGCCGGATGTAGCCCACTCGCCCCACAGCGCCGACTGGGTGTGCACCGCGGCCTCGACCAGGGAGACGTGCGCGGTGCCGCCCACGCCGGTGCGTTCGCGCCGGACGAGCGCCGCGAGCACGGCTTGGACCACCGCGTAGCTCGCCGCCACGTCGGCAACCGGGAACCCGACCCTCAACGGTTCGCCGCCTGCTTGGCCGTTGATGGACATCATGCCGCTCTCGGCCTGAGCCACGATGTCCAGCCCGGACCGGTCGGCGAAGGCACTGCCGGTCGGGAAGGCCGTGATCGAAACGTAGACGAGCGCGGGGCGGCGGTGTCGCATGGCGTCCGGACCGAGACCGAAACGCTCGAGCACGCCGGCCCGCAGGTTCTGGACCACGACGTCGGCCCGGTCGATGAGTGCCAGCGCGAGTGCGTGGTCCGCGGGGGCACTGAGGTCGAGTGCGATCGATCTCTTGCCCCGATTGAATGCAGCCACCATGCCCTCACCGTAGGCGCCGATGCTACGTGCCTGGTCGCCGCTTGGCGGTTCGATCTTGGTGACCTCGGCGCCCAGGTCGGCGAGCATCTGCGTCGCTGCCGGCGCGGCGATGTAATGCCCGAATTCGACGACAGCCAGTCCGTCCAGTGGTGTGGTCACGTGTTCGTCACTCTCCGGTGAAGACAGGTTGCTGCTTGTCGAGGAAGGCCGCGGCGGCCGTCCTGGCGTCGCGACTCCGGGCGGTCTCCACCATGCGAGGCACCTCGGCACGAAGATAGTCGGCCAGGCGCGGTGCCGTGGCGTCACCGAGATTCCGCTTCAGCAGCATCATGGCGCGGGGCGCTTGAGCGGCGAGCTTGCGGGCGAGTGCGTCGACCCTGCTGCTCAGGTCGTCGGTCGCCTCCGTCATCAGTCCCATCTCCGCCGCCTGCGCTCCGGTGAGCCGTACGGGATCGAGCAGGAGCGATCGTGCGCGAGCGGAGCCGACGGCTCTGCTGATCAACCAGGCGCTGCCGAGGTCACCGGAAACGGCGGCTGTGACGAAAGCCGTCGAGATGTTGGCGTCGGCCGAGACGACCTGGACGTCGGCGGCCAGTGCGAGCGACAGGCCGGCACCGGCGCAGGCCCCGTTGACGGCGGCGATCGTGGGCTTCGGGAAGTCCACCAGGCTCTGGATCACCGAACTGGCCTGGGTGAGGCGATCGAGGTCGTCCTCCAGCGAATGTCCTCGCAGCGTTCGATGCTCCTGATCGGCGGGGTCGTCCGAGCGGACCCGGGCCAGGTCCGCGCCCACGCAGAAGTGGCGACCGGAGCCGGTCAGCACGAGGACGCGCGCTTCTGCTGCGTCGGCCACCTGGTCGATCGCGGCCCGAAGACCGGTGACGATCTCCCACGACGCGGCGTTCCGTCGGTCGGGCCGGTTGAGCGTGATCGTCGCGACGGACTCGCGGATCTCCAACAGCACAGCCGGCTGCTGATCCGCTCCGGAGCTTGCCATCGGATGCCTTTCGAGCGAGGAACGAGTGGGAGACCATGGTCCGAAGGAGTTGATCGATCCGTCAAAGAGCAATACCTGACCCCATGTATTGCGATCGTCAATCAGTCATTCATTGCTATCGACAATGGAACGCGGTGAGTTCTCGTCTTTGACGCTTGTCATGAACCGGAGTGGACTGTGGTGCACTTCACCTCCGGACCGCCCCGGGCCCGGATCCGATGCCCCGCACGAGGAGCTGCACACATGACCATCCTCACGAGAAGGACCAACCGCCTCCTGACCGCGGTCCTGGTCGTTGCCGCGTTGACAGCCGCCGGTTGCGGATCGAACTCCGAGGCCGGTGCCTCCGGATACCCCAAGCGCGATGTCCAGGTGGTCGTGCCCTATCCCGCCGGCAGTGGTATCGACACCACGACCCGCGCGATCGTCGACATCATCAACAAGAACGGGGACTTCGGCCGCCGGCTCCAGGTGGTCAATCGCGAGGGTGGCGCGGGCGTCGTGGGGACCACAGCGGTGCTGAACGCCAAGCCGGACGGGTACACCGTCGGGGTCGTTCCGGACGGCCCCCTGACGCTGGTGCCCCAGACTCAGAAGGTCTCCTACGACCCGGCCAAGATCACGGTCATCGAGGAGCTGATCTCCGGCCCGATCATGTTCGTCGTACCCGACTCGTCGCCGTACGCGTCGTTGGACGACCTGATCGCCGCGGCCAAGCAGAAGCCCTCGCAGATCACGATCGGGGAAGGCCCCCTGAACTACAGGATCCCGGTCGATGTGGTCGAGGACCAGGCGGACGCCGCCTTCAAGCGCGTCAAGTTCGACGGGGATCAGGCGACGACCACGGCGTTGCTCGGTGACAACGTCGACGTCGGTGTCATGCAGTTGGCCAGCGCTCTGCCGCAGTTGTCGTCGGGCAAACTGCGTGCGCTCGCGATCACCTCGGCCGAAACGGTCGATCTCGCCCCTGACATCCCCACCTTCGCCAGCCAGGGCATCGACCTGGAGTGGCTGGCGTATAACCACGTGATCGCTCCCGCAGGCCTCGACGCGGACGTCAAGGACAAACTGGCCGGCGCCTTCCACGCCGCGGTCAAGAGCGACGAGTTCGCCGCGGCCGCGAAGAAGCTCGGTCTGATCCCGAGCGGTGTAGGGCCCGACGAGGCGGCTCAGCACCTCAAGGACAAGACGGCCGACGCCAAGACGTTCCTCGAGCTCGGTCGGTGAGCGAGCCCGTGCGACCCGGACGGTCACCGTTCCCCCTGGAATCGATGACCGCCGTGGTTGTCCTGGCGCTGGGCGCTCTCTACGGCATAGCAGCGTTCGGTGAGGGCATCGGTTCGTTGTCGGAATCGGGCGCCGGCCTGTTCCCGCTCGCGGTGGCCGCGGTGCTGGTGCCTTCGGCAGCTGTCGTGCTCGTGCAGGAGATGCGCGGGACGGCGTTCTCCGGCCCGGCCGACGAGGACGACGACGAGTTCGTCGGCGACGTCGACTGGCTCCGCATCGCCGGAGTCCTAGGCACGGCGCTGGCGGTGCCGCTGGTCGGCCCGACCGTGGGCCTGGTGACGACTCTGTCGATCGCGACCGCGGCCACCGCCCGCATCATGGGATCGCGCGGCTGGATCGGCGCTGCTGCGCTCGGCGCCGGTTTCGGCGTCGCCGTCTGGCTGGTCTTCGTCCAGTGGTTGTACGTACCGCTGCCCGCAGGCAGCCTGGGGTTGGTGTGAGGCCGCGATGATCGACGACCTGCTGGGTGGATTCAGCGCTTTCACCGATCCCACGCTGGTGCTGCTGGCGCTGGCGGGCGTGGTGCTCGGCACCCTGGTCGGCGTGCTGCCGGGCATCGGTCCGATCGGTGCGATGTCAGTCCTGCTCGGCGTGACGACGCAGGTCGGACCGACGGGCTCACTGATCCTGTTCGCCGGCATCTACTTCGGTTCGACCTACGGCGGTTCGACGACGTCGATCCTCCTCAATGTCCCCGGCGAGGCGTCCTCGGTCGTCACGGCCATCGACGGCAATCAGATGACGCGCCGGGGTCGGGCTGGTGCGGCGCTCACGATCGCTGCGGTCTCGTCGTTCGTGGCGGGCACCATCGCGATCCTCGGCCTGATGTTGTTCGCACCGGCGCTCAGCTCGGTGGCGGTCAGGCTAGGACCTCCCGAGTACATGGCGCTGTGCTTCGCGGGCCTGGTGCTGTTGGCAGCGCTGTCGAACGGCTCCGCCCCGAAGTCCGTCGTCATGATCTGTGCAGGACTCGCGATCGGGACCGTCGGGATCGATCCGGCCGATGGCGATCTCCGCTTCACGTTCGGCTCGGCGACACTCGCTCAGGGGTTCAGCTTCATCGCCCTGGTCATGGGTGTCTTCGGTATCGCCGAGGCGCTCACGATGGCGGGCCGCCGCAGACAGCCCGAGGTCGTGAGCGCCCCGCGGCTTCGCGAACTGCTGCCGACCCGGGAGGAGTCGCGACGTTCCGCGCCGGCGGCCGTGAGGGGATCGATCATCGGCTTCCTGCTGGGTCTCGTCCCAGGCCCGGCCGCCGTTCTCTCGACGTTCGCGTCCTATGTGACCGAGAAGAAGCTGTCACGGCACCCCGAGGAGTTCGGGCGTGGGGCAGTGGAGGGCGTCGCGGGGCCCGAGGCGGCGAACAATGCTGCCGCCGGGGCAGCCTTCATCCCGCTCATGGTGCTGGGCATCCCGTTCGCGCCGACGATGGCACTGGTGCTCGCGGCGCTGCTCCTGAACGGCATCGTGCCCGGGCCGACCTTCATTCACGATCAGCCGGACATCTTCTGGACCGTCATCGCGGCCATGTACCTGGGCAATCTGATGCTGTTGGTGCTGAACCTGCCCCTGGTCGGACTGTTCACGCGACTGCTCTCGGTTCCGCCGCACGCCATGATGCCGGTGATCATCGGACTGTGCGTCATCGGCGTCTACGCCGATGGGAACTCGATGTTCGATGTCGTGGTCATGCTGGTCGCCGGGCTGCTCGGCTTCGTACTCCGACGATCCGGATTCTCGATGGCGGCATTCGTTCTCGCGGTGGTGTTGCAGCCCACCTTGGAGACCTCGCTACGTCAGACGCTTGCGTACTCAGAGGGTGATCCGTGGTATCTGGCGGGGCGGCCCGTCGCGATGGTCGTGCTCGTCGTCGTGGTGGTCACGATCGGGTTGGGCGTGATGCGTGGCCGGTCTGCGCGTCGCTCCGATCGGGAGGCAGCGGGTCGAGCCCGGTGAGCTGCCAGGTGCGGGTCCCGGCGACGATGTCGTCGACCATGGTGCGGAACCGAGGGCATTCGGTGATGTCGTGATGCTTGCAGCGCAGCGCATGCGCGGTCATCTCCTTCGAGCGCTCCATCTCGGCCATGCGCCGCTCGAGATCGGCCAGGTGTGCTTCGAGGACCTCGTGGCGGCGTGGCGCCTGGTCGTCGAGGAGCACCGCGATCTGGTCCAGGCCCATGCCGGCTGCCTTGCTGCGCAAGATCACCGCGACACGCACCAGGTCGTCGTCGACGTACCGCCGTCGGTCGGCGCTGTCGCGCTCGGGACTGAGCAGACCCATGTCCTCCCAGTGCCGCAGCACATGGGTCGCGAGACCGAATCGCGCCGCGACGTCCCCGATCGCATGGAACACGTTCGAATCAGCACTTGACTTCATGTCGACATGAACTCACAGACTCGTCCTGAGTTCAAGTTCACCTGAAGGAGCACCATGTACGACACCATCATCATCGGCGGAGGTCCGGCGGGCCTCCAGGCGGCGCTGACGCTGGGGCGGATGCACCGCGACGTCCTGCTGCTCGATTCGGGGCGCTACCGCAACGGCACCGTCGAGCACGCCCACAACTACGCGACCCACGACGGTCGCCCGCCCGCCGAGATCCGCCGGCTCGCCCATGAGGATCTGAGGGCCTACGACACGGTCGAGGTCCGTGAAGCAGAGGCGCAGACCATCGTCCGCGAGAGCGACGGGTTCAGCGTCACGATCGGCGGCGACGTCGAACGGTCGGCGACGCTCGTCCTGGCCACCGGCGTTCGCGACCGGCTGCCGGACATCCCGGGCGTGGTGGACGCCTGGGGCAGGGAGATCGCACACTGCCCCTTCTGCCACGGGCACGAGTTCGCGGGCCGGCGCGTCGCGCTCGACGTCGACGGCGCGCATGCGGAGCGCCTTCGAGCGATGCTCGGCCGCATCGGCGCGGACCTGATCGACGTGTCGGGGCGGGTGCGTGCCGTCGCGCGCGTCGGGGGAGGGGGCATCGACCTGACGCTCGACGACGGCACGGTACGGGTCGACGGGATGTTCATCGGTCCCGCGTTCGAGCAGTCGGCCCCGTTCGCCGCGCAGCTGGAGCTGGAGCTGAACGAATCGGGCTGTATCGCGGTCGACGCGTTCCAGGCGACCTCGCTGCCCGGGGTGTTCGCGGCGGGCGACGCCGCCCATCTGCGCGATCTACCGATGCCGATGGCGTCGGTGCTGACGTCTCAGGCCGCCGGGCTCGTCGCAGGCGCAGCCTGCGTGCAGCACCTGCTAGGTCGCGAGGAGGCGGTCGCTCGATAGGCTCAGGGGGTGCGAGTAGCGAGATTCGCGGGCGACGACGATCCCCGCTTCGGACTCATCGGCGACGACGGCGGCGTGTCTACCGTCGCGGTGCTGAAGGGCGATCCGATGTACGCCGGCATCGAGTTCACGGGCGAGAAGATCCCGCTCGACGACGTGCGGCTACTGGCGCCCGTGATCCCGCGCAGCAAGGTCGTGTGCGTCGGCAAGAACTACGCCGCGCACGCGGCCGAGATGGGGGGAGAGGCGCCCGCCGAGCCGCTGCTGTTCCTCAAGCCCAACACCGCGGTGATCGGCCCCGGCGAGCCGATCTTCCATCCCGAGCAGAGCGAGAACGTCAACTACGAGGGCGAGCTGGCGGTCGTGATCGGCCGGATCTGCCGCGACATCTCGCCGACCGACGTGCCCAAGGTGGTGTTCGGCTACACGATCGCCAACGACGTCACGGCGCGTGACCTCCAGGCGAAGGACGGCCAGTGGACCCGCGCCAAGGGATTCGACACGTTCTGTCCGCTGGGCCCCTGGATCGAGACCGATCTCGACGTCAGCGAGATCTCCCTTCGCACCGAGTTGAACGGCGAGCTCAAGCAACAGGGCAACACCCGCGACCTGATCCACGCGATCCCCGACCTGATCGCCTACATCTCCGGCGTCATGACACTGCTGCCCGGAGACGTGGTCCTCACCGGGACCCCGGAGGGCGTGGGCCGCATGGACGTCGGCGACGAGGTGAGCGTGACGATCGACGGCATCGGCACGCTGACGAACCGGGTGGTGGATCGTGGCTGACGCACCCGTCCGTCCTGTGGTGACGCGTTTCTGCCCGTCGCCCACGGGCAATCCGCACGTCGGCATGGCCCGCACGGCTCTGTTCAGCTGGGCCTTTGCGCGCCACCACGGCGGCACCTTCGTCTTCCGTATCGAGGACACCGATGCGTCGCGCGACACGCAGGAGTCCTACGACCTCCTGGTCGACGTGATGCGCTGGCTCGGCCTGGACTGGGACGAGGGGGTTGAGGTCGGCGGCCCGAACGGACCGTACCGGCAGTCCGAGCGGGCCGACGTCTATGCCGATGTCGTGCGCCGCCTGCTCGAGGCAGGATTCGCCTACAAGGCCTACGACACCGCCGAGGAGCTCGAGGAGCGCCGCAATGCCGCCCGTGCGGCGGGCCGTCCGTCCGGCTACGACGGGCTTCACCGCGACCTCACGCCGGAACAGCGGGCCGCCTTCGAGGCCGAGGGGCGCGAGCCGGTGATCCGGTTCAAGATGCCGCAGAAGGACTGGACGTTCACCGATCTGGTGCGCGGCGAGATCACATTCGGCGCCGAGAACGTGCAGGACTTCGTCATCGTCCGCGCCAACGGCCAGCCGCTGTACACGCTCACCAATCCGACCGACGACGCCCTGATGGGCATCACGCACGTCCTGCGCGGCGAGGACCTGTTGAGCTCCACCCCGCGGCAGATCGCGCTGTACGAGGCGCTGGCCGAGATCGGGGTCGGCGGCGGTTTCACACCGGAGTTCGGCCACCTGCCATTCGTCATGGGATCGGGTAATGCCAAGCTGTCCAAGCGTGACCCGGAGTCCAATCTGCTGGACTACCGGCCCAAGGGCTTCCTGCCCGAGGGCCTGCTGAACTACATGGCCCTCCTGGGCTGGTCCATCGCCGACGACCGCGACGTGTTCTCGATCGCCGAGATGGTCGAGGTCTTCGACATCCACCGGGTCAACCCGAACCCGGCGCGCTTCGACCTGAAGAAGTGCGAGGCGATCAACGGCGATCACATCCGGTTGCTGTCCGCCGATGAGCTGGTCGACCGGCTGGTGCCGTATTTCGTCGACGCCGGCCTGTTCGCCGCCGAGGGACCGACCGAGCCCCAGCGTGCGATGCTCGCGGCCGCCGGGCCCCTGGTGCACGAGCGCATGGCTCTGCTGACCGAGGCGGTCGACATGCTGCGCTTTCTGTTCGTCGACGACGCGGACTTCTCGGTCGATGACGATGATCGCGCCAAGGTCCTCGACGAGACGGGCCTCGACGTCGTGCGAGCCGCCCGCGACGCGATCGCGGGCGTCGCCGAGTGGACTACCGAGGGCATCGAGGGCGCTCTGCGCGGGGCGCTGATCGATGACCTGGGTCTCAAGCCGCGGGTCGCGTTCGCGCCGGTGCGCGTGGCCGTCTGCGGTCGCCGCATCTCGCCGCCGCTGTTCGAATCGATCGAGCTGCTCGGTCGCGACCGCACCTTGGCCCGACTCGACGCAGCGGTGCCGTGACCCGTTTTGGCTGGTCGGGACGCCGTCGGGTAGAGTAGTGTCTCGGCTTCGGCGACGTCCGAAATTGCCTGTGGGGTATGGTGTAATTGGCAACACTACGGTTTCTGGTACCGTCATTCTAGGTTCGAGTCCTGGTACCCCAGCGGAGTGCAGAACTGACCATTTTGGTAGTCTGCTTCCCGGTCGAAAGACCACCTGGTCCCGTCGTCTAGCGGCCTAGGACGCCGCCCTCTCAAGGCGGTAGCGCGGGTTCAAATCCCGTCGGGACTACCAGGTAGAAGGCCCCTGATCAGCCGAAACGCTGATCAGGGGCCTTTCGTCTCGTCCGCTCGCCGAACCGGGTCGCGGCGGGCACCGATGTGTGCCTCAGGTCAGGTGGTCGATCAGGGCGTAGGCCAGCTGCTCGGGCTGATCCTCGGCGGTATAGGTGTAGCTGTCGGTGATCGTGACGAGCCGGGCGCCGAGCTCGCGGGCGTACTGCTTCGCATGGTCGAGCGGGAACACCCGGTCGTCGGCCGCCCAGACGAGGAGTGCATCGAGGTCGTCGCGTCGCGCCAGGACGTCGGCCGCTGCGCGGCTGTACCGTGCCGAGACACCCGAGATCGCCTTGCGGCCGTCGTGACGGATCGCGGCGTCATGGATCACCGGATCGACGTAACTGTGCATCACGCGGTCATCGATGGGTGCCTTCGCGAGCCAGCCGTACGTATTGCGCCATCGCCAGGTCGCCGGGAACCGGAGCGGTTGGTACAACGCCCGATGGGTGGTCATGTGACGCGCCGCTGCCTTGAGCAGTCCGAAACCGCCGGGATCAGGCGGCCACGAGCATCGGGGTGTCTCGCAACTGTTGAGCACGAGCCGGGTGATCCGTTCGGGATGGCGGGCCGCAGCGATCTGACTGTAGGCGCCACCTGAGTCGTTGCCGACCAGCGTCGCGTCGTCGAGCCCTGCAACGGCCAGGAACTGCGCCACGAGATCTGCGATGCCATGAGGGCTCAGATCCGTCTCGGGACGCATGGGAAGGGCATGCGATCCCAACGGCCAGTCCGGGGTGATGCAGCGGAAGTGATCCGTCAGGAGTGGAACGACCTTGCGCCAGAGGTTGGCGTTGACCAGGTAGCCGTGAACGAACACCAGGGCGGGCCCAGTGCCAGCGTCATGGAATTCCAGCCGCCCGCCGGGTAGATCGACCGTTCGACGCTCGCCGAGACGCGGATCGCGCCAGGGCTCATTCGGGTACTGATCAGGCAGCATCAGCGCCGCCCCGCGCGTCGTGCCCTCGTGAAGACGGCCGCGGTTCTCGGATGTGACACGAGCATGCGTACCGCCTGGACGACGTCATGGGGTGAACCGATCGACGAGCCGTCGTCGGCCCTCGAGCGGCCACAGGCCCGAGCGCCACCAGGGCCACCAGGCTCGCGGACGGACGGCCAGCGTGCGCATGACCGGGACCGGGTCGAAGTAGGAGTCGCGGCGCGCCAGGACGCCGTCGGGCCGGAGGACCAGCACGTCGACGGCGTCCCACGTGGTCGGCCGCCCGCCGACCGTGGCCTGGAAGCGCAGGTGGATGAACAGGCGTTCCTCGGCCCCCGACCAAGCGAGTACCTCGGCATGCAGATCGGGCATGACCAGCAGGGCCCGCGCCGACTCGCGGTGCCAGAACTCTGCACCGATGCCGTCGCGCAGCATCGGCTGGACCATCGCGCTGCGCTGATCGAGGAATCCGTCCCAGGCGTTCGGCGCGGGCGACTCCCACCCGGTGCGGAAGATCTCGATCGCGCGGGCGTGGACACTGGGCCAATCGGTCACCGCGACACCTCGCGCGCGAACAACACCAGTGCGATCGTGACGGCCGCCAGCAGACCGATCTCGGCGATCCCGACGGCCCTGGAGCCGGCGTCGTCGATGTCGATCACGTGAGAGACCGTGTGCAGCCCGTTCCACCAGGCGGCTACCCAGAGCACGGGCGCGCGCCAGGAGATCTGACGGGCGGCCACGGCCAGCGCGATGCCGATGGCGAGGGAGGCGGCGGCATAGTCGTGGATCAGGTGGATGTTGGGCTCGCCGAAGTCGGCGATCGACGACCCGAAGGACGTGGGGGCGCATGCGGCCCATGCGCCCAATGCGATGAACACAGCGCCGAGGTAGGCCAGGGCCCCGGTCTGCCACGGCTGTCGGCGGGGCGGCGGTGACAGGTTCGACATCTTTTGTAATCCTTACAAGAATGAGGAGAACGCCACGGTAACGTGTCCATCGGACTTCTTGCAATGATGACAACAACGGGAGACGGTGTGGATCCACGCGCCAGACGAACCACGGACGCCCTGCTCGCCGCGGCAGAGACCCTGTTCGCCGAACGGTCGGTCGGCGAGGTCACGGTCGAGCAGATCGCCTCACGCGCCGGCGTCGCGGTGGGGTCGGTCTACAATCACTTCGGGTCCAAGGCGGGGCTTCACGCCGCGCTCGTCGAGCGGGCCCTCGAGACCGATCGTCGATACATGGACCGCGCCTACACCGAGGGCAGGACGCCGGTCGAGCAGCTGTTCGCGGCCGCCGAGGAGTACCTGGCCTTCTACCTCGCGAGTCCGGAGTACTTCCGCCTGCTGGCGTTTCCCGAGGGCGCAGGGAGCTATCCTGCGGGCCGCGCGCTCGCCGAGCGGCTGGCCGCCTCCGTGGAGGAGCAGAACGCCCGGATGGTGGAGGCGCTGCGCATCGGCATCGCGAACGGCACGGTACGCGCGGTGGACCCCGACGACGTCGCCACCGTCCTGTGGTCTGCCTGGAACGGCGTCATCAGTCTCGCGTGGCGTGACGATCCGCTGCGACGCGACACCCGCGAGCTGTCACGGCTCTTGCGGGTCGCCACCGACGTGGTGGCGCACGGTCTGTTGGTCAGCTGACCCGGCGACCGGACTCGTCGCGACGGCATTCGGCTGCGTGCGGTCGTCGATGGTCAGGCGCCAGAGAATGAACGCGGTCAAGATGAGCGCCACGAGGACGACGATCACCCACGGCAGCAGCCGTCCGCGGGCAGGGTCAATCGGGGACTTGGATCCTCGGGCCATCATCGCTCCTTCGCCTTGATGACCGGTGTGTACCCGGCTGGCGTCAGATGACGCCCAGGGACAGCATCGCG
>Ga0182737_1002423_pt1 | contig 15312 bp, 13 predicted proteins | sample eDN5th30CBELigOP_FD_128878 | JGI IMG/M metagenome (GOLD analysis project Ga0182737, IMG submission 128878) | Enriched Organic Plus compost microbial communities from Emeryville, California, USA - eDNA 5th pass 30_C BE-Lig OP (version 2) (version 2) ...
AAGGATATATCCGGATTCCGGTGGAAGGAGCATATACGTTTTCCCAGGATTCCGAAGGACAATCTTTTCTGAAAATACACCAGATTCAGGTAATCGACAAAGATTTTAATCCAATGGCAAAGAGCGGTTCTGTAGTATTAGCTGCGGGGCTGCATCCCATCGAATGGTATGTAAAGCGGTCTGCCGGGGCAGACCCTCAAAATACAGGGCTGATATGGCAGGGACCGGATGGAACCAAACAACAGGTGCCGCAGGAGTGCTTTTTTACATCAACTGGATACCGGGAATAAAATTAAAGTCCTTGGTATTGTAGGTATAAAGCGGAATTTGATGGATGACTGCGGAGGCCCCGATAATGGCATCCGGTATTTGCAGTCCGTGGCTTAGTTTAAATTTTTCTATCAATTCTGTTGCCAGAACTGAAATAACGTTGTCGATCTCCACGACATCATAATACTTGATTTTCCTTTTTATTTGTGCCAACTCTGTCTTATTGCCCATGCCTTGGTAGAGCTCCATCACAGTGATAGCTGAAAGCACTATCTGTTCCAACCCGATTAACTGTAGCCGGTCTATGGTTTCCTGCCTGCCATTGAAGGCATGGATAAATATATTCGTGTCACATAAAACCATGGCTTATTTAACGGACGGATTTCTTTGCCAGGCAACCTCGCGGATATTTTCCAATGTTCTCGGTCTACCGGCCCAGATGCCAAACAATGCATTAGGGTTAATTTTCTTATTTCCCTTGCTTATTTTGGCAGCGGCATCCAAACCAATGGAAGGAATCACATTAACCGTATTTATCTTAAATGTCTTAAATAAAGCTGATAGCTTTTCCAAGTCATTCTTATTGTCTATTTCAATGGTGATTCTCATGATAAACCTTATTTATACTCTCTAATCGAGACACTACAAAGTTACTATATTAACCCGAACTTGTAAAATATCCCCGTGTCGAAACCTGTGCGCCGGTTACACAGAAGAGCCGCGTAGCGTTTTAGGCGAAATCCCAAACTTCTTTTTAAATAGCCGTGAAAAATAAAACGGTGAATCAAAGCCCGTATGGTAACCGATTTCCGTAACCGTGAGATGCGTGGTTTTTAGGAGTTCTTCGGCCTTATCTAAACGAAGATCGAGGTGGTATTGATTGGGAGATTTACCGGTAAGCCGTTTAAAGGACTTTCTGAATTTTGAATAGCTGATTGGAAATTCTGCGGCTAGATCTTCCATGCGAATGGGGTTCGCAAGTTCACTCTGAAGGGTAAGTATGGCTTTGGATACCCAGATAGATTCCGGATCGTTGTCTGTTTTCTCGGTGAGGTTGATCCGATTGAGCAGCCCGATAATTTGCAACGTGGTGCCCGCGATGATTTGCTGGTAACCCATTTGAGCCTGTGAAACCGTACCCAATAACTGGGTAAACGCAGCCATGATATCTTTGCTCAATCCTGTCTTGATGAACGGAGACCGGGGGTCGAAGAGGCGGTTCATGACATGTTGCGGATAATTGCCATTAAAGCCGACCCAATATTCTTCCCATCCGAATGCGGGATCGGGCTTGTACCGGTGCCAAATACCGGGGAATAAGAGGAAGCACATGCCCGACTCGATAACCTGGGGCGCTGTGTTAGCCGATTCAAATACGCCACGTCCGCTGGTGATAAAGACGATGTAATACCCATCCAGGATGCGTCCTTTATTCCAGGAAAAGACATGATCCTCCGGGTGCTGGCTCACGTCTGGATATTGGGTATGCTTGTCTATTTTATTGTAACCAACCGTGGTAACATAGAAGCCCAAATCACGGTCGATGTCTCGTATATGTAAGTATTTGTGGTAATTATTCATCGTTGGTTTGTTCAATCAGCGTATCAAACTTAGATAAAATACTTTTATATGCAACATAACTATATTGCATATAAAAGTATTTTATCGATCTCTCCTTTGCCTTTGGAAGACGACTTTTAAAAAGGAAACATACCAAATCAATTGCTATTTATCACTATTAACGCGTAAGTAGGAGGATAACCGGAAATGTCAAAAAGTGCAAAGAAACGTTAGAATCTGTCATTTGATCTATTCAGTATAAAGCGATATTTGTGACGTAGATTTACCAATTGTAAGAAGATTATGAATACCGACTTGAGCAAAGAGCAGCTAGATTTTTATCGCGAAAACGGCTACGTGATTGTGGAGGATTTTTTGAATGCCGAGGAATTGGAGCATTGGCGCCAAGTGGTTACTCAGGCTATCAAAGAGCGTAACGGCCTGAAAATGCCGGGTAAAGACGTGCGCCTCGGCGATGATGATGGCATCAATGAAGACGCGGCTTACTTCAATAACGTATTTGACCAATTATTGAACCTGTGGCAGACCAGTGAAGAAATGAAACAGTTGATGGTCGATGAGCGGATCGGTAAGATGGCGGCTGATTTGGCCGGGGTGGATGGTATTCGCATCTGGCACGACCAGGCGTTGATCAAGCGTCCTTGGGCCAACCCGACCTCTTGGCACCTGGATACGCCGTTCTGGTCGTTTTCCGATCGGCAGGCGTTGTCAATCTGGGTCGCATTAGACGATGCAACGTTGGAGAATGGATGTTTGTTCTTCATTCCGGGGTCACATAAAACAACGACGTTTGAGAACGCAGGTATCGGGAAGAACATGGGCGGTATTTTTGAAGTTTACCCCGAATTTAAGCAGACAAAATCTCATCCAGCGCCTATGAAAGCCGGTAGCTGCTCCTTCCATAATGGATTAACCATTCACGGCGCGCACGCCAATATGACCCCCGGATTCCGACGGGCAATGACCTGCGCGTATATGCCGGATGGAAACACCTACAACGGGATACCCAATATTCTGCCCGACGAATACGTGGAGACCCTCAAGGTAGGCGATCTATTGAACAATGACGAACAAAATCCGCTCATTTACAAACGCTAATGCAAATCGATTTTTATTGTCCGCGTTGGGGCTCGGAGCAGATCGGATGGCCGCAATTTGGGGCGCAGGTGAAGCAGGAAGGCTTTGTAGGCGTGGAGGTTTTCCCATTGGGCGATAAGCCCAACAATACGGATATGGTTAAAGTCCTTGGCGATGCAGGCCTGTCTTATATTCTGCTTCATGCCGAGCTTCAAGAAGGGAAGGATTTCAACCGCTATATCCATGCATTGGAGCGCAACCTCTACGCGTTGTTGGAATATCAAAACCAGGATGCAAAGCCCGAGTTCATTGTTACTCAAACCGGACGGGAATATTACAGCAGGGAAAAGATGGAAGCTTGTTTTGCGATCTGCGACCGGATTAGCCGCGAGTCTTCCATTAAAATTATTCAGGAGACACACCGCAACAAATGGTCGTTTGCGGCGCATGTTGTCAAAGATTACCTGATGGAATTCCCCTCCCTGGAGCTTGCGCTTGATTTTTCGCATTGGGTTTGCGTTTCGGAAAGCTACCTGGAAGATCAGGAAGAAGCAGTTAAGTTGGCCATCCGGCATGGCCGGCATCTGCATGCCCGAGTAGGCTTTCTGGAGGGCCCCCAGGTTACCGATCCGCGTGCACCCGAAAATGAGGAAGCGTTGAAGCATCATCTCGCATGGTGGGATCAATGGATAACCCATTTAACGGAAATCGGTGCCGATCGTGCCACCATTACGCCTGAGTTTGGCCCTTATCCGTATATGCAATACCGCCCCTTTACAAAGCAAACCCTTGCCAGTCAATGGGAAATCAATTGTTGGATGCGACAGATGCTGAACGAACGGTACCAAACACATACAGGATAGTGTAGACGGCTGTTTTTGGGAGAAATACTTTTATTGTGAACTCGACAGTTAAAATGAGGGAAACCGAAAGGAGGATTTTGAATAGCTAAATTAAGACTTACCAAAACATCGCCCGATGGCGTTAATTCTCGGAGCCTTTGTGGGTGACGATGGAGACCAAGTTATAAAACGATAATCAAGAATTTTTATGTGTAAAGTATTTACTACAACCGGTTCTGAAAAACCGGGTATTTATTCACTGCCTTACCTGGTGGTGATAACGACGTTAATGTTGTTGGCGCCTGCATTTACCCGCATGGCCGTGGCATTGCCTGTTACGATCAGTCAAGAGCCGATTGCCGGCATTGTGCGCGATTCGATAGGCAACCCATTGGAAGGGGTGTCTGTGCTGGTGCGTGGAACGTCACGCGGCACGGCTACGGATGCCAGCGGACAATTTCAGATGCAGGCATCGGCGGGAGAAGTATTGATCTTCCGTACCATTGGCTATTTGTCACAGGAACTCACGTTAGGAAATCAGCGCACGGTAAACGTAGTCCTTCAAATGGAATCATCCGATCTGGACGAAGTAGTCGTGGTTGGATACGGTACCACGAAACGGAAAGATTTTACCGGTTCGGTCGGATCGATGAACCTCGAAAACTCGCCCGTTGCCCTCGCGCCGAATTTAAACGTACTCGAATCGCTGAAAGGAAGCATCAGCGGATTGAATATCGGTGCGACGAACTCGGCAGGTGGACAGCCTGCCATGCAGATACGCGGACAGAACTCCATCAATGGAGAAAATTCGCCGTTGATTGTACTGGACGGGGTGATCTTCATGGGCAACCTCAGTGACATCAATCCGAACGACATTGCCACGATCGACGTGCTCAAGGACGCCACATCGGCTGCGGCGTATGGCTCGCGGTCGGCCAACGGCGTCATCGCGGCTACCACCAAGCGGGGCCGCATTGGCAAACCCGTCATCAGTTTTAACTCCTCGGTAGGTTTTCAGGAATGGCAAAATCGTCCCGAAATGTTACGGGCTGAGGAATGGATCGAGATGGTGAATGCCCGCAATCAATATACACCGGGCTCCACCAATTGGCTGAAAAACGGCGAACTGGCTAATCGGGAAGCAGGGCGCGAAACCGTATGGCTGGATGAAATATCCCGCACGGGCGTGATGCAGAATTACCAGGCCGCCATCTCGGGTGCATCTGAAAATATTAACTACTATTTGTCGACGTCTTTTGATGACAATAAGAGTATTATCGTGGGCGATCAGTTTAATCGCATTGCGCTGATGGGAAAAATCAAGACAGATATTACCAAATGGCTGGAAGTGGGGGTCGATGCTGGTTTTTCCAAGCGGGATTATTCGGGGGTGGCCGCCAATATCAACGAAGCGCAGACGATGTCGCCCTACGGCGTGATGTTCCGAGACGACCAGGGCAATCTCGAAAAATACCCATATACCCAATCGGGAGTCAATCCGCTGTGGGGTGTGAACAACGGCACCCGGGACAACGAGGATTTTCTGTATAACTATCGTTTGAATACGCACGCGGTGGTGAAAGTACCTTGGGTAGAAGGATTAAGCTACCGGGTGAACTATTTGATCAATCAGGACGAAACACATTACGGCAATTTTTACTACGAAGATCACTATGTGCAGGAAGGCGAATCGCCCGACCGGTATTCGCCTGCGACCCTTCAGAATTTGTTGACCAACGCCAACGGTACGATTGAAAAGCGGAAAGGCAATAGTTACGTATGGGATAACATCTTGAATTTCAACCGGACGTTTGACCGGCATTCACTGGATGTTACTTTGGTGGCTACTCGCGACCACATGAAATATGAGCGCTATGTGATGACTGGACGGGATTTTGCGGCGAATGGAAATACCGCACTCGGCTTGCAGGGGTTGCACAAGGCGACGGTGCAACGCATTGATTACGATGGAACGAATGCTAACGATCTAGCCACCCGCAACTACGAGCGGTCCAACATCGGATACCTCGGCCGGATTAACTATTCCTTCGACGATACCTATTATTTCACAGGATCGTACCGCCGAGACGGAGCCTCTGTTTTTGGTGCCGATAACAAATGGGCTGATTTCTTCGGTGCGGGGTTCTCCTGGCGGGTAACCAACGAAGCCTTCATGGAACCTGTTGAGATCTTGAACGACTTAAAACTGAAAGTATCGTGGGGGCAAAACGGAAACCAGGGTTTAAATCCGTACGGTACGCTGTCTACCGTGGAAAACGCCGCCAGTGGTGGTGCCCGGTATGAATTTTCGAATACACCGGGGCGGATTTATTACGGACTGTATCAAGGTAAATTGGGAAATACCTCGCTCGGCTGGGAGAAAACTTCTTCCTGGAATGCCGGATTTGAATCCGCTTGGTTGGGTAATCGCATTTTTGCCGATCTGGACCTGTATTTTGCCAAAACCACCGACCAGATCTTTTTGCGCAACATTCCGGTGATGACCGGCTTTAAACAGATGATGACGTCCATGGGCCAGGTGAACAACACCGGTATCGAGGCGACCGTTCGCACGATAAACGTGCAGAAATCGGACCTGACCTGGAGTACCACGCTTACGTTCTGGAAGAACTTCAACAAGTTGGTTTCTCTCTACGGAGACGATTTGGATGGCGACGGCCGCGAGGACGATGATCTTGCAAACGGTTTGTTCATCGGAAAATCGCTGGACGCCATCTACGGTTATGAACAGATCGGTATTGTGCAAGAAGACGACACGGAATACATCGAATTGACCGGGGCGGCACCGGGCGCACCGAAGTACCGCGATCTGGACGGACAGCCGGGTATCACGGCGGCCGACCGGAAAATACTGGGGTATGAGAAGGAAAACTTCCGCCTGAATTTCAGCAGCAACCTCTCGTATAAGAATTTCGGACTTTATGTGATGGTTACGGGAACCTTCGGTGGCAACAACATGTACGTAAAGTCTAACCCATCGGCTTACTTAGTTAATGGAACCGGACGGTTCAACGACAACCTGCACTATATTCCGTATTGGACGTCTGAAAACCGGAGTAACGTATACCCCTCGGCATTGTTCGCCGGTGACGGTCGTTTCCAGGGATTGCAGAGCCGCGGATTTGTGCGCATCCAAGACATCTCCCTGTCTTATACCTTTAATCAGCCGTGGTTGTCCGCCGCACACATCGGATCGTTAAAAGTATTTGCCACAGCGAAGAACCTGGCTACGTTTGCCGATTGGTTCGGGGGCGATCCGGAAACAGGAGCCCGGATCCGGGAATCGGAGTCGGCATTGCGCTTGCCGGTGGCTTCGACCTACTCGTTGGGTGTAAACTTGAGTTTTTAATTAGTATCACAAGAGAGACATGAAAAGGATTTATCAATATGGTTTCGGTGCAATCATGGGGTTGGCGCTGAGTGTGGTGGGGTGTAAATCAGACAAGGATTTCCTGACGGAAGTTCCACCCACGTTTTACACGGTTGACAATGCGTTCAGCACCTCCGCACAGATCGACCAGGCGGTGGTGGCTATTTATTCACAACTTCGCGATCTGTGGGCCAACCCCACCGAGCAAGGTTGGATTTTTGTCCTGCGCGGCAACGGCACGGACATGTTTGATGTGGCTAGTATCCGGCGGGGATCTTCCTTCAATAATTACGGCAATATCAATCCGGATCATACAACGTTTTACAATGTATACCATGTTTGGTATGAAATCATCGCCAAGGCGAATCTGGCTATCTATTCTGCAGAATTGGAGCATATCGCATGGTCTAGTCCCGAAGAGAAAGCCAATGTGTTGGCACAGGCGCGGTTTTTCAGGGCTTTTGCCTACTTGAATCTCGGGGAACTGTTCGGTGGTGTACCCATTGTCACGGAAATCACCACGAAGCCGAAGTATGATTTTTCACGTATGACAAGGGTCGAGACTTATCAGTTTGCGATCGATGAACTGCTGGCGGTTGAAAATGATCTGCCGCCGACAACTTCAGAAGGAGGACGCTTGGTTCGGGGTGCAGCACAGCACATGCTGGCGAGGGCATATCTTGCACAGGGTACACAATTGGCGGCCGATGGCGATGCTTCGGCGGCACAATCCGCCTTTAACCAATCGGTAGCGAATGCCGATAAGGTGATTAATGGGGGAACATTCTCCTTAATGAAATCCCGTTTCGGTTCACGTCAGGATGAAGAGAAGGGGAACGTCTATTGGGATTTGTTCCAAGAAGATAATGTCAACTACCAAGATGGAAACACCGAGTGTATCTGGGCGCTGCAGATCGACTATGCTTCCTACCGGGCAGAGGATAGCAAATCGAAACTCCCTTATTCCCGTACGTACGGACCGGTTTTTCGCGACGGTGCGAAAGACCATTTGACGGGTACAAATGAGGATGTAGGTGGTAGGGGGATTTCACAGATCATCCCGACCCTATACACACGAGACGAAATCTACGCAGATAAATGGGGCGATGACATGCGGAATTCGGATATTGTTTTCCGCCGGAATTTCATCGGAAATGTCGCTACATCTCCCTATTTCGGACAGCCAGTTCCGTGGGAAGTCATTTACAACGGCAGCAACGATGCCAACACCAACAAGGCGAATCAGAGTTTATGTTATCCTGTTTCGTGTAAAATCGCAACCGATCGCTATACTGGATTAGCCGATGGAGAAAATAAAAGCAATTTATTCCGCGACGATTATTTCATCCGTCTGCCCGAAACGATCTTGTTGCGGGCAGAGGCCAAACAAAGGCTGGGTGACAAAGCAGGAGCCGCTACGGATATCAACCTGCTGCGCGAGCGTGCGCAATGCGGGTATATGGTTACGGCAAGCGATGTCGACGATCGGTTCAATTTGATTTTAGATGAACGTGCACGCGAGCTGGTCTACGAAGAGAGCCGGTGGAATACACTGCTGCGCATGGGCGGCACGATTGCGGTAGACCGCATCCGTGAATACGCATTTTGGCCGGAAGCGGAGGCTACCTTGACATTTGATTACAACTTGTGGCCAATTCCCAATACGGTCATTGATACCAACAAGGATGTGCCATTGGCACAAAACGAAGGATGGCAAAATAGATAATACATTAGATAGGTTGTGTGGGGTAAAACAAAAGGAATGAGTAAGCTAAGAATATTCTGCTGGTTATGGATGTTGGTAGGTATGGCCCAGGCGGCAACTTCGGATACGCTCGAAGCACCTACCGGATTGATGACGAACCTGCTGACCAAGCCCGAAAAATCGGTCATTACGACCTTGGCGCCAGCGTTTAGCTGGATTGTGCCGATGGAGGAAGATAACGACTATCAGACGGCTTATCAAGTGTTGGTGGCATCGTCTCCAGTCGCGCTGGAACGGAATAGCCCCGACGTTTGGGACAGCGGCAAAATTAAAGACAGAAACGCCTTACACGTTGCTTACGCGGGCGATCCGCTTAAACCCCATACAACCTACTATTGGAAAGTACGTGTGTGGAACCGTAGCGGTTGGATTTCTGAATACAGCGAAATTCAGCAATTCAACATCGGCGATGCCACACGAAGCAAACAATGGCCAGGCGAAAGCCGTTGGGCACGGTTGGGTACGGCGCAAGGAGAGGGGATGTGGACGTTTGAAGACCGTCCTCCGATCCAGTATCACCCCGCCTATCCCGTACGTGTAAGTCGCAAGTCGAACGGTAACTGGTTTGTCGCATTCGAGCGGGCTGGGTTTGCCAATGTGGCGCTTACGTTAAGCTGGAAGACGGCGCCGGGTGATCGGAAAGACACGACGTTGGTGGTCCGCATCGGTGAAAAAAATATCGGCGATTCCATCGACTCGAAACCCGGCGGGGGAGTGATTTACCAGGAATATCCCTTATCGATTAAAGCAGGCACGCACACCTATTATTTGAATATTCCGCGCTTCAAAGCACGTTATCCCCACAGCCAGGTCATGCCGGAACACATGATGGAAGTGATTCCGTTCCGGTTTTTGGAAGTTGCCGGTTCCGGTCTCGACCTTTCCGTGGTCTCGGCCGAACAATTGAGCTTGCATGTGCCATTTGATGAATATGCATCCTATTTTGTCAGTAGCGATACGCTGCTGAATCAGGTTTACGACCTGTGCCGTTATTCGATTATCGCCAATACATTCAACGGCGATTACGCGGCCAGCCAACGCGAACGGATGATGTATGAGGCCGATGCATACATTCACCAAATGGGGCATTATGCGGTAGATCGTGAGTTCGCAACGGCACGGTATAGTTTGGAAAATATGATTTATCATGCTACCTGGCCTACGGAGTGGATATCGCATTCGATCATGATGGTTTGGATGGACTTCCTGCATACGGGCGATACCAGCGTGATCCGGAAAAATTACGACGTCCTCCGGCCCAAGATGATGAACGCCTTGACCATGCCCAATGGATTGATTTCGACGACCACAGGTTTGGTAACCGAAGAGTTCAAGAAATCCATTTTTTTTAATGGGAAGACCTTACAGGATATCGTCGATTGGTCGCACAGTTCGGAAGCCCTGCCTGAAGGTGGAGAAACGGACGGCTATGTCTTCACGGACTATAACACCGTGGTCAATGCCTTTCACTACCACACGTTGAGATTAATGGAAGAGATGGCCCGGATCGCCGGTAAAAGGCGAGAGGCCGAGCAACTCCGGAAAAGGCATACGAAACTTTATACAATCTTCCAGCGCCAGTTCTTCGACCGCGAACGCGGAATTTATACCGACGGGATTGGAACCGATCACGCGTCGATCCACGCGAATCTGTATCCCCTGGTATTTGGTCTGGTGCCTGAGAAGGAGAAAAGCCGGGTGTTGGATTACATCAAAACAAAAGATATGGCATGCGGTGTTTACAGCGCCAATTATCTGTTGGAAGGATTGTTCGATGCAGGTGAAGGGGAATATGCCCTGTCGCTGTTGACATCAAAAAGTGATCGGAGTTGGTACAACATGCTACGTGTTGGTGCTACGATGACCACCGAAGCGTGGGATAACAAATACAAAAATAATAACGGCTGGAGCCACGCATGGAGCTCTTCACCGGCCCATATCCTGCCCCGGAAACTGATGGGTATCACACCAACTGCTCCTGGATTCAGGCGGGTATGCATCCAACCGCGGCCGGCGGGGCTGGCTTGGGCGAAAACGAAACTGCCGACCATAAGCGGACCGATTGAGGTAGGTTTTGATCAACAACAGGCTGATTTCATATTGACCGTTTCCTTGCCTGCGAATGTTGAAGCGGATGTCTATCTGCCCATTCCGGAAAATGCGAAAGAGTTTACGCTGTCGCAAAACGGAACCGTAAAAAAAGAGGCAGCGAAAGTAGGAAATTATGTGTTGTTGAAAAACGTCGGGGCTGGGAAACATGCATTTAAACTAAGCATACCGCCCATGTAAGCACAGGATACCCGCTTACGTTATTCTCCCTAACTTGCGCATGTTGTAAACCTCTTTTAAACATGAGCAAGTTATTATTTTATAGTGGGGTGTCTTTTTTGTGGCTAGTTGTTTTTGTACAATCCCAGGTGATTGGCCAGCCAAGTGAATTGACCCGCGAATTTATTTCACCGGTACGTGTTCTTTGGCAATCGGGCAACATCGCCAATACCGAGCAACTGCTCAAGCCAGGAAATGGGCAAGCAGATCTGACCAATGCGAGCATCTGTGTGCTGAAAAATGAAGGCGAAGCAAGGAGCAGTATCCTGCTGGATTTCGGTAAGGAATTGCAGGGTGGACTGGAAATCGTTACAGGCATGTGGTCGCCCGGAAATACCCCACGCACGATACGGGTCCGCTTTGGCGAATCGGCCAGCGAAGCCATGGCTGAAATAGGAGAGAAAGGGGCTACCAATGATCACGCCATTCGCGATCTCCATTTACAATTGCCCTGGCTGGGAAAGGCTCAGGTGGGGGAAAGCGGGTTCCGTTTCGTACGTATCGACCTGTTGGACGCCGATGCAGAATTACACCTGAAAGAGGTGCGTGCGATTTTTACCTACCGGGATATTCCTTACCTAGGTTCTTTCAACAGCAGTGACGAGCGGCTCAATAAAATTTGGCAGACCGGAGCCTACACCGTACATCTCAATATGCAGGATTATCTATGGGATGGCATCAAACGGGATCGCTTGGTGTGGGTGGGCGACCTCCATCCCGAGGTGTCGACAGTGAATACCGTTTTCGGATACAACGAGGTGGTACCTAAAAGTCTGGACCTGGCGAGGGATGTAACACCCCTGCCGGGATGGATGAGCGGCATCAGCACGTACTCCATGTGGTGGATTATCTTACATCACGATTGGTATATGCATCATGCAGACTTAGCCTATTTGAAGGAGCAACAGCCCTATCTTTCTGCGTTGGTTAAGCAAATCGTTTCCAAAATCGGACCGGATGGCAAAGAAATGATGGATGGCAATCGTTTCCTCGACTGGCCCTCCAGCGAAGATCCCGCGGCTATTCACGCCGGATTGCAGGCGATGACGATCTGGTCGTTGTCAACAGCTGCCAAGCTGGCGGTGATTTTGAATGACGACGAAACGCGGCGGACTGCGGAAGAAGCGGTGAGCCGATTGAAAAAATATACGCCGGATATGGGTCAGTCCAAACAAGCAGCCGCACTGATGTCACTGACCGATTTGGTGCCCGCGTCGGATGCGAATACGGTACTTGCCGCAGGGGGTGCAAAGAACTTTTCCACTTTTTACGGATATTATATGCTGCAAGCGATGGCCAAAGCCGGAAATTACCAAGGAGCGCTGGATGTGATCCGTAACTATTGGGGAGCGATGCTGGATTTGGGGGCAACTACTTTTTGGGAAGACTTTAACCTCGATTGGTTGCCCAATGCAGGTCGCATAGATGAATTGGTGCCCGCCGGGAAAAAAGATATCCATGGGGACTACGGCGATTATTGCTACGTCGGTTTCCGTCACAGCTTCTGCCATGGATGGGCTTCGGGTCCCACTTCTTGGCTTACCGAACATGTGCTGGGTATCCGGGTCACCAAACCGGGATGCCGGGAAATTTCGATCACGCCTCATCTGGGGGATTTGGAATATGCCGAAGGGACGTTCCCTACTCCTTATGGCGTGGTAAAGGTTAAGCATACGAAGCAAGCCAACGGGCAGATCAAATCCGAGGTCGACGGACCAAAGGAAGTCAAAATTATCAGGTAGCTCCATGATGAATAAGATAGCATTCAAGATGAAGTTGATGCCGAATTGCCGCGAAGAGTATAAAAGGCGTCACGACAACATCTGGCCGGAAATAGTCGCTTTATTAAAAGAGCACGGAGTAAGTGACTACACCATATTTCTCGATGAAGAATCGGATATACTTTTTGCCGTGCAGCAGCGATCGGAAAATGGAGCATCCTCACAGGATATGGGCAGTCATCCGGTAATGCAACGGTGGTGGAAGTACATGGCAGACATCATGGAAACAAACTCCGATTTTTCACCTGTCAGCAGACCATTGAAACTGGTGTTTCATTTGGATTGATCGATTTTACCCCGTAATTTTAGCGCTCGAAAAGCGTTAGAAACGGTATGAAGACGGTACCCATGTTTGAACATATTCACATCAATGAATATTCCGCCACGCCCAAATACCTGCAGTTGGCGAATGCGGTGATTAACGCCATAGAAGCCGGAAAAATCCAGAAGGATGACATGCTTCCTTCGATCAATGAGCTGAGTTATGTGCTGGAAATATCGCGGGATACAGCCGAGAAAGGGTACAAGCACCTAAAGCATTTGGGCGTGCTGGGTTCCGTTCCCGGAAAAGGCTACTACATTGCCAATGCTGATTTTAAACAGAAGCTTCAGATTGTGCTATTTTTCAATAAGCTGAGCGCGCACAAAAAGATTGTTTACGATGCCTTTGTTCAAGCTGTTGGTACCGACGCTGCGGTCGATTTCTATGTGTACAATAATGATCTTTCCCTATTCAGGAAATTACTCCAAAATCTGAGAAAGGAATATACCCATTATGTGATCATTCCGCACTTTATTGAAGGGCGCGACAAGGCTGCCGAGATTATCAATACCATTCCAAAAGATAGGCTGGTGCTATTGGATAAGCTGATATCGGAGGTGGATGGCGAATATGCTGCGGTATATGAAAACTTTGAAAAAGACATCTACAACGCGTTGGAGCAAGCAAAAGAATCGCTCAGTAAATACCATACCCTAAAACTCATCTTTCCGGATAAAAGTTATTTTCCCAAAGGTATTATCAAAGGCTTTTATCGCTTCTGTCAGCAATATGCCTTCAATCACTTGTTGGTGAGTGATATCGAAGAAGAGCCGATATCATCAGGGGAGGTGTACATCAACCTGATGGAAGACGATTTGGTGAAGTTGCTCGACAAGGTGATTTCATTGAAGCTAAAGATCGGAAAAGAAGTAGGTATCATTTCATACAACGAGACACCGTTGAAAAAATTCATCCTCAACGGTATCACCACCATTTCGACCGATTTTAAAGAGATGGGAGAGACGGCGGCACGACTCGTACTGGAAAATTCAAAACAGCATAAAGAAGTACGGTTTTATTTAACGCTTCGACCTTCTATTTAGCAGCAGGTAACGGAAATTGTTCCATCACTCCCGTCACGATTTCCGGTAATTTGTTAATAGCCTGTTCAGGGTTCCTCACTTCGCCGCTACCACGGGCTTGCCAGATCACCGTATTGGATCGCCGATCTTTTGCCTCGATGATGATGTGGCCCGCACGATATCGCTCTTTACCAACCGGTCCATTCCAGGCGCCCCAGCCCCAAGCACCCCAACCCGGGCCCCACATCCAGGGATTGTATCCCCACATGCCCCATGGGCCGTACCGAGATCCGCCATATACAGGGCGACTTTTGTTATTTACAATAGCAATGTATCGGAAAAGCAGGTCCGGATTGTCTTTGGAATACGTCAGCCCCCGGGCTTCCAGCTCGCGGTTCGCGGTCTCCAGAATGTTCGCATTGGCAATATCGTTATCAAAATACGATTTAGATAGCGAATCGGAGGGCGGAAGCCAAGCGTATGTGTGGTATTGAGAAAAGTCGGTGCTTTGTACTTTGGTTGTATGGTATTTATAGGCCGAACAAGATGCCAATACCAACAAAGGAATGCAATATATTATTAACCGTTTCATTGTTGAAACCTCCTATTATAATCCGTGTAACGAGTTAGACTAGGGGGAGGAGAAATGGTTTAATCTGATCTGCCATTGTGTATGAATCCTGAAATGATTATTTTTGTATAAATATTTAGAATATGCAGACTTTGGAAATTAAAGTGCCCGATGAGAAGACTTCCTTGGTAAAAGCATTATTAAAGGAATTGGGTGTTGCAGTGAAGGTAAAAAGCGGGACGCCAAAAGAACCGAATAAAGAGACTGTTGCTGCAATGAAAGAATTGAAGCAGGGGAAAGGTAAACGATTTGACAGCGTAGATGCATTGTTTAATAGTATTTGATCTATTTGATGTCTCCCT
>Ga0182737_1002425_pt1 | contig 15302 bp, 13 predicted proteins | sample eDN5th30CBELigOP_FD_128878 | JGI IMG/M metagenome (GOLD analysis project Ga0182737, IMG submission 128878) | Enriched Organic Plus compost microbial communities from Emeryville, California, USA - eDNA 5th pass 30_C BE-Lig OP (version 2) (version 2) ...
GCGCTCCGGTTCGGCCCGCAGATAGGGAATGGCCGCCGGGATGGTCGCCAGATCGGTGCCGAAGGCCAGCGGCAGGCTCATCAGCGGGGCGTGATAATCGAACTGTTCCGGTGTCGCGCCATAGCCGATCAGTTCCACCGTGGGCAGGGCGGATCGCAACAGAGGATGCAGCACATCCTGCGCCGACAGGATCACCCGCGCCCCGCCTTCCTGCGCCAGCGCCGCATAGCGATAGAACTGGATGGTGTCGCCCAACCCCTGCTCGATATAGAGGAACAGCGTCTTGCCGGTCAGGCTTTCCGCGCCCGACCAGAGGGGCTGCGGATAGTCGCGCGCTTCCACGCCCAGCCGCTTGCGTTCCTCATACAGCCGGAAGCCCTCTTTCAGTTGCCCCGTCAGCAGCAGGCACAGGCTCTTGCCGACAGGAGCCTCGGCGGCATCGGGCGCGGCCGCGATGGCGCGGTCGAAGCTGTCCAGCGCGGCGTCGAAGCGGCGCATGGCCTGCAGGCATTGACCGCGATTGTTCAGTGCCCCCGCATGGCCCTCTCCCCCAGAGGGCATCAGCGCCAGGGCGCGGTCATAGCTGTCCAGCGCTTCCGGGTAGCGCGACAGGGCCTGCAGGGCATTGCCGCGATTGTACAGGGCTTCGGCATGGTGCGGGGCCAGCGCCAGAACCCGGTCCAGGCTTTCCAGCGCCTCGGCAAAGCGCCCCAGGTCCCGCAGGGCATTGCCGCGATTGTTCAGCGCCTCCAGGTGGCCAGGCTGTGCCGCCAGCGCCCGGTCGTAACTGTCCAACGCGTCCTGCGTCCGGCCCAGTCCGCGCAACGCGTTGCCCCGGTTGTTCAGGGCGTCGGCATGGAGCGGCTGCACCGTCAGGGCGCGGTCGTGATAGTCCACCGCTTCGCCGAAGCGGCCCATCGCGGCAAGGACATTGCCATAGTTGGTCAGGGCCTGGGGATCGCCGGGCCGGGCCTGCAGCGCCTCGCCGATCAGGGCCAGGGCTTCGTCGTTGCGGCCCTGCTGCGCCCGCACAACCCCCAGCATGTGGCGCGGCTCGAAGGCGCGGGGGGCGGTCCGCAGGATTTCGCGGTAAAGCCGCTCGGCCTCGGCCAGGAGGCCGCGCTGATGGTATCCGACGGCGCGCGCGAACTGGGCCTGAAGGGTCATGGCCGGGTTATAGCGGAGGGGGCAGGGCGCGGGACAGATCAAACCACCCGTTTGCCCGGCGGATGCGGGCCTTGCGCCACCCCGGCCACGGGCCTAAACCGGATGCCCGAACCGCAACAACCAGAAAATGTCCGAGTCCGGCGTCCCACGCCCCCATTTCCGCACCATCGCGCTGATCGTGGGTGCGGCCATGTTCATGGAAACGCTGGACGGCACGGTGCTGGCCACGGCGCTGCCGGTGATGGCGCATGAGCTGGGCGTCTCGGCCCCCAGCCTTTCCATCGCCCTGACCTCCTACCTGATCAGCCTGGCGATCTTCATTCCGGTGTCGGGGCGCATCGCCGACCGCTTCGGCGCCCGCACCGTGTTCCGGGGCGCCATCATCCTGTTCACGCTGGGCTCGATTCTCTGCGCGCTGGCGCCCAATGTGCCGTTCCTGGTGGCGGCGCGCTTCTTCCAGGGCATAGGCGGCGCGCTGATGCTGCCGGTGGGGCGGCTGGTGCTGATGCGCAGCGTGGAAAAGCGCGACCTGATCCAGGCGACGAGCTGGGTGCTGATCCCCGCCATCGTCGGCCCCATCATCGGGCCGCCGGTCGGCGGTTTCATCGTCACCTATCTGAACTGGCGCTGGATCTTCTACATCAATGTGCCCATCGGCATGCTGGGCGTGGTGCTGGTCAGCATCTTCATCGCCAACACCCGCGAGGACAGCCATGAGGGCTTCGACTGGACCGGCATGCTGCTGTCCAGTTCGGCGCTGGGGTTGCTGCTGTTCGGCTTCGAACTGACCAGCCATGAGGGCCAGCTGCCCCTGGCGCTGGGGCTGCTGGCGGTCGGGGCGCTGGCGGGCGCCGCCTATATCCTGCATGCCCGGCGCGCCGCCAATCCCATCCTGGATATCGGCCTGATGCGGGTGCACACTTTCGGCACCTCGATGATCGCCGGGTCCATCACCCGCATCTGCCAGGGCGCGCATCCCTATCTGCTGCCCCTGATGATGCAGCTGGGCTTCGGCCTGTCGGCGCTGCAATCGGGGCTGATGACCCTGGCCACGGCGCTGGGCTCCATCATCGCCAAGCCGATCGCGCCGGTGCTGCTGCGCCGTTTCGGCTTCCGCGACGTGCTGATGGTCAACGGTTTCTTCGCGGCGGGCGGCTATGCCCTGTGCGGCCTGTTCCGGCCCGGCTGGCCCATGCCGGTGATGTTCCTGGTGATGGCGATGAGCGGGTTGTTCATGTCGCTCCAGTTCACCGGCTACAACACCATCGCCTATGACGAGATCGCACAGAAACGCATGGGCAGCGCCACCAGTTTCTACACCACCTTCCAGCAGCTGATGCTGTCGGTTGGCATCTGTGCCGGGGCGGCGGCGCTGCAGGCCGCCATGTCGGCGCGCGGCCATGCCGGGCCCCAATTTCCCGATTTCACCGTGGCCTTCTTCACGGTTGCCGCCATCTCGCTGCTGGCGACATACTGGAACCTGCGATTCACGGCGCGGGACGGCATGGAAATCAGCGGCCACACGCCGCGCACTTGGTCCATCCGCCAGCTTCTGCGCGGATCGCGCGGCCAGGCATCCTAGGAGACACCGATGGCAATCCCATCCGCTGCGGCATCCGGCAATTTCAAGCTCGGCGGCAAGACCGCGATTCACCGTCTGGGCTTCGGCGCCATGCAGATCACCGGCGAGGGCGTCTGGGGCCCGCCGCGCGACCGGGCCGAGGCCCTGCGCGTGCTGCGGCGCTTGCCGGAACTGGGCGTGAACTTCATCGACACCGCCGATTCTTATGGCCCCGACGTGTCGGAGGCGCTGATCCGCGAGGCGCTGCATCCCTGTGACGGCCTACTGGTCGCCACCAAGGCGGGCTTCACCCGCAGCGGGCCGCATATGTGGCGCGTCAATTGCCGCCCCGAATACCTGATCGCCCAGGCGCATAAGAGCCGCGACCGGCTGGGTGTGGAGCAGATCGCGCTGTGGCAACTGCACCGCATCGATTCGCGCGTGCCGCGGGACGAGCAGTTCGGCGCGGTGAAGCAGCTTCTGGACGAGGGCGTGATCGGCATGGCCGGGCTGTCGGAAGTTTCGGTGGCCGAGATCAAGGCCGCCGCCAAGGTGTTTCCTGTCGCCACGGTGCAGAACAGCTACAACCTGCTGGATCGTGGCAGCGACGATGTGGTGGACCATTGCGCCCGCAATGGTATCGGTTTCATTCCCTATTACCCGCTGGGCGGTGACGGCAGCCTGGCCGAGCCGGACGGTCCGCTGGGCAGGCTGGCGGCGGCCAAGGGTGTGCGGCCCGGTTCGGTGGCGCTGGCCTGGCTGCTGCGGCGCAGCCCCACCATGCTGCCCATTCCCGGCACCTCGAAAGTGGCGCATCTGGAAGAAAACGTCGCCGCCGCACAGGTGACGCTGACCGAGGCGGAATTCGCCAGCCTGGGCTGAAGCCGCTATGCTCGCGCCAAAAGAAAGAGGCGGGCGATGAAACGCGGACTGGTATTGCTGGCGTGTCTTTGCGCCATTCCGGCGGCAAGTCCCGCCTGGGCCGAGGTCACGCGTTTCACCGTCGAGAAGAAGACGCCCTTGCCCGGTGGCTATGAGCTGCTGGAGGGTCATTTCTCCGGTGCGCTGGATCCCGCCAGTCCCCGCAACGCCCAAGTCAACGACATCGCGCTGGCAACGCGCAACGCGCAGGGCCGGGTGGAATATTCCGCCACCTTCGCCGTCGCCAAGCCGGTGGATATCGGCAAGGCCTCCGGCATGTTGGTCTATGATGTGCCCAATCGCGGCAACGGCCAGGCCATCGCCATCGGCGACCGTCATGTCAGCGTGGTCAGCGGCTGGCAGGGCGACCTGGAAGAGGAGCCCGGCAAGCAGACCCTGTCGGCGCCGGCCGCGCCGGTCAGCGGGCCGATGAGTGTGCGCTTCATGGACATGCCCGCCGGCACCACCACCCTGCCGGTCAAGGGCGGGCCGCAGGGGCGTCAGGGCGGGCGCGCCTACGAACCCGCCACGGCCGAGGGCGCGCGGCTGTTCACCGCCGTCTCCGACGACCGGCCGCAGGATCAGGTCGAGGTGCCGCGTACCGACTGGGCCTTTGCCGATTGCGATGCCGCGCCCTTTCCCGGCAAGCCCGACCTCACCAGGCTGTGCGTCAAGGGCGGTTTTAATCCGAAGCTGGCTTATACCCTGGCCTTCACCGCCAGGAATCCCAAGGTGCTGGGGATCGGTTTCGCCGCCACCCGCGACCTGATCAGCTTCCTGCGTTATGGCGAATGGACGGTGAATGGCGACGCCAATCCGCTGGCGGGCCGGATGCGCTGGGCGGTGGGGCGCGGGGTCTCGCAGTCGGGTAATTTCCTGCGCGCCTTCGTCAATCTGGGATTCAACACCGGCGAGAACGGCCTGCCGGTGTTCGATGGCATCAATCCCATCGTGGCGATGCGGATGAACTCCATGAGTTACCGCTTTGCCGCGCCGGGCGGGCTGGTCGGCCTATATGAGGCGGGCAATGACGGCACCAACTGGTGGAGCGCCTATGACGATACGGTGCGCGGCACCGGCCGTCACAGCCTGCTGGACCGCTGCGGCGCGGCGGGCAACTGCCCCAAGGTGGTGGAGATACTGGGTTCGGCGGAATTCTGGAACCTGCGCGCCAGCGTCAATTTCGTGGGCACCGACCTGAAGGCCGACATTCCGCTGCCCGCCAATGTGCGGCGCTATTACAATGCGGGCGTGCATCACAATGGCGGCGCGGGCGGTTTCGTACTGGCGGGAAAACCTGCGGGCGCCTGCGTGCTGGCGGCCAATCCCAACCCCACCGCCGACACCAACCGCGCCCTGTTCAAGGGCCTGCTGGACTGGGTGACGGACGGGGTGGAACCGCCCGCCAGCGTCTATCCCACGCTTGCGGGCGGCGACCTGGTGACGCCGGAGGCCTATGCGGCGGCTTTTCCGAAGATTCCGGGCGTGCCGCCGCCCGCCTACAGCCCGCTCTATCAGTATGATTTCGGTCCCGGCTTTGACTATGCCGACGGCACCGGCGCGATGGGCCTCGCGCCGCCGCGCATCGTCCGCACGATTCCGCAACTGATGCCGCGCGCCGATGCCGACGGCAACGAAACTTCCGGCATCCGCTCGCCGCTGCTGCAGGCGCCGCTGGGCAGCTATGTGGGTTGGAACGTCTATGCCACCGGCTTCCAGGCGGGCCGCTATTGCGGCAACACCGGCGGTTATATCCCCTTCGCGGCGACCAGGGCCGAGCGGCTGGCGAAAGGCGATCCGCGCCCATCGCTGGAGGAGCGCTATCCCAGCCGCGCCGCCTATGTGGCGCGGGTGAAGGCGGCGGCGGATGGGCTGGTGGCGCGGCGGTATCTGCTGGCAGAGGATGCCGCCCGCCTGGTGGCCCAGGCGCAGGATGCCGACATCCCCCTGAAATGAAAAAGCGCGCCGTTTCCGGCGCGCTTTTCCGTATTGGTCGCGGGACGCGGCTTACTTCACGCCGATCCGCACATCTTCCAGGATACGCTTGGCACGCGTGGTGTTGAAGATGCCGCAGGAGCAGAAGCGGGCCATCGCTTCCGCCGCTTCCTTGGGGGTGCGGCGGTTCTCGCGCACGAAGCTCATCATCTTCTGGGCGAAGTTGATGGACAGCATGCCGTGGCCGCACATGGTGGACAGCATGATGGCCTGCTTGCCCGGCGTATTGGCGCCCACATCCTCGAAGCCCAGCGAATAGGCGATCGAGTGGCGCTTGATGCCGGCATGGTCGCAGGCATTCTTGGCGTTGCTGATGGAGGAGGAGATGTTCACCGACAGGCCGAGATTCTCTTCCGCGATGCGCTTGACGAAGCCTTCGGCGGCGGCGCGGTTGTCGAACACCGCGGCCATCGTGCCCGCCTTGCTCATGCCTTCCAGCACGCGCTTGAAGTTCGGCTTGTTGCGCTTGCCCCAGTGCCCGAAGATCGAGCGGCTGCGGGTCGGGCGCAGCGAACCGCCATGCAGGGCGTCGCCCAGGCTGGCGGGCTTGAACTCGGCGGCGATCGCCATGAAGCGCTTCTGCGCGGCCAGCGCGTCGCCGGTCTGGCCGGCGGCCTTGCTCTTGGCGGGCAGCGAAAAGACGATGTAATCGTCGACGAAGCTGTCGGACTTGCCGTAGCGGTGCAGGGTATTGGTCATGCGTTCACCATTTCCTTCGGCGCCGCGACGGGGGCGGCGCTCGTCAAATCGCGGATAACCTTGCGGCCCAGGCCGATATTGGTCTTGGCGCGCTGCGGGTTGTAGCCCAGCTTTTCCAGGATCGGCAGGACCAGATTTTCCTCGCCATTCTCGTCGCAGCGGACGCCGACGCCGATCACGATCTGGGTGGGGATGCGTTCCTTGACCTCCCAGATGATGCGGACGATCTCCTCGGTGCGCTCGACCGGCACCTTGATCTCGATGATGGCGCTCATCACCTTTTCGTTCAGGATGTCGGGGCGGATGTCGCCGGTGGTGGTGTCGGTCATCAGGGTCGAGATCGGATTGTTCTTCTCGAACGACACGCCCGCCTTGGCCAAAGCGCGGCTCATTTCCTGGAAGTCGCGGAAACGGGCGCCGATGCCGGGGCGGCCCAGCTCGATGGTGAAGCCGACTTCGCCGATGCCGACGCGGTTGGTGACGTCGTTGGTCTTCACTTCCTCGGTGCCGCGGCCCGACACGCCGGTGGATTCATGCGGCACGCGCGGATCGGAGAAGGCGCGGCGCACGACGCGCGGCCATTCCAGCTGGTCCGGCTCGAAGGCCGAGGTGGGGCACACATCCGGCTCCGGCTCGAAGCGGACGCGGAAGTTGGCCAGCGTGCGGCGCACGAAGCGCACCGTCGCGGGCGGCAGCACTTCCTTGGAAAGCCCGTTGTAGCAGGCATAGCATTCCACGCATTCATCGCGGTTGATGGTGGCGCGCTGGAGCTGCGGATCGATGTAGATCGCGCCCATCGGGCAGACATAAGTGCAGTTGCCGCAGGCGACGCACTTGTTGGGGTTGATACGCATTGTATTCTTCCTCCGGGAAAGACAAAAATCCGCAGGGATTTCCGTTCGTTAGGCGAATTATCGGCTCGCGCGGGCATAGCGCAAGTGCTTTCTGGATTTTGCCTTTAAAGAACCCTGCTGTTGCGACCTGTTCTCAACGGAGTAGCCGGAATCGCTGCAAAATCGTGTTTTATTGAAAAAACAAGTACAATATTACGCGGGAATAATGGCGCCGGGCTGTGCCACGACACGCGCCGCCATCGCCAGGCCGGCTTTCGCGGCATCCAGCGGCGACTGGCCCCGCAGGCGGGCGGCCAGATAGGCCCCATTAAAGGAATCGCCCGCGCCCGATGTGTCCACCACCTGCACCGCCTGGGTCGGCAGCGGCACCACCGTTTCGCCCATCCGCAGGCGCACGCCGTCCTCGTCGCAGGTCAGCGCGATCTCGCCCTGGGTCAGCATGGCGGTGAACTCGATCTGGGCCTGGGGATCGTCCATGCCGTACATCAGCTGATAGTCCTGGCGGCTGGGCAGGACGATGGAGGCGATCTTCACCATCGCTTCGAAGGCGTGGCGGGCCTCGTCCATGGATTTCCACAAAGCGGGGCGGATATTGGGATCGAAGGCCACCCTGGTCTTCAGCGATCCCAGCAATTGCACCGCCGCCAGCCGGTCGGCATGGGACAGGATCGCCAGCGAGATGCCGGAGACATAGACAAGGTCGGCCTGGTCCAGCACCTGCGCGCCGCCGCGCGCCATCAGCAGGCGCAGCCATTCCTTGGCGGGCGTCTCGCTGCGCCAATAGTGGAATTTGCGGTCGCCCTTGGCGTTGGTCTCGATCAGGTACAGCGCCGGGCGTTCGCCGGGAATGCGGAAGACCAGCCGGTCGCTGATGCCCGCCGCGCGCCAGGTCTCCACCATCGCATCGCTGAGGCTTTCATCGCCGGTGGCGGTGAGGAAGGCGACATCTATCTCCGGCGCGCTGCGCTTGAGATAGACGGCGGTATTGTAGGCGTCGCCCGCGAAACCGCGCTTCAGGTGGCCGTCTTCGACGGGGCGCAGTTCGACCATGCATTCGCCGATGCAGATGGCTTTGGCGGTCATGCGATGCTCCGGGCCAGTTCGGAGGCTTCACGCGACAGCGCGGTCGCCTGCGCGAAAGCGCCTTCCGCGCCCAGGTCGGACGGCACCATCCAGGACCCGCCGGCGCAAATCACATTGGGCAGCGACAGATAGCTGCCGAGATTTTTCGCCGACACGCCGCCGGTGGGGCAGAAGCGAACCTGCGGGAAGGGGCCGCCCAGCGCCTTGATGGCGGGCGCGCCGCCGCTGGTTTCGGCGGGGAAGAACTTGAACGTCGAAAGGCCCAGCGCCAGGCCCTGCATGATCTCCGATCCCGTGGCCACGCCCGGCAGCAGCGGCACGGCATGGTCGCGGGCGGCCTGGGCCACCTCGGCGGTCAGGCCGGGGCTGACGACGAATTGCGATCCGGCGGCGGCGGCGGCGGCGAATTGCCCGGCATTGATGACGGTGCCCGCGCCCACAATGGCGCCGGGCACATCGCGCGCGATGGCCCTGATGGCGTCCAGGCCCGCCTCGGTCCGCAAGGTGATCTCCAGGATGTTCAGCCCGCCTTCGACCAGCGCCTGTGCCAGCGGCACGGCATGGGCCACATCCTTGATCACGATCACCGGCACGATGCGGGTGCGGCGCAGTTCGTCTTCAAATGCCATCGGAAAACCCCGTCTTGCGCGGGCCTTATAGCGCCGCAGCCGCCCTTGGGCAAAAGCCCTCCTGATCCTATGGGATCGGGCCTTGGGGGATCGGGACTTTCCGGGGAAACCTGCGGGCCTGGATGCGTTTGGGAAGGGCGAGGTTGCCCATGCCCAAACCGCCGGCCAAAATTTTGGAAGGATCCTGCCGGTGCGGCGCGGTGCGGTTCTCGCTGCGAAGCCACAGCCCCTATCCTTATCAGCTTTGCTACTGCTCCATATGCCGCAAGACGGCGGGCGGCGGCGGGTTCGCCATCAACATCATGGGCGACGCCTCCACGCTGAAGGTGCGGGGAAGAAAATCCATCGGCATCTATCGCGCCCGCATCGCCGATGCGGACGGCCGTTGCGAAACCAGCCGGGGACAGCGCCACTTCTGCCGGTCCTGCGCCACGGCGCTATGGATCTTCGATCCGCAATGGCCCGAACTGGTCCATCCCTTCGCCTCGGCGATGGACACAGCCTTGCCGGTGCCGCCGTCCCGGGTGCATCTGATGCTGAAATACAAGGCGCCCTGGGTGAAGCCGCATTTCGGGCGCGGCGATGCGAAATTCCGCGAATATCCCAAACTCTCGATCGAGGAATGGCACAGGAAACGCGGTCTCTGGATGGAATAGGAGTGGACATGCTGAGCAAGAAAGTGAGCAAGCCGGGCGAAACCGGCGTCTGGATCGCGGTGCTGGCGCCGGGCGAGGAGGCCAAGGCGTCGCTGCTGGCCATCGCGCGGGAGCAGGGCATCGAAAGCGCCAGCTTTGTGGCGCTGGGCGCCTTCGAGAAGGCGGTGATCGCCTATTTCGACTGGCAGACCAAGACCTATCAGCCGATTCCCGTGGACCGGCAGGTGGAGGTGATCACCCTGGTGGGCGATATCGTGCCCGATGAAAAGGGCAAGGCCAGCCTGCATGCCCATACCGTGCTGGGATTGCCGGACGGCAGCACGCGGGGCGGCCATCTGGTGGAAGGCCATGTGCGGCCCACGCTGGAGATCACCATCACCGAAACGCCCGCCCATCTGACCCGGCGCAAGCATCCCGAACTGGGCGTGGCGCTGATCGAGGACTAAAGCGGTTTTTCGTAGAGCCGGTAGGTCTTGTAGGGCACGCCGCCCACCATCTCGATCACATGGCGCACCCGGCTGTTGCGCGCCAGGATCCAGGACAGTTCGCTGTCCACCACGCCGCGCGCGAAATTGAACTCCCGCACCGAGCGGATCACCGACAGCGACAGCGCCGCGCCGACCGGCGTGGCCTGCAGCGCCTTGCGGACGCCCATCATCGGCATCCGCGCCGTTTTCGGGCGGCGCACCTTCATGCGCCACAACAGCTTGATCCAGTTGAACGGGAACAGCCGCCCGCGCATGTCGCGGATCGCCTCGTTGAGATTGGGGAAGATGGCGGCGAAGGCGGCGGGGCGGCCCTGATATTCGGCGATGGCGACATCGCCGGGCCGCAGCAGCAGCCGCAGGATGCCCGCCAGGTCGTCAATCTCGGCCTGGGTCATGGGAACATAGCCCCAATTGTCCGACCAGGCGTCGTTGATGATGTCCAGCAGCATCGCCACCTCGTCGCGGAAATGCGCCTTGTCCATGCGGATGGTGCGAAGGCTGATCTCGTTGCCGCGCGCGGCGCGGGCCAGCAGCTTTTCCAGCTTCGCGGTGTCGGCATCGGGACCATAACGATAGGCGATCAGGTCTTCCGCCGGGGCATAGCCGGTTCCGGTGATGCGCGCCGCGTAATAGGGACGATGATGGTTCATCATCACATAGGGCGGGGTGTCGAACCCGTCTACCAGCAGGCCCGGCTGGTCCCACAGCGAAAAGTTCACCGGCCCGATCGCGCGGCGCATGCCCTGGCCGCGCAGCCAGTCTTCCGCCGCCGCCAGCAGGGCGGCGAAGACATCCGGCTCGTCCAGCGCCTCGATGAAGCCGAAATGGCCGGTGGCGTCGCGGTGTCGCTCCTGGTGCAGCCGGTCCACCTGCGCGGTGATGCGCCCCACTGGCCGGCCGTCGCGATAGGCCAGGAAGAAGGCGGCTGTGGCGTGCTGGAAATAGGGATTGTGCTTGGGTGAGAAGTGAAACTGGCGCTCCAGCAGCAGCGGCGGCACCCAGTTGGGATCGTCCGCATAGACGGCGAAGGGCAGGTGATGGAAGTCGTGCCACTGGGCTTTTGTTTCCACCGGCACGATGGTGACGGGCGCGCGGTCGGAAGGGGCCAAGGGCAGAGGGTCCGGTCAGAAGCGGCGGCACCATAGCCTTGGCCGGGCCGATTTGATAGGAAGCAGTTGGCCGCATTGTCGCGGTGTTTTTGGCGCTTCCGATGCCCGACACCACCATTCTTATAACGGGCGCATCCAGCGGCATCGGCGCGGCGCTGGCGCGCGCCCATGCGCGGCCGGGCGTGCTGCTGCTGCTGTGGGGACGCGACGAAGCGCGGCTGCGGGCCGTCGCGGAAGATTGCGCGGGCCGGGGCGCGCGCTGCCGCACCGACGCCTTCGACCTGCGCGACTTCGATGTGCTGGGCGCGCGGCTGGCGGCGGCGGATGCGGAAACGCCGCTGGATATCGCCATCCTGAATGCCGGGCTGGGCGGCACGGTGCCGGATGACCGCCATGCCGAAGCGCCGGAGCGCGCCCGCGCCACCGCCGAGGTGAATTTTGTCGCCCCTGTGGTCGCCGCCAGCCAGATCGCCGAAGCGATGGCGCGGCGTGGTGACGGGCGGATCGTTCTGGTCGGCTCCATCGCCGAATCCTTTCCGCTGCCGATGGCCCCCACCTATGCCGGGACCAAGGCCGGGCTGGCGCTGTTCGCCGAGGCGCTGGACATCCGCATGCGCCCCCAGGGCGTGTCGGTGACGCTGGTATCGCCGGGTTTCATCGACACGCCGATGAGCCGGGGCGTGACCGAGCCCAAGCCGTTCCTGATGACCGCCGACGCCGCCGCCGCCATCATCGCGCGCAAAATTTCCGCCCGCGCCCGCCGCGTGGTGGTGCCGTGGCAGTTCGCGGTGATCCGCGCCGTCACGCGGCTGCTGCCGCGCGCGGTGCTGCGGCTGGTGCTGGCGCGGGCTTCGGGCCGCGCATGACGGCGCGGGCCCTTCTTGCCGCCTGGAGCGAAAAACGCTGGGTGCGGCTGTCGGCGCATGTTTTGCGCTGGCTGATCCCCATCCTGCTGCTGGGCTTTGTCGGCTGGCGGCTGAACGGGCTGGGCTGGGCGGAAATCTGGCAGGCCCGGCCGTCCAGCCTGGTCTTCTATCTGATGCTGGTGATGCAGTTCTTCATCCAGCCGCTGGGCGACCTGCTGATCTATCGCAACCTGTGGCGGCCCCATGCGCCGCCCTTTTCGGTGATCCTGCGCAAGCGGTTCCTCAACAGCGCCATCTTCGACTATACCGGCGAGGTCTTCTTCTTCCTCTGGGCGCAGAAGACGTTGAATCTGCCCAAGCGCATGATCATCCACGCCATCAAGGACAGCAATGTGCTGTCGGCGGGGGCGGCGCTGGCGATGGTCTGGCTGATCGCGCTGGCGCTGCTGCTGCTGGGCGGGCTGCGGATTCCCCAGATGTTCGAGAGCCACGGCTGGTTCTATGCGCTGGTGGGGTGCCTGCCTTTCTTTCTCTGCGCCACGCTGTTCTTCGCCCATCGCAAGGTCACGGCGTTGTCCCGTCGCCAGATCGCCCAGACCTTCGGCATCCACTTCCTGCGCTGCCTGCTGGTGCTGGTGGTGGAGTTCGGATTGTGGGTGGCCTCCGGCGCGCTGCCCACCGCCATCGCCTGCCTGCAATATGTGGCGCTGCGGCTGGTGGTGACGCGGCTGCCCTTCGTGCCCAACAAGGACCTGGTCTATGTCGGCGTCGGCATCGCGGCGGCGGGCATGGCCAATGTCGCGGTGACGCCGGTGGCCACGGTGCTGGTCATCATCGCGGCGGCGGACATGATCCTGGCCTGTGCGGTGGCGGGCGTGCCCTGGGCCTTTGACTATTTCTTCGGTGCCGGGCGGCGCAGCCGGGCGGATACCTGATGCGGATCCCTGTACGAAAGCTGCTGCGCGCGCCGCTGTTCTGGATCCTGGCCTTTGCGGCGGCGATGCGGGTTGCGGGCCTGTTCTGGGGCCTGCCCCATGCCGATGGCTGGGACGATGACGGCTTCGCGCCGCGCAACTTCCTCACCGCCCTGGCGCTGACCTGGACACCCGGTTCCTATTTCACCTACCCGCCACTGCATGCTTTTGTGCTGCTGCCGCTGACCCTGCCGGGCGCGGCGATGGCGCTGGCCCAGGCGCCGTCCTTGTCCCAGGCCGATGTGATCGGGGCGATCACCCAACCGTTCTACATGACCTGGTTCTCGCTGGCGGCGCGGCTGGTGAGCATCGGCATGTCGCTGGGCATTATCTGGGCGATCGGCCGGATGGCGGATTTGGTGGCGGGCCGCCGCGCGGGCCTGCTGGCGGCGGGGGCCTGCGCGCTGGGTGTGGGACTGACCTATTACGGCCAGGTCAGCAACCTGGATGTGCCCTACCTGTTCTGGAGCGCGCTGTCGCTGCTGGCTTTGATGCGCGCGGTGGTGGAACGCCAAACGCGGTGGTTTTGGTATGCGGCGCTGCTGGCCGCCGCCGCCATCGCCACCAAGGACCAGGCCTATGCGGTCTTCGCACTCAGCCTGCCCATCGCGCTGCTGCTGTGGTTCGCGGTGGATGCCTGGCCGCGCGCCCATGCCCGGCGGGTGCTGGCGGCGCTGGGTGGCGCGGCGCTGACGGCGTGCTTCCTGCTGCTGCTGGTGGATGGGGCGATCACCAATCCCTCCGGCTTTGCCAAACGGGTCGCCTTCCTGGCCGGACCCGCCAGCCATGACTATGCCGCCTATGTCGCGGGGCCTTCAGGCTGGTGGGCGCTGTTGCAGGATATGTTCGCTCATTTCTGCCAGGGCAGCGGCATGGTGGTGCTGATGCTAGCGGCGCTGGGCGTTGTCTGGCATCTGCGCGACCGGCGCGACGCGGCGCGCCGGGTGGCGGGATTGCTGCCCCTGCTGGCGATCCTGTCCTTCACACTCTGCTTCAATTTCGCGGCACTGCGCAGTGACGACCGTTTCCTGCTGCCCCAGGGCGTATTCGCCGCCGTCTATGTCGGCATTGCCGCCGCCCGGCTTCTGGAGATTGCCCCCGCGCGGCAGGCGATGCGGGCGGCGCTGGCGGTTCTGGCGCTGTTTGCGGCCTATGCCTGCGCTTCCGTCCCGGCGGCGATGGCGAATGATCCGCGTTACGCGGCGGAAGGCTGGATGCGCGCGCATCTGCGGCCCGGCGACAGCATCGAAACCTATGGCCAGAATTTCTATCTGCCCCGCTTTCCCGAACATACCCGGATAGCGCGCGTGGGGCAGGGGGCGCTGAAGGTCCGCAATCCGCTGCCGCATGTCACCGAAATCCTTGCGCCCTTCGAGGCGGTGGAGCAGCGCCGCCCCCGTTACATCCTGGTGGCCGACCGCTGGGCGCGGCGTTATCTGACGCCCGATGCGCCGCCCGGTGCGGGCCGCATCCATCCCGAAAACCAGAAAGGCTGGTTCGCGGAGACCGGCGCGCGGGCCTATTTCGCGGCGCTGTATCAGGGCCGGACGCGCTACCGGCAGGTCTATGCCGCCGCGCCGCGCAGCGCCCCGTGGCGCGAGGTGCATATCCATGAGAGCCTCAACGAGACGGTGCGAATATTCGAGCGCATGCCATGACCGCGCGGCGCATCCTGATCTGCCTGCATGACTTTCATCGCGGCGGCACCGAACGGGTGGCGCTCGATCTGGCCGCGCGCTGGGCGGCGGCGGGCCGCGACGTCACCATCCTGTGCGGCGCACAGACCGGCGGGCTGCGGGATGCCGTGGACTCGCGCGTTGCGGTGGTGACGCTCGATCCGCCGGTACGGCGCAGGCCGTTGTCGCGCCTGCGGCTGGGCGCGGCGATGGGAAGGCATCTTTCCGAGCTGAAGCCCGATCTTGTTTTCCTGCCGGGCAACTTTCATCTGCCGCTGGCGCGGGGCCTGCGCCGCGCCGATCCGAATCCGGTCATTGTGTGCAAGGTGTCGAATCCGCCGCTGCCACAGGGTTGCGCCGCGATCATGGTCGCGCCGCTGTTTCGCCGTTTCGCCCGCGCGGTGGATGGCTTCGCCGCCATGAATGGCGGATTGGCGAAGGATGTGGCGGCGCTGGCCCTGCAGGCGAAGGTCGCCACGCTTTATGATCCCGTGCAGGTGGGCGCGGTGACTGCCGGACCGCACCTCGCCGAAACTCGCAACATCCTATGGGTGGGGCGGCTGGAGCCGCAGAAGGATGTGGCGCTGGCGCTGGCGGCGTTCCGTACGCTGCTGGCGCGGGGCC
>Ga0182737_1002429_pt1 | contig 15278 bp, 9 predicted proteins | sample eDN5th30CBELigOP_FD_128878 | JGI IMG/M metagenome (GOLD analysis project Ga0182737, IMG submission 128878) | Enriched Organic Plus compost microbial communities from Emeryville, California, USA - eDNA 5th pass 30_C BE-Lig OP (version 2) (version 2) ...
AGCCGCGCGCGGAGAGGCCAGCGTCACCGCCATCCAATGCCGCAGGGACGGGACGATGGCCACCATCGCCGCAACCCCAACCGCCGTCGCGGCACGCATCGGAACCGTGGCGACGGGCGATCTCAAGGATTACACCCGCTCACCCGCGCCGACCCCCGCGGGCGTCGTATCCCTGCGGGTGCTCGGCATCCCTGTCACGATAGAAGCGGATGCGGCGGCCACGGTCGCCGGAGGCGGCGCGCAACCCCTTGCCTTCACGGCCTCAGACATCGCGAACCGGACCGTGAAGAGCGTGGGCGGCGACACCAGCCGGTTGCTTTCCGGCCTGGCCGACAAGCTCGATCTGCAAGTCAAGGGCAATGGCATAACCGGCCTTGTGAACAGTGTCGTTGCCGGGACCGTCATGCCGCTTCTGCGCCCCCTGCTTGTCTCGATCCTGACCTCTCTTGATCCCGCGGTGGCCTCGATACTGGAAAGCGCGGGGCTGCGGCTGGGGACGATCAGCGTTGGCGTCCAGGCGGTGGGCTGCGGCCGGCCGACCCTGGTGCTTTGAAAGGTTGAAGATATGCCCGCGCCTCCCTTGCCGGTAACGAGAGAAGGCCATCGCCCGGCCATGCGGCCGTCAAGCCGTCAACCCTTGCCTTCCCCGCGCCGGATTTTCATATGCGATGACGATGGCGCCTTCGCGTCAGAACTGACAGAGGCGCTGTCCGGGCAAGGCTTCGCGGTGGCGGCGCTGGATCCGTCGAAAAGGCCGGTACATCAGATCATGGCGTTCCAGCCCGACGTGTTGTTGCTGGACATCTATATGCCTCCGCCGGACGGATTTGAGATAGTCAACCATCTGCATGGTACCGAAGGATCCAGGGAGATGACACTTGTGCTGATGTCGGGGGCTGCCATGGACTTACTGGGCGTCGCCACCCGTTTTTGCCTTGCGCGCAATCTGCGGGTGGCCGGATCCTTTCAGAAGCCGCTCAAGCTGGCAGAACTGGTCCGTGCCTGCAATGCACGCCTGCCATAGGGCTGTCTGACGCCCCAGCCAAAGCGCCTCGGCTCGGCCTTCTCAATTGAAACCGCTCTGTATCGAAACGCCCGGTCCGCCGCCGTTCCGGTTGTGGCGGAGGGGATGGGCCTGATATCCAACCTTCTCCAGTCTAAGCCTTTGTTTTATAACACAATTGAAAATTCCTGGTACGCAGCGTCAGAGTACCTGCACTCAATTTCGCTTTCCCATGGGCAATGATCCTCCGAGGTCGATGCCTTCGACCCGATCAAGCCAGCGATGCAAGAGCGCCCACGGGACTGCACGTCGCTTCTCCTCTGCCACCAGCGCGTCTGACAGCTCCCCGATGAAACGGCTTGGGCCGACGAACTTCGAAGCGACGGAAAGGGGGAGATCGTTTGCCGTCTCGATACCCTTGGCCAAGTCCCGGATAGATTCAATCGACAGATCGATCGCAAAGATGTCCCCGGAAACTGCGGTTGGGCTCGGAGAGAAGTTGCGGTCAGGAGCTGACCTTCGAAAAACTGCAGCAAGCAGAGCATTCAGTGTCTGCCCGCCCCAAGTCAAAAGCGTTCCGCCGTTCAATTGCCAACGAGCCGGGTCATACCCATTGAGACGTGCCAGCGCCCATATGATACTACGGCTCGTTGGCAGAGCAGGCCCAGTAGCCTTGATCTTGGCAAGCGGATGAGACCTTTTGGCGTTATCTCCGAGGTAAGCCGCCCCATCACCTCCCGCCAGCAGCCGTCGCATTGCACCGGCGTGGAACAGGGCTCCACCTGTGGTAGCTGCGTCCGCGTCTCGGAATGCCGTGTCGCCGGTTCGAATATCGACGACAGAGCTGCTGACCCCGCCGGCGATGACTGTATGGATCCGGCCCGCATCTCCCTCATCGATCAGCCGATCAGACGGCACGAGGGCTCCGCGCAGATCCACGAGACAGCCCGTCGACAGCATGTCATGCACAACCCTAGTATGCTCGTCCGTTCCGGCTTCTGCAGCCAAATGCTTCTCCGTCAGGGAGCGGTCCTCACGAGTTGCGCGCCAGGCGAGGCTAAGCACCTGCTGAAACCGAACTGACGGGCGATCGTACTCATACACGTCGTCCAGGTCTCCACGGCGACCACAGTCCAGCAACGCCTGCATGAGCTGTTCGTCGTCGTCTGAGCTTCGGAATCCGACCACTCTGCAGGTCCCAGTTCGTCGGTTTCCCCGACCTATCCGCTGAAGGAAGCCGTTAACGCTTCGCGGCATCTCGGCGAGTACGACGGTATCAACGTCTCCGATGTCGATCCCGATCTCCAACGTCGATGTGGCCACGCAGACGCCAAACCGGTCGTTTCGCATCTGCTCCTCTACGCGCTCCCGCTGACCGGCAGCCAAGGCCCCGAAATGGAGGTGAACCGGCCACCGGGTGCCGGAGAGCTCCTCGTGAAGATGCGCCGCCATAGCGTGCGCACCATTGCGGGAATTGGTGAACACGAGCACCTTCTCAGCGCCCGCCCTCGCGAGCCACAGAGCGAGCTGCCGGGCCTTAGCCCGGTCTGCTTGTCCGGGCTCCTCCACGACGACATCGACGAGCTCCAGATCAATTTCGCGCGGCGAACCATGAGACAATACTTTCGCGTCTTCGCCGAGCCAGAGCGCTGCGACTGCCGGCATGTCGTCCAGCGTCGCGGTCATTCCAACGATCTGAAAGTTGTCCCGCGGAGACCGTGACGGCTTGGCCGCACTCCGGATACGAGAAATCACATGCCGCAGTTGCTGGCCGCGCGCCTGGCCATGGAGCAGGTGAATTTCGTCCACTACCACCGATCGCACGGAATGCAGAAGTTCCGGGTGCCGTAGCTGCAGGGAGTCGAGCGCCTCCGGGGTCACCACGACGCAGAAGGCCCCTTCTGCGCGTGAGTACTCATGGCGGTCGCCAGTGTAGCGAGCGATCGTCCCGGGGTGCTTGATGCCCAAGTAGGTGACCAGACGCTCATAGAGGTCATTCACGAGCGCCTTGGTCGGTGCTACATAGATCGTGGACAAAGCCCCGCGTCGGAAACTTACATGCCGCTGATAGAGCGGCGCGACGGCCGCTTCCGTCTTGCCAGAGGCTGTCGGCGCGGCGAACAGCACGTTTTGACCACGAACGATTTCCGGCATCACGGACGCTTGGCCCGGATATGGCTGCCGTCCGGCGAAAAAGATCGGAAAGGCGTCCGGCATCATACGCGCCAGGTCGGCTCGGCTGTTACTCATCCCAGGGCATCACCTCCCCTGAAATTTGCTTGGCCGCGTCATCAATAATCGCGAGTAGCTCATTGTGCCCTACGGCCACTGACTGGCTCAGCAGTACCGCGGGCGGAAGACCGGCCATCTTCGTCCAGTTCCGAAGCAACTTCTCAGTGTCTGGTATCTGCTCGAACCGCTCCCTCAGGACAGCAGCAATCTGCGCGCACAAGTCTGGATCCGAAAGCAAGTCCACTTTTGGCCCAAGGTGGCTTGAGGCCTCGGTCAAGAACCGGATTGCCCATGCCTCGTAATCAGCAGCACTCGGTGGAGCGAGGTGGACGACCTCATCGGGCGAGTGAATGAGCACGCTCATCTCGCCGGCCTTTCGTTTCAGGTCCTGCGTGTCTTCACCCTCCGTCAAGCCCACGAACAAACCGAAGTGCGGGCCTTCTCGCCAGAACGGCGGAACTCCCGTCATGTCGTAATCACAATTCGGATCCTGAAGATCCTTTCGAGGGGGATGAGCACATCGCGCTAGCACATCGAAAAAATTGTTCGCCCGGAGGTACCGATTGATTGAATAAGTTCTGACGTGCTCCGCTTCGTCGATGATCAAGGCCAAGCCCCGATATCCTAGCGCCTTCAAAACTTCGTGCAGAACCACCAGGTGAAATGCATAGATGAGTCCGGTGTCTTTGGTCTGTGGCATCGTCGGGATCTTCCCCCGGTAGCCCTCGCGCCACGTGACCTTGCGTATTGCACTAATGAGCTTGACCTGCCCTGCCAGCCAGTTGACCGCCGAAACATACTCAGGGTCGTCGCGACGATGCGCAAGAAACTGTAGTGCCTCTATGCCGTTCCCAAACCACTGCGATGCCTTCAGGTACTTCAGCGACCGCACGTCCATCCACTTATCTCGAATCTCTTTGATGAGATCGAAGAAGTCCTCGTTCCGGCTGCCATCGCTGCGCATCGGGAACTCTAGGCCTGTGATAAGTTCTTGGTAGACCGAGAACGGCTTGGCCGGATCGGCAGCTTTTGGGTCAAGCTCGATCGATGCCGTTACCCACCCCTCACGCAGCGCAATAGCTCTCACAAGCCTCAGGTGGTGGGATTTGCCTGAGCCATAGTAACCCATGAAGATACGAGACGCGCCGCTGCGAGGAGCATCATCAAGGATACTGCGCACATTGGCCGAGATTTGGTCCCCACCTATCGTCAGCTTGATCAGTTGGTCGGGGTTCGATGGCACCACGCCCAGATTGACCGCCTCGAACGATTGCCTGAAGGCTAAGTCGGTACCTTCTCTTACTGGCGACGCATTTATGACCGGACTACTGCCGTTCGGACGAGGCAGCAGGTCTCCGACCTCGACATCGAACGTCTCACCAAAGAACTCAACGGTAGCCGTCTCGCCGAGCAGAGCGAGAACCTGGCCGATGCCGAATTCCTCGTGCTCAACTTGATCACCAGCCTTGATCACGCTGCCTCCCCCTCCAGAGGAGGTTCGTTGTCGTTCACGAAGTCGCTGGCTTGCTCATTGCTGATTGCGCGTTGGGCCTCGCGCTGGCCATTCAAGAAGCGGCAGTACTGGTAAACAAAGAAGCGTGGTTTCGGCGTCTCAAAGAGGCTGTCTTTCTGCGCCTCGATGATCGCTTTCATGTTCGCCTTCTGTACTTCCTGATCCCATTCAACATCGTACGCCTTCGCAAAAACCGAAAGCAGTCGGTCTCCAATCTGGTATATGACCTCTTCGGAGTTCGCGCTTTCAATGTTGATGTAGGGGACCAGTGGGCTGCCTCGAGAGAAGGCGACGGTACCGATGCGGTCGAGGAGAGCTCGGTACTTTGTAATTACTTCCGAGCGAAAGTCTGGCGTAGCAGAATACAGAAACATCACGCCGCCAAATTCGCCTTCGGCGTTTTGGTTGATCATTGTAAGCAGGTTCTCGATGGCCTGCTTCTGCTTGGCAGAGCCCCTTCGGAAGGAGGAGGTACGGTAACCTTCATCGAAGGCAATCAGAAAGCCGCGATAGGCCATCCTCGTTCGAAGGAACGCAATCACAGTCTTCAGTCGGCGAAAGGCATTGTCATCTCGCACGGGTTCAAAAAGGCCCAGTGCCTTCAGCCCAGCTGAGCGGACGTTGTCGCCCTTGATCCATGAGATGAGTTCGCTGTCGGCCACCGAATCCTTAGCACCGCAGTTCGTTTTCAGGAGCCGCTTGCTCAGCGCAGTCAAAGCTGAGGCCATCTGCGTATCTGGCGCCCCCTTCCACAGACCGCCGAGTTGCTCCTCGATCTGACGCTGAACCAGGTCGGGAACATCGCCCCCCGGCTCGGCCCCAAGGTCGCGAATGCGCTTGATGATCCAGTTATCGATTAGTATGTCGATGCCTTTGCTTTCACTTGTTTCGGCTTCTGTCGGTGGTTGAAAGTACTCCATGATTGCCTTGTAAATTGCTGCGGGCGAGTTGAATGGACACTCAGCGCCTACAGTCACAAGTGCAGTCACCACCTGATTCTCAGCGGCACGCTGGGCCAAGCTGTTGATAAATTGAGTCTTGCCGCTCCCGTAGTCGCCCTCCAAGTACTTGAAGCACCCGATGCCATCAGCGAGATCACCGCGGAAATAGTTTTGATCTAGCGCATCAATTATGTGCTCGGTGCCGACGTTGATAAAATGAGAATAACGCCCTGGTGCGATAGGGGAGTTCAGAAGAGTGCTTATGAGACGCCGGGCGTCTATTTTCGAGATGGCGACTGTCATTCTTTGCTCCCGGTCACTTTGCAACTTGCCGAATGTAGATCATCGGCCGGACGATGGTGCCTTCTGTATTTCCCGGCACGAAAAAAGCCCGTGACTTTGATCCATGTGCCTGATTGAGGGTTGCGGGCACGAGCTCGAAGTTTGGTCCGGATAAGGATTCCCGGTTTCGACGCCAATTGATCAGGTTGATAATGAATACAGCCTCTGGAACATCTTCAAAGTTTCTTCGCGCTGGACTGTTCCAGAAGCGATCATCCTGAACAGCAATTTTGAAGAGGCGTGCAACATCCGCGATCAAGACATTCTCGTCGTCGCTAAAGTGCCGCGCCATCTTCCAAGCAAGCGAGAGCCTGTCCAAGAACCGATCGACAGGCATCGTCCACTTTTCGACGATTCTCTCGGAAGCTTCGTATGCCCTTACGACATAGTCGACGTCCGCCGGGATCTTCGAAATCATGGCGTAGTGTGGTGTCATCGACCAGGACCAGCTCAAGCCGCTCTTGTCCGGCACCAAGACAAAACGATCGGCAAAGAAGTGATTGTCTTTGTTGCCTGTAGTCACCCCTTCGAGTTGGCGGAGCACCTGCAGAGCGAAACGCCTTCGGTTCTCAGGATGCCGCATTTGGTCTGCATGCGCGTCGACAGCCATTTGCGCTGCCTCTATTTCGCGTCGGATCCCGGGATCCTTCGTTGCATCTTCGGGGAGCGACAGGGCAAGCAACTCTTGTTGTCGCTCAATTGCAGCTGGTGGGAGATCAAGGCCCTCTGCACGAGTCTTGCCTTGGCCAAGAATACGCGGCAAGCGCGCTGCAAGAATTCCCTTTGCGTTTGCGAGAAGTCCATTCTTCTCAACGTATCTCTCAAGTTCTGGGAAGAGTTGAGCGTCGCCTGTGTCTGACATTGTTCTTCTTTCTGTCAGGACTGAGTCACATCGAAGAGTGACTTGTCCATTTTGCGGAGCAACGGCGGATATTCGCTGCAGATTAGGGCCAAGCGGCGCGCAGGCCGGGAAAGCGCGACATACGCCCGGTTCAAGGTGAAATTCAGTGCTGCGCTCTCGACGCCTTCCAGGCCCAGCACGATGCATGCATCAAACTCGAGGCCCTTGATGCGCTCCACCGAGGACGTCAGCAGACCGTCGCCGGATGCGACCCAAATCGGCGCAAGAGGAACGTCAATGGCAGCCAGTTCCTCGCGAAGAACGTTCAGCGCCTGCTGATCCTCGTTGATCTGTAGAAGAGCGATACTCGAGACCACATCAGATCGGCGTAGAACCGCGACAAGCTGCTTTATACGGCGAGCATGGTCTTGGTGCGGTGCCACAATGAGCTGGGGTTTCTTGTCTTCCAGCGTGCTGTTCACGTCAAAAGTCGGCCTTTCTCGAAAGGCTACCTCGTAGAAACCCTGTAGGAAGCGACCTATCTGTTTGCTCTGCCTCATGTTCCGAGCAAATGGATAGATCTGTTCAGCACCCTTGCCTCGCAGGGAGCGACCAATGTGAAGCGCTTCGGCGTCACGCATGCCCTGCACGGGGCTCACAATTTGCCGAAAATCTGCGGAGACGGTCAGCGCACCATCCGGGTCCACGAGCGAGCCGAGAAGCGACGCCTCCGCCACCGTAAGGTCCTGCGCCTCGTCAATCGCGACGTGCGTCCACCGATCGCCGTCAACTGTGGCCGGACTCAGCGCTGAAGGCATCTCTCTGAAGCGCCCTTGCGCCTCCAACTCTTCCGGCAGAGCAAAGCGAAGAAGCCAGGCGATCCACGGAACGTCCTCGGGGCCGTAGGTTCTATCACTCCATTCACGTTGAGCGTTGGCGAGGATCTCGGCTTCATTCACGCGGCCGCCAGTCCCGCGCCGCATCCGATAGGCCGCTTCCGACTCCCTTGTTCCGAAGTAGCCCGCGATGGCGCTCAGCGGGTCGTACACCCAGTACAGCCATTGCTGGAATGCTTCATCAAACTGCCGACGCTCCGCTGGATTCATGCGATCGCGTGCATCGGCGTATGGCTGCGCCACCTTTGAGAATACAGCTGCCATGGAAAGAGCGGACGAGGCCGGATCACGCCCCATATTGGCGGTCTCTGCCGAGCGCCGGAGGGCCGATGCCAGTGTTGCGAGTTGGGTCGCTGCACCTGGTGCCAAGGTGGACCATTTGGCATCCGCTCCTTCCTGCAGGCGTTCCGCCACTTGATGCTCGTAGAGTTCCCAAAGGCGAACGAGGTCGTGCTGATCGGAAAGCCCTGGGATGGCGCTTCTCGCCGCGATCTCCAATTGGGAGAGCCTCTTTTGCCGCGGGCGCGCGTTGTGCTTATATAGCCAGACCTGATCGACATAGTTGCTGATAAAATCGCCGACGCCTTCAACGACAGATGAAGGGATCGCTAGCTGCTTGCTCAGGAGCGCCTTTGCCTGACCAGCCAGATTTTCATTTGCCAAGAAAACGCGCGTGAGGTCTGGCGCGTACTTCACCAGCCGACCACCGTCGTCGCGCTGATCCTGCTGATCGAAGAGAAAGCGGATGCGCTGAAACGCGACGGTCGTCTTTCCTGATCCCGGTGCGCCAGTTACGATCATGAGGCCGCTCATCCGCGATACGAAGGCCTGCACCTGATCCTTCGTCATCTCCAGCTTGACGGCCTTCAACCCGGTCTTGGGCTGCACAGCACGCTTAGGACGCACTGCACCACCAGGCTGGTAGACTGCCGATATCTGTGGCAGCGCAGCGTCGAAGCGCGCTTTTGCTAGAGGTTCAACGCTACGAAGCTTGAAGCCACTTGCCTTCACGTCTCGGAAGTCGCCGAGGTCTGTGGATAGGGCCAACTGGATGCCCGGATGCGTCCAGGACAGAACGGCAATGTTGGAAGACCCATCCCGAAATACTTCATTCACGGAGGATTCGACGTTCGCATACCAGAGCTGCTCTTTCTCGATGATCTCTCCACGCTCGCCCACCACCTCGGTGTAGACTTCGACCATGGCTTGGAATGGGTCCGACATGATCGCTTCGAGGGCGGCGAGACGCTTATCTGCATAGTCCCTGCGGCCCAGATCGTGTTCGGTGGGGCCGTGCAGCCCACTTCCAGAGAGCACAGGCGCTCGAAACTGGGCGAGCTCATGCTGCGCGCATCGAACTGCTGCTAGCGCGTTCGCCTGGTCGCGTGAAATTCGCTTGTTCAAGTCATCGTGCTCAATCGGTGCGTTCATGGCCACCCTCATCAATCCCGAACAGGGTATGCGTTTTGCGTATCTCTTGACAAGCAGGCCTGATGATGGTTCTTCCGCCTTCTCGCGCGCGCGCGCGAAAGCGATCTTCACCTGAGGCTACTCTTGCAGACACGAGCCTGCTCTCGCATTACCGAGTAGTCGCTCAGCATCTCAGCGATGACCGAACCCTCCGGCAGAAGGGCCATCTCCTCTGCCGCGCGCGCCTGGAACTCCCTGCGGTACTCGACGACCGGTGGACATGTCCCTTGTCCGCCAACTTCAGAACTGACCGTTGCGCAGCCGGTCAGCGAGATCGTTGCGATCGCGAGGGCGGCGAGCCGCCGCGTCGAGCATTTGGCGTTGGACGTCATTGGTCTTCTCCTTGGTTTCGAGGCGTTCCGCCAGCCGTCCCGCACGCTCGCCGGAGCGCCGGAGTGAGAGCAGGAACAGTAACACCGCGAGTGCGATGGCGCCGTAGCGCAGCGCCGCCCGCATCCATGGGGCGGAGGCAATCCCGTCAACGCTCGTGAGCGCCACGGCGATGCCCCCCGGCGCAGGGTGTCGAGATTAGGGTACGAGCGGCAGGATGGCGGATCGGGTCTCGGCTAAGGCGAACCCCTGGTCGGATCGGGGGGGCTTCGACATCTCCCACCGCCGCTCACCCCACCTTCACGCCCCAGAAGGACGTATGGTCGGCGGCGAAATATCCATCTGCCGCCCGAAAGGTGCCCTGCAGCTCGACAGTGTCGCCTTGGGCGAGTGACGCCATGGTCTGCAGCCAGAGCGCCGTCGCCTCGGAGGTGTGCGCCCCGGATATCTCGCCGAACGATCCTCGGATCTCGGTCGAGCCGTTCAGCACGAGTCGGCCGCGCATCCGCGCCGTGGTGCTGGAATTGACCTTGTAGAGCAGCGTGGCGCCGAAGAGGTAGGTGCCGGCAACCGGTGCGACGAAGCGATTGTTGCCGGCATCGAATGCGCCCTGATCGTTATAGTCGGTGTTGTTGATGCCGATCTTCGTCCAGGTGTCGACAGCGACATAATTGTCGTAGTTCGTATACGCCTTGAAGCGCGGCAGCCGAGGCTGATCGACGATCCCGCTCGTGTTGTCGACAATGAAACCGTCGAAGAAGGCGCTGCCGTCAGCGGACACAGCGAGCCGGAACAGGTCCGACCCGAAGAGGCCGACGAGCGCTTTGGTGACATAGCCAGTCTGGAAGACATAGCCGAGGTCGCCGCCGGCAGCTTCCTTGTTCATCGTATAGAAGAGATCTCCGGTCCCACCCTCGCCAGCGGTCTTCGCAGTCCAGAGCGCGGCATTGAGCTTGGCCGAGAACGGATTGGCCGCATCGGCGGTCGTTCCGATACCGAGCAGCGCCATGTTCTGCAACTCGCCGGGCGTCGTGCCGACCCAGACGGAGCCGTCGTAGACCAGCAGCAACCCTTCGTCCTCCACCCACGCCCGCCAGCCGGTTCGCGGCGGAAGGCGAAGCCAGGCACCGTCGGTCCAGAGCGCGACGTTCAGATCCCAGCCCGCCCACGCCGCGGTGGCGCCAGAGCCGACGATGTAGCGGTCGCCGTCGGTGGGGCTGCCGGGCGGCGCCGTCAGATCCCGATCGAGGACGGAGAGCTGGACGAGTCCGTCGAGCAGCCGCAGCGCCTCGTTGTGGGTGACATGCTTCTGTGCCTGCGCCGCCAGGATGTAGGGCAGAAGCAGATGGGTGGTGGCATCGGACATGGGCGTTCTCAGAATGTCAGTGTGACGGTCTTGGGCATGCCCCGCCCGATCAGGGCGGAGAGCTGGAAGATGCGGACGGTCAGCGTGTCGCCAGACCCGAGCGGCGCGCCCCAGTCTGCGGACTGCTGGGCGGCGGTGTAGACCACGCTGGTGCTGGCGGCGGCCAAGGTTCGCTTGACGGCCGGGCCGTCGAGGATCTCGACCTCATAGGCTTCGACCTCCTCGGCGAGCGGCACCTCGCCGGCGCCCCAGTTGTCGGCCGAGAGGGATCGCGAACGGCGCGTCCAGTGGATCGTGAGATCGCCCGGCGTCTGGGGCTTTCGCCATGGCTGCTCGACATGAGCGACCGAGAACGGCCGGAGCCCCACGCCCTCGGGCGTGAAGCTCGTGGCAACATAGGTCTCATCGCTGACCGGTCGGCTTGCCGGGCCGATGCGCCAGTTCCAGGGAAGCCCGAGATCGGCTTCGGCGATCGGCAGCGATGCGAGGCTCTCGTCCAGCACCACCACCCGCGCGCGAGCGGGCGCCGGATTGCCCATGGCGCCTTCCGTTCCGCGCTGCCCGCGCAAGAGCCGGGTCAGACGATACCGGCCGGGCGCTAGCAACTCGGCCGCACCCGCCTGCACGATTTCCCAGATGCCTGGTGCGCTCTCGACGGCGAGTGCATTGGCGCCGCCGAACAGCGCCAGATCGGTGACGCTCTCCAGCGTGCCCGAGAGCAGATCGATGATCAGGACGTTGCCATGGTCGAAGCGCGAGGTAGGGCCGGAGTAGAAGTCGAATGCCAGCGTGCCGATCCGCGCCCGACCGCCGAAGGTAGTCAGCAGCTCGAAGCCGTCGGTTGAGGGGCTGCGGAACACCGCCATCTCGCCGGGCCATGGAACGGCATGAGCGGCGGCATAGGGCCGATGCGCGGGCTGATCCTCGGTCAGTTGCGGCAGGTCCATCAATATCGCGTCGGGCGCTCCGAACACGACCGGGCGCGTCAGCGAGGCGGCACGCGGATCGCCCGGCGGCAGATCGTAGGTCTCGCGGTCCTGGCGGATCGCCTCCACTCCGCGTGCCTCGGCATCTGCGACGGAGACGAGACGGAACTCGATCTCCCGCCCGTCATGTGCGAGCCGGATCACGTCGGCGGGATCGAGAGCCAGCCGCGAGGGTGGAAGGCGGAAGGCTGCGCTTTCGCGCCCGGTCCAGGCCTCGAGTAGCGCACGACGGCAGCGGCGTTCCGCCTCTTCGGGCGGCACCGCCATCGGAAAGCTCTCCGATGTGATCCGCGTCGTGTCGACCGTGATGCGCTGCGCCTCGACGAGCGCGGTGTCGTAATCCTCGTCGGCGCGGGCGATCTGCCACTTCAGCGCCTGCGGCAGCTCGGTTTCCTGGCTGCGGATCAGTTCCAGCACGTCACCCTCGCGGGTAGCTACGAGGTGATCGGGGTCGATGGTCAAGACCGACGCCCGGCCACGCATCACGAAACGAATGATCCCTTCGGTCTCCACGGCGTCGAAACCAAAATGCCGCGACAGCGTGGTGATGGAGGCACGTGGGCTTTCCAGTGCGCCGATGACATATCCCTCGACCGCGCCCCAGAGCCCGGAGACATCAATCCGATCCTCGGGCATGCCTGCCCGCAGGCAGAGGTGCCGCACGAGGGCGGCCAGCGAGACCGCGCCAAGGCGTCCGGTCAGCCAGTGGCCGAGCCGCCAGTTCGGACCGTCGGTCCAGACGCCGGTCAGTTCCGGGAAGAACGGATAGGGCCGTGCATCCCAGGTCCAGGCGGCGCATTCCGGGACATGAACCATCCGGTCGCCATAGACTGAGGACACCGGATTGTTCGCAACCTCGCCCCACCAGAGATAGCTCGCCTCGAGATAGGCGCGCTGGATCGCATCGTCGCGCCAGCCCCGCGAGAAATACGGCGTGAAGCTTTCGGAGGACTTCGGATCGAAGAACACGTTCGGCTGGTTGGTGCCCCGGTCGATGGCGGGGCAGCCGAGCTCGGTGAACCGGATCGGTTTCGATTGCGGCGCCCATGCCGTCGGCGTCGCGCTCTCCACCCCGCCCGGGCGGTTGTAATGCTGGTTCGACCACCAGGCGCGCAGATCCTTGTAGCGGAAGACCCACGGCTTTCCCGCTGCACCATCGGTGATCGGCGTTCGCACCTGAGCCGACCGATCGGCGGCGCTGGCGTAGAACCAGTCGAAGCCTTCGCCACCCGCGATGTTCGCCTGCAGATACGCCCGATCGTAGATCGCGGGCCAGCCATCGGCGGCGTCGAGATGGTCGAACCCGTCCCGCCAGTCGGAGAGCGGCATGTAGTTGTCGATGCCGACGAAATCGATCTCCGGATCGGCCCAGAGCGGATCGAGGTGGAAGAAAACATCGCCGGATCCATCCGCTGGCTGATGCCCGAAATACTCGCTCCAGTCGGCGGCGTAACCGATCTTCTTGCCTGACCCAAGGATCGATCGGACATCGGCGGCGAGGCTCTTCAGCGCGGTGACGGTCGGGTAGCTTGCCGTGCCAGAACGGATCGTGGTGAGGCCGCGCATTTCCGAGCCGATGATGAAGGCGTCGACACCACCGGCGGCTTTGCACAGATGGGCGTAATGCAGCACCATGCGCCGGAAGCCCCAGTCACCGGCCGAACCGATCCAGCTGACGACCTCGCCTGAGACGGCGAAGTTCGCGGGCGTCGCCGCGCCGAAGAAGCTCGCGACCTGCGAGGCGGAAGCGGCGGTCTTGTCGACGCTCCCGACATAGCCAGCTGCAGGCGAACAGGTGATGCGGCCACGCCACGGGAAGGTCGGCTGACCTGCTGCGCTAGCATTGTCGCTATAGGGGTTCGGCAGCGTATTCCCGGACGGCACATCCATCAGGATGAAAGGATAGAAGGTCACCCGCATCCCGCGCGCCTTCAACTCCTGGATCGCCTGCACGACGGCGAAATCCGCCGGCGTGCCGCCATAGACGGGACGGTTCTCCGCATCGCGGCTGACGAGATGCGCATTGGCACGGGAGACACCGTTCACGACCCATGTCTTCGGACTGGTCGCTTTGGCCGGCACCTCGACGCCGGGGCGGATCGTGCAGTTGCCGGCGCGCAGGTCGTTGCCGAACCAGGCCACCACCAGCGAGACGCTCTCGACCTTCGGCGCCATAGCCTGCAACCGGTCAAGCGCCACGACCATGTCGGCGGTGTCGGAAATTGCGTTGAGATTTTCTGCCTGTTGCGCGCCACTGTCGCCCTTGCGGATGGCTTGCGTTGCATAGGTGAACTCGCCCGACGCCGGAATCATGGTGACGGCCTGCGTCAGACCCTCGGCGGTATCCGGATCGGCGAGCGGCCGAAACACCTCGAAGGAGAGCTGCGGCAGGCGGTTGCCAAAGTCCGTCAGCGGCAATTCCTCGAACACCACATAGGCGGTGCCGCGATAGGATGGTGTGTTGGCCGCACCCATCTTCGCAGCAATGAAGGAATCCGCGGTCTGGTTTTCGTCGCCGGGATACCAGCGCCAGGTGACGCCCGAGAGGTCCATCGGTTTGCCGTCGGCCCAGATGCGGCCGATACCGGTGATCGGCCCCTCACAGAGTGCGACTGCGAAGCTCGCATAGTAGAGATATTCCGTGGTCCTGACCTTGCCGCCTCCGCCACCCTTGCCGCCGCCCTGCGTGGTGGTCCTGGTCTCCTCGCGGAAATCGGTCGCCCAGATGATGTTGCCGCCCATGCGCATGCGGCCATAGAGGCGCGGGATGACGGCGCCCTCCGTCGAGGAGGTGATGCGCAGCGTGTCGAGACGCGCGCCCTCGATACGCTGGGTGGGCGCGAGCGACGAAATGATCCAGCTGTCGACGACCGAACCGATGCTGGAGCCGATGAAGCCGCCGATGGTCGCGGCGCTGACACCGAGGATCGCACCGCCGATGGAACCGCCGATGGCGGCGCCGGCGACGCCGAGCACGAGAGTGGCCACTGTCAGGACTTCCTTTTGCGCCGCGCCTGCTTGCGTACGGAGGCGGACGGACGGGGAAACAGGAAAGCGAAGGCGATGCGCCGCCGCCAGACGGAGGAGAGCGGCTCCTCGATGACGCCGAGCCGCTCATAGGCGTGGATGAAGCTGCCGGGGTCGGAGATGATCCCGACATGCTTGGCGATGGCGCGGGGCTTCATGCGGAAGAGGACCAGCGCGCCGGCTTCGGCCGCCGCGGGGTCCACTTCGATCATCATGCGCCGTACGCCTTCGGCCAGCACCTCGCGCGGGCCGATCTCGCCCCAGTCCCGACTGTAGGGCGGGATCGGGAACGGCTCGGGGCCAACCACCTCGCGCCAGACGCCACGGGCGA
>Ga0182737_1002431_pt1 | contig 15274 bp, 17 predicted proteins | sample eDN5th30CBELigOP_FD_128878 | JGI IMG/M metagenome (GOLD analysis project Ga0182737, IMG submission 128878) | Enriched Organic Plus compost microbial communities from Emeryville, California, USA - eDNA 5th pass 30_C BE-Lig OP (version 2) (version 2) ...
CAAAAGCCCTTTGTTCAACATTAAAACCTTTATTTAATAGCTCGTCCCACCAAGATGAGATTTCAAAATCGACAGGTACAAAGTGAAGATTGCCGGGGATTTTGTAGCCGTTTTCAATCAGCTTTTCTCCTTTCCAAGTTAAAGTATCGTGCTGGTCAATTTCATAAATATCAACATAGGAACTTATAGCCGTGTTCCGTTGGGCAAAACTGTCCAATCCTGCACCAAGCAAAACGTATTGTTTTACTCCTTTTTCAATTTGCTCTTTAGCTATATCTTCAATAAAACGTGAACGGGCTATGATAGAAGCCCGCAGCCGTTTGGTATATTTCATGTCAGGACGTTCCTGCCAATCATCATCAGGTGCAATTAACTTGAATCCTATTTCATCTTCAAGTATATGAGGTTTTGCATCTGTCTGAACGTGTAACGCTCTCCATAATGCGGTTCTTACTGCGGTATTATCCGGCTTTATGACTTTATCTATTCCCATTTCCTTATTTTATAATTAATATCAAACGTAATTACAATGAAGCTATTTTTTAGCATGTAATCCAATCATATTCCCCTCTGTATCTTCTATTAAAGCAATATAACCAAAATCCCCCACGTTCAACTTTCGACGAATAACTTTTCCGCCGGCAGCTTCAACACGGTTTAATGCTGTATTGATTTCTTCGGTTGCAAAATAAATTAAAACACCGCCGATACCGGGTTTTGCTTCATCCATTCTAACAAGCGCACCGCCAATATCTTGCTTGTTTTCACTGCTTTCAAAAATGGCATATCTCAATTGGCTATGCCTTTCATTGTTCACTGTCGTTTCATTAAATCCGCAGCCAAATACTGTGGCGTAAAATTTCTTTGCCCTGTCAAAATCGGATGTATAAATTTCAAACCAATCAATTACTTTTTTCATTTTAAACTGTTTTTGATTAATTTCACAAAGTTAAAGTCTCCCCTTTTTTGAAAATTGGATAAAACCGACAGTACTAAAACTTCCATTCCGGAAAATTGGGCAATTGTTCGTTTGCATTAAGAAGAAATGACTTTGGAGTCGTGCCTGTAAAATATTTAAAATCTCTAATAAAATGAGATTGGTCAAAATAATTCTCTAAATAGGCTATTTCCGTAAGAGCAGTAAAATTAGCCGTTCTTAGCGTTTTTAAAGCTGCCTGAAAGCGACAGATTCTTGAATACAACTTTGGGGAAATGCCAATATGCTTTTTAAACAAACGTTCTAACGAGCGTTCTGATATTTTCAAATCGGCTTGCACCGGTTTTAATTCCTGACCTTTTTGAAACTGGTTTAAAGCAAATTTCACTTTATCGTTTTCACCTTTACAGTCTGTTGTTTGTTGTAAGAAAAATTGTTCCAAAACCGCTGTTTTTTGTTCTAATGTTTGTGTATTTAGAAGTTGGTCATTTATAGTGGTTTTAACTAAATCATTGATGTCAATGTGTCGTTGCGTTAACTCAATCGCATCTATTCTGAAAACAGATCTTAAAGCTGCGGGTTGGAAACTGACACCAATATTTCGAAAACTACCTGTTGCACTAAGCTGTGAGTACTGAGTAGCTTGCCCAAATAAGAAAGATTGGGGTAATGTTTGCTTGTCTTTATCGTAAAAGACCGTGGGATTTTCCTGAAAAATCATACCCGGTACGCCCTCGGGAATTATTTTGAATTTTCTAATAAAAGCAGCGCTCGTATTTTCCATTATAAAGAAAAAGCGAATATGTTTTCGGAGGAGTGGTACAGGCTGTATTATTTTGATATCCATTCTTATATTTTCTAACAAATTTAGCAAATTTAAATACAACCGTCCCAACCCCTCTGTGTTTATATAGCTACAATTTCAAGTTGATTCTCTTGTTCGGGAATTTGAAAGCTGTCTATATATTTGTTTAGGATGAAATCTGTAATCGGGAAAGCGGCATTTGGCTCAAAAGTTTTATTTCTTATTTTCAGTCTGTTTTGTATTGCCGAAATAGGAGGGTTCATATAAACAAGAAACCACTTTCCGTGGTTTGTTTCCACTATCCGCTTAAACTCGTTACGCTTTTCTTTTTGCCAGAAGCTAAGTCTACTACTATATTCCGTTTGGTTTTTAGAACTTTCAAAAACTGAATAAACAGTGCCTTTTCTGCTAAAGCAGATAGCTTATCATATTCTTCTTCAGCATAATCTATTCCGAACTGACCATAGTTATTCCATATTTCTTCATCGACCGATAACCTATGAAAACCATAACATTCTAACTGTTTTGCGAATGTGGTTTTTCCGGATCCTGACAGTCCACACATGAGAACGACTTTTGGTGTATGCTCACAGTTTAGAATTATGTCGAACACTTCATTTTCTGTATATATCATTGTAAGCTCCCCCGAAAACAAGACTGTTAGAGAATAGAAAAAAGAGTGCTAACTTTAACAGTTAATTATGAAAGGGAAACGATTCAAACCGGAGCAGATCAGTAAGATCTTAAAAGAATTTGAAGCAGGCAAAAGTGTTCAGGAGCTCACACGGGAATACGGGGTGAGTTCAGCCTCGTTTTATAAATGGCGTCAGCGGTATGGGGGTATGGAGAGCAGTGAACTGAAGCGGATGAAGGAGCTGGAGGAAGAGAACCGGAAGCTGAAGCGTATGTATGCTGATCTGGCATTAGACCTGGAGGCGGCCAGGGAAGTGATAAAAAAGCTCTGAAGCCCTGCCAGCGCAGACAGGTTGCTCAGGAATTGGTGGATTTGGGCAAAGGCATCAGCAGGGCGTGCCGCACAGTGGGATTGAGCAAGACCTGTTATTATTATGTATCGGATCGCGATGATAGTGAGGTGGAGAAAGCCTTGCGCATCAAGGCCGAACAGTTCCCCCGGGAGGGTTTCTGGAAAGCCTACGGCCGCTTGCGCCGGGAAGGTCATTTATGGAACCATAAGCGGGTACACCGCGTTTATAAGCTGATCGGGCTGAATATCCGCAGGAAAATGAAAAGACGTCTGCCCCAGCGAGTAAAACAACCATGGATCATTCCGCTCTCGGCCAACGACACCTGGAGCATGGATTTTATGAGTGACGCGCTCAGCAATGGGCGCAAATTCCGTTCCTTCAATGTGATGGACGATTTCAACAGGGAGGCGCTGCATATCGAGGTGGATTATTCCATGCGCAGCTCACGGGTGGTGTGGGTGCTGAACCACCTGATCAAACGTAGGGGGAAACCCAGGAAAATCAGGATGGATAACGGTCCGGAGTTTATTTCACAGATATTGACCGAATGGAGCCAGGTTAATGGTATCGAGTTTCTGTACATCCAGCCAGGAAGGCCTATGCAGAACGGACTGGTGGAAAGATTGAACGGTACTTACCGCGATCATGTGCTGGACAGCTACCTTTTCGACACGATAGACGAAGTCAGGGAAGTGACATGGAAATGGATGGACGATTACAATAATTACCGACCCCATGATAGTCTCGGTGATCTTGCTCCTGTAGAGTATGCCGCTTTACATAACAAAGATGGTGAAAAAAAGGCGTGTTAGGGTATTTAGGTTTAGGTTAATGTTGAATAGAATTTTGTAAAATTACGCAGTCTTAATTTGGGGAAGCCGACAGACGTATATTGTTTAGGGATTTCCAAAGTATTTATAGTTTGCTCTAAACGGTCAAACCGTGTCTTAAAATCTCCATCAGGAAAAATGATTGAAAAGTCTTGAAACAATAAAGATGTATTTTCCCCAACCACTGAGTAAATATATTCTTCATAATATTTTTCCATTTTAGGTTTGTAGCCTCTCGCTACTCTATTGCTGTTACCATCTTTAGCATATTGGGATAATAAAGCTAAAAATCTAACAAAGTCTGCCTTAGTTTCCCCACTAAAGCTCTTTATTGAGAGTTGTTTACTGAATTCAGGGTCGAAAAATTGAACCAAACCCTTGTTTAAGAAATATAGAGAAGCCCTACTTTCTTGTGGCAATAGTGTTTCTCCTTGTATGTTTATATTTCTAAAAACAGACGAATAATATTTTTGTTGCTCTTGTTCGTCTTCGGTCTGTGGCACTAAATATGAAAACCCAAGAAATGTATTGTTTAGAAATTCGTCATCAATACTGAAATCTATCTCCTTGTAATTGCCTGCGATAATTTTATCAAGTATTTCCCGTTTTTTTCTGCCTTTATCAGTTAGTACTTTAAAATCCCATTCTAATATGTTGTCAAGGATGTTGTCGTCATCATCATCATCGTCATTTATACCATTATCATTTTCATCCGCCATTTTTAACCTCTCTGATGTGGTTTTAAAAGTCGTGGGGTCGGGATATAAACCAAGATATGCTAATAAGATACTTGTTAATCTTTGTTGACCATCAAGAATTAAATTTTGATTATTGTCATCATCAATTTTAAATGCGCCTATTGTTATGGGCGGTACAAACTGTTTTTTCTTAAATGTTTGAATTAGCGTTCTTACTTTGTTTTCATTCCACACAAAATAACGTTGATAATCTGGGAGTGTTATATTCCTTTTCAATATCAAATCTATCCAGTGTTTTAGTGAATATTGTCCATAATAAACTCGGTTATCCATCTCTTGTCAAGCTTTAAGTCTGATTTTTGTTGTATTTCTGCACGAATTTCATGTCGTCAAATTTTGTGATTTGACGATTGAAATGTAACAAATTTACTAAATAAAGAAACGAATTCAACCATATAACACTTGTTTACTTCTTTTATTCCGTTGCAGGATGTATAAAGACATTATCTTACTTCAATAACAATGAATGGGATAGTCAATATCCCACAAACCTGCTCACAACCTATTTGGAAAAGGCTGGCGTAAGGAATATGAGTTTGAGGCATTTTACAAAAGGGTTGTTCCGCTGTCCGCAAAAAGACTGTTACGACCTGGGGAGGATCTGTCTTTTTGCTCGAGTAGATTTTAAAGTAAGGCATTTTCCCGTATCATGACTGTATCATGCTTTGAGATTATTTTTTTAGGCGACCACCTTTGCAGGCGGTCGCCTGTGGGTTAGCAATTATAAAATACGTGACCGCTATTGCTCCAATAATCACCGCAAAACAGGTCACGGGCAAAAGCCTCATAATCAAAGTACGTTTTTGCAAATTCGGGCAAGTTCATTTGCTCTACCTGTTCATAGGCAAAATCTTCCTCGTCCTTGTATTCGCCGATATAGTCATCGTCAAAGTTGCTTATTAGGTCGTTTATATCCTCCTCGGACAGCTTACGGTGTCCGTTGTCGCACCATATTAGGAATGCCTCTTTTCGGGCGTCGTCCATATCTTCCAAAGCCTCCAAAATCTCAAATATGCTATCGCTTATCCAACATTCGCCGATTAATCCATTTGGGATATTTTCGTAGTCTTGGAACATAAATTCGGGGTCTTCCTCGTCATCGTGTAGCTCCCTGCAAGCGGTGTAAAACTCTTCCTTGTTCGCATAATCGGATAGCTTTAGCCATTCTCCGAAGATTGAACCGTCATTATATTTTGCGTATGTGCCGACATATACCCTTGCTTCCGATGTGTTTATTTGATGTGTCATTTCTTTACTGTTTTGAATTAAATTTTTTGATTTATTCGGCAATGAGAGGTGGTGCTGTTGTTTTGTTTCAATACCATTTTCAATGCTTGTATTCCTCATGCCTGACATTTTTTTTATTCGTGTAAAGAGTCGGAGTATGCTGTGTTTCGTTTCGGGAGCATGAAAGGTTAGTGTTTAGTAGGCACAAGGTTTTGGACAAAAAATACACCCAACGGGCGAGGGCACTGAAAAAGTCCCCTTTTAATTTGGGAAAAAAAAGGAGTGGAAAACAACAGTTTTCTGCTCCTTTTTTCGTATCTTAAAGTAGGCTTTAACGGACATCAGGATGCTTTCTACCCAACAAAAGATACAGTTCAGTTCCTATTCGGGATTGTACGATATCATTGTTCCAAAAGACAATCTACTTCGCAAAATCAACGATCTTATCGATTTCAGTTTTATACATGACGAACTTTTGGAGAAGTATTGCCGGACCAATGGACGCAACGCTGAAAGTCCAATCAAGATGTTCAAATACCTTCTGTTAAAGACTATCTATACCGTTTCAGATGTCGATGTCGTTGAGCGCTCCAGATATGATATGTCCTTTAAATATTTTCTTGAAATGGCTCCTGAGGAGGATGTGATCAATCCAAGTTCGCTCACCAAATTCCGTAAACTACGATTAAAGGACATGGATCTTTTGAACCTGTTGATCAACAAGACCGTAACGATCGCTCTCGAAAAGGGTATTATTAAATCAAGGTCCATCATCGTAGACGCGACCCATACCCATTCCAGATCTAACCCCTATTCAGCATTGGAAGTCCTCAAGGAGCGTTCCAAGCTGTTAAGGAAAGCGATATATCAGATAGATGAGGACTACAAAGGGCGTCTGCCACAAAAGAACGAGTCCAACGACCTGGACCAAGAACTTACCTATTGCAGGGAATTACAGAGAGTGCTGGATCAGGATCAATCCATCAGTGAAATACCGGCTGTAAAGGAAAAGCTGAACCTGTTGAAGGAAACCATCGAGGACACAAAGGAATACTATCTGCTCTCTAAGGACGATGAAGCCAGGCTTGGATATAAATCTGTAGACAGCAGTTTCTTCGGTTATAAAACACATCTGGCGATGACCGAGGAACGCATCATCACAGCAGCGGTCGTTACTACGGGCGAAAAAGGTGATGGTCCGGAACTGCCCCGGTTATTGGAGATCAGTAGACAGAATGGAATGGAAGTGGATACTATAATAGGTGATGCTGCATATTCTGGAAAGGACAACCTTCAACTGGCAAAAGAACAGAACATTGATATCATCGCTAAATTGAATCCAGCAGTTAGCCAGGGATGCAGGAAAGAGGGGGAACACTTCCACTACAACAAAGACGCAGGAATGTTTGTCTGTCCGGCAGGCCATTTGTCCATCAAAAAATCTCGGGGAGGAAAAAAGAACGGAGTGAGTAATCAAGTTGACAGCTATTTCTTTGATGTAGAGAAGTGTAAGGTTTGCCCACTTAGAGAAGGATGTTACAAGGAAGGGGCTAGAACCAAGTCCTATTCCATCTCCATAAAAACCGATCTTTACAAAGATCAGATGGCTTTTCAAGAATCAGGTTATTATCGAAGAAAGTCTAAGGAAAGATATAAAATCGAGGCAAAGAACAGTGAGCTCAAGAATGTCCATGGTTATGGAAAAGCAGATTCCTATGGTGTCCAAAATATGGAAATGCAAGGTGCAATGGCCATCTTCACAGTAAACTTGAAAAGAATCCTGAAATTGATCTAAAAAGGAAAGGTATTACCTCAAAAACAGTCGAATTGGAATGCTAAGAAACCAAATAGCAAGTACTGGTCGACTAAACCTATAAATAGGCCATAAAAAAACAGACTTCCAGAAATCCTTTAAACAAAAATGACCGAGTAAGGTAAATCCTATACTCGGTCATTTCTTTAAGTCTCATTAAAAAGTTGAGACTTTTTCAGTGCCCTCCAACGGGCTGGAGATTTTTTTCCAAACTTGCATGACCTTTTGCCTACGTTAAGAACACGGACATACCTTTGCTCCATGAAACGTGAACAACAGGCATACTCGCTTTTAGGCGTAACCAAACGTGGAAGTAATGAGGATAGCATTGCCGAAATGGTTTATCAAGAATTTAATGTTCGCCCGTACAGTAACAGGTGATTGAAGTCTGGAGTGGAACAGCCCAACCTGTGGAACGACATCTTCAATCTCCTGTTAACAATCATAGACATAAGCTCTTTTACGGTCAGTAGCGGAGCGAACGCCGTAAATGTGCTTAGGTTATTGTAACACTTTGAGCCAATCTAAGCCAAGTAATTCAACCCAAAGACACAATTCAATATCCACTCCATCAGTGTAATAAGTTTGTCTGTACGGATTAATCCGTGTGGTTAACAGGCAAAAATCAATTGAAGATGGAGAAAGAAAAAGCGAACGATTTAACACCCGAAAGAGTGGTACAAATCTTGAAAAAGAAAGGAACAGAGGTCGATATAGAGGAAGCAAAAACCATCTTGGAGTTCGTCAAAAAGATAGCTCACATTGCAGTTAACCAGTATCTAAGAGGAAAACTTTAACCCAATGAACAAGGAAAACTGTTGTGATGAGAAAGGCAGATTTATACATACGTGTATCGACAGACGAGCAAGCGGACAAGGGATATTCGCAACGTGACCAAGAAGACCGATTAAGAAAATATTGTGAGATAAAAGGTATTCCGGTAAGGGGTGTTTACATAGAAGACCATTCGGCAAAATCTTTCAAGCGTCCAGAGTGGCAGAAATATTTATCCAACCTACGCAAAACAAAGAACAACAAAGCGGGGTCAATAATATTATTTACCAAATGGGATAGGTTCAGTAGAAACGCAGGGGATGCCTATCAGATGATTAACCAGTTACGGACACATGGCGTTGAGCCTGTTGCGATAGAACAGCCCTTAGACCTTACCATTCCCGAAAATAAAATCATGCTTGCATTCTATCTCGCTTCACCGGAAGTTGAGAACGACAGGCGTGCATTAAATGTCTTTCACGGAATGCGTAGGGCGAAAAAAGAGGGGCGGTATATGGGTACTGCTCCTTTGGGATATGTCAATAAGATAACAGAGGGCAAAAAGAAATTCATTGCCCCACATGACTTTGAAGCCCCCCTTTTGAAATGGGCATTTGAACAAATCGTTTCCAAAAACTTCAATACGGAACAGATATGGAAAATGGTTCGGGAGAAAGCCGATGGAAAAGGTCGTTTCAGCAAAAATAACTTTTGGGTAGCCGTCCGAAACCCCTTGTACTGTGGCAAAATATTCATTCCTCCCTACAAAGAGGAAAAGGGATATTTTGTCAAAGGACAGCATGAGCCATTAATCAGCGAAAAGACCTTTGCGGATGTACAGGATATACTCGATGGGAGAAAGAGGGTTGTAAAGCCTAAAATCGTGGCTATGGACAATCTACCGCTTAGAGGGTTTATCAAATGCCCTAACCCTAATTGTAATAGGATGCTCACAGGGAGTGCCTCAAAGGGCAAGATGGGCAATTACTATTACTACTATCATTGCACTTCCTCCTGCGGAGTACGGTTCAAAGCCGAAACCGCCAATGAGGCTTTCCTAAAGCAATTACGGTATATGTCGCCAAAAGAGGGCATGGTTGATGTATTTATCGAAGCCTTTATAAAAGACTTCAATAACAAAACCAAAGCCCAAAATACCGAACGGGCAAATATCATAGGTGAGATTGATGCGTTGAACAAACGCTATCAAAATGCGCTTTTAAAAAATGCCGATGGAGAAATGGCAGATGACGATTTCCAAGAAGTAAAGAAATTGACCAAAGGAAAGATTGAGGTTTTGGAAAGAAGATTAAACGACTTGGCAATAGTCGGAACGGAGATAAAAGACTTGGTAGCATCCACCTTAAAAAAGGTCGCAAACATTGATAGACGCTATGAAAACGGCGATATTGAGGAAAAAAGGCTTATAGTGAGTTCGATGTTCCCCGAATTTTTGGAATTTGACGGAACAAGACATCGAACTCCGAGACTAAATTCTGCGATTGCTCTTATTTATCAGAATAACAGCAAGTTACAGAGTAAAAAAAATGGGACAAGTCTATCATTTTTAGACTTGTCCCAAGAGGTGATCCCGCTGGGATTCGAACCCAGGACCCATACATTAAAAGTGTATTGCTCTACCAGCTGAGCTACGGAATCTACTCGTAGAGACTTTTAAGTCTCTTTGAAAGAGCTGCAAAGATAGAATTCTCGCGCAAATCTTCCAAGCGTACATGCAATTTTATTTCGCAATACATGTTAACTATTTATAAAACAACAAGAAAAATTTTCCTTATTGCTTGATATATGTTGTCCACTACTTTAAATGACAATTAAAATAAATAATGGCTACTTCAATTAACTTGTTGACTGAAGACGTTTAATGTTGCGTCTTATAATTTTTTTATCAGCAGTTGTCTTTGCCAATTTCAGAGCAATCATAAAGTGTGCTAATGCTTTTTTTTTATCAACATCTGTATATAAATCTCCTAGCAATAGGTGATAAAAATGATTATCTTCTAACTCAAGCTCTGCTGCGGCTGAGATAGCTTGCTTTTTTCCAGCAACCTTAGAGAAAGCGTATATACGGTTTAAGGCTGCGATGGGTGAATATTCTATGATGAGCAAGCTGTTATATAATTCTAGAATGTGTTCCCACTTCTTTTGCGTGTCTTCTTTTTGGGTGTGCCAATAGGCAATACCCGCTTCAATATGATACTTTGACAGGACGTTTCCAGCGGATGACATGCTCAAGAAATACCCGCCACGTTCGATGAGCTCTCTATCCCATAAAGCTTCATCTTGATTGTGATATAAGATCATTTCACCATGCTTATCTATCCTAGCCTGAAACCGAGAAGAATGAAAGCACATAAGTGCCATCAATGCGTTTACTTGAGGCAGATTGGTCGGTTGATGCTCGATCAATAAATACGTAAGTCTCATGGCCTCCAAACAAAAATCCTGACGTAGCGCGATATTCTGTGAGCTGGAATAGTAACCCTCAGAAAAAAGTAGATAAATTGTTTTCAGTATGCTTTCCAGTCGTTCGATAGCCTCTGAAATGGTTGGTCTGGTTATCTTGATATTGGCGTCCTTTAGTTTTTCTTTAGCGCGCTGGATACGTTTGTAAACAACTTCTTTATTGACGAGGAATGCATCTGCTATTTCATTTATACTAAATCCACAAAATAGATTTAAAGCGAGTGCTATTTGAGCCTCCTCCGGAATAATCGGGTTACAAACTGCAAACATCATGGCTAATTGACTATCGGTGATATGCTTTTCTGAAAGGTCAATTTCGATGTCATCAGCTTGTTCACTTGCCCTGTATTTTAATGCCGGACTAATTTTTTGCTCAAAAACCTGATGATGTTTGAGATAGTTTTTAGTCTTGTTTTTTGCAACCGTATACAACCATGCAGTTGGGTTTTGCGGAATGCCCTTCATAGACCAGATTTCAGTAGCAGACAAAAAGGTGTCGCTCACAAGATCCTCTGCAATTTCTATGTGCTGTATACCAAATATGCCACACAATACCGAGACAATTTTCTGATATTCTACCCTGAATAAATGGGGTAATAATGTTGTTTCGTTCATCTTTCAAGTAACTCTGTAAATATACGAAGACACATTGTATTTATCACCTAAACAAATGATCATGATACACATAGTAAAGTAAGTATATTGCAGAAAACAAAGTGCGTTTGTTCATGTTATATATATGATTTAATATGTGATTACTATGAAAAAATATGCTTATTTATTCCACGCCTTACTCATTTCTGGCGGGCTGACCATTGTAAGTTGTGGCTCCAATGGTTCAGATTCAAATAATTCGTATCGGGATACGGTAACGGCTCCAACAACGGATGATAATAACATGCGTAACGATCAACCAACAGACGAACTAACAAAACCGGACTCTCTAGCCGATACGGTTACACTCGACACACTATGAGCGACGAAAACAGATAAAGAATTACAATGGAGGCATGCTTAGGACAATTTTTCCGATATGCGTACTGTGCTCCATAAGTTCATGTGCTAGCATAGCTTCTTCAAGTGGAAATATGGCATAGATAAGGGGTTTGAGTTCGCCATTCAGAAGTTTAGGCCAAACATTTTTTTCCACCTCTTCGGCTAAAGAAGCTTTAAATTGTGTATTTCTACTTCTTAGCGTACTTCCTGTAATAGTTAATCGCTTCTGCATCATCTTTTTGATGTTCAACTGCACCAGTGAACCTTGCATAGCATTGATAGCTACCAAATAACCGTCTTCATTTAAAATTTGTAAGTTTTTTTCAAAATAAGTTCCTCCAACCATGTCCAGGATAACATCAACACCCTCTTTGCTAAAAACTTTTTCAAAATCATAATGCTTATAATTAATACAGACTGAGGCACCTAAATCTAAGCAAGCTTTACATTTTTCATCAGATCCTGCAGTAGCATATACGGTTGCGCCAAAGCTTTTCGCCAACTGTATAGCTGTCACACCTATACCGCTACTTCCACCATGAACCAGTAGTTTTTGTCCTGGTTTTAAATTACCTCGTACAAATACATTATGCCAAACCGTAAACACCGTTTCTGGCAAACCAGCGGCTTCTGTCAAGGAAATAAGAGGAGGTATAGGCAGACAATGAAGGGCATGTGCCTTTGTATATTGCGCATAGCCACCCCCTGAAACCAAAGCACATACATTTTGTCCGACCCGCCATTTCCTTACCCTGCTTCCAACTGCCTTAATGACACCTGCTACTTCCAATCCGGGTATATCTTTTGGAGCCCCTTCAGGTGCAGGATAATTGCCTTTCCGTTGATATATATCGGGACGATTTACACCGGCAGCTTTTACTTCAATTAAAACCTCATCTGGTAAAATGACAGGAATGGGTCTTTCTTCTATACTTAACGATGATTTAACACCTGATTTATTTATAACAACGGCTTTCATATGCATGCCAGAACAATTAAATTCTTATTTACACGGTATAACCCCTTAAATCAAATTTTGTTTAAAGCGTATACAGATAAATGCAGAATAAAATATGTATTAGTATTCTTTTTTTATTTGAAAAAAGTTAACTTTGACCGCGTTTACGACGTATATAGCTGACTTCGTAGCTCAGTTGGTAGAGCAACTGACTCTTAATCAGTGGGTCGAGAGTTCGAGCCTCTCCGGGGTCACCAAGAAAGTCTCACATGATGTGAGACTTTTTTTATTTATACCACTACCAATCAATTATTTACATACCATCTTCTTATCATGAGTAATTAATATTCTCGTTAATTACTGCATTGTAGCGTAGACTCAATATTGGATAAAGCTATCATTTATCCACTGTTTTGTCTCATTCTTTGTCTCACTTTTAAATCTCTTAATTTGTTTCGTTGTTCTATTGATATACAATACTCATCAAATTCCTTATCTCGCTCCTCTTTTGTCTTTACACCACGTTTCCTTAGAAAGGCAATAATCTCTTTTGAAGTAGTAAGGTCTATAGCAGTACGATTTTCGAAGTCCCAATTTTGCTCAAATGCCCCATTTTCGATAAAGAATTTCACAAGTTCAAAATCGTTTAATGCTGCTGCTATTAATAAACCACTTCTTTCACCTGGAGCTTCTTCATCAATATGATGCCTTTCTTTTAATAACGCTTCAATTTGTTCCAGTTGCTGAAAAGCAGTTGCTTGTGGAATAGTTACGCCTAACATCCCTTCTTTTTTACAATACTCAATTAATTTAATTAGGTCAGAAAATTCTCCGTACGGATACACCAACGCATCTTCTTTTCCGTTTTCCACTAACTGATATTCCAAGCGTTTCCCAGCAAGTCTATCGAGGTTAATAGTTCTAATAAGGCTTTTATCTTTAGCTATTTCTTCGAGAATTTTATCCCATTGTTCGTCCCAAAATAAATCTTCGAAATCTTTCATGTTATTTCTTAGTTGGTTGATAAATATTATTATATAGCGGTCGTATTAATATAAACATTAAGCTGGAGCCAATTTTAATCCAATTGCAAGTTCCGTAGGTTATTCTTTTGACTTGATATGATTACGGAATTATAAAGTTGAAGCTCCAAGTACGAAGTTAGCATCATCAAAGTATATTAGAGAACAGCTCTCTCCCAAAAATGTATCATAACTATACGTAAATCTAATACTAAAATCTTCTCCGCGTTTGTATTCATATGTGAATTCATAATCAGGTGCCTGCAAGTCCTTGTTACTTGATGGTTCTTTTTTAAATACTACAGATCCCTCCTTGTGTAATGCTGCTTTGAATAACTCTCCATTTTTGTAAATATATACTTCAAAAAAATTACTTGCTATTTTTACCGTTGCTGAAAACTCTTTAAGTACAGATTCACTACTATTCAACGTAAGCACAGGACTACCTTCTGCTTCTCTAAGAATTCTAACTTTCATCCTTTTAATCTCATAATATTCGCCCTTTTTAGTCGGTAATATAAACTGTTCTTGATTGGTTTGAGAATATGTTAAGGACGCTGACATAGTTGTAGTTACAAATAATAGTAATAGTCCTAACTTAAATTTATGAAAAGCTTGCATAATTTCTTAGTAAAATGGATTTATGAATGATTTATTAATATTGGGGACGTATGGGAGTCTTTTAAACTATTGGGGACTTCTCATTCAAATTTATTTCCTGGAACAAGTCGTCTACATTACAGTAGTTATAGTCACTCCTCCCGAAGTCGTGGTTGTACTGTAATTTAGATTTTCAAGAATGATGTCAAGATTTTGATTGGTTACACCACATTGTTCCGTGATTGATTCCCCTGTAGAATCCATTCCTTCTATAGTCGGATTGGAAGTCATGGTTACTTTGCTTGTACATTTAATACAGAACTCATTGTCTCTTTCTTCTTTACTGCAAGCTACAAATAACAGAGCGATGCAGATTGATAATAGGAATAGCTTTCTCATAGATAGTTGCATTTAAGTAATTGATATACAGATAATTTATTTAGTTGATAATTTATTCCAAAAATAGCCAAGCTAACCATGTCTTCTTTACGGATTCCCGTAAAGTTGGAGATTACTGATGATGGAATGGTCTTTTCATTGATATTCTATTAGATTAATCAGACGCAATAATAAGGCAAATTTGCCTCACTCCAAAATAATTTTTACTCCAAGCTTTGGAGTATGCCACAGCTTAGGGATTCCGTTGCTATTAAGACACTGGCTTATAATGTCAGAAAATACAGGATGGAGAAAGATTTATCCATGCGAACCTTAGCTAATATAATGGAAGTTGAATACAGCCAAATCAGCAGGATTGAAAGAGGAGTCATCAATACCAGCGTATCCGTCATCTTTGCTATAGCTAAAGCTTTGGAGATAAAACCATCCCAATTATTGGAGTCTCCACCCAATTCTAATAGCTGATAACGGAAAAATGATAATAAGGGAGCCACATATTCAGTACCAGATACAGAATCCTGACTTCATCATCTTTTGCCACCGCTTCCACGTACACCAAGATATTGTCGGCTTCCCGAAATTAAGACTGTGTAATTTTACAAAATTCTCTTCAAATTAACCTAAACCTAAATACCCTAACACGCCTGTTTATCGCTTTCAAAATTGGATAGAGCAGCATATTCTG
>Ga0182737_1002433_pt1 | contig 15248 bp, 11 predicted proteins | sample eDN5th30CBELigOP_FD_128878 | JGI IMG/M metagenome (GOLD analysis project Ga0182737, IMG submission 128878) | Enriched Organic Plus compost microbial communities from Emeryville, California, USA - eDNA 5th pass 30_C BE-Lig OP (version 2) (version 2) ...
GCAGCGCCCCCCTGGTCATCGCCGCCTCCACCTTGCGGCGCTGTTCGGGAGCCAGGCTGCCGTGATGCAGGGCGATGGGCAGGTTGGCCTCGTTGATCGCCCATAATTCCTGGAAGGTGCGTTCGGCCTGGCTGCGCGTGTTGACGAAGACCAGCGCCGTTTTCGACTCCTGGATCGCCGCCATCACATCTGCCATCGCATGGCGCGCCAGATGCCCCGCCCAGGGGACATGGGAGTCCGAGGCGCTGATCTCGATCCGGGGCATCGCGCCGCCCTTGGCCAGCACCAGTTCCGACAGCGCCTCACCGTTCGGCGGCTGCGGCACCAGAAAGCGCCGCAGCGGCGCGGGATCGCGGACGGTGGCCGACAGGCCGACACGGCGATGACCCGGCGCCAGGGTCTGCAACCGCGCCAGCCCCAGCGCCAGCAGATCGCCACGCTTGGAATTGTGCAGGGCGTGCAGTTCGTCCAGCACCACGGTTTGCAGGCTCTCGAACATGCGGTCGCTGCGCGGATGCGCCAGCAGCAGCGCCAATTGCTCCGGCGTGGTCAGCAGGATGTCCGGCGGCGCATGACGCTGGCGCTGGCGGCGCGCCAGCGGCGTATCGCCGGTGCGGGTTTCCACCCTGACCGGCAGGTCCATCTCCGCGATGGGCGTTTCCAGGTTGCGCGCCACATCCACCGCCAACGCCTTGAGCGGCGAGATGTAGAGTGTGTGCAGCGCCGCCTTTTGCGCGCGGCCTTTTGTCCTGCCCGCCAGCGCGATCAGACTGGGCAGGAATCCCGCCAGTGTCTTGCCGCCGCCGGTGGGCGCGACCAGCAGCACGCTTTCGCCGCGCGCCGCATGTTCGGCCAGTGCAAGCTGGTGCGGGCGCACGGTCCAGCCACGCGCGGCGAACCAGGCCTGGAATGGAGGAGGCAACATGGCAGGAACAAACCATGTACCAATGCCGCAAGGCGAGTCTTATTTGTCTTTTATTTCCCGGCCTTTTCGTCGAACAGGCGTTTCAGTTCCGCCTCCGGCGTGCCGTAGAAGCTGCCCGCCACCTGTTCGATCCCCGTCCGGTTGACCAGCGTGAGCTGGCCGCGCCGAGTGGTGACCAGGCCGCGCTGCTCGAAACTGTGGATCGCCACGGTCACACCCGCCCGCCGCACGCCCAGCATCACCGCCAGGAATTCATGGGTCAGCGGCACCGCGTCGGTGGTCATGCGGTCATGCGCCATCAGCAGCCAGCGCGCCAGGCGCTGCTCCAGCTTGGCGCGGCCATTGGCCAGCGCGGTATGCGCGGTCTGGATCATGAAGCCCTGGGCCGATTTCAGGAACAGGGCGCGCAAGGTTTCGCTCTTGCCGATGGCGTCGCGCAGGGCGTCCGCGGACATGCGGTGCCCGCTGCCGGCGATCTGCATATAGGTGGAATGCTGGGCGCGGTTATCGCCCATGATCAGCGGCACGCCGGTCACGCCTTCGAAACCGATCACGCCGACCTCGATGCGATGATCTTCCGCATCCACCGCCACCACCGAGGCGACGCCGGTTTCCAGGAAATAGGCATGGGTGATGGGCTTGGTCGGCACTTCAAGCACATGCCGTTCCTTCACCGACACCGGCTCCAGATGCGGGCCGACAAGGTCCCAGTCTTCCAGCGCGATATTCTGCAGAAGCCGGTTGCGTATCCCGGCGCGTGCGTGTGCTTCCAGCATCAGTCCAGCCCAGCCAGGATGCGGGCCATTCCCCGATGGCGGCCCGTCTTTCCGCGCTGCGATTCGCGCGGAACTTCTTGGTCGAACTTAGCGATAAAGCGCTGAAAGCAAACGTCTATTTCAGTACGATAACGTACTGCATTTCTAGTCTGAAAAATGCCATCCGACACCTTCCGCCCTCCCGGCAATCAATCCGTACACAGACAATAACGCGGCTGCCGGCTTGGTGGGCGGCATCCTCATGGAAACGAATGTACGCTGGGATGGGTTCCGTCAGCCGCGGAAGAAGGAAATGACCGCCTGTCGGGTATGCCGGTCACCCACCGCCGACATGTGATCGCGTCCGGCGATGGTCACCGCGATACCACCCGGCAGCGCATCGGCCAGAACCCGCGGCGAACCGGCGGTGTCGTCCTCGCTGCCGCAGGCCACCAGGATCGGGCCCTTGAGCGATGCCAGCGTGGCGCGCGGCAGGTGCGGCGACATTCCCCGCATACAGGCCGCCAGCGCCAGCCGGTCCTTGCCGGGCTGATCGGCGAAAGCGCGGAACATCTTGCCGCGCGCATCGGTGATGCTGTCCTTGTCCGGCGTCGTCAGCGCATCGGCCAGCGCGGCGCGCGCGGCCGGATCGGTGATGCGGTCTTCCAGGTAATGCGCGCCCACGCCCGCGACGGCCAACCGCGTCACGCGATCGGGATGCGCCGCCAGCAGGCGCAGGCCGATAAAGCCGCCCATCGAATAGCCCAGCACGAAGGGCGCCTGAAGGCCGCAGGCATCCATCACCGCCAGCACATCTTCGGCCATGCGGTCATGGCCATAGATCGAGGCATCGTGCGGCTTGTCGCTCTGGCCGTGCCCCCGGCAATCCATCGCCACGATGGAAAAGCCCGCTTCCGTCAGGCCGCCATACCAGCCGGTGGATTTCCAGTTCTGGTTGCGGCTGGAACCGAAGCCATGCACCAGCAGGATGGCAGGGCCGTCACCCTGGCGTTCAAACGCGATCTTCACGCCGTCGCTGGCGGTGGCATACTCGCTCATGGGTCCGGCTTATAAAGCCTGGCCGGGGAGAGAGACATGAGAATCTGGCTGTTCATGGCCGCCCTGCTGGGCGCGGGCGCGGTGATCCTGGGGGCTTTCGCCGCGCATGGGCTTGCGGCCCGGCTGGAGCCACGCGCCCTGTCGCTGTTCGACACCGCCGCGCGCTACCACCTGGCGCATGCCCTGGCGATGGTGCTGGCGGCGCTGGCCATGCGGGGCGGGGCGCGGACGCGGGCACGGATCGCGGCCGCTCTGTTCGGTATCGGCATCCTGCTGTTTTCCGGTTCGCTCTATCTGCTGGCCCTGACCGGATTGCGCGCCCTGGGCATGGTGACGCCGCTGGGCGGGCTGTGCTTCATCGGCGGCGGGGTGATGCTGGCGCTGGCGGCGCTGAAACTGCCCCCGCAGGACGCCTAGTAACGGCGGGCGATGAAATCGCTCAGCGCCTTCTCATCCTGGCCGCCGTCCGGCGGCATCAGCGCCGCCAGGAAACGGTCGCCCCAGTCTTCAATGTCATTCCGCAACAGCGCCTCATACAGCTCGGTATGGCGCTGGCGCCGTTCTTCCAGCGGCATGGCGATGGCGCGCGCCATCGCGGCGGCCGTCGAATCCGCGTCATAGGGATTGACCAGAAGCGCCGCGCCCAGTTCGTCCGCCGCGCCCGCGAAACGCGACAGCACCAGCACGCCCGGATCCTCCGGATTTTGCGCGGCGACATATTCCTTGGCCACCAGGTTCATGCCGTCGCGCAGCGGCGTCACCAGCCCCACCTTGGCGACGCGATAGAAGCCCGCCAGCGCGGTGCGGCTATAGGGCCGGTTGACGTAACGCATGGGCGTCCAGGAGGCATGGCTGTAGGTGCCGTTGATGCGCCCGGCCAGCGCGTTCACCGCCTCGGCCATCTCGGAATATTCCTTGATCTGGCTGCGGCTCTTGGGCGTGATCTGCAAGTAAGTGACCTTGCCGTGCCATTCGGGATAGGCAGCCAGGAAGCGTTCATAGGCTTCCAGCCGCGCCGGAATGCCCTTGGAATAATCCAGCCGGTCCACCCCGATCATCAGTTCGCCGGGGATGGATTCGCGCAGCTGCGTCACCATCTGGGTCCGCATGGCATGCGCCGCCGCGCGGGCAAATCCGCGCGTCTCGATGCCGACCGGGAAAGTCCCGATCCGCATGGCGCGCGCGCCGCTGCCCAGCGCCAGGGACAGATGCGACGGCGTGCCCAGTTCCTTGGCCAGATAGCGCGCGAAATTGGCCGCATCGCCGTCAGTCTGGAACCCCACCAGATCATAGGCGCCCAATGTGGGGATCAGCCGTTCATGGCCAGGCATGGCGGTGAGGATTTCCGGCGGCGGCAATGGAATATGCAGGAAGAAGCCGATGCGGTTGTTCAGCCCCTTGTCCCGCAGCGCCTTGGCCAGCGGGATCAGGTGATAGTCATGCACCCAGATCACATCGTCGGGCTTCAGCATGGGGGCCAGTTCGTCGGCGAACTGGTTGTTTACCCGCAGATAGCCGGACAGGTCGCGGCGCGAGAATTCGGCGAGGTCCAAACGGTAGTGAAAGATCGGCCACAACACCCGGTTGGCGAAGCCGTTGTAATATTCCTCGAAATCCTCCTGTCCCAGGTCGGTGACGACATAGGCATTGCGCCCCTTGGTGAAGGTTTCGGTGCGGGGCGTGTCGCTGAGTTCGCCGCTCCAGCCCAGCCAGACGCAGTGATGCTTCTTCAGCGTGGCCTTGAGCGCGACCTCGAGGCCGCCGGGCTGGAGCCCGGCCTTTGGCACCGCCACACGGTTGGAGATTATGAAGATGCGCGCCAATAGCGGTCCTCCCAGCTTTGGCTCAGGCGCATGGCGCTGAGCACCACGCCCGCCATAGAATAGGTCTGGGGGAAATTGCCCCACAGCGCCCCGGTCTGGGGATGGATGTCCTCGGCCAGCAGGCCATAGGAATTGCGCAAGCCCAGCGCATCCTCGAAACGCTCGCGTGCTTCCTCCTTGCGGCCCATCGCGCAGAGCGCGTCGATCAGCCAGAAGCGGCAGACCAGGAATTCGGTTTCCGGCAGGCCGAAATCGTCCTCGGCGGCATAGCGCATGACATGGCGGCCCCGCACCAGATCCTGTTCGATGGCGGCCACGGTGGAAGCGAAACGCGGATCCTGCGCATCCACCAGCCCCAGGTCTGGCAGCAGCAGCACACTGGCGTCCATGTCATCCACCCCCTCGGCGGCTGCGAATGCCTGGCGCTTTTCGTTCCAGACGCGCCGCAGCAGTTCCTCGCCGATCGTGTCGGACAGGCTGTGCCAGTGCGCGGCACGGTCCATGAAGCCCAGTTGCGACGCGATGGCGGCGGTGCGCGACAGGCCCGCCCAGCACATGGCGCCGGAATGGGTGTGGATACGTTTGCGGCCCCGGAATTCCCAGATGCCCGCGTCCGGCTCCAGCGCCAGCGCCGCGCATTGCCCGGCCATCTTCTCCAACAGACGGAACAGTCCTTCATCGCCCGGCACCGGCAGGCGCCTGTCGAAGAACATGGGGGTGGCGGCCAGGATCACGCTGCCATAGGCGTCATGCTGCGCCTGATCCACGGCGGCATTGCCGATGCGGACCGGACCGTGGCCCTGAAAGCCCTTGAGGTCGGGCGCGATCCATTCGGTGAGATCGTCGCTGGGTACGATGCCATAGCAGGGCGCCAGCGTGTCGGTATTGCCCGCGATGGAGAGAATATAGGCGATATACTGTTCCATGGTGCGGGTGGCGCCGATGGCGTTCAGCGCCTTGACCACGAAATAGGCGTCGCGCAGCCAGCAATAGCGGTAATCCCAGTTGCGGCCCGAATGGGGCGCTTCCGGCAGCGAGGTGGTCAGCGCCGCCACGATACCGCCGGTTTCCTCGAAATTGGTCAGCTTCAGCGTGATGGCGGCGCGGATGCTGGCATCCTGCCACTCATAGGCGATGGACAGGCGCCGCACCCATTCGCGCCAATAGTCGCGGGTGCGCGCCGCGAAGTCGCGCACCGTGGCGGCGATGTCGCCCATGAAGGGTTCGTCCGGCCCGAACACCAGATGCAGCGGCCGCGTCAGGGCGAACGGCGTCTCCTGCTGGATATAGGAGAGCGGCGCGTCGGTGGTCAGGCGGATCAGCGCCGGTTCGCCATAGGTGACATGGCTGGACCCCGCCACCCGCCGCTTCATCGGATTGCCGTAGAATTGCGTGGGCCGCACCCGGATGGTGATGCGCGGCAGGCCCGACAGCGGCTCGATCATCCGCATCAGTTGCGGCGGCCGCAGCAGGCGGTCGAAATTCCGCAGGCGCGGCGCGAAGTCGGTGATCCTGACCTGCGACCCGTCCTGGGCCGTCAGGATGGTGGTGACGATGGCGGTGTTGCGGTCATAGGCGGAGCGGCTGGACACCTGCCGGTCCAGCACCACATCGGAAAAACCCTTTTCCTCGTCGCCCGCCACCAGGCGGCTGAAGACGGGATCGCTGTCGAAGCGTGGAAAGCACCACCACACGATCCGGCCGCCGGAATCCACCAGCGCCGCCATACGGCCATTGCCGATCACCGCCAGGTCCGGCGGGTTTTGCGCGGGCCCGGTCATCGCGCCTCCGCTTCGCGGCACAGCCATTGCCGCACACCATGCGGCGATTCAAAGACATGCTCCACGCCGGGAAATCGCTTGCCCACCGAAAAGCCCCGCCCGCCCAGATGCGGCAGGATGCGGAAGACATCCAGGTCGGTGGTATCGTCGCCGCCGAACAGCACGCGGCGTCCGGCAAAGGGCGGCTGGCGGAGCAGGCTGGCCACCGCCGTGCCCTTGTCCACGCCCTGGGGCCGCGCCTCGAACACCGCCTTGCCGTGGATCACATTCACCTTTTCGGATTCGAACAGCCGGGCATGCTTGTCCATCGCCGACAGCAGGACGGGCAGCGCCTCGGGAGCCAGCCGGTAATGCAGCGCCACGGCGCTTCCCTTGTCCTCGAGCAGCAGGCCCGGCACATTGTCGGCCAGCCCGGTGAAGATGCCGCGAACGGCATCGGACAAGGGCGCCACGCGCGTCACATGCCCGTCCGCGCCGCGAATTTCACCGCCATGCGCGCCGATGGCGGCCGGATGCAGAGGCGCGAACAGCCTGTCGATATTCTCCAGCGAACGGCCACTGACAAAGGCCAGCGCGCCCGACAGCTTATGCCCCAGCTTGTCCAGCGCACGCACAAGATCGCCCGGCACCTTGACCAGATCGGGCGTGCGCGCCAGATCCAGCAGGGTCCCGTCTATGTCCAGCAGCAGCGCGGTGTTTCCACCGATCGGGGGCATCATTCAGGCATCCGTCCAGGCAATCCGTCATAACGCGCCCATGTCATGAAAGCGGTGGTCATGAAAGTGCGTTAATGAAAAGACTTCGATCCAATGGGATCGAAACGCGCGGCTGGCGCAGAAAGTTCCTCAACGTGCCCGGATTTTTACCGGACGGTATGGCGGGTCCAGGCAAAAGCCCCGCCTTCCATGCCCGCATCATTGTCAACGATGGTCACATTGGGCGGCAGCTTGAAATCCATGCGGGCCGAATTGCCGCCGCCGAAATAGAGGCGGTCATATTTGAACACGGTATCCAGTATGCCGATCAGTTTTTTGACCCGCTTGTTCCACTTTTTGTTGCCGATGCGCTTGCGGGTGCGCTCGCCGATATAGACATCGAAATCATTGCGGCGATGGGTGGTCAGGTGCGCCAGGTCCATGTGCGGCAGCAGTTCGCCGTCGCGGAACCAGGCGGTGCCGAACCCCGTGCCCAGGGTGCAGACCAGTTCCAGTCCCTTGCCCCGGATCGCCGCCAGTCCCTGCACATCGGCATCGTTCAGCAGCTTGACCGGCTTGCCCAGTTTCTTCTGCATCACCAAGTCGAGCGGATAATTCGCCCAGTCCTCGGTCCCATAGGCCGGGCCGGTGATCACCCGGCCGCGCTTGACCATGCCGGGAAAGCCGATGGTGACATGATCGAACCGGCCCAGCGGTTTCACCAGTTTCACTAGCAGCGGCACGATATCGGCGGGCTTGCGCCGGACCGGAGTTTCGATGCGGACCCGGTCCACCAGGAAATCGCCGTCCGGCCCCACAATGGCGGCCTTCAACCCCGTACCGCCGATGTCGATGCAGAGAATGCGCTTAGCGGCGGGCATTGACTTTCTCCCTGCGCGCCTTGCGGATCGGCGCCTTCTTGCCGTCCATCATCAGCGCCAGGGCGGTGTTGATCAAGGCGACATGGCTGAATGCCTGGGGGAAATTGCCCAGCATGCGCTTTTCCAGCGGGTCATATTCCTCGGCATACAGGCCGATATCGTTGGCCAGCCGCTTCAGTTTTCCATACAGGCGCATCGCCTCGCGGCGGCGGCCCATCATCACATAGGCATCGGCCAGCCAGAAGCTGCAGGCCAGGAACGCGCCCTCGCCCGGCGGCAGGCCGTCCACGCCGGTCACGGTCTCGTAGCGCATCACCAGGCCTTCGCACATCAGCCGCTTTTCGATCTCGCGCACCGTCGCCTTGATGCGCCGGTCGTTGGCGGGCAGAAAACCCACCAGCGGCAGCAGCAACAGGCTGGCATCCATCGCGCTGGAGCCATAGGCCTGCACGAAACAGCCGCGCTTCTTGTCCACGCCCTTGGCGCAGATGTCCTTGTGGATGCGGCGTGCCACGGCGCGGCAATGGGCCCGTTCCTGCGGCGTGGCGTCGGGCGAGCGAGCGGCGCGGTCGAACGCCACCCAGGTCATCACTTTGGAATGGACGAAATGCCGCGGCTGGCCGCGGATTTCCCAGATGCCCTCGTCCGGCAGCGACCAGATCTTTTCCAGATGCGCCATGAAGACATGGCGCAGCTCCGTCCGGCGGGACACCGGCGACAGGCCGCCGCCGCGCGCCTGGGCCATCACATCGGCCATCTCGCCATAGATATCGAGCTGGAGCTGGGTATGGGCGGCATTGCCCACCCGCACCGGCCGCGAATTTTCATAGCCGGACAGGTGGCCCAGCTCGATCTCGTCCAGCCGCCGCTCGCCGATCACATTGTACATGGTCTGGATCTGCTCCGGCGAACCGGCGATGGCGCGCATCAACCAGTGCTCCCACATCGCCGCTTCCTCGGTGTAACCGGCGTTGAGGAATGCCAGCAGCGTGAAGGTGGCGTCGCGCAGCCAGCAGAAGCGATAGTCCCAGTTGCGGGTGCCGCCGATCTTTTCGGGCAGCGAGGTGGTGACCGCCGCCACGATGCCGCCTGTGGGTGCATAGGAAAGCCCCTTCAGGGTGATCAGCGACCGCATGATATCGGCGCGCCACTTGCCCTTCACCCGGCACAGCGACGACCATTGGCGCCAATAGGCTTCCGTCTCGTCCAGCGCGATGAAGGCGTCTATCGCCAGCGGCAGCGGCTGGAAGGATTTTCCATAGGACATCACGAAAGGCACGCTGTCGCCCTTGCGGACCGTGAATTCCGCCACCGTATGCATGTTCTCGCCCCGCAGCGGCACCGGCGTGCGGATGGCCAGCAGGTTCGGCCCGGCCACGGCGGTCAGGGTGCGGCGGTCGCGCCGCGATACCCACGGTATCGTCGCGCCATAGTCGAAGCGGATCGCCAGTTCGGTCCGCATGTCCACATGTCCCGCCAGCCCTTCCACGATCCGCACGATGCAACTGTCGGGCGTGCCGGGCGGCATGAAATCAATGACGCGCACCTTGCCGGTGCGGGTGGTGAAGACGGTTTCCAGGATCAGGCTGTCGCCCTGATACCGCCGCGCGGTCTTGAAACTGGCGGCCGCAGGCGCGATCAGCCAGCGGCCATTGCCCTTGTCGCCCAGCAGCGCCGCAAAACAGGCATCGGAATCGAAGCGCGGCAGGCACAGCCAGTCCACCGAGCCGTTATGACAGACCAGCGCCGCCGTGCGGCAATCGCCGATGACCGCATAATCCTCGATCCGTGCCGCCATCAGAAGTCGTATCCCTGGTCGTCCTCACCCGCCGCCGCCCTGTCCACCAGCCAATGCACCGCGCCCTGCGGTTTCAGCGCGCCCGCGGGCAAGGCCCCGGCACGGGCCTGGACCAGCGCATCGCGCTTGGCCGCGCCGCTGACCAGGAACAGGATCAGTTCGCTGGCTTCCAGCGCCGGATAGGTCAGCGTCAGGCGCGGCTCGCCGCGCCCTTCCGGCACCGCCGCGGCCCAGCGGCGGCGCTCCTGCAGCACCGGTTGGCCCGGCAGCAGCGAGGCGGTGTGACCGTCATCGCCCAGCCCCAGCAAGGTGAGATGGAACAGCGGCTGGCCCGGCTGCAATTCGCCCGCGCCATATTGCTGGCGCAGCGCCTCATCATAACGCTCGGCACAGGATTGCGGCGTCCCGTCGGTGGGCATGGCGAAGACCTTGCGGGGGCGTACCATCGGACCCGCCAGCAACGTCTCGCGCACCATGCGGTAGTTCGATTCGGCATGATCCGGCGGCACGCAACGCTCGTCGCTGAAGAACAGTTCGGCGCAATCCCAGTCCAGGTCCTTGCAGGCCAGAAGCTGGTAGGTGGCGCGCGGCGTGGAGCCGCCCGACAGCACCAGGCGGAAGGGATGGCGGGCCGTCCGCATGCGCCCGGCGACGATCTCCGCCGCCCGTGCCGCCAGCGCCCCGGCATCCGCCACCACTTCCATCCGGCCCGCGATATCGCTCAATTGATCCGCCTCCAGGCCCGGCCATCACGCGCCAGAAGATCGTTGGCGGCGCTGGGCCCTTCGCTGCCCGCATTGTAGTTGGGGAAATGGCGCGGCGTGGTGCTTTCCCAGCCGCGCAGCACCGGCTCCACCAGCGCCCAGGCCGCTTCCACCTGGTCGGCGCGCTGGAACAAGGTGGCGTCGCCGATCAGGCAATCATAGATCAGCGTCTCATAGCCCACGGCGGGCGCCTGCTTGAAATAATCCTTGTACTTGAATTCCATCGCCACGCTTTCCAGCGCCATAGCCGGGCCGGGACGCTTGGCGTTGAAGCGCAGGCGGATGCCTTCATCGGGCTGCACCCGCATGATCAGCCAGTCGGCGTCCAGCTCCTCGACCGGCGTTTCGCGGAACAGGGCATGTGGCGCGCGCTTGAAGCGGATGGCGATCTCGGTGGAACGCACCGCCAGCCGCTTGCCGGTACGCAGATAGAAAGGCACCCCCGCCCAGCGCCAGTTGTCGATCATCAGGCGCATGGCGACAAAGGTTTCCACCGTGGAATCGGGCGCGACATTATCCTCGCCGCGATAGGCCCTGACCGGCACATTGGCGACCGCCCCGGCGTCATACTGGCCGCGCACCACGTCACTGAGCTGGAGTGCATGCACCGCCTTGAAGATCTCCGCCTTCTTGGCGCGCACATCCTCGGCATCGAAGGACACCGGCGGCTCCATCGCCGTCATGGCGACAAGCTGGAACAAATGGTTGGGCACCATGTCGCGCAGCGCCCCGGTGCTTTCATAGAACTTGCCGCGCGTTTCTACGCCCAGGCTTTCGGCCACGGTGATCTGCACATGGTCGATGCGGTCGCGGTTCCAGATCGGCTCGAACAGGCCGTTGGCGAAGCGCAGCGCCATGATGTTCTGCACCGTCTCCTTTCCCAGGAAATGGTCGATACGATAGATCTGGTCCTCGCGCAGGTATTTCAGCAGGCAGGCATTGAGCTGCCGCGCCGATTGCAGGTCGTGGCCGAACGGCTTTTCCACGATCAGGCGGCGGAAGCCCTTGTGTTCGCCCGACACCAGCCCCGCTTCGCCCAGATTCCGCGCGATGGTGGCGAAGAAGCGGTCGGCCACCGCCATGTAGAACAGCACATTGCCGCCCAGGCCGTCCTTGGCATCATGCTCGGCCAGCAGGTCCGACAGGTTCTTGTAGGTTTCCGGCTTTTCGAAATCGCCGCTGAGAAAAACCATGCAGCGCGCCACCTGCGCCCACAGCGTCTCGTTCAGGGTTTCGTTGTTCTTGGCCAGCGTCTGGGCCAGGAAATCCTTCAGCGCCGCCGACCATTCCGCGCTGGTCTTCTTGTTGTGGTCCACCCCGATCAGCGAGAAATGCGGCGGCAACAGGCCGGTGCGGGCCAGGTTGTACATGGCCGGAACGATCAGCCGCTTGGTCAGGTCGCCATTGGCGCCGAAGATCACGATGGCGCAGGGGGGCGGCGGCGACTTGTGGGACAGCGCGCTCATTTGGGCTTACTCTCGACATGGCCGCCGAATTCCTTGCGCATGGCCGAGAGCAGCTTTTCGCCGAAGGTGTTGTCGCTGCGCGAGCGGAAGCGGGCGAACAGCGCGGCGGTAATGACCGGCGCGGCCACCGCCTCGTCCACCGCCGCCTCCACCGTCCAGCGGCCCTCGCCGCTGTCATCCACCTTGCCGGAAAATTCTTCCAGCGTTTCGGACTTGGCCAGGGCGATGGCGGTGAGGTCCAGCAGCCAGGAAGCCACCACGCTGCCGCGCCGCCACACCTCCGCCACGTCGGCGGCATTGATGTCGAAGCGTTCCTCCGGCGGCAGCTTGTCGGAATTGCGCCCGCGCATGATGTCGAAGCCTTCCGCGAAGGCCTGCATCAGCCCGTATTCGATGCCGTTATGGACCATCTTGACGAAATGCCCGGCCCCCGCCGGTCCGGCATGCATATAGCCTTCGGTGACGCGCGGGTCGGCCGCCTCGCGGTTCGGGGTGCGGGCGATGTCGCCCGCGCCGGGGCACAAGGCGCGGAAGATGGGGTCCAGCCGTTCCACCGTTCCGGTATCGCCGCCGATCATCATGCAATAGCCGCGCTCCAGCCCCCAGACGCCGCCCGAAGTGCCGACATCGAGATAGTGGATGCCCTTTTCGCGCAAGGTCCGGGCGCGGCGGATGTCGTCCTTGAACATGGTGTTGCCGCCGTCGATGATGCAGTCGCCCGCCGCCAGCAGGCGGCCCAACTCGGCGATGGCGTCCTCGGTGATCCGCCCGGCGGGCAGCATCACCCAGACGGTGCGCGGCGCTTCCAGCCGGGCGACCAGATCGGCCAGCGACGCAGCGCCCTCCGCTTTGCCTTCCAGGGCGCCCTCCAGCGCCTTCACCGCCTCGGGGCTGGCGTCGAAGCCCACCACCGCATGGCCACGGCTCATCAGCCGCCGGCCGATATTGGCCCCCATGCGGCCCAACCCGATAATCCCGATCTGCATGAAATCTCCTGAAGGCGAACGCACTTGGTCAGTTGAATGGGTCTGTTGAATGGGCCGACTTTGGCCCTGAATCGCCGCCCGGACCACCCCGCAGGCGACAGGGGTTATTCCGCCCCGTCCGGGACCGTTTGCCGCCGGTCTTGCGCAACGTGACCGAAGATCGCCCGATTCGGGCGAAATGTCTGGAAAACCGGGCAAAATCAGTGCCGCGACACCCACGGCCATTGATTTTAACCCCCTGGCCCTGCCAATTACCGGCGCGCATTACAGGCAAATTTATGGACCAGGATTTCCGCAAGGCGGCCCTCGCCTATCACCGCAGCCCGCGACCCGGCAAATTGTCGGTGGAAGCCACCAAGCGCATGGCGAATCAGCGCGATCTGGCGCTGGCCTATTCGCCCGGCGTCGCCTCGCCCTGCGAGGAAATCGCCCGCGACCCGTCCCTGGCCCGCGAATATACGGCGCGCGGCAATCTTGTCGCCGTCATCTCCAACGGCACCGCCGTTCTGGGGCTGGGCAATATCGGCGCGCTGGCCTCCAAGCCCGTGATGGAGGGCAAGGCCGTCCTGTTCAAGAAATTCGCCGGCATCGACGTCTTCGACCTGGAAGTGGAGGCGCTGGATGTGGACCGCTTCGTGGATGTCGTGGCGGCGCTGGAGCCGACCTTTGGCGGCATCAACCTGGAGGACATCAAGGCCCCCGAGTGTTTCGTGATCGAGAAGCGGCTGCGCGAGCGCATGCGGATTCCGGTCTTCCACGACGACCAGCACGGCACCGCCATCGTCTGCGCCGCGGCCATCCGCAACGGTCTGGTGCTGCAGGGCAAGAAGCTGGAAGAGGTCAAGCTGGTGACCTCCGGCGCGGGCGCCGCCGCCCTGGCCTGCGTGGACCTGCTGGTGGCGATGGGCCTGCCGATCGAGAATGTCACCCTTACCGACATCAAGGGCGTGGTGCACCAGGACCGCGGCGACGAGATGGCGCCCAACATGGCGCGCTATGCCCGCAAGACCGACGCCCGCACCTTGGGTGAGGTGCTGGTAGGCGCGGACGTCTTTCTGGGCCTGTCGGCGCCGAACGTGCTCAAGGCCGAATGGCTGCCGCAGATGGCCGACAAGCCCATCATCATGGCGCTGGCCAATCCCAATCCCGAAATCCTGCCCGAAGCGGCCAAGGCGGCGCGGCCCGACGCCATCATCGCCACCGGCCGCAGCGACTATGCCAACCAGGTCAACAACGTCCTGTGCTTCCCCTTCATCTTCCGGGGCGCGCTGGACGTGGACGCCACCACCATCAACGAGGAGATGAAGGTCGCGGCGGTGGAAGCCATCGCCGCCCTGGCGCGCGCCGAGGCCAGCGATGTGGTGGCCCAGGCCTATGGCGGGGCCGCGCACAGCTTCGGTCCCGAATACATCATCCCCAAGCCGTTCGACCCGCGCCTGATCCTGCATATCGCGCCCGCCGTGGCGAAGGCGGCGATGGAATCCGGCGTCGCCCGCCGCCCGATCACCGATTTCGACGCCTATGAGAACGAACTGGAAAAGTTCGTCTACCGCTCCGGCCAGCTGATGCGCCCGGTGTTCGAGATCGCGCGCGAACAGCCCCGCCGCGTCGTCTATGCCGAGGGCGAGGACGAACGCGTGCTGCGCGCCGTGCAGACGGTGCTGGACGAAGGCCTGGCCCATCCGGTGCTGGTGGGCCAGCGCCAGACCATCCTGGACAAGACCAAGAAGCTGGGCCTGCGGCTGGATTTCAACAAGCAGGTGCGGATCGTCGATCCTTACGCCGACGATGCGGTGATCGCGCCCCTGATCGAACGCTATCAGCGGCTGGTGGAACGCAAGGGCGTGGCGCCGGAAGCCGCCGCGCGCTGGGTCCGCAACCGCCACGGCGTCTGCGCCACCATGCTGCTGGAGAATGGCGATGTGGATGCCGCGCTGTGCGGCGGGTTGGGCGACTGGAGCCGCCAGCTCGCCAACATCCTGCCCATCATCCCGCGCGCCAAGGGCGTCAGCCGCGTCTATTCGCTGGCCAGCCTGATCCTGCCCAACGGCGCGCTGTTCTTCTGCGACACCCATGTCAACATCGACCCCACCGCCGAGCAGATCGCGGAGATGACCCTGCTGGCGGCAAAAGCCGTGCGCGGCTTCGGCCTGGCGCCCAAGGCGGCACTGCTGTCGCATTCCAGCTTCGGCACCTCCGATGCGCCCAGCGCCCGCAAGATGCGCCAGGCGCTGGCCCTGCTGCGGGCGCAGGAGCCGGATTTCGAGATCGACGGCGAGATGCATGCCGACGCGGCGCTGAGCGAGGCGTTGCGC
>Ga0182737_1002436_pt1 | contig 15232 bp, 14 predicted proteins | sample eDN5th30CBELigOP_FD_128878 | JGI IMG/M metagenome (GOLD analysis project Ga0182737, IMG submission 128878) | Enriched Organic Plus compost microbial communities from Emeryville, California, USA - eDNA 5th pass 30_C BE-Lig OP (version 2) (version 2) ...
CCGACGTTCGGGCGACCCACCAGCGCGACGGAGAACACCGACGCGTGCTCCTCGCCCCCGGGGGCCTCCCCCGGCTCCTCCTCCGGGCCCTCCTCGGCCTCGGGGAGCAGCTCCACGACCTCGTCGAGCAGGTCCCCTGTGCCCCGCCCGTGGATCGCCGAGATGGCGTGTGGCTCCCCCAGACCGAGCGCCATCAGGTCCCAGATGCCGGCCTCGTGGTGGGAGTCGTCCACCTTGTTCGCCACGAGCAGGACGGGCTGGCGGATCCGCCGGGCCATGTCCGCGACCGCCTGGTCCTCGTCGGTCACCCCGACGACCGCGTCGACCACGAAGAGGACGACGTCCGCCTCCTTCAGCGCCGCCTCGCTCTGGCGGGAGACCTTCTGGTCGAGCTCTGTGCCACCGGCCATCCACCCGCCGGTGTCGACGAGGTCGAAGGTGCGGCCCCGCCAGTTGGCCTCGACCGTCTTGCGATCACGGGTGACGCCGGGTCGTTCCTCGACGATCGCCTCCCGACGACCGACGATGCGGTTCATCAGCGTGGACTTGCCGACGTTGGGCCGGCCGACGATCGCCACGACCGGGCGCCCGCCCCTCATGCCGTCACCGCGACCGTCCGGGCGGCGACCCGATCGGAGGGCCCGACCCCGGTCGTCTCGATCGCCCGGCGGAGGGACACCCCGTCGGTCGCCACGACCTCCACCGGTCGAGGGAGCTCGTCGGGGGTCATCCCGTCGAGGAACCGCCCGCCCGACAGGCACACGTCCGGCAGCAGGTAGCGGTCGCCCTCCGGCTCGGCCGCCAGGACCCGCGTGAGGTCCTCCCCGACCATCAGCCCGGTCACGCCCACGTTGCCCCCGAAGAACCGGTTCTCGACGGGGACCACCCGCACGTCCTCTCGCCCGAGGCCGTCGATCAGGGGGCGGAGGATCGGGGCGCCCAGCTCGCCCGTGAGCACGGCGATCCGCCCGCCGCGCCGACGACCGAGGGTCACCGGGGTGGCGGTCGAGCGCTCGTCGAGCCGGGGGGCCCGGTAGCCCTCGGCAGGCGCGCCGTCGACCGCGGCGAAGAACCCGGACTGGATCCCGATGGAGTGGCCGGCGGTGTGCCCCTCGAACTCGGCCTCGAACGCTCGTGCCATGCCGATGCCGTCCTCGTGCATGCCGAAACCTCCGTACACCTCGGCCGGCGGGAAAGGACGCCCGGCGAGCAGGTGGTACTCGTCGGCGGCGTGCACCATCCGACGCCCGAGGGCCATCCGGAAGCGCTCCTGCCAGAGGGTCACCAGGTCGACCACCGCCTCGGCCTCGGCCCGGGTGTGGGGCCGCATCCGGGGCTCGGTGTTGAAGCGGGACACGCCGAGCGGCACCACGGCCACGTCGGCGAGCTCGGGGTACTCGTCGAGGATCCCGCAGAGGGTGTCGTCGAGCGCCGACCCGTCGTTCAGGCCGGGGCACACCACGATCTGGCCGTGCACCTCCACGCCGTGGTCGAGGAGCGCCCGGAGCCACCGGAGCGAACCCGCGCCCCTCCGGTTGCGGAGCATCTCCACCCGCAGCTCCGGGTCAGTGGCGTGGATCGAGACGTAGAGCGGCGAGAGCCCCTCGGTCACCACCCGCTCGAGGTCGGCCTCCGTGAAGCGCGTGAGGGTGGTGAAGTTCCCGTAGAGGAACGACAGGCGGTAGTCGTCGTCCTTGAGGGAGAGGCTGCGCCGCATCCCCGGCGGCAGCTGGTGGATGAAGCAGAACTCGCAGTGGTTGTCGCACGTGCGCACGCCGTCGAAGACCGCGGAGGCGACCTCGATCCCGAGCGGCACGCCCGCGGGCTTCCGCACCTCCGCGGTGACGGTCTCGGGCCCCCGGAGCAGCTCGAGGTGGACCTCCTCCTCGTCGGTCAGCAGGCGGTACTGGATGACGTCGCGCAGGGGCTGGCCGTTCACGGCCAGGATCACGTCGTCGGCGTCGACCCCGGCGAGCGCAGCCGGCGATCCCGCCGCCACGCTGAGCACGCGGGCATCGGACACGGCCACCATGCTAGGCGGCGACCCCCGAGCCACCCCCTCGAGCACCTCGGGGAGGCGCCGACGCGCCGAGGGGTGCGACACTTGTCACCAGGCGAGGGAGGAACGACATGCTGCACCACCGGGACCGGGCCGCAGTGCCCGCCACACCGTCGGGCCCACGGACGCGCGGGGTGCGATCCCTCGCCGTCCTCGCAGTGGCGGCCGCGGCACTCGTCGCCGCATGCACGGCACCACCACCGCCCCCACCACCCGTGCACACCGGCGGTGTCGACCCGAACACCGCACCCCGGGCGAACGACCCGGCGTACGTGGAGCACGGCCCGAACGACGTCGGCGTGCTCACCGTCGAGATCGAGCCGGGGCGCAAGGCCGAGGTCTGGTACCCCGCACCGGCCGGCTCCGCCGCGGGCCACGAGCCGGACACCTACCACATCCGTGACTTCCTGGCGCCCGCGCTCGCGAACCTGCTCCCACCGTCGGTCGACCCGCCCTTCACCACGGACGCCGTGCGGGGGCTGCCGGCGCTCGACGGCCGCTTCCCCCTCGTCCTCTTCAGCCACGGGTTCGCGTCGTTCAGGCTCCAGTCGACGTTCCTCACCACCCACCTCGCGAGCTGGGGCTTCGTCGTCATCTCCCCCGACTACTTCGAGCGCGGGCTCCAGAGCTTCGGCGGGACACCCCCCGCACCGTCACACCCCGACAGCGAGGTGGCGCAGCTCGCGGTGGACGCGGCGATCGCCCTCGACACGGGCACCGGCCCGCTCTCGGGCCGCATCGACACCTCCCGCCTGTTCCCCATCGGGCACTCCGCTGGCGGCGGAACCTCCACCCAGCTCGCCGGCAGCCGCACCGACGTGTCCTCGTGGATCGCCATGTCGAGCGGCATCAGCCTCACGCCCTCCCTCTTCAACCCGACCCCGAAGGTCCCCGCCGCGCTGGCGGACCCGGACAAGTCCGTCATGTGGATCACCGGGGCCGACGACCACGTCGCCCGGCTCGACGGGGTGCTGGACGCCTACCGGTACTCGGCGGGCGAGAAGAAGCTCGTCGTGGTGCCGCGGTCCGGCCACAACAACGCCATGTCGGACATCTGCGAGATCGGGAGCGACCAGGGCGGGGTGATCGGCCTCGCCAAGGGCGCCGGCCTGCCGTTGCCCGACTTCATCGTGACGCTCGCCCAGGACGGCTGCCTCCCGCCGAACGCCAAGAGCCCCGAGGTGTGGCCGATCGTCCGACACTTCATCACCGCCGAGCTGCGGTACCGCTCCGGCCTCGATCCGCAGCCCGTGGGCCTCGGCACCGGCGTCGCGGCGACGTTCGGCGCCCTGGCGCCCACGTACGAGGAAGCCGGGTGACCCGGCTCGACCGGCGCGGCTGGCGGCCCCGCACCCGGCGCGGCTCCCGGCCCGGCACGATGGCGAAGGCCGCGCTCGCGGTCCTGCTGGCGGGCGTGACCCTCGCGTGCACGGCGGCTCCCCCACCCGCGCACACCGGCGGGGTCGATCCCGACGCAGCGCCTCGCGCCACCGAGGCGGCGTACGCCGAGCACGGCCCCTTCGACGTGGGCGTGCTCACCGTCGAGGTCGAACCAGGGCGGCGGGCCGAGGTCTGGTATCCCGCACCCGCCGGCTCCTCTGCCGGGCGAACCCACGACACCTACCACCTGCGCGACGCGTTCCCCCGGGCGCTCGACGCCCTGCTCCCCGCCGGGCTCGACCCGACCTTCACGACCGACGCGGTGCGCGAGCTCGCGGCAGCGCCCGGCCGGTTCCCGATGGTGCTCTTCAGCCACGGGTTCGGCTCCTTCCGCAGCCAGTCCTCGATGCTGACGACCCACCTCGCAAGTTGGGGCTTCGTGGTGCTGTCACCCGACTACATCGAGCGGGGCCTCGGCGGGTTGTGGCCTGCTCCCGGCGTGCCGAACCGCCCCGAGTCCGAGGTGGTCGACCTCACGCTCGCCGCTGCGATGTCGCTCGACCGCGGCCCGGGGCTGCTCGAGGGTCGCATCGACACCTCCCGGCTCTTCCCGGTGGGGCACTCGGCCGGGGGCTGGGCGTCGACTCGGATCGCCGGGGAGCGGACCGACGTCTCCTCGTGGATCTCCCTCTCCTTCGGCCTCGCCGCGCCTCCCGTGTCGATCGGTGACCTCTCTCTGGTGCCGCCGGCGCTGCGGGACCCGGCGAAGGCCGGCATGTGGATCACGGGGGCCGACGACCGCATCGTCCCCGTCGAGCGCGTCGAGGACGCCTACGCGGCCACCTCCGGTGAGCGGAAGCTCGTCGTGGTGCCTCGCTCGGGCCACAACAACGCCATGACGGACCTGTGCGAGGTCGGCCGGGACAAGGGCGGCCTCGTGGGGACGGCGGCTGCGGCCGGCCTCTTCTTCCCGCCGCTCATCGTCACGCTCGCCCAGGACGGCTGCCTGCCCCCGGCGGCTCCCAGCCCCGAGGTGTGGCCGATCGTCCGACACTTCGTCACCGCCGAACTCCGATACCGTGCAGGGCTGGACCCCGAACCGGTGGGCCTCGGTTCGGGAGTCGTCGACCGCTTCGGCGACCTGGCCCCCACCTACCTCCACGACGAATGACCTCCGACCCGTCCCCCCAGGCGGCGCCCGAGCGCACGACGGGCGTCGACGAAGTCCTCCTCGCAGCACCGCGCGGCTTCTGCGCGGGTGTCGAGATGGCCATCAAGGCGCTCGCGTGGATGGTGCGCCTCTTCGACCCGCCCGTGTACTGCTACCACGAGATCGTCCACAACCAACGGGTCGTCGAGCGGTTCAGGGAGCAGGGCGTCGTGTTCGTCGACAGCATCGATGAGGTCCCGCCGGGCCACCCGATCATGCTCTCGGCCCACGGATCGGCGCCGGAGGTGGTGTCGGACGCCTCCGCCACCGGCAGCGTGGTGGTCGACGCCGTGTGCCCCCTCGTCACGAAGGTCCACCACGAGGTGAAGGTGCGGGCCGGGAAGGGCTACCAGATCGTGTACGTGGGCCACGCCGGCCACGAGGAGGCCGAGGGCACCATGGCGGTCGCTCCCGACGCCATCTGGCGGGTGGAGAGCGTCGAGGAGGTCGACGCACTGCCCCCCATCGAGCAGTCCGTCGCGCTGCTCGCCCAGACCACGTTGAGCCACCGCGACTGGGCCGGGGTGCAGGAGGCCGCAGCGGAGCGGTTCCCCGACCTCTGGCAGCCGGGTCGCTCCGACCTGTGCTTCGCCACCACGAACCGGCAGTCCGCGCTCATGGAGATCGCCCCCCGCTGCGACGCCATGGTGGTGGTCGGCTCCGCGAACTCCTCCAACACGCTCGCCCTCGAGCGGCTCGCCAGGGGTGCCGGGTGCGAACGGGTCTACCGGGTGAACGACGCGTCGGAGGTGCCCGGCGACCTGACCGGCACCGTCGGCGTGACCGCAGGCGCCTCGGCGCCGGAGGAGCTGGTCGAGGCGGTCATCGCCCGCCTCGCGCCGACCCGGGGCGTCACCCAGGTGCGCATCACCGACGAGGACGAGTACTTCCCCCCGCCCCGCAACCTCCGCGCCCTGGTCAGCGCCCTGGAGCTGGCGACCGGCGCCACCCTCGGGGCGCCCGAGTCGCAGCCCAGCTGGGACCGGGCGACCGGCGCGAGCGGCGTGCTGAAGGACCTGGTCGCCCGGGCGGGCTGACCGCCTCGCCGCGCTCGAACTGACCGTTTTGTCATGCGTGGTGCGACAGAACTGTCGCACCACGCATGACAGAACGGGGCTGGGCTGCCCGCTTCAGGCGCCGGCGCGCGCCTTCGCCTCGTCGTAGAGCTCCTGCAGCCGCTCCTGGAGCTGGGCGCTGAACTCGTTGATGGCTGTCCGCGGCACCCGGCCCTCGAGAGGGACGTCGGGGTACATCGGCTCGCCCACCACGACGACGACCTTGTGGGGGCGCACCATCTTCGAGCCGATCGGCATGGCCTTGTCCGAGCCGCCGATCCCGATCGGGACGATCGGCACCCGCTCGCGGCACGCCACGTAGGCGGGGCCGTCGTAGATGTCCTCGATGACCGGCCCCTCCCTCCGGCGCCCCTCCGGGAACATCACGAGCGGCTGGCCGTCGGCGACCACGGCGAGGCAGGTCGCGAGCGACGCCCGATCCAGCTCGTCGCGCTTCACGGGGAAGGAGCCCATCGCACGGAGCCACCGCTCGATGATCCCGCCGATGAAGATCGACGACTTCGCGATCCAGCGCACGCGCGCCGGGCACGCGAGCGCCGGTAGGAGGAAGTCGACGTTCGATCGATGCACCGGGGCGAGGACGTAGGCACCGGTCACCGGGAACCGCTCCCGGCCCACCACCTCGAGGCGCCAGTAGAGCTTCGTCAGCAGCCGCCCGAGCCCCCTCAGCGCCACGTACAGCGCCGTGGCCCCCGGCCCCCGGCCCGTCCGGACCGTGGCCGCCACGGTCTGCTCCAGCGTGGAGCCGTTGGTCGCCTCATCGTCGATGCTGGCCACGCCCCATCTCCTCCTCGTACCGCTCGGCCACGAGCGAGACGACGTCGTCCACGGTCAGATCGGTGGTGTCGATCACCATCGCGTCGGCCGCCTCGTGCAGGGGCGAGTCGGCGCGTGTCGAGTCGAGGTGGTCCCTGCGAGCGAGCTCCGCGGCCGTCCGCTGCACGTCGGCCTCGTCCACCTGGTTCCGCTCGGTCGCCCGCCGGCGGGCACGCGCGAGGGGCGACGCGTTCAGGAACACCTTCACCGACGCGTCGGGGAACACGACGGTCCCGATGTCCCGTCCCTCCACGACGCCGCCGCCGTGCTCGGCCATCCAGGCCCGCTGGCGCACCCGCATGTCGGCCCGCACGCCCGGCAGCGCTGCCACGATCGACACGCCCTCGTTCACCTCGGACCCGCGGATCGCGCTCGTGACGTCGACGCCGTCGACCCACACGCCGCCGGGCGCGAGGTCGAGCTCCATGCTGCGGCACAGGTGGGCGACCGACTGCTCGTCGGACAGATCCAGTCCGTCACGCAGCGCGGCCCAGGTCGCGGCCCGGTACATGGCGCCGGTGTCGAGGTAGGGGATGCCGAGCCGCTGGCTCAACGCCTTCGCCACCGTCGACTTCCCGGAGCCGGCAGGGCCGTCGATGGCCACGACCCCCGCCCCTGCCCCGGTGCCCACGCCGTCCTCCGCCGTGGAGGGGATGCGCAGCTGCTCGAGGGCGTCGTAGAAGCGAGGGAACGTCTTGTCGACCACCTCTGCGTCGTCGATCACCACGTCCGGCACGCGCAGGCCGAGGACGGCGAAGCTCATGGCCATCCGGTGGTCGTCGTAGGTCGCGACGAGTCCGCCGTGCGGCTCCCCCGGCTGGACCGTGAGGCCGTCGGGATCCTCGGCGGCGTCGACCCCGAGGCGGCGGAGCTCCGTCACGACCGCGGCGATCCGGTCGGTCTCCTTGGCACGGATGAACCCGATGCCACGCAGTCGGGTGGGTCCGTCGGCGAACGGCGCGATCGCGGCGACGCTGGGCGCCGTGTCGGAGATCGCCGCCATGTCGACGTCGACCCCGTGGAGCCGCTCGGGCCCCACCACCTCGATCGCCCGCTCCTCCTTGTGCACCTCGGCGCCCATCTGGGCGAGTACGTCGACGAAGGCGACGTCGCCCTGGAGCGAGCTGGTGCCCAGGCCCTCCACCCGCACCCGCCCCCCGGTGACCGCCGCTGCCGAGAAGAAGTAGGAGGCGGCCGAGGCGTCCGGCTCCACCTCCAGCTCGGTCGCCCGGTAGCCGCCCGGCTCCACCTGGAAGCGACGCAGGCCGTCGGCGACCTCGACCTGGGCGCCGAAGGCCCGCATCACCTCGATCGTCATGGTCACGTACGGCCGGCTCTGCAGCTGGCCGGCGACCTCGATCTCGAGCCCGGATGGCAGGACGGGGGCCGCCATGAGCAGGCCGGAGAGGAACTGGCTGGAGACCGCGCCCGACACGGCGACCCGTGACCCCCAGTCGAGGCCGCCTCGGAGGGCGACGGGCAGGAACCCGTCGTCGCCGCCGTCGACCTCCACTCCGAGGTCACGGACGGCAGCGAAGCCGTCGCCCATGGGCCGGCGACGGAGGGGCCCCCGGCCGTCCACCGTGACAGGGCCCGTCGCCAGGCCTGCGACCGCCAGCAGGAAGCGGGAGGTGGTCCCCGAGAGGCGGGCGTCCAGCGTGACGGCACCCTCGGCGAGCCGACCCGACGTGCCCTCCACGAGGGCGTCGGGCCCGTCGGGGTCCACGTCGATGCCTGCGCCCAGGAGCCGCAGGTTCTCGATCATGGCCTCGGTGTCGTCAGCGAGGAGGACCCCCCGGAGCCGGGAGGTGCCCTCCGCGAGCGCGGCGCAGACGAGGGCCCGGTTGGTGATGCTCTTCGAGCCGGGCAGCTGCACCACCGCGTCGGGCGGCTGCTCCAGGGGGCGGATGTGCTCCTGGCGGCTCATCGCAACCTGCGCTCGGCGACGACGTACCCCTGCTCCTCGAGGGACTCGGCGAGGCGGTCCGCCTGATCGGCCGAGACCAGCATGACGAGCACGCCGCGCTGACCCTCGGAGGAGTGCGCGATCTCGACGTCGTAGAGGTTCACGCCCACGTTCGTCGCCGTGGTGGCGACGGTCGCGAGCTCGCCCGGGCGGTCCTGCACGATCACCCGCATCTCCACCATCGACTCGGGCGGCGGGGCGGCCAGCGGCAGGTTCGTGCGCGCGGTCCGGGCGGTCTCCAGCCGTTCGAGCAGCTGGCCGCGGTCACCGGCGGCGACGATCCGTCGGAGCTCTCCGAGCTGCTCGACCAGCGCGCCGAGGACCTCGTCGATCGCCTGCGCGTTCTCCGCGCAGATGTCGGGCCAGATGCCGGGATGACCCGACGCGATGCGGGTCATGTCCCGGAAGCCGCCGGCAGCGATCCGCAGGAGTGCCGCGTGGTCCTGGCCGCGCTCGGAGGCGAGCCCCATGAGTGCGGCGGCGGTGAGGTGCGGCACGTGGGAGACCGTCGCGACGACCTCGTCGTGGTCGCGGGCCTCCATGGTGGCGATCTCGGCGCCGGTCTCGCTCACCGCGTGGTGCACCCGGGCGTAGACCGCCGGGTCGGTCGTCGCTGTGGGCGTGAGGACCCACGTGGCCCCGGCGAACATCGAGGCGCGAGCGCCCGCGACCCCCTCCTGCTCCGATCCGGCCATCGGGTGGCCGCCCACGAACCTGGGGTCGTCCACCTGCTCCACGATCGACGCCTTGACCGAGCCGACGTCGGTGACCGCGGCGCCCGGGTAGTGCTCGAGGGCCGCCTTCGCTGCGTCGACGATGCCGCCCACGGGCATCGCGAGCACCACGAGCTCGGCCTCTGCGTCCTCGCCGACCTCGTCGACCGCACCCGCCGCGAGCGCGGCCAGGGCGACCGACGGATCAGCGTCGGTGCCGGTCACGTGCCAGCCGGCCTCGCGGAGCGCGAGGCCGACGGATCCTCCGATGAGGCCGGTGCCGATGAGCTGGGCGCGCGGCGGCGACCCTGGTCCTCCGGCCATCACTCGGGGAGATCGTCGCGGAGGCTGCGCGCGCCCTCGAGGTAGACGTGCCGCAGCTCGTCCCGTGCCAGGGTCGTCGTCAGGTGGGCCAGCACCCGGATGCAGCTGGGGGTCCCTCCCGCGATGGCCAGCTCACGGGCGCAGATCAGCGGCACGTCGCCCAGCCCGAGGGACCGGGCCGCCGTGGCCGGGAAGATCGAGGTGAGGTCGTCCGTCGCGGTGAACAGGATCGAGATCAGGTCATCGTGCGACACGCCGTTGCGGGAGAGCATCTCACCGAGGAGCGTGGTGACACGTTCGGTGACGTGTTCTGCCTCGTCGACGTCGAAGGTGGTGGCCCCGCGAAGAGCCCTGACGGCTTCGGACATGGAGACCGACTCTACCGGCGCCTGGGCGGGCGCTCGGAACGACCACGTCCGGGCGCCACCGCCCGCTCCAGCGCCCGCACCTCGTCCTGCGTGAGCTCCCGCCACTCCCCCGCAGCCAGCCCGTGGTCCCGGATCGGACCGATCCTGGTGCGCACGAGCCGCTCGACGGGGTGGCCGACGGCTTCGCACATGCGGCGGACCTGGCGGTTCCGGCCCTCGTGGATCACCAGCCGGATGGTGTGGTCGTCGAGCAGCGACGCCTTGGCAGGGGCGGTCGTCCCGTCGTCGAGGTCGACCCCCTCCCGCAGGCGGCGGAGGGCACCGCGGCTCGGCGTCCCGCGCACCTCGGCGAGGTACTCCTTCTCCACCCCGAACGAGGGGTGGGTGATGCGATGGGTCAGCGTGCCGTCGTTCGTGAGGAGCAGGAGGCCCTCCGTGTCGGCGTCGAGGCGCCCGACGGGCACCACCCTGGGCGACGGCGGCACGAGGTCCACGACCGTGGTCCGACCGTGGGTGTCCGCGGCCGTGCTCACCACCCCGGCCGGCTTGTTCAGCAGGTACACCACGAGGCCCTCTCGCGTGCCGATCGGCGTGCCGTCGACAGCGATCTCCTGGGTCTCCGGATCGGCCCGGTCGCCGAGCTCCGCGACGACGCCGTCGATGGTCACCCGACCGTCGGCGATGAGGTCCTCGCAGACCCTTCGGCTGCCCAGCCCGGAGCGGGCGAGGATCTTCTGCAGCCGCTCCCGCCCGTCAGGCGGAGCCGGGCTCATCGTCGCCCTGGGCCGCCCCGTCGGCGGCATCCGCGAGCACCGCCATCGCGTCGAGCGGCTCCTCGTCCACGATCGGCGCCGACCCGTTCTGTTGCGTGGAACCGTCCGGTTCCATGCCGTCCTGCACAGCAGAACCCGTCTGGGCGTCGTCGCGGAGATCCACGTCGGAGTCGGTGAGGTCGACCGCCTCCGGGTCGCTGGCCGGCTCCTCCACCAGGAGGCCCTGTTCGAGCGCCTCCAGCACCTCGGGGCTCGGCACGAAGTCACCGAGGGCCGGCAGCTCCTCGATGCTGTTGAGGCCGAGCTTCTCGAGGAACGTCGACGTGGTGCCGAAGAGCACCGCCTGCCCGGGTCCCGGGTCACGGGCCAGCTCGGCGATGTAGCCGCGCTGCTGCAGCGTGCGCATCACGCCGTCGACGTTGACCCCACGGATGGCTGCGACCTGCGCACGTGAGATCGGCTGCTTGTACGCCACGATCGCCAGCGTCTCGAGCGCAGCTGCCGAGAGCCGGGCCGACTGGCCCGAGAGCACGAACCGCTCGACGTAGGGCGACATCTCGGCGCAGCTCTGGTAGCGCCAGCCGCCAGCGACCTTGACCAGCTCGAAGCCTCGGCCCTCGTCGCGGTACGAGGCGGCGAGCTCCTCGCAGATCTCCTCCACCCGGTCGGCGGAGATCTCGGTCAGCTGCGCGAGCAGGCGGGGGTCGGCGGGCTCGTCGGTGACCATGACGATCGCCTCGATCGCCCGGCGCGCCTCTAGGTCGCGCGGCTCCGTGCCGTTGCCGTTGGTGCCGGTGTCCACGTCGCCCATCATCCGTCGTACGCGTCGACCAGCTCGAGGCGGGCCTCCTCCACCGAGCCGCACCAGCAGATCTCGATGTCACCGAACGCCTGGAACTGGGTCACCTCGATGAACCCCTGCTTGAACAGCTCGAGCACGGCGAGGAAGCGTACGACGATCTCCAACCGGTCGACGAAGGCCGCGGTGAGCGAGCGGAAGGTCACCCGGCCGGCGGAGGGCAGCTCGCCGATGAGCTCCGCCACCGCGTCGATCACCGATGCCCGCACGGGCGCCACGTGGAAGAGGTCGATGCGGGGCTGCGGCTTCGGCGTGACCGCCCGGAGGAACGCCCTGCGGAGCTGGTCCGGCGTGACGCCCTCGAGCGCGTCGAGCGTGAGGTCGACGAACCGCTCGTCGGGCCCGACCGTGCGGGGCACCCGGTGCGCCGCAGCGTTGTGCAGCCGCTCGAGCACCACCGCCGCGTCCTTGAACGTCTTGCACTCGAGCAGCCGGGCGAGCAGCAGGTCCCGCTCCTCCCAGAGGGCCAGCTCCTCGTCGAGCTCGCCGTCGTCGGAGTTGGGCAGCAGGCGCCGGGCCTTCAGCTCCACGAGCGTGGCCGCGATGAGCAGGAACTCCGTGGTGACCTCGAGGTCGAGGTGGTCCATCCGCTCGAGCTCGGCGAGGTAGGCGTCCACGATCGACACGAGCGAGACCTCGTACAGCTCGACCTGCTCGCGGAGGATCAGGTGGAGCAGCAGGTCGAAGGGCCCTTCGAAGACGGGGGTCTGCACGTCGACGGCCACGGAGGAAAAGCTAGCAGGAACACCCCCGCGAATGACACCCCTGTGATTACGGAGGCGAGGGGCCCCACCGGAGAGGTCCACATCTGGAGGTTTCCAGATCCGGACGGATGTCCTGCTCGATCTGGAAGGTTCCAGATCAGGACGTCCGGGCTGAGCGGCGCACCGCGACCGTAACCGACTTCGGCGGCCGCGGCGGGCGGCGTTACGGTCGGGCGCCATGGCACGAGTGTTCAGCGGCATCCAGCCGTCCGGCGACCTGCACCTCGGGAACCTCTTGGGCGCGGTGGTCAACTGGGTGCGCGACCTCGACGTCGACGAGTCGATCTACTGCATCGTCGACCTGCACGCCCTCACCACGGTGACCGACCCGGCCGAGGTGCGTCGCCGCACCTACGAGCTCGCCCAGCTGTACGTCGCCGCCGGCCTCGACCCCGACCGGTGCGTCCTGTTCGCGCAGAGCCACGTGCCGGCCCACGCGGAGCTCGCGTGGCTGATGGAGTGCGTCGCGAGCTACGGCGAGCTGAGCCGCATGACGCAGTTCAAGGACAAGCGGGAGCGGGCGGAGTCGGAGCGGGGCGGTTTCGTCAGCGCAGCCCTCTTCACCTATCCGGCCCTCATGGCGGCCGACATCCTGCTCTACGACGCGGAAAAGGTCCCCGTGGGCGACGACCAGCGGCAGCACGTCGAGCTGGCCCGGAACCTCGCCGAGCGCTTCAACTCCCGCTACGGGGACACCTTCGTCGTCCCCGCCCACGCCATCCCTGCCGCCGGCGCCCGGGTGATGGACCTGCAGCTGCCCACGTCCAAGATGTCGAAGTCGCTCGACTCCCCCCAGGGCATCGTCTACGTGCTCGACCCGCCCGAGGTCATCGAGAAGAAGTTCAAGCGGGCCGTGACCGACAGCGAGACCGAGGTCCGCTACGACGTGGCCGCCAAGCCCGGCGTGTCGAACCTGCTGTCGATCCTCGCCGCGTGCACCGGCCGCACGCCCGAGGACCTCGCGGGCGAGTACCAGCGCTACGGCGACCTGAAGGGCGCCACCGCAGCCGCCGTCATCGAGCTGTTGACGCCCATCCAGGAGCGCTACCGGAAGCTCGAGGAGGACCCTGACCAGATCCGGGCGATCCTCGCGGCGGGTGCAGAGCGGGCACGCGCGATCGCCGAACCGGTCCTCGACCGGGCGCGCAACGCAGTCGGACTCACCCCCCGCTGACCCCGGAACCCCACCGTCCGGATCTGGAACCTTCCGGATCCGGACGGACGTACGTCCCGATCTGGAACGTTCCAGATGTGGACGCCGGCGCTCAGGCCTCGTCGTCGGCAGCGGCGAGCAGCCGGCCCACCTCGACGGGGAGCGACCACTCCTCGGGCGGCAGGTGGTGCTCGGCCGCCCACCCCACCACCCACGGGTGCGACTCGGCGACCGCCAGCATCTCGGAGCCGATCGTCGGGTACCGCAGGTACAGGCCGACCTTGCGGGTGAACCCGGTGGTGTCCTGCCAGGCCTCCGCGAACGCTGCGCCGCCGACGGCTCCCGACAGGGTGGCCACGACCCGCCCGTAGGTGCGGAGGCCCGCCTGCGTCTTGCCGACGTCGTGGAGCAGCGCAGCGGCGAGCGTCGCCCGTCGTTCGTCATCGGTGAGGGAGCGCCCGTCGACCCGCACCTCGTCGAGGCCATGCTCGGTCGCTCGGGCGACCCTCACGGCGTGCCGCTGGTCGGGGTTGCTCATCCGGTCGAACCACCGCCGCTCGGCGTCCGTGAGGCACCGCCTCGCCCACTCCACGTCACGTGGTGCGGGCGCGCCGGGCCGCAGCGACGAGAAGAACCGGGCCGCTCGGTGCAGCGGGCGGAGCGGTCGCCGGCTCACGACGCCGCCGCCTCCGCTCGGGGATGGGCGTCGCGGTACACCTCGAACAGCCGCTCGGTCGCCACGCGCGTGTAGGTCTGGGTCGTCGAGATCGACGCGTGGCCGAGCATCTCTTGCACCGCCCTCAGATCGGCGCCGTGCTCCAGCATGTGAGTGGCGCACGAGTGCCGCAGGACGTGGGGGTGGATGACCTCCGCGAGGCCCACGGTCCGGGCGCGCCGCTGCAGCACGAGCCACACGCCCTGGCGGGTGAGCCGGCCTCCCCGCTGGTTGAGGAACACCGCGTCGGCGTCGTCGCGGCTCCTCCAGCGCCTCGGCACGAAGCGGTCACGGCCCCCCGGCGCGAGCCATGCCGACGCGGCCTCCGCAGCGAGACGACCGACGGGCACCACTCGCTCCTTCGAGCCCTTCCCGAACGCGCGCAGGAGCCGGCGGTCGAGGTCAACGTCCCCTTGCCGGAGGCCCACCAGCTCGGACACCCGCAGCCCGCAGCCGTACATCAGCTCGAACATGGCGCGATCCCGACGTGCGACGGGCTCGTCGCCGGTGACCGATCCGAGCAGCGCCGAGATCTGCGCCTCCGACAGCGCCTTCGGCACCCCCCGACCGCGCTTGGGAGGGTCGACCATCGCCGCAGGGTCGACGCCCGCGTCCTCCTCCGCCGCGAGGAAGCGGTGGAAGGTCCGCACCACCGCCGAGGCGCGGGCGACCGACGACGACGCCAGCCCTCCCTCGCGCAGGCCGTCGAGATGGGCCTCGATGTCGGTCGGAGCGATCGCGTCCGGTCGGATCCCCCGCTCGTCCATCCAACGCTGGTAGCGGCGGAGGTCCCGGCGGTACGCGTCGATGGTCGCCTTCGACCGGCCCCGCTCGGCGATCAGCCACGTGAGGAACGCGTCGACCTCCGGCCACGGCAGCGGAACGGTCGCCGCGACCTCGGCCGCCACCTCGGTCACCGCACCCGGCGGCGCAACGTCTCGAGCAGCCCGATGATCGACTTCCCGTCCACGAGCTGCCCCCGCTCGATCATCCCGGGGACGTCGTCGAGGGGAACCCGCTCCACCTCCATGTACTCCTCCTCCAGGCCGTGCGCGG
>Ga0182737_1002442_pt1 | contig 15217 bp, 12 predicted proteins | sample eDN5th30CBELigOP_FD_128878 | JGI IMG/M metagenome (GOLD analysis project Ga0182737, IMG submission 128878) | Enriched Organic Plus compost microbial communities from Emeryville, California, USA - eDNA 5th pass 30_C BE-Lig OP (version 2) (version 2) ...
CTCACGCCCCGGCAAGGACGTCTTAGCGCGCAACATCGCCTCCAGAAAGCGACACGCCCCCCTTCTTACCCCAGGTTCGGGGCCAACGTCCGCCGCAGGTCGTCCTCGCTGCGGCCGCTGCGCTGGGCGTAGTCGGCCAGCTGGTCCTGCCCGATCACGCCCACGTTGAAGTACTGCGACTGGGGGTGGCTGAAGTAGAAGCCCGACACACTGGAAGCGGGCATCATAGCGTAGCCTTCGGTCAGCACCATGCCGGCCTCGCCGGCGTCCAGCACGCGAAACAGGTCGCCCTTGACGACGTGCTCGGGGCAGGCGGGATAGCCCGGCGCCGGACGGATGCCCACGTACTTCTCGGCGATCATCTCGTCGTTGGACAGCGTCTCGTCGGGCGCGTAGCCCCACAGGTCCTGCCGCACGCGCGCGTGCAGGCATTCGGCGAAGGCCTCGGCCAGGCGGTCGGCCAGCGACTTCAACATGATGCTGGAATAGTCGTCCATGGCGGCCGCGAACTCGGCCTCTTTCTTCTCGATGCCCAGGCCGGCGGTGACGGCGAACAGGCCGATGTAGTCTGCCACGCCGCTGGACTTGGGCGCGATGAAGTCGGCCAGGCTCTTGTTGGCCACGCCTTCGCGCTTGGCGCCCTGCTGGCGCAGGTTGCGCCAGGTGAAGAGCACCTCGCTGCGCGACTCGTCGCGGTAGACCTCGATGTCGTCGTCGTTGACGCTGTTGGCCGGGTAGAAGCCGGCCACGCCGCTGGCCGTCAGCCAGCGGCCCTCGATGATGCGCTTGAGCATGGCCTGCCCGTCGGCGTAGACCTTGCGGGCCTGCTCGCCCACCACCTTGTCTTCCAGGATGGCGGGGAACGGGCCGAACAGGCTCCAGGTCTGGAAGAACGGGCCCCAGTCGATGTAGCGCGCGATCTCGGCCAGGTCGTAGCTCTTGAAGGTGCGCCGGCCGATGAACTTGGGCCGCGGCGGGGTATAGGCCGACCAGTCGATGGCGGGCTTGGCGGCGCGCGCCTCGGCCAGCGTCACCAGGGGCGTGGCCTTGCGGTTGGCGTGGCGGCGGCGCACGTCCTCGTATTCCTGCGCGATCTCGGCGATGTAGGCCTCGGCCTGCTCGGACACCAGGCTGGCGGCCACCGACACGGCGCGGCTGGCGTCGGGCGTGTAGACCACCGGGCCGTCATAGTGCGGGGCGATCTTCACGGCGGTGTGCACGCGGCTGGTGGTGGCCCCGCCGATCATCAGCGGGATCTTGCGGCTGCGGAAATATTCGTCGCGCTGCATCTCGGCGGCCACGTAGGCCATTTCGTCCAGGCTGGGCGTGATGAGGCCCGACAGCCCGACGATGTCGGCCTTCTCGGCCTTGGCCGTCTCGAGGATCTGGGCGCAGGGCACCATCACGCCCATGTTCACCACCTCGAAGTTATTGCACTGGAGCACCACCGACACGATGTTCTTGCCGATGTCGTGCACGTCGCCCTTCACGGTGGCGATCACCATCTTGCCCTTGGCCCGCACGTCGCCGCCGGCGGCGGCGATCTGCCGCTTCTCCTCCTCGATGAAGGGAATCAGGTGGGCCACCGCCTGCTTCATGACGCGCGCCGACTTCACCACCTGCGGCAGGAACATCTTGCCCGCGCCGAACAGGTCGCCGACGACGTTCATGCCGTCCATCAACGGGCCCTCGATCACCTCGATGGGCCGGCCGCCGCGCGCCTCGACTTCCTGGCGCACCTCTTCGGTGTCCTCCACGATGTAGGTGGTGATGCCGTGCACCAGGGCGTGCGACAGGCGCTGCGCCACCGGCGCGTTGCGCCAGGCCAGGTCCTCTTCCTTCCTGGCGCCCGAGCCCTTGACGCTGTCGGCGAACTGCACCAGGCGCTCGGTGGGCGTACGTTCGTCGTCGGGTTCGGTACGGCCCACGGGCTCGGCGCGGTCCAGGATGACGTCTTCCACCAGGTCGCGCAGGCGCGGCTCCAGGTCGGCATACACGCCGAGCTGGCCGGCGTTGACGATGCCCATCGTCAGGCCTTCGCGGATGGCGTAGTACAGGAACACCGTGTGGATGGCCTCGCGCATCGGCTCGTTGCCGCGGAACGAGAAGCTGACGTTGGAGATGCCCCCCGAGATGCGCGCGTGCGGCAGGTTCTGCCGTATCCAGCGCGTGCCCTCGATGAAGTCCATCGCGTAGTGGTTGTGCTCGTCGATGCCGGTGGCCACGGCGAACACGTTGGGATCGAAGATGATGTCCTCGGGCGGGAAGCCTTCTTCCTCGACCAGGATGCGGTACGCGCGGCCGCAGATTTCCTTGCGGCGCTCCAGCGTGTCGGCCTGGCCCTGCTCGTCGAAGGCCATCACTACCACCGCCGCGCCATAGCGGCGGCACAGGCGGGCATGGTGGCGGAAGGGCTCCTCGCCCTCCTTCATCGAGATGGAGTTGACCACCGGCTTGCCCTGCACGCACTTCAGGCCGGCCTCGATCACCTCCCACTTGGAGCTGTCGATCATCACGGGCACGCGCGCGATGTCGGGCTCGGAGGCGATCAGGTTGAGGAAGCGCCGCATGCAGGCCACCGAATCGAGCATGGCCTCGTCCATGTTGACGTCGATGATCTGCGCGCCGTTCTCGACCTGCTGGCGCGCCACGGCCAGCGCCTCGTCGTATTTCTCTTCGCGGATCAGCCGCGCGAACATCTTGCTGCCGGTGACGTTGGTGCGCTCGCCCACGTTGACGAACAGCGAGTCCTCGTCGATGTTGAGCGGCTCCAGGCCCGACAGGCGGGTCCGGGGCGCCACCTCGGGCACGCTGCGCGGCGCCAGGCCCTGCACCTTGGCGGCGATCGCGCGGATGTGGTCGGGCGTGGTGCCGCAGCAGCCGCCTGCCATGTTCACCAGGCCGGCGCGGGCGAATTCCTCCAGCAGGCCGGACGTATCGGCCGGCGTCTCATCGAAACCGGTCTCGGCCATCGGGTTGGGCAGGCCGGCATTGGGATAGACGCACACATAGGTGTCGCACAGCTTGGACAGCTCGGCCACGTAGGGGCGCATCAGCGCGGCGCCTAGCGCGCAGTTCAGGCCGATGGTGACGGGGCGCGCGTGTCGCACCGAGTTCCAGAAGGCCTCGACGGTCTGGCCCGACAGGATGCGGCCCGAGGCGTCGGTGACCGTGCCGGAGATCATCACCGGCAGGCGCACGCCGCGCTGCGCGAACACTTCCTCGACGGCGAAGATGGCCGCCTTGGCGTTGAGCGTATCGAAGATGGTCTCGATCAGCACCACGTCAATGCCGCCGTCGAGCAGGCCGTTCATCTGCTCCACGTAGGCCTCGCGCAGTTCATCGAAAGTGACGTTGCGCGCGCCCGGATCGTTCACGTCCGGCGAGATGGAAGCGGTCTTGGGCTGGGGACCCAGCGCGCCGGCCACGAAGCGCGGGCGCTCGGGCGTGCTGTAGGCGTCGCAGGCTGCGCGCGCCAGCTGGGCCGAGACCTTGTTCATCTCGTAGGCCAGCTGCGGCAGGTCGTAGTCGCCCTGCGCGATGGACGTGGCGCCGAAGGTGTTGGTCTCGATGACGTCGGCGCCTGCCTCCAGATACTGGCGGTGGATCTCGGAGATGATGTCGGGGCGCACCAGCGACAGCAGTTCGTTGTCGCCCTTGAGGTCCTTGTGGTGCTCGGCGAACCGCTCGCCGCGGAACTGCGCCTCGGTCAGCTTGTAGCGCTGGATCATCGTGCCCATCGCACCATCCAGGACCAGGATGCGCTGCTCCAGCTGGCGTACGAACTCGGCGCCGTGGGTGTAGGCGGACAACGGATAGGGCATGCTGGGATACGACACGGGAGATCCTGGGAATTCGGCTCGAAATCAACCGGTTATCGTAACAAATCCCTGTCCTGCCGCCGGCGGCCGTGGCCGCATTACCCGTAGCTTCTGCTCTGGAACGGCGTCTCGGCATGGCCCCTGCGCCGGTTGATGACCAGCGTCAGGGCGAAGAAAAAGTTGCACATCAGATTGCACAGCCGCGGCAGCACCATGGGCACTTCGCGGCCCTCCTGCTCCACGCGCACCAGCAGGCGGATGGCCTGCTTGGCCGCCGAGCGCGCCTGGTGCAGCTGCGGCACCGGCGCCTGCCCGCGCGGCAGCACGAAGCCGGAGACGGCATCGCCGATCTCGGTCCGGTAGTGCGACAGGCGGCCCTGCAGCCAAGCGATGTCGGATTCGTCGACGGCTAGGCGGCCGCGTATCGAACCGTTGACGTGGAAGGCCAGCGGCTGCAGCCGGTCCAGATCCTGCGCGATGTCCCGCATCGACGTACCGGCCTCGGGCAGCAGCGACAACGCCGCGCCGATGTACCCGCACAGCGCGTCGGTCGCCACCTCGAAATCGCACAGGTACGAGGTTTCGTAGATGAAGGGATAACAGAGTTCGTCGCGGTTGCGGCCCGGCCTCATGGCGGCATGCCCTCCTACTTCAGCGCGACCACCGGCGGATCCGCCGCGAGGTCGACGTGGACGGGAACCTGGAATACGCGGGACAGGTGCGTTTCGGTCAGCACCTCGGCAGGCGGGCCGAACGCATGGGCCCTGCCCTCGTGCATGAGGCACAGCCGATCGCAGTAGCGCGCCGCCAGGCCGAGATCGTGGATGGCCAGGACGACGCCCTGGCCGGCGTCCGCATAGCGGCGCAGCGTCTGCATGACACCGCGCTGGTGCAGCAGGTCCAGGCTGGCGATGGGTTCGTCGGCCAGCAGCAGCCGCGGCTCGCCGGCCAGCACGCGGGCCAGCCACACGCGCGCCTGCTCGCCGCCCGACAGGCGGTCCACCTGCCGCGCCATCAGCGGCTCGATGCCGGCCAGCCGCGCCGCCAGCCCGATGGCGCGCGGGTCCTGGTCACCCCAGGGCACGCGGCCCAGGGCCACCACGTCCTCCACGCGCAGCGCCCACGCACTGTGCGAGGCCTGCGGCAGCAGGCCGATGCGCCGCGCGCGCAGGCGCGGCGTCAGCGCACCGATGGGCGCCCCCTCGAAATCGATCTCGCCCCGCCCGTCCAGAATGCCCCCCAGGCAGTGCAGCAGCGTGGACTTGCCCGCGCCGTTGGGGCCGATGACCCCCAGCACCTGCCCCGCCTCCAGCGAGAAGGACACATCGGACAGCCGGCCGTCCAGGCCGAGACCGCGCACGTCGATCAAGGCCATTTGCGGTGCTCCCGCCAGACCAGCCAGATGAACAGCGGCGCGCCCAGCAACGAGGTCAACACGCCCAGCTTGATCTCGCGCCCCGGCGGCAGCAGCCGCACGCACACGTCCGCCAGGCAGACCAGCATCGCGCCCGCCAGCGCGGACGGCAACAGCACGCGGTCGGGCCGATGCCGCGCTAGCGGCCGCATCAGATGGGGCACGATCAGGCCCACGAAGCCGATCCCGCCCGCCACCGATACCGCCGCGCCCACCAGCACGGCCACGCCCAGCACCAGCAGCCGCCCGCCCCGCGCGAACGACAGGCCCATGCTGAGGGCCACCTGCTCGCCCAGGCTCAGCGCGGCCAGCAGCCGGCGCTGGCGCCAGACCAGCGCGCCGCCGGCCAGCAGCGCCGGCCACAGCACCCACAGGGCGTCCAGGCCGCGCTCGGACACCGAGCCCAGCAGCCAGAACACCAGTTCCTGCATGGCATAGGGATTGGGCGCGAAGTTGAGCACGGTGGCCAGCGCCGCACCGGCCAAGGTCGAGATCGCCAGCCCGGCCAGGATGACCTGCGACGGGCGTGCCGCGCCAGCCAGGCCCAGCACCAGCAGCAGCGCGGCGCCCGCGCCCGCCAGCCCGGCCAGCGCGGGCGCGGCCTCGCCCGCCCAGGGCAGCAGGCCGAAATAGAAGACCGCGGCCGCGCCCAGCGCGGCGCCTTGGCTGGCGCCGGTCAGGCCGGGATCGGCCAGCGGGTTGCGCAGCAGCCCCTGCAGTGCCGCCCCCGCCAGGCCCAGGCAGGCGCCAACGGACAGGGACAGCAGTGTGCGCGGCAGGCGGATGTCGCCGATGATCACCCCCGCCGCGCTGGCAGTGCCGGCCAGCCAGTCGCGCAGGCCGGCCAGCACCGGCACGGGAGCCGAACCCACCGACAGCGACAGCGCCGCCACGGCCAGCAGGGCGGCGCACAGCAGCGGCAGGATGGGTCGCGTCATGGCCGTGCCCCGGTTTGCGGGCCGGAAGACGGCAGCCGGATCAGCTCGTCGCGCAGCTGGCGCACCAGGTTCCAGGTCCAGGGGCCCGGACACTGCCAGCGCCAGGTATCGGTGGCCAGCCAGCGCGGCGCGGGCGTGGCCCGGCGCAGCGCCGGATGCACGGCGAAGCGGTTGGCCAGCGCGGGGCTGGCCGGCGCGGCCCACAGGATGGCATCGGGCGGATCGGCAACGAGGCGTTCCAGGTCCAGCGCAAGATAGCCTTCGTCGCGCAGGTAGTTGGTCCAGCCCGCGCGCCGCAGGATGTCGTCCTCCAGCGTGCCCCGGCCGGTGCCGATGCCGTTGGCGCCCAGCAGCAGCAGACGCCGGCCCGACGTGGACGGGGCCGGCGGCACCGGCTCGTCTTCCACGCCATCGGCCGGCAGCCCCAGCAGGCCTAGCAAGCGCCGCTCGTAGCCGGCGATTCCGTCCAGGTGGTCCGGCAGCGGCAGTACCTCGACGCGCACGCCCAGGGACTGCAGCCGCGAGCGCAGCTGCGGCGCATTGAATTGCCCCGCCAGGACGAGGTCCGGCTTGAGCTGCAGGATGTGCTCGAGCGTGCCATCGTGCGCGGGCCAGGAGGAGTCCAGGCCCTCCACCGGCCACTGCCGCGACAGCGGCGACAACGCCGCCACGTGGCCGCGCGGCGCGTAGCGCGCCAGCAGCCAGTCGGTGCAAAGGTCCAGGGACACCACGCGTTGCGGCGCCTGTGCGGACACATCCCCGGAAAACAAGGCGAGCAACAGGGCAGCCGCCACCACCACGGCGGCGGGCGTGCCCGCACGGCGGGCGGCGGCACGGCCCGCGCCGCTAGCGCGGCGCATACCGGATGCCGACGAACGCCGTGATGCCCGGCGTGCCATAGCCTTGCGCCAGTTCATAGTCCTTGTCGAACAGGTTGTCGATGCGGCCCTCGACGGACAGCGACTTGCTGATCGCGTAGCGCGCCGTCAGGTTGACCAGACTGTAGCCGCCCAGCCGCGTGGATGGGTCGTTGCCGTTGGTGCCGTCGTAGCGGCTGCCCACGCCCACCCACTCCACACCCGCTTCCGCGGGACCCCAGACATGCGACACGCCGGCCACGCCCTTGTTGCGCGCGCGCCGGCCCAGCCGCAGGCCGGTGTCCTGGTCGATGGCATCCAGCCAGTCGTACGAAGCGCGCAGGCGCCAGTCGCCAAAGCGCCCGGCGTAGGCCAGCGTCACGCCCTCCAGCTTGGCGCGGTTGACGTTCTCAAGCTGGCCGCCGAACGGCAGCGAGAAGTCGGGCGCCCACGAGATCAGGTCGCGCACGCGGTTCTGGTAATAGGTGGCCGACGCGCTGTGCGCGCCGCGTTCCCAGACGATGCCGAACTCGCGGTTGCGCGCCTGCTCGGGCTTAAGGTTGGCATTGCCGCCCCACGACGGGTTGTAGAGCTGGCCCAGCGAGGGCGCCTTGAACGCCGTTCCGTAGCTGGCGTGCGCACGCCACTCGGACGTGATCTGGTAGCCATAGGCCACGGCGTAGGTGGTCTTGCCGCCAAAAGCGGAATGATTGTCGCGGCGGGCGTTCAGCTGCCACCGGTGCCTGCCCCAGTTGGCGGTCCAGCCGGCCAGCGCCGAGTTGGTGCCCACGCTGTCATGGCCGACGAAGGTGTTCGACGGCGCGGCATGCTGCTCCAGCCGCTCGGCGGCCAGCAGCAGCCGGCCCAGCGGCAGGTCCACGTCGTTCTGCCAGCTGACCTGGCGGTTCTCGGTCTGCCAGCGGCTGCCCTCGGGCTGCCACGCGCTGTAGTCGATCTGCCGGTCGGTGGCCTGGCCATACTGCAGCGTGCTGTTCCAGAACGAGGCGAGCCGGTTCTTCGCATAAAGCCGCCACTGCGCGTTGCGGAAATCGGTGCGGTTGTTGAAGTCGCCATCGGCCAGCGGGAAGCCGCCATCGTAATGGCTGCGCCCGTCGTTCTGGCGATAGCTGAAACCCACCTCGTGGCCCTCGACGGGCAGCACCGCCAGCGAGAACGCGCCGCCCGTATTCTCGTAGCCGTCGCGGTCGGCGTCATAGTTCGAGGCATGCGTGCGTGCCGAGATGCCGCGCGTGGACATGCGGTTGCCTTCGAAGCGCAGGCGCCATTGCGCCTCGCCGGCCGACACCGCGGCGCTGGACTGGAACGTGTCCTGCGTGCCGTAGCCGGCGAAGGCCTCGGCGCGCAAGCCGGGCTCGCCCTGGCGCGTAATGACCTGGATGACGCCGCCCAGCGCGTCCGCGCCGTACAGCGTGGAGGCCGGGCCGCGCAGGATCTCGATGCGCTCGATCTGGTCCAGCGGCAGGTCGCGCAACGACGAGCCATAGGCGTCCAACGAGTTGATGGGGATTCCGTCGACCAGCACCTTGGTCTGGTCGGCGTTGGCCCCGCGCACGAACAGGCCGGCGGCGGTGCCCATGCCGCCGGAGCGGGTGATCTGGATGCCGGGCTGGCGCGACAGCAGGTCGGCCACGGTGGTGCCGGCGCTGCGCTCGATCTGGGCGCGGTCGATTACGGTGACGTCGGCCAGCAGGTCGGACTCCCGGGTCTCCTGGCGCGTGGCGGTGACCACCACCGGGTCCAGCGTCTGCTGGGCGTGCGCCGACACGGCGCACAACAACAAGGGCGGCAGGGCCGCCCATGGTTTCAGGCATGGATGCATGCGTTCCCTCTCTGACAAGCGTCCCCGCATGTCATGGATGAGTTGATGGGCGTCGCAGGCCGGTATCCGGGCTTGCAAGCCTTGACGCGCCGCCTTCCCAGGCATGGCCCAGTGGCATCGTGGCGCGCCCGCGCTTGCTTACCGTTGCGGGGGCAGCAGCGGAGTTGTCTGTTGGGACAGACGCACCGCTTTCCCGTTTAACCGCGCCCGGAGAACCCGGCGCGGCACCTGTAACCAAATAATTATATGCGCGCCCCCGGCGGCGCCTGCGCACGCCGTCGCGCCCGCCCCTGATTGTTATGATTGGCGCATCCGTCGCACTCCCACGGGCCGCCGCTCGTGCGCGCCTTTTTCGGCAACACCATGACCACCGCAGACACGCTCTCCATCGCCGGCCGCGAATACACCTCCCGCCTCATCGTCGGCACCGGCAAGTACAAGGATTTCGAACAGACCCGCGCGGCAGTGGACGCCAGCGGCGCGCAGATCGTCACGGTCGCCATCCGCCGCACCAACCTGGGCCAGAACGCCGGCGAACCCAACCTGCTCGACTACCTGCCGATGTCGGAATTCACGCTGCTGCCCAACACGGCCGGCTGCTACACCGCCGACGACGCGGTGCGCACGCTGCGCCTGGCGCGCGAGCTGCTCGACGGCCACGACCTGGTCAAGCTGGAAGTGCTGGGCGACCCGCAGACGCTTTTCCCGAACATGCCCGAGACGCTGAAGGCCACCAAGACGCTGGTGGACGAAGGCTTCAAGGTGATGGTCTATTGCGCCGACGACCCCATCCAGGCCCGCATGCTGGAAGACCTGGGCGCGGTGGCGGTGATGCCGCTGGCCTCGCTGATCGGTTCGGGCATGGGCATCCTCAATCCCTGGAACCTGCGCCTCATCATCGACCAGGCGCGCGTGCCGGTGCTGGTGGACGCGGGCGTAGGTACCGCCTCGGACGCGGCCATCGCCATGGAGCTGGGCTGCCACGGCGTACTGATGAACAGCGCCATCGCCCACGCGCAGGATCCCGTACGCATGGGCCGCGCCATGAAGCTGGCCGTCGAGGCCGGGCGCGAGGCCTACCTGGCCGGCCGCATGCCGAAGAAACTCTACAGCGCCATTCCCAGCTCGCCCACCGAAGGCCTGATCACCACCGCCCCGGGCACGAAATGAGCCGCGCCGCCCACGCGGCGCCGGACGCCGCCCGCCGCATCCCGAACGCGCTGTCCATCGCCGGGGTCGATCCGTCCGGCGGCGCTGGCGTGCTGGCCGACGTCAAGGCCATGAGCGCGCTGGGTGCCTACGGCTGCGCCGTGGTCGCGGCCCTCACCGCGCAGAACACGCAGGGCGTCACCGGCATCTCGCCGGTGCCGGCGGCCTTCGTGGCGCAGCAGATCGACACCCTGTTCGCCGACGTGCGCATCGACGCCGTGAAGATCGGCATGCTGGGCCAGCAGCCCGTCATCGCCGCGGTGGCCGAGCGGCTGGCGCGCTGGCTGCCGCCGCACGTCGTGCTGGACCCGGTCATGGTGGCCAAAAGCGGCGACCTGCTGCTCGAGCGCGACGCCATCGGCACGCTGCGCGAGGCGCTGCTGCCGCAGGCCACGCTGCTGACGCCGAACCTGCCCGAGGCCGGCGTACTGCTCGAGGAGCGCCCGGTCGAGACCCTGAAAGAGATGTATCGGGTGGCCGAGCGGCTGCGCAACCGCATGACCCATTCCGGCTATCGGTGGGTCATGGTCAAGGGCGGCCACCTGCCGGCCGACGACGCCATCGACCTGCTGCACGACGGCGACCGCATGATCGAACTGCCCGGGCGCCGCCACGCCACCGCCAACACCCACGGCACCGGCTGCACCCTGTCGGCCGCGCTGGCCGCCCTGCTGCCGCAGGCGCCGGACGTGCCCGAGGCCGCCCGCCGCGCCAAGGCCTACGTGGGCGAAGCCATCCGCCACGCCGACCGCCTGGACGTGGGCGGCGGCCACGGCCCGGTGCACCATTTCCATGCCTGGTGGTAACGGTCCCCGACCCGGTACTACAATGTTTGGCTGATTCCCCCCCTTGGTTCTCCCCTTGCCTGTCATGAACGCCTCGACCCTGCCCGACGTAGAACAAGCCCGCTTCAACATGGTGGAGCAGCAGATCCGCCCGTGGGACGTCCTCGATTCCAAGGTACTGGACGCCCTGTTCGCCGTGCGCCGCGAACAGTTCGTGCCGCCGGCGCTGCGCGCGCTGGCCTTCTCCGACCTGGAGATTCCGCTGGAGATCAACGCGGTCGACACGCGCGAAAGCATGCTGACGCCCAAGAACGAGGCCCGTCTCGCGCAGGAGTTGCAGCTGCAGCCCACCGATTGCGTGCTCGAAATCGGCACTGGTTCGGGGTACCAGGCCGCGCTGCTGGGCCACCTGGCCCAGCAGGTCACCAGCGTCGAGATCGACAGCCGCCTGGTGGCCTTCGCGCAGCAGAACCTGCAGATGAACAACGTCACCAACGTCAAGGTCGAAACCGGCGACGGCCGCAACGGCTGGGGCTCCACCGAATACGACGCCATCCTGGTCACCGGCTCGGTCCCCGTGGTGCCCGACGCGCTGAAGTACCAGCTGCGCGTGGGCGGACGCATGGTGGTCGTGGTGGGCCAGGCGCCCGTGATGACCGCCTGTCGCATCACCCGCACCACGGCCGCCAGCTTCGAAACCGTCAATCTGTTCGAAACGCTGATCAAGCCCCTGCGCGGCGTCGCCGTGTCGCAATTCAAGTTCTGATCCATGCGCGCGCGCTTGCTCGCGGCCCGGCTGTTCCTGTGCTGCGCCGCTGGTCTGGGCGCGCCTGCCGGCGCCCAGGATCTCATGCAGGTCTGGCGCCAGGCGCTGGTCAGCGATCCGGTCTATGCGGCCGCCCGCGCGGCCTACCGCGCCGGGCTAGAGCAGCTACCGCAGGCGCGCGCCGGCCTGCTGCCGGCCGTCAGCGCCGAGCTCGGCGGCTCGTACGAATCCACCCGTTCCACCCGCGGCTTCACCGCCTATGATGGCGGGCGCGGCGCCTGGGCGCTGGTGCTGACCCAGCCTCTCTTCGACTGGAACCGCTGGCAGCGCTACGAGCAATCGCAGCTGCGCGTGGCCGACGCCGAGCTGCAGCTGCAGCAGTCCTTCCAGGACCTGCTCCTGCGCGTGGCCGATGCGTATTTCAACGTGCTGGCCGCAGAGGACACCCTGGCGGCCACCGAAGCCGAGAAAGCGGCCGTATCCGAACAGTTGGCCGCGGCACGCCGCAATTTCGAGCTGGGCAACGCCACCATCACCGATACCCACGAGGCGCAGGCGCGCTACGACCTGGTGATGGCACAGGAGCTGGCGCTGCAGAATGCGCTGGAGGTGCGCCGCGACGAACTGGCCCAGATCATCGGCCAGGAACCCGGTGCGCTGGCCGAACTGCCGCCCGGCGTGGACCTGCCCGCGCCCCGGCCCGACCGGATGGAAGACTGGTCTATCCAGGCCCAATCCGCGGGCCTGGACGTGCTGCGCGCCCAACTGCTTACCCGCATCGCCGAACGTGACATCCAGATCGCTCGCAGCGGCCACTACCCGTCGCTGAGCCTGCGCGCCAGCAGCGGCAGCGCCACCGACGCGCGCATGCGCCAGGGCAACACCGATCCGGGACGGCCGGTCGACACCAGCGTCGGCGTGGTGCTGTCGATTCCGCTGTACTCGGGCGGGGGCGTGTCGTCGCAGGTAACCGAAAAGGTCCAGCTGGAGCAGCAGGCGCGCCACCAGTACCAGGCCACGCGCCGCCAGGCCGTGCAGTCGGCGCGGCGCTACTACACCGGCGTCGTTTCGGGACTGGCGCGCATCGGCGCCCTGGAGGCCGGCGAGCGCTCCAGCCGCGAGGCCGTCGCGGCCAACCGCATCGGCTACGAGGTGGGCGTGCGCATCAACCTGGACGTGCTCAACGCGCAGCAGCAGCTGTACGCCACGCAGCGCGACCTGGCCCAGGCGCGCTACGCCACCCTGCTCGACAGCCTGCGCCTGAAGGCGGTCAGCGGAACCCTGTCCGAGGCCGACCTGGAAGCGGTCAATCGCCTGCTGCGACTACCGTCCCGATAAGGGCCGGTTGCGCGCGCACGGGCGGCCGTCTCGCGCCCGCCCATGGGCACGGCACGCCACCGCGTCGATTCACATTCAGGATTGGCGGATCTTCTTCACCAGGGCCGTAGTCGAGCGGTCGTGCTCGAACGGAATCGCCACGGCCTTGCCGCCCCAGCCCTGCACCAGCCGGGTCTCGGGCAACTTGGCCATGTCGTAGTCCCCGCCCTTGACGATGATGTCGGGCCGCAGCTGGCCGATCAGCGCTTCGGGCGTGTCCTCGTCGAACCACGTCACCAGGTCCACGCAGCCCAGCGCCGCCAGCAGCGCGGCACGGTCTTCCATCCGGTTCAGCGGCCGTTCGCTGCCCTTGCCCAGGCGGCGCACCGATGCGTCGGTGTTCACGGCCACGACCAGCGTGGCGCCCAGCTGGGCGGCCTGGTCCAGGTAGGTAGCATGACCGCGGTGCAGGATGTCGAACACGCCGTTGGTGAACACCAGCGGACGCGGCAGGTGCGCGATTGCCGCCAGGGCGGCCTCGCGCGACAGGATCTTGGTTTCGAAGCGGGCGTAGGACATGCGGCGATTGTACGTTCGCGCCGTCGGCGCACTAGGGCAGCGCCGGCTCAGCCGGCCAGCACCACCTTGTCGCCGTCTGCGCCCTGGGGCATGCGCGCCACCACTTCCTTGCGATAGCGGTTCAGGTCCTTCACGCTTTCGAAGTTGCGGTCCAGCAGCTTCGACAGGATGTGCAGGATGCGGCTGGCCACGCGGTTCTCCCAGCCGCTGTCGAAACGGATCTGGCTGTCGAGCCAGCGCTCGAGCCAGCCCGGCTCGGGCAGGCGCGACTGCACGGTGTCGTTGGGGAACAGATCCTTGTTGACGTGCAGATTGGTGGGATGCATGGCCTGGGCCGAGCGGCTGGCCGAGGCCATCAGCACGCCGATCTTGGCGAACGACTGGCGCGCATTGAGGCTGACGGCCTCGCCGCGGTCGTGCAGCGCGCGGCGCATGTACTGCAGGTAGGCGCCGGCATGGCGGGCCTCGTCCTGCGCGATGGTCTTGTAGATGCTCTTGATGACAGGCTCGGTGTGCCAGTCGGCCGCGCAGCGGTACCAGTGGTTCAGGCGCACCTCGCCGCAGAAATGCAGCATCAGCGTGTCCAGTTCCGGCGCGGGGTCGAATTCGAAGCGCACCTTGTGCAGCTCTTCCTCGGTGGGTACGAGATCGGGGCGGAAGCGCCGCAGATATTCGATGAGGACGAGGGAGTGCTTCTGCTCTTCGAAGAACCAGACGGACATGAACGCGCAGAAGTCGCTGTCGCCGCGGTTGTCGCGCAGGAACATCTCGGTGGCCGGCAGCGCCGCCCACTCGGTGATGGCGTTCATCTTGATGGTGTGCGCCTGCTCGTCGGACAGCTTGCTGCCGTCGAACTCATCCCACGGGATGTCGGACGCCATGTTCCAGCGCACGGCTTCCATCGTCTTGAAGAGTTCAGGATAAAGCATGGTAGGGCCCTTTCTTTGGAGGTCTCGCTCGGCGGGCTCGACAAACGCTTATGGATGTGATGCACGGACGCACCTTAAAGCGTACCGTGCGCCGGCGAACTTTGGAATGCGTCTATTTATCGCCGGATTGCAAGAAACTGTAATGACAGTTTAATGGCAAAAATATGACGAAACGCTCTTGCCATCGTGTCGTCACCGGGTCAGCGCCCACAGCGCCACGCCGATGGCCACCGCCGCCACCGCCGTCAGCGCCGCCAACAGGCGATTGCCCTGTTCCTGGGCCCGCCGCAGCCGCTGCGTTTCGCGCAGCAATTCCGGTGCCACGTCGGGCCGGCTGAGCTGCTCGTGCACCAGCCGTGGCAGCGCGGGCAGCATCTGCGACCACTGCACCGCCTCTTTCGACAGCGCCTGGCGCAGCCCGTCCAGCCCCACGCGCTGCCGCATCCAGCGCTCCAGGTAGGGCTTGGCGGTCTTCCACAAGTCCAGGGTGGGGTCCAGCTGGCGCCCCAGGCCCTCGACGTTGAGCAGCGTCTTCTGCAGCAGCACCAGCTGCGGCTGGATTTCCACGTTGAAGCGGCGCGAGGTCTGGAACAGGCGCAGCAGCACCTGCCCCAGCGAGATCTCGGCCAGCGGCCGGTCGAAATACGGTTCGCACACCGCCCGCACGGCGCCTTCGAGCTCTTCCTCGCGCGTATCGCGCGGCACCCAGCCCGACTCGATGTGCAGCTGCGCCACGCGCCGGTAGTCGCGGTGGAAGAAGGC
>Ga0182737_1002446_pt1 | contig 15212 bp, 11 predicted proteins | sample eDN5th30CBELigOP_FD_128878 | JGI IMG/M metagenome (GOLD analysis project Ga0182737, IMG submission 128878) | Enriched Organic Plus compost microbial communities from Emeryville, California, USA - eDNA 5th pass 30_C BE-Lig OP (version 2) (version 2) ...
CGAAGCCCAACGCGGCGATCACGCCGACATCAGCGAGCTCGGCGACGACTCCCTCTCGACCCGCCTCGCCGAGGTCCTGCGGGAGCAACTCGCCCGTGTGCTGCACGACCACGCGGGCGACGGCGACGCCGGGACAACCCGCCAGCTCGAACTCATCAACGAGCTGCTGCGCCACGTGCGCGAGTCGACGAACACCGACGGCGATCTGGTCGAACTGCTCGCCACGCCCGCGCGCGTGCTTCGCTCGATCCGGCCGCTGGGTTCACCCGCGCACGAGTCGCCCGACACCGGGCTCGCGACGCCGTGGCTGTTCACCGCTGGACGCTGTTCACCTTCGCTGGAGGGATTTACGTCATGTTGATCAATGCTTCGTACATGCAGCTTTTTGCCGAGAAGCACAATCTTCCCGCTGAGGGGCGGGTTGAGTTACACGGCACTGGTGACGATCTCTTTTTAACAATTCAGCATCCCGTTGTCCTGGCGCGGTTTGTATCGTTCGTCAGAGCGCGCTGTGCCGAAAGCGGAGCAACAGTATTCCTCCGCGGGCAACCTGAGAACTACTCCGGAATGGTTCCTAGCCTTTTCCGCGACGCACGAGATAGCAGCGACAAGGACCAGCGTTGGCGAGCCTATCTATGGGTATTAGAAAACCTTCCTCTGAAATTCGAATTAGGCCGCTTCCGCCGGACCAATTTGGGGGCCCTCCTGCAACACTACGGGCTCAGAACGCCATGGATCGACTGTGTTGACAACATGTACGTTGCCATTTGGTTTGCCCGCCATGTCGCGGCGACCTCCGATGGTACTGTAGTTTACACCCGTCGGAACCGCGGAACTGGATGGATCTATTTGCTAAGCTCAAAAACGCTGAACAGACAGGATCTGCACCAGGTTGATTTGCGAACGCATCATTCCTCTTTGAGTGTGCGGCCCCATGTCCAACACGGCTGTTCGGTAGCCCGTCAAGAAGATGCTGCGACACTCCGTAATGGCAGCAATTTGATTCGATATCTGGTCGGACGCGTAAGATTCGATCTTCGCCCCTGCTGGTTCATGTCAGGCCAATTTTCGGCGGTGAACTACATGTTCGCGAAGCCGGAGTTCGATCATACTGCGCGTGTTCTGCAAACACCAACGGCAAACCAGTTCTTGCGTGAAGCAGAGCAGCGGCATGGCCTGCCGGAAGGTGCCATCGGCCACTTTGGTGACGTTGAAGCCCGGTCGCCGATGCGTCTGAACCGAAACAGCCAGCCCAAGCGTAACCAGCGAAGATAGCTTCTGGCCTTGTGCTATCTGATGAGATTGCAAGTTCAACGTGAGAGTGCCTCGAGCTCGTTTTGCTCACGAAGCTTTGCCCGCAAGCAAAGCATAATCGGCTCAGGGAATGAGCGATCGCCATAGACCTTGTTCGCTACTTTTCCGAAGCGATCGTTCGGACCTCCCCTGACCTGAAGACAGTACCAGGGCGCCCCCGTGCTGTTTCAGCAGCAGATCGGTCGCTGTCTGCGGATCGCGCCGTCGAGACGACTACACTGCAGAACGCACTGGTCGGCAACACCGCGCGTGCGCGGCTGGTCGTGAATGGATGGCAGCGACTGACTGGCGATCCGCGGCACAGTCCCAAGCAAACTGCACCCCGCCCGCAGACTAATCGGAACTCAGGCTAGAGAAAGTCTCCAGTTATTTGCCTTGCGCCAGTGCAGAGCCAGTTGAAATATGGAGCCATGGCTACGGTTGACACTGTCACGCTGACGTGCTGGCGATGCGCCGCGGACATCTCAACAACGGTTCCTCCCGCTGGTACGCGCTTGAGCCTCGCATGCCCGGGCTGCGGACATGCGTTCTTCTATCCCTTCTCCGATCATGCAAGCAGCACATCGACTATTGATCCCAGTGCATCCGAGAGGGAGAACACCGTATCCGCCTCGGCCAGTCCAGCGCGGAATGAGACACCCTCTGTCCAGTATGATCCCCAGCCGAACCCGAAAGAGGATAACTCAACTCGAGGGTGGCAAGGCGACGCGCATCACGAGGTGGATGGGCATGGATGTGCAACCGCAAAGCAAGCGTTCAAAAACAAGATCGGCTTGTGGATCGCCGCACTCTGGAAATGGATCTCCTCATGCATTAGCAGCGTTCGTTCTTCAGTATCCGCGTGGCAAATGCGTCGCAGGGCTCGTATCGCATTCCAGGAGGAGCAATCCGCCCTGGAGCAAAAAAGAATTGTCCTGAGACACGCAGCACGCGCGCTCCGAGCCAGCGAGATCGCACGGCTCAGAACGGCCAGTCTATCGCACGCCGACACGCTACTCGCTCTAACACCCCGCGAATTTGAAACTGCCGTTTGTTCTCTCTACCGCCAACTCGGCTACACCGTGAAACAAACGCCGTTTTCCAATGATCGAGGACGGGATGCGATTGCCTTTGACTCCCACGGATCCAAGTACGTCATCGAGTGCAAGCGATACGCCGCGGATCGCGCCGTAGGCCGTCGAGACCTTCAGATCTTCTTCGCGGCGATGATCGAAGAAGATGCCAAGGGAATCTTTGTGACGACTGGGCGGTTTGCGAGTACAGCCCCGGAGTTTGCAGAAGGAAAAGAGCTTACACTTGTTGATGGCAAACGCCTTCGTGGGCTCTTCGCGCGTGCGTACTGCCTCGATTCGGACCGTGGAATTTACGAGGTCATGTGCCCAGACTGCGGTCGGACCTGGCGGCGACGAGTGCGGGCTTCCAATCCGCCCGTTTGTGAGGAGTGTTCCGGAACTTTTGAGGAATTTACGATCACCGCGTTATGAGCCTGCAGGATTACCGTGCAGCCCGCAATCTTTCCATTGATCGCGAGGTCGGGACCATCCTCCGCTTCGACCACCGTCGCGGCCGCGTTATCCACGTGAAAGAAGCCAACAACTATCCCCCCGAATCTTTCGACTACCCACTCGGCGCACTCGGTACAGGTGCCGAAGCAGCCGAATCTGATGGCTAACACCTTGAGTTCACACGCATCCTGCGCAACACCAAACGGAGCTGGCGGCCGGATCTCCCTGGCCGCATCGCGTCTAAGAGTGCATTTTGAACGTTAGGGATCTATTCGCGTCACTCCCTTTCCGGATACCGACGTGAGTTTACCGCACGGACAATTTAATCAGCGTATAGTTGCGTGCCTCGCTGAGTGCGCGTCTCTCTGGGGTACGCCTGAATTACCCTCCGTAGTCAACATTATGTTGACCCGGCGTCTCCGCTCGTCTTTGGGGCGATCACGGCCGGCCCAGAAGACTGTCAGTCTTAACTTGAATGCTCTTGAACGCGACCCGTCACGTCTCGAGGAGGTTCTCTGCCACGAACTCGCCCATATCGCTGTGCACCTGCGGTGCGGGCCCTCTGCTAAGCCACACGGACAGGAATGGGCCGATCTAGTCAAAATGGCCGGGGTTGCTCCGCGCGTTCGGGCATTATCTACTGATCCGCTCCCCGCCAGAAGAACACAGGCTTCAAGGCCATTCTATGAACATCGATGTCCGGTGTGTCAGACCGTTCGCTATGCGCGGAGGCCCGTCGCTAGTTGGCGGTGTGCGGAGTGTCTGGATACTGGGCTATCCGGAGAGATGGTAATAACGCGGCACGATCCGATGGAGTCAACTAATTGTGGATGAAGCGGGATGTCCGTTCTGCAGTCCTGAGTCTCAGGATGTGTTCTTCACTGGCGTCCACGTACTCGCTATGTGGGATCGTCAGCCAATCACGGCGGGACATGCACTGATCGCCACACGGCGACACGTGCAGGACTGGTTTGCGGCTTCAGTCGAAGAGCAAGCCGATCTGCTACGCGCACTGGCCGTGGTTAAGTCGGCCGTTGAGATGAAGCATGCGCCGCAGGGCTACAACATCACCATCAACGTCGGCGAGGTCGCAGGTCAGAACGTCCTCCATCTCCATGTTCACGTAATTCCCCGCTACGCTAACGTGCCAATTCCACCATGGGACGGAAGCCTTATCGCACGCCGCGGGGCAGGAAGAACGCAGCACTCTGAAGAAGTGTCCCATGGTCAGCAATTGCTTGTGCGAGGTGGTGAGTCAGACCCTCTCTTCAGGCATTTAGTCACGCTACTTGACTCGGCAGACCAGGTCGATATTGCGGCCGCCTTCACAATGGAGTCTGGAGTACGTTTGCTCGAGGAGTATTTGCGAGATGTTTTAGATCGTGGCGGTCGCGTTCGGCTCCTGACAGGCGACTACCTCGGTGTTACCGAGCCAAACGCGCTTCGGCGGCTACTCGATCTCCAGGGCGATATGCAGCTTCGGATTTTTGAGAGCGCTGGAACTAGCTTTCATCCCAAAGCTTACATTGTTACAACACGTGATGGCGAAGCGTCTGCCTTTGTTGGCAGCTCAAATTTTTCCGATACTGCATTGAGGCGTGGGATAGAGTGGAACTACCGCATTCTCACTTCTCGGGAAGACACTGGCTTTGCCGAAGTGGTGGCTGCGTTTGAGGAACTTTGGATTCACGCGAAGGTCCGGCCGGTTACGCCTCAATGGATCGATGCCTACACCAAACGCAGGTTGCCGCCTATCAGTTCGGTGGCCGGAGTTTCGATCGACCCCGTCGGACCTCCGCCCGAGCCACATACCGTCCAGCTTCAGGCGCTCGTTGCCCTGCAGAACACCCGTGCCGAAGGCAATACTGCAGGATTGGTTGTGCTCGCGACTGGTCTAGGCAAGACCTGGTTGAGCGCGTTTGACACAGTGCAAGGTGGGTTCAATCGAGTACTCTTCGTTGCTCATCGTGAAGAGATTCTCTCCCAGGCAATGCGCACGTTCCGAACGATTCGTCCAACCGCATCCTTGGGGTTGTATACGGGCACCAACAAGTTCCCCGATGCGGACATTGTTTTTGCCTCTATTCAAACGCTCAGCCGCAAACAGCACTTGCACCGCTTCGATCCCAAGGCATTCGAATACGTCATTATCGACGAGTTCCATCATGCGGCGGCAGCTACCTACAGGCGCGTAACGAGTTATTTCGAGCCGCAGTTCATGTTGGGGTTAACCGCGACTCCAGAGCGGACGGATGGTGGTGACCTGCTCTCCTTGTGTGGTAACAACCTCGTCTACCGTTGTGATCTGGCTGAAGGAATTCGGCGAGGCCTGTTGGCTCCGTTCGCGTATTTCGGGGTTCCCGATGAAGTAGACTATTCGAACATTCCGTGGCGTAACAATCGTTTCGATGAGAATGAGTTGACTGCCGCCGTCGCAACTCAGGCCCGGGCGGAGAACGCCCTTCAGCAGTATAGGCGTTTAGCGCGCCAGCGAACCATCGGGTTTTGTGTTTCGCAACGACATGCCGATTTCATGGCGGATTACTTCCGCACGGCGGGAATCAGTGCCGTTGCTGTTCATTCTGGCCCTACGAGTGCCCCGCGGGCACATTCCCTTGAGCAATTGTCCGCGGGTGAGCTAGATGTTGTTTTTGCAGTCGACATGTTCAACGAGGGCGTGGACCTTCCAAACGTCGACACGATTCTGATGCTACGACCGACAGAATCGCGAATCATGTGGCTCCAGCAGTTCGGGCGCGGCTTGCGTTATTTACCGGGGAAAACTCTGCAGGTCATCGATTACATCGGAAATCACCGGGTTTTTCTCACCAAGACTCGGGCGCTGTTCAACCTCGGCAATGCTGACCGTGATGTCGCGTACGCCCTGGACCAACTCGACGCCGGTACACCGGTTCTTCCAGAGGGCTGCTCCGTCACGTATGAACTTGAAGCGAAGGAGATCCTCCGGTCTTTGTTGAAGACCGACCGAGACGGGACGTTGCAAGCGTACTACACGCAATTCAAGGAGTTGCACGGAGTACGCCCACTTGCTCTCGAAATTTTTGAGGATGGGTTGGACCCGAAGGCAGCTCGCAGTGCTGGTTATGCATCTTGGTTGGATTTCGTGTCCGCGATGGGCGACTTCTCACCTGAGCAAGTAGCGATTTCCCGACAACTCGGGCCATTTCTGGCGAGTCTTGAGGTTACGCCGATAACCAAGAGCTACAAGCTATTAGTTCTCCTCGGGATGTTGGCCGATGATGCATTCCCTGGCGGAATCCGGATCGATCGCCTTGTCGAACGGTTCGCAGATCACGCACGGCGATATGCCCCGCTCAGGACGGAAATTGGCGAGGCATTAGACAACCCGAGAGAATTGCGCAAGCTCATCGAGACCGATCCAATCGCCGCTTGGACCGGCGGTGCCGGTACCGGTGGGATCCAGTACTTCCGCTACACCGATGAATCATTCGCGACAGCCTTTCCGATCGACGAGGACCTCCGCGAGCCGCTTCAGGACCTCGTGCACGAACTCATCGAGTGGCGATTGGCGGTGTACCTGCAACGTACTTCGCGGCACCGCGGAATTGATCATTTCCTCGGCCGTGTCGCTCAGTCGAATGGGCGACCGATAATTTTTCTGGACCGTGAACGGGTTCCTGGCATTCCTGAGGGTTGGCAGGACGTGCAGGCAGGCGAGGAGCATTACCAAGCGAACTTCGTAAAAATCGCTGTGAACGTCCTCGCCCCGGCTGGCAGTCAGGAGAACAAGCTACCCGATCTATTGCGGCAGTGGTTTGGGCCAGATGCAGGCGCTTCAGGTCGTACGGACCATGTTGAATTCCAACGCCGTGGAAGCATGTATGTCATCGGACCGTACAATCCCGGTTCCGAAGTGCACGGCCCGGTTCTGTGGAACCGCTACAAGCGCAGTGAAGCAGTAGCGGCCCTGAGGATCACGTTCAAAGGTCGGGAGGAGCAAGCAGGAATTGTCCGACGCCCAGGAGGTCTTGTCTTCTTTGTCACACTCGACAAAGGAGAAATGGCGAAGGAGCATCAGTACGAAGACCGGTTCTTGTCTCCGACGGAGTTCGAATGGCAGAGTCAGAACCGTACTACTCAAGCCAGCGAAATGGGCCAGGAGATCAGAAACCACCTCGCCAAAGGAATTGATGTCCACCTGTTCGTACGGCGTACGAAGCGAATCCGCGGTGGTGCAGGCGCGCCGTTTATCTACGCGGGCACGTTGGAGTTCTTGCGCTGGGAGAGGGAAAAACCGATAACGGTTTGGTGGAAGCTTCGCAACGAAGTTCCGGTTCACCTTAGGAAAGAGTTGCAGGTCCCTGATTCACAATAGGCCGTATCGACTGCAGGCCCATGACTAACCTCATTCGCAGCTGTCCGCGTTGGTACGTAAGAAGCAAATGGCTCGCGAGCACGGCATCAACTGTAACGAGACGCTCGTTTTTCCGCGTGCCTTGCGCACGCTGATTCATAACAGATGATCTCGAATCTCGGTTCGAAGTGGGACACGTACTATTGTCGGCACGCTCCCCCCCGGACCAGACATGCGAGGTGGGTGGCGCAAAACTGACGAGTGATGTGAGGGTGTTAGTCACGATCGACCTGTCCAACGAAGGTCGACATTCCCGAAACCGACATGCTGATTCTGCTCCGGCCTACGCGGAATCCTGTGCTGTTTCACCAGCAGATCGGTCGCGGTCTACGACTTCGGCCCGGGAAGGAAAGCTGCCTGATCCTCGGCGTCGTCGGCCAACATGGAATAGGTTTCGCATCGATGGACTGTTCTCGATGATAACCGGCCTGACCCGGAATGAGCTGATCGCTGCGTGTTCGTGTGCATATGCTCGCGTACCAGGCCGACACCAGCGGAGATGCGATCATCCCCGAGTCGTTCCTCGATCGCTTTTCCGCAGTGCCGGAATGTGTGGTTGAGCTCGGCCAGCTTGCCGACGTTCTCGAGGAGAAGTCACCTATTCGCCCAGCCCCGATTCCCGGGCTCGAGGATGTCTCTCTGCACTTACACGGCGCGAGATCCTCGCCGTGATCCGGCTACCACAATGCAAACCCCCGCACGCCCTTCCGCGCGGGTGTGCTGACGCTGCATGACCGGAAGGTCGGGATGATGTTCGCTCGGACAAGCCAACGGGCTACGACGCAGGGATCGTGTACCAGGATTACGCCATCAGTCCGACGCGCTTCCACTGGCAGACGCAGAATTCGGCCGGGCGGCGCTATCTCGGGAGTCCTGCGAACGGGCGGCGGTTTATGCAATTCGTTCGGGTTCGGAGGGAGGATGCGTGTCGAGTGTGCGGACCGGCGTTCATTGCGGATCCGGACGACACCCCCCGGCGATGTGCCTGTGTGCATTGAGTGGACGCTGGAGGTGCCGTTGCCCCTTGGCTATTTGGGGGAATCAAGCGTGTTGCGGGGCCAATTGTGATGCGCTTTTCAGCGCGCGCCGCACCCAAGCACGCGTGCTTGTCTGGGGTTTCATATTGATTGAGGTGAGGACCGTACCTGAAGAAATACTCACACCGTGCTGCGTCAACCGACTCGGCACCTCAGTTTAACACACACCTTACTGGTAGAGCACGCAACGAACGCTTGGAGCGAGGCGTTTTAGTATCGTCCGCGACCCGTTCTCAGTAACACGGTCCTGGGCGCATACTCTCTGCTTGCTGGGTCCAAAACCGCGTTTCGAGCATACTATTCACGGTTCCACCCAATCCTGGATAAACAGTCGCAGCTGTAATAAATCGGCTAGCGAGCACGCGCAACAACTCACCAGCTTGGTTATGGGGCAGAACATATCTGCGTAGCGCATCTCCAGCCACATTGGGGCTTAACAGATTATCAAGGGCCATTCTATATGCCGGTTGAGATGCATCGTGCACCTTATACCGCACGAGCAAGAACAACCCCCTTTGTGCTCGCAGGTTTTCGTTCGTGGCCGTTGGCGCGGTGACGCGGACTATCCTGGGGGACTCAAGCCCCGCCTCGCCCAACCGGGCAGAGTGAATCAGCCTTTCAGCAATCGCGTAAACACATAGTTTGCCCTCATCATCACCTTTCTCAGCCGCTCCTGCACCTGCAAAATATGCTGCCACATACGGATGGTACGTCCAGTCAAGAAGTCGCGTTGGTATTCCGTAGTGTTGTGCCAACGCGCATATGGACAAAAGTTCATCGGGCGGCCAACTCCAACCGTTATGCAGCTGTTCTTCGAACGAATGCGTTACATCAAATAGTAACCTATTGAACACAGACCTGAGGTAAGTTGAGTCTTCAGGCAATGCCTGTCCCGCCTGGTCTGCGGCTCGACAGAAAGCATGGATCGTGTGCATTTCATCAAGCACTTGATCATATTCCGTCTCGCGTGCATCTGAGTTCCAGGCACCGTCAGATCCTATTAACTGCACCCCCTCACGAAACGCAGATGGAACTAATAGAAATCGATCTGACCATTGACCTCGAAAAATCCATCGGTCTAACACCTGCTCGTCCGTTAGCGCTTGTAGAAACTCCCGCGCCGAGGCACATTCTATTGTGTGTACGCCTTCACTCATTTCACCACCTAGGTAGCCTTGCAGACAACTTATCACGGGCTACATGAACCCGTTTCAAATTCATGCGCACCTCTTGTGCGATAGAGTCATCAGTGATGTGATGTGCGCTGCTCCTGAATAAATCATGCATAAGTTTTCGGTAGGCCGCTTCAGCTTCTTTTTCGGTATCGTGCCTCCTTACTACATCAACTATGATGTGATACAACTGCTCCGCTTGTGGCCCACCATTCTGACGCTCTCTTGTCACTTCCTGAATTCCAGAGGCACCAGATATAGTCCATCCCGTCGCGTGGAGCTGCTCAAGGATTATTTTAGGGATCGCGAGCTCAAAAGCTCTACTCCAAGGGGCGTCGTTCCAAGTAAAAAGACTATGAAGTTCCGGGAACTTTCTTATATTCGCATCTAGCACGGAACGCACAAGCGCCAATGCCTCAGGGTGAATTGCCCCGTGTTCGGGTAGCCGAACCGTCATCATGAGACTGAATTCCTGGGCGGCCATTGTGGAGAAGCCGTCTCGTTGTATTTCGAACAGTTTTTTCAACGCCCGCAGCAGCTTCCCAGGAGGTTCTTCCTCAGAGGTGAACAAAACCTCTTCAAGATCGAAGTTGACAACGTCGAAGGGTGCATACTGGCGCACCATCAACATCGTATTCCTCAGTGCCTGGTAGTCATTGTTAGCGCTAGTTCCCTCTGCGGGCTCGGGGTTTTCTTCCCACAGCATCGTATCGATGAATGATCCGGGAAACGGTACTGCCCCGGGAATCTTTGCTCCAGTTTCAGCTGGATTATACCCATGCCTATCAAAAAAACAGACAGACTGGAATCCACTCTCGCCATCGTTGGGCAAGAGCTTATCAACGGCCAACATAATCACATCAAGTGGGTCACCGCCACTAAGCGTGAAGTATCTTAATTTGGCTTGCTTCGGTTTCCTCCGCTTCAGTGCGTCAACCCTACTTCGGCAGCGAGGAAGCCAATATTCGTACCGCACAACGTGCTTTTTTAGTTCGTCTGGTTGAATCGGCATGTGGTCACCACTCCCGCAACAACTCAAGCAATGCTTCCTGAAATTTTTCGCGCCTCACCTTCGAGTGTTTGTATCTAAGCATGCACAAGTCATAAATAGCGAGCACCGATGCGGCGAGGTCCCGATTTACTTTTTTTGTCGGCAGCGTGGAGGCACTTGACACATCCAATGCCCAGTAGTTTGCAAGTTGCTTGGCGAACTGAGGTTGCGTTTCATTCGATTCAGCCTTGCGCTCCACAATTAGCTTCACAGGTCCGTCGGCGGTCCCTTTTGCAACCTCGAGAAGGACCTCGCGCCGTTGTTGAGATCTTTCGTCAGCAGACTTCGTTGATCGTTCACCTATCCGCAGGTACACCTGTGAGAACAATTTCTTAAGTTCCCTGTGAACTTCGCGTTGCAAGGCCTTGAATTCCGGATGATAGCGATTGAAGCTATCCCGATCGACGTTCATTGCATCTTCAAGCCCTTCTTCAACGAAAATCTCTCCAGTAATCCAGCGGCTCCGCGGCCCTTGATTGACTTGCCAGTCAAGTAGTGTGGGATCATAGTATCCCACACCGACTTCTTTGATGCGAATCATCAATCCCCGCAACTCGGCTGGCTTGAGTTGGTTGCCCTCTTGAACGGCCATATACCCGTGGAATTTCAGCTGCCTTCCTTCCACAACGATGTCACGCGAGAATGCTTGCGTCGAATAACCCTTGTCCCGCGGGGGCAGGAATACCGGCTTCCGAAGCTCCCGGTTATCCACGATGAGCGCAAACTGGTAGCCTTCGAGGCGTTTCTGGTCCCCACGGACAAGTCCGTCAGGCACCGCCTTCGCCGACATGTAAGGTAATGGGCAAGTGGCCGCAAGCTCCCAAAGAAATCGCCAGTAATCGCCACGCATCATCACACTTTCTTTATCGGCGGCAAGGTCGAGGAGCCGTTGCCAATCCAAAGGGGGCATTGCCGCTAAGACATCATCTCGGCTAGGAAGCGCTTCATCATCAACGCGCGCGCCCATCTCCTCTTCCTGCGTATCACGACCTTCTCTGGTCGGGCGTAACGTTTTGATGAATGACTCACTGAAACTCGCCAGCGGAGTAGTTACAATCACCTGTGTGCCGACCCAATCATTGTCGATTTTTGGCACGGGGATGAAATCCCATTCCCCTATGAACACCTCATTTCCAGAATGCTGAGGCACAATTGTCGGGTCTTGTATATCAAGCCTGCGCCGCAGAAAGTCTTCGATTCTCACTTCAGCAGCAAAAATTTCACCATTATTACGCCGCGAGATGATTTGGAACCTAGTGCAAATTTGCGCAACACCCAGCAACCCTATCCCGAGGCGGCCGATAATTGGCCTTCCGTGATTGGATCCGTCTGCTAGTCGTTTCGTACTGTTGCCGATGCCGGTCTCCATGAGCTTCACAAAATCTTGCTTGTCGAATCCGGCGCCATTATCTCTCACCACCAGCCTAGTGAACGTTGGTGCGAATGTAGATATTTCCACTCTTGTCGCACCGGCATCCCACGCGTTGCTAACCAACTCGCGCAACGCACTCGCGGGACTTCGATAGAGGCCCTTGCTGAGATGCGCAAGGGCCTTCTCATGTACTTTGATTCGCTGCGCCATATGGCTTCCTGGTTAGTTCCTATTATTTCGCAGAAATAATATGTTCTCGGTAACTACTTTCCCTGTACCAGATGATCGCCGGTCACGCCAGGCCTCAATGCCCTCGACTGAGAACCCTTCGAACTCAGCAACTGTCGCTAAAAGCTCTGCAGTTGGAATACTCACTCCTGCGTAACTTGCCTGGTCGCCTACAACGTATGCGCAGGCACCATTGTGCTTCAGCACCCTGCGCACGGCGGCCAGATGACGCCTCATGCCCCCGAAATACTCTGCTACCACTTTTTCGTATAATCGCGCAAACCCATGCCGCTTTTCTGCAGCGGCGTCCGCAACCTCCTTAAGTAATGCACGAAGCGCGTCAAACTCGGGTGCATATGATCGATCTGAGTCGTCAACGTAAATATTTTTTGTATGCGACCTCATCATTCGGCGCTTATGCTTACGCAAGCTTTGTACATCCACTACCTCTTCTAGGAACGCGAGTTCTAGTCTCCCATTTCGGGTATAATCGTGTTCAGCTGGATAAGGTGGGGAGCAAATAACTGCGTCGAACGCGCTTTGCCTGGCGTGGTGCTGCAAGCTACTGACCTCGCGCGCGTCGCCCAAAAGTACATCCGCCCTGGCGGTTGTGCGCGGCGCATTATACAAATCAAGCGCCATTTTCGTTGTGCGGTCTGCGAACGCCTCGATCACCGGCGCATCGACTTTTCTTGGCCCGCAATACAATTCCGGTCCAAAGCGAACGTTAGACGCTGTCTTGACGACCTCGGCGATCAACGACAACCTAAGGGCGCGATCTAACTTGCCAATGTAGTTCTGTATGTTTATTGCCCGCTTTAATGCCAGTGACTTCCGTAAAGGCACAGCAGAAATCCAGCCCCTATCGATCATGCCGGACTCCCGTAAGTACCGATGGGTTGCATCGTTCGTGAAGCCGTGATTTTGACCCAATGACCTGTTGTATGTTCGTATAACCTCATCAAGCGCATCAAACAGCTGAGTGGGGCACACAGACCAATCCGTTTTCACTCTAGCTGCGAGTACGCTTGCCGGATTCGCATCAACTCCCACAGCAGATACCTGGTTTTTAAGACATTCTACTAACGTTGTACCGGTCCCGCAGAATGGATCCAGAACGCGGTCCCGTTGCGACAGTCCCAACCGGTTTATTAATTTTTCTACTAAATGGTCTGAAAACCCCCATATGATCGTATACCAGTCGTGAATTTCGCCGTTCGCGAATTGCTGTGCAGTAGGGTTTTGTACTGCGCTTATTCCCACACTAATCCTACCTATGATTGTAGCACCTCAGGTACATGGTGCTGCTTGTTCAGGGTGGCGCATAGGCCGGAAACAATTATTCACTTCCTTGGATACCGCGGAGCTCGCGGCACCGGATTCGGACGCGCATCCGCCTCCGCCAGCATCGCGCGGACGGCCGCCTCGAGCTGTGCATCCCGGCCGAGGAACGTCGCCCGCGGGAGATTGTCCACCACCACATCCGGTTCGACCCCCCAGCCTTCGATGAGCCACTCGCCCTCGGGGCCATACACACCGGTTTCCGCCGCCGTCGCGATGCCGCGATCGGCGAGGAAATTGTTCTGCGAGAGCCAGATCTCGCCGCCCCAGGTGCGGGTGCCGATCAGCTTGCCCAACCCCAGCCGACGAAACCCTTCCGGGAACGCCTCGCCGTCGGACGCCGAGTTCTCGTTGATCAGCGTGACCATCGGGCCGCGGAAGGCGAAGTGCTGGTTCCACGTCGGCTCGCCGACGCGCGGGGCCCAGTAGAACCAGGCCTTCCGCATCAGGCGGTTGAGCAGCCATGCGTCGATGTTGCCGCCGCGGTTGTGTCGCACGTCGACGATCAGCGCTTCGCGGTTGAAGACCGGGTAGTACTCGCGCGTGAAGTCGGCCATGTCGCCGCCGCCCATCGCACGCAGATGGACGTAACCGACACGCCCCTTCGAGAGCGAATCGACCGCGAGCCGCCGCGTATACTCCCACTCGTCGTACCGCAGATCCGTTTCGCGCGACATGGTGATCGGATGCACCACGACATCACGCGTACCACCCGCGCCCGCGCCCACGCCCGCGCCCCGTACGGTGAGCAGCACCTGCTTACCAGCCTTGCCCGCGAGCAACTGCGCGGGATGATCAACGCTGAGCGTCGGCGTGTGGTCGATCGCTACGATGATATCCCCCTCTGACACTCGGACATCGGGGCGGTTGAGCGGGCCGAGTTCGGCGGGGATATCGGGGTCGGTGCGGTAGATCTTCGCGATGCGCCAGCCGCCGCGGGCTTCGTCCTTCTCGAGCACGGCGCCGAGGCCTGCGGGGACGATGGTGTCCTGGCCGGCGCGCAGGTCGCCGCCGCGCACGAAGATGTGCAGCGCGGAGAGTTCGCCGACCATCTGCGCGATGACGTCGTTGAGTTCGGCGCGGTCGGTGACGCGTGCGGCGAGCGGTTCGTACTTGCGACGCATCGCGGGCCAGTCGACGCCGTGCATGCCGGGGTCGTAGAAGTAGTCGCGTTCGAGTCGCCACGCATCGACGAACAGGCTCTGCAGCTCTTCCCTGCGATCGAGCGCGAACTGCCAGCCGCTCAGGTCGACCTTGCTGTCGTTCAGCGCACTCGCGGCGGGGGCCTTCGCGCCTGCGTTCACGACGAAGAAGTCGCCGCCGCGACGGAGCAGCACCTTCTTCCGGTCGCCGGAGAGTTCGTAGCTGCTCACGCCCTCGATGAACACTTCGGGCTTCGTATCGCGACCGATCTCGAGCGTGTTGATTCTGACGTTGCCGCCGGTGTTGCGGTCGTCGCGGCTGACGTAGTAGAGCCGCTTGCCGTCGGTGTTCAGCGCGCTGTAGTTGCCGGCGGGAAGCGGCACTTCGTACTGCCGCGTCAGCACGCCGGCGAGGGTGATGGTGGGGATGCGCGTGGTCGAGTCCTGCGCGACGCGCGTGCTGTCGAGCTCGGTCTTCGGCGCGAACGGCCACTTCGCCGACGGGTCGAGCGCGACGGCCATCAGCTTCGTCTGGTTGTTGAAGTACGGCTCGGGCTGGCGACTCCCCCACGGGCTGCCGACGCTGCTGTTGAACGTGCGGTCGCTCAGGTAGTAGAGCCACGCGCCGTCGCTGCTGAAGGTCGGCGCGTACGA
>Ga0182737_1002447_pt1 | contig 15207 bp, 9 predicted proteins | sample eDN5th30CBELigOP_FD_128878 | JGI IMG/M metagenome (GOLD analysis project Ga0182737, IMG submission 128878) | Enriched Organic Plus compost microbial communities from Emeryville, California, USA - eDNA 5th pass 30_C BE-Lig OP (version 2) (version 2) ...
GCACGACTTCTTCATCAGCTACCAGGTGGAGCTGCCCACTCGGATGAATCCGGGCGAGCACAAGATGCAGCTCACCGTGCACGACATGGTGGGCAACAAGGTTGGCACGGCCGAAGTGAAGTTCATGGTGGAGAAGTAACGTAGCCGTAGGTTCCGCTACCGCGTGCCAAGCTGCCCGGCCGACTTCTCGCCGGCCGGCTGCTTGAGGCTCTGCAGGTACGCGAGCAGATCGGCTACTTGCTGGGCGGTCATGTCGCGCAGCAGCATCTCCGGCATGATCGACTTCTGCTGCGGGGCGAAGAACTCCACGTTGTCCGCAGTCACTCGGACCAGCTTGTTCTCCGGCGTCCGCAGCACGATCGCCTGGTCGCTGCGTTCGACCAGCAAGCCTTGATGCACGTGGCCGTCGCCCGTTTCGACCACGTACGAAATGTACTGCGGGTCGACCTTCTTGGACGGCTCGATCAGGCTTTCCAGCAGTTCCTCACGGCTGCGTTTGGCTCCCAGACCATCGAAGTCGGGGCCGAGCGCCACGCCTTGCCCCTGCGCGCGGTGACAGTTGCGGCATTGCAGCCCGGACGCGGTGAGGAACAATTGCCGGCCGCGCTGGGCATCGCCGCTCAGCCGCAAAATCTCGTCGGGCCGGATGTCAGTTCCTAGCCGGGCCACGCGATCCGGCTCAGGCACGAAACGCTCGAACAGGTCGCGAGTGCGCGCGTCTTCATGCGCCGCACCGGCGGCAATCACAACGGCCGGATCATCAAAGCGATCGAGCGATATCAGTGCCCGCAGCGCGCCGCTTGGTGTGGCCAACAGTTCTTGGATCGCGGCCGCTTGCCGTGGTCCGGATTTTAGCGCCGTTTCCAGCAGCGTTTGTTCCTGCTGCTGGCGAACCGCCACCGAGGCCGGCTCTTGCGTTGCGTTCTTGGCCAGGGCAGCCGCATCGAGCGAAGCGATCCAATCGTGGATCAGCCGCACGCCGGCGGTATCGACCACGCTGGAACCAAAGTGCGGCATCCGACCTCGGCCGAGCTTGGCCATGCGGTACAGCAACAGCGAGCGGTACGGATCGCCTGGCGCAACCAATGCGGCAGCGTGGATTTCAAAGGTACCTTGCGTGGGCCGGCCACCGATCAGGTTAGTTCGCGCCAGCGGCATGGTGAACTGCACATCGAAGGCTGCCGTGCCGCCACCGCCCCGGCGATGGCAATGGCCACAGTTCACATGCAGATAGGAACGCACCCGCGTTTCCAACGGCGAGGTCGTGTCGTGCGGATCGACCAGCACCGGGTGATCTTCCGGCACAGGCTGCTCGAATAGGCCAATATGCGATAGTGCCCGCAGTTGGTTATCGACGACCGTCTTACCTTGCCCCGTATAAGCAAAGTCGCGGTCAAGCTGCTCGGGCACAAAGCCGTGGATGGTGCCAGCCCGGGTAGTATGGCACAGGATGCATTCGCTACGGCTGGCGTGTCGCCAGGTTTGTTGCCGCTTGCCGCCGGGCGCGGCCGGATCGGCGATGGTCAGCGTCTGTTCGCTGGCTTCGGGCCCGGCAAGGATCGCGTCGGTTTGTTCCTTGTTCCAGATGTAGTTGTAGGCTTTCCAGGTATCGCCATCGCGGTGCAGGATCTGCGTCTCGATGCGGTATCGGTCGGCCGGATCGTCGGAACGCGTCATCCACACCGTACGGCCCAGCACCGTGTCGCTGGGATACTTCCAGGCTCCCTTGAGATCGCCCACTTGCAGGTTGTTGATCTCGTGTACGCCCAGCGTGGCGGTGCCTGGCACGCCAATGAACCGCATCGCCTGGGTGCCATCGGCCCAGAGCGGCACGTTCACGTCGTAAGGAATCACGCCCGGGGCCAGCTCATGCTTGGCTACGTCGCTGAACAAGCCGGTTTGCGAAAGCCGCGAAGGGAAGTCGGTATTCGCACCGCGGCGTGGGTTCTCCACCAGGCGGTGGATCGAACCGTTGTAGGCCACCACGTACAGTTCGCCGGCCGGATCGGTCCCAAAGCAGATAATGTCCTGCGTGGAGTCAACCAGTTCCTGTAGCCAGGTGACCTTCTGGCCATCGTGCTTGAGGCCCCAAATCTTGCCGGTCACGTAATCGCCATACACATACACGCCGCGCAGTTCTTTGAGCCGCTCTCCGTGATACACCATGCCGCCGGTAATGGACCGGGCTTCGGTGTGATCGTGGGCTGCCGTGGGAGGCAGTACGGGCGTGGGACCGCGCTCGCGTTCACGGTGGACCACCTGCTCGGCTTCGACCAGGCTCCAACCGTAGTTGCCGCCGCGCTCCACACGGTAGATCATCTCCCACATTTCCCAGCCGACGTCGCCCACCCACAAGTCGCCCGTCGCCGGATCGAAACTCATCCGCCACGGATTGCGAAAGCCATAGGCCCAGACTTCGCCCCGGGCGTCTTCCCTGCCGACAAACGGGTTATCCGCGGGGATCGCGTACGGCAAACCGTTCTCGGCCCGGTTCACGTCGATGCGAAGGATGGAAGCCAACAGGTCATCGATCCGCTGCCCGGTGTTCTTGGCATCGGGCGGAAACGGCGAGGAACCATCGCCGGTGGAAATGTACAGATAGCCGTCGGGCCCAAACTTCAGGCAGCCGCCGTTATGCCCGCCGCCGTACCAGGTGAGTACGATCTGCTCGGTGGCCGGATCGACTTGGGGCGGCTTATCGGGCGAAGCCGGCAGCACCTTGAACCGCGAAACTCGCGTGCCGTCGGGGTTGCCGTCGTTCAGCACGTAGCACAGGTAGATTTCGCGGTTAGTGGCGAAGTCGGGATGAAAGGCAATGCCGTACGCGCGGCGAAAGCCCTCGATCGTCGCTAGGTCGAAAAACAGCTCCGGTTGCGGCTGCGGATCCTTGGGATCGAACGAGTAGATCTTGCCCCGCAGTTCCATCACGAACAGCCGCGGCGAACCGGGGCACGTGACCAGACTCACCGGTTCAGTAAACGTCAGATGCGGAAAGACACGTTCCAGCAGATAGGGCGAGGGCGGCTCGGGCGAACCGGTGATCCGCGACGTGGTCCAGGGGATGCGCTGCGTCAGTCCGAATGGTTTTGCCTCCGCCGTGGCATTATCGGCTGGGTCGGGCGCCGCCACCGGCGATTCGTCTGCGGCGTGTTTGTCGTCGGGCATGGCAGCCGCCACACCGCACAGTGCAACCACGAGCAGGATCAGCCAACGTGCGGAGAGCGGACGCATCATCATCGGCTCGCATGGCTTAGAAGAAGCAGATCAGTGGCAACCGCCTGCCGTTAGACAGCCCCCCCACTGTGGTGTGTGTTGCGGCGGCCGTCAAGCATTGCGGGTTGGGTTCCAGCGTGCGATGCAAAGCTACTGACAGAGCTGGATGCAGCCCAAGTTGCCAGTCGCGAGATCGTGTCACCAAGTGGCATTGGTTCGGCGTTAATCCTCGGGTTATTACCGCGTTGACCGATCAGGCAGGCTTTTTGGCCCAATTGTCAGCGGTACTGGCGCTGCGTTAAACTGAACCATTCACTCGGCGCCGTCCTGGGGCACGGACGCGGTATGCGCGTGCGCGGCTTCCACCCCTTGGGCCGTGCCGCGTTCTGGCTTTTGGAATCCATCTTCTGCGGAAATCGGGCGGCTTCGCCCGCCGCCCTTCCCGGTGGCTTTATGTTTGAATCGCTGCAATCGAATCTAAGGCAAGCCCTCCGCACCATTTCCGGCCAGGCCCGGCTGACCGAAGCGAACATGCGGGACGGCCTGCAACTGGTGCGGCAAGCCCTGCTCGAGGCCGACGTCAGCTTCCCCGTCGTCCGCGAGTTCATGGAGCGGGTGACGGCCAAGGCCCTGGGGCAAGACGTGCTCCAGTCGCTCAAGCCGGGCGACATGGTGCTGCACATCGTCTACCAGGAACTCGTCGACCTGATGAGTCCTGCCGACCCGTCGCTGCACCTCCGCGACTTCACCAAGATCATGATGTGCGGCTTGCAGGGTTCGGGTAAGACCACCACCTGCGGCAAGCTCGCCCGCATGCTCAAGCAAAGCGGCCGCAAGCCGATGCTGGTGGCGGCCGACTTGCAGCGGCCTGCGGCGATCCACCAGCTCCAGGTGTTGGGCGAACAGATCGGCGTGCCGGTCTATGCCGACCTGGAGAATAAGAACCCTGTCGACGTGTGCCAACGGGCGGTGCGCGACGCCCAGGCTCAAGGCTGCGATGTCGTGATTCTGGACACCGCCGGCCGGTTGCACATCGACGACGAGTTGATGGGCCAGTTGCGGCGGATCGATGCCACCGTGCAGCCGCACCAGTGTTACCTGGTGGTCGACGGCATGACGGGCCAGGACGCTGTCAACAGCGCCAAGGCATTCAACGAAGCCTTGGAACTGGACGGCGTGATTCTCACCAAGCTCGACGGCGACGCGCGCGGCGGTGCCGTGCTGAGCGTGAAGGCCGTGACGGGCGTCCCGATCAAGTTCTTGGGTACCGGCGAACACCTCCAGGACCTGGAACCGTTCCGGCCCGACGGCATGGCCAGCCGGATTCTGGGCGGCGGCGACCTCTTGGAAGTGATCCGCCGCGCCCAGTCGGAAATTGACCAGGACGAAATGCGCCGCCAGGAAGAAGCCCTGGCTCGCGGCGAGTTCACCCTCGACAATTTCCGCGACATGCTCCTGCAGACCACCAAGATGGGTCCGCTGGGCAAAATCCTCAGCCTGTTGCCGGGCATGGGCGCCGCCCGCGAAATGCTCCAGCAGGTGGATGCCGAACGCGACATCAAGCGGCTGATCGGCATCATCAACAGTATGACCAAGGAGGAGCGGCGGAATCCTAAGCAGGTGATCGACCAGAGCCGCCGTCGCCGCATCGCCGCTGGTGCCGGCGTGCAGCCGCACGAAGTGAACGAACTGGTCAAGCAGTACGAACCGGTCCGCGAAATGATGCAGCGGATGGCCGGGATGGGCATGCGCGACCGCATGAAGATGATGCGCGAGATGCAGCAGCAGATTTCCGCGAACCCGGGCGGCGGCCTGGCTGGGATCAAGAAGGGCACCGGCAAACGGCTCACCAGCGCCGAGAAGAAGAAGCTCAAGAAAGAGCGCGAGAAGGAAATGCGCCGCCGCCGTCGCGGGTCGAAGAGCCCCGACCAGGAAAACGGCCAGGAATAAGCGGCCCTAGTCCACAACCGCTCGATACCCAATCAGAATCGCCCCGAAGGGACGGAGATCCCCCGGGGCGATTGTGCATTCTGAGTTGTATCTTGGCCGCGATAATGCCGCGGCAAGGCTTATCGCTGGAAGCGGCCTTCACGCTTTTGGCTGGCACCGCGAGGTTCGGTGACTGGCTCCCAGTTAACCGATGGGGCACTGACCGCCGCGGCATACGACGGATCGGTGTCATCGACCACCGTTTCGGGCACCGCGGGCGGAACCCGAGTCATGTCGGGGCCGGTAGCCACCTCGGCGGCCGCGGCAAAGGTATTGTCTGCCCGCTGTGCCGCGCGATCGACCGCGGCCACGAAGCCCCGCCGATCTTCAGCGCTGATGTTCACCATCCGCTCGCTCCAGGCGTGCAGCAGTTCAGGCCGTGCTTCAGCAACCCGGGCCAGCTCGCTGAAGAACTTCGCCGTTTCCATGAAGTTCGTGTCGGCCGATTTGACCAGGATCGGGTGGAAGGTCTTGGCCATGAACTCCACGCCCGAGTGATCGACGCGGAAGAACGCATCCATCCGGCTGGTCACGAAATAGCCGCCGGCCGGATTGTGTGCATACCCGGAACGGAGCAGGATCAGGCAGCCGCCATTGATGGGCTTGGTGAACACGCCGCCCGCATAGGTGCCAACGGCGTAGATCAGGTGCAGCTCAGGCGAGCTATAGAGGAACTGGATGTCGGTGGTGGAACCTTCCGTATCGCGGCCATGGAAGGTTGTCGGACCGGTCCGCACCAGCGACAGGTTGCTGATGCCCAGTGCCTTCCACAGATCGACCATCACATCCGGGTGTTGGACCATGAACAGGTAGAAATCCGGATCGCAAGGCATGATCTGCGCGGGCATCCGGCGGAAGACGGTGACGTTGTCCAGCACCGCATCGACCTTGCGGCGGGCGTCGGGGGCGAGCTGCCGGTAAGGGATAGTGCGCATCGCGTCTTCACGCGCTTCGCGGCTGCTGGAGCCAACCGTCCCCTGGGCATGCACGACAGAGGCCAGGGACAGGCACAGACAGCCGCCCCAGCAGACAACCAACGCGCGGCGCAGCGCAATCAGGCCAGACATCGCCCTCGGCATCGCTTCCCCCCTCCGGTCCATGTCGAGCATGTGAGTCGGCCTGCCGCCCAACGCGAAGTGCGGGAGCAGCCCGGCCGGTGATCGCCGGAAACCCGACCGCGCAGCGGGGCAAGCCGCGGCGGTATGAAGGCCCAGCGGATACCGGACAGCCTGATGCGATCCTCCAATCGTAGGCCGCGGCTGGAACGCACAGCGGCCCTACAGGTTGTACCGGTTCTTCTGAATATTCGGCCGGGTTGTGAGTCGCCGTCCACCAAAGTTCGCAAATCAGCATGCTGTCAGCGGACGCGATGCGCGCAGTTTTGCTATCTACGGGCGGGGCGATTCACCGGAGCGGGGGGCGAGAAAGTGTATTCAGTGCTAGCAGCCTATGGCCACCGATACCTTCGATACCGCGCAGAAAAACACCCCATTTTACCCATACAACCCCTCTTGATCGACGGTGATTCTTCCTGTACCTTCCTAAGTTCTTAAACAGGGCAAACTACGCACATTTTTCCCATTTCCTTATTTACCTAGACGCGAGGTTTGCTAGATTCGTCGCCATATTGCGGCCATGACCCATATGGCTGAAGCGGAGTTGAACCCGCCTCCAAGGTGATCCACGGAGGTGGGCCGTGCGGCGAAAGCCACCCACGATCACGGAAGATGCTCCTCTAGCGGCTGGGTGCCTCGCGGATGAGGTTCCGCCGCTTGAACCGTCGCCATGGCGCGCGGCGGCCTCAGGCATGTATGCCTGGTAATGCAGCCAGTCGGCCCCCCGGTCGTTCCCGCCGGAGCCGCAACGCGTGCTGCGTGTCTCGTTCTTATTGGGCTGCTGCTTCTTGCGTCCGAGATGCGCACGGTTGTCGGCGACGGTGGTGCGCCCAGTCCTTGGGCGTCGTTGGCCACGGGGGACGGTTTCCTGGGCCAGTTCACCACTACTGGTGGAAGGTGCGTTCGCACTGCGCGCGCTCGGAGGCGCGGCTGCGCGATCCGCGCCGGCAGCGGATGCATTCCCCAGTCGCATCGAACGCCCAGCTTGGCGTGCGCGATGTTTGGGCCAGCGGCACAACGTGCGTCCATAAGGGATCGCAGTTGCACCTCAAACTGGCGGTCTGGCCCGATGCCGCCCTGAACGGCGCTGAGGCAGTGATTGCCCCCGCCAATCGCGGCAAGCGAGGGCAGGTGACTTCGGGGCACCGGCAAGTTCGCCTACGCGTCCCCAGTGCTGGCGGCGACTTGACCACAAACGGCAAAGCCATGGATCGCGGGTGTCGCGTGCCGACGGTTGCGTGAACACGAAGCCCGGTAGCAGAGGCGGCTGCAACAGAGCGGCACTCATCCGGCGGTCCCATTCCCCTTCCAATCCACAGCGATTCCACAAGGAGTGCACGATGTCGAAGTCGATCAGGATCCTGCTGGCGACGAGCCTGCTGGTGGCCCTGGCCGGCCCGGCGCAGGCTGAGGAACCTGCCCCGCGGTGGTCTCCCATTTTTCGCCTGATGTCGGCGTCTAAGGACCGGCAATATCGGGCCTATTTACCCCGGGTGGAAGGCGATCCCCAGGTGCAGCGGTTGCTCCAGGATCCGCGTTTGATCCTGTACACCGAGGCCGAAATGCCGCGCGTGTACCAGCTCTGGGATAACCAGCTGCAAGGGATCCATTCGGCGTACTACAACATCTCGGCCAACGGCAGCGAACCCCACGGCAACGGCAATATCGAGTTTCCCTGGGGCACGCCCGCCGGCACGCATCGCTCGCGCTACGTGCGCTCCTTCCGCTTCTTGCACCTGCCCTACGATCACATGGGCCGGTACTATCCCATCGTGTGGTATCGCCGCCACCTGAGCGGCGACAACAGCATGGGTTACGCCTGGACCTTCCCCATCGGAACCGTGGTGGGCGAGGTACTCCAGCAACGGGCCTTCGACGGCAACTATTACACCTTTGAATTGCGGATTCGCATCCGCGAGGCCGACGATTGGGCGGTGGACGTGTTCCGGCCCTTCCCCACCGCCGCGCACTTGGCCGAGCGCATCCGCGAACTGCGGCCCAACTATGCGGAAGATCAAGCCTTGGCACGCTTGGTCAATCACCTGGAAACGCCACGCCGGCTGCCGAACCTGACGCTGGTGGACTACCATCCCCGCCGCACGTTCCAGCAGAAGATGGGCGTGGATACCTTGCCGCCCATCGACGACCGCCTGGCGATTGAACTGCTGACGACCACGCCGTTCCGTTCGTCACTAGGCGAAACGTGGCGGTTCGGTGCCGACGGCAACTACACGTTTGCCCCGACCACGACGGATACCTTCCACGTGGTGCCGCAGAACTACGACGCAGGCTTTATCTCCGTCGACCGGCACTCGTGCGTGCGTTGCCATGAGACCGTGAACCAGCACGTCAACCGCTTCCAATCTGGCCGCGATTGGTACGGGCGGATTCGCGGTTCCGACGGTATTTTCTCGTTCCACCCCTTCGACACGACCGCGGTGGCCGGCAACGGCTTTGGCCGCGGCGTGGCCATGCGGCGTGACTTGATCGAGGCCGGCCTCCTGGCTCCCTTCAATCAGCAGCAGCACACGTCCAGCGTGTACCGCCGCATCAGCCATCTGCGCGAGTAGCAGTAAGACGTTACAAGCCAATGCGCCGGGGCGGCCGCCGTCTAAGCGGGCGAGGCCGCCCCGGGACCGCTGGCTACGATCCGCCTTGGCGATCTTCACTTCTCAAATGGGGGGCGTTGTTGCTCCCCTATTGACGCCACTGCCGGGTAGGTTTGGGTGTTGCGGTTGGGGGGCAGGCATGACTATGCTTACCTGCAAACCAAGGTGCCGCACCGATCGCGTCCCGGCGAGTCTTGCTGGGATTGCTCATGGTTTGCGCTCCGGGAGCATTCGCGGTTGTCGATCTCCGTCGCTACCCGCTGTCACACTCATGACGTCGTCCGAGCCAAAGCCACATTCTGCCGATACACCGCATTCGCTGCTGGAGCAGGTGCAGCGAAATGTACCCGAGGCTTGGACGAAGCTCGTCGAGTTGTACACGGGATACGTGCGGCAGTTGCTCCTCCGTTACCATGTCGCCGCTAGTGATGTGGACGATCTGACGCAAGACGTCTTGCTGACCATCGCCCGAAAGATTGGCCAATTTCAGCCTCACGACCACCGGGGTGCATTCCGAGGTTGGCTCAAGACGATTGTGCGCAGCAAGGCCATGGACCAGTTTCGTCGGCAGCAGGCGCGGCCTCAGGCCACCGGCGGCACGGATGCCTGGAAGGCGCTGGCGGCAGTGCCCGACGTGGATTGGGACGACGATTCCGACCCTCGTGAGCAACAGGCCCAACGAGATCTGTATCAGAAGGCCATGGAGATCGTGCGTGCGGAATGCGAGTCGCGCACGTGGCTGATGTTTCATCGCGCGGTGATCGAGCAGGTACCCACCGCCGAAATCGCGCACGAAATGGGAGTCTCCCCGGCCGCGGTTCGTGTCGCTAAGTCGCGAGTATTGCGGAAGTTGCGAGAGCTGCTCGGAGAACCGCTGGCAGAGAGCTAAGGCCCGCTAGGCTTTTTGCTGTTACGCCCGAACGTTTCGTTAGACGTCAGACGCGTTTCTCGAACATTCTCGCCCGGCTTCCAGCCTTCGCCAACGGGCTTTGGGCCGACAGGCGTCGCGCCACTCCCGTGGATACCTTCACCATGCCGACACGCTGCTCGTTCAACCTGTGGATGCGTTACGGCCAAGTGGGGACAACACAAGCCGAGTGCGGCACGATCGAGGACTTCCGCCGTCCATCCAAAGGTGGGCGCAGCATCTCTCTGTCAGACGCTTCACGTAGGCTCGCGCCAAGTGAAGGTGGAGATGTGGCCCGCTACGGCACCACCTGCGCGGTAACGTCCGCGGTTTTCACGGTTGCGGGGGCGAGATTTCATTCGACGGGCCTACCCAGGTCCATGCAAGTGGCTTCGATCTCGCTGGGCGCAGCTCGCGTACCACAGACGCGAAGCGGGCAGCCTGGTCGCCGGTCACCTTTCTATCGAGGGATGCAGGGCGTGCCAGTGACAGATGCCGATCACCGCTGCTTCTCGGATCAGGTGCTGATCGATTTCCAGTTAGGGAAGCTGGAGCCGCGGCAGATTGCGCTGGTCGCCTCAGAACTGCAGGCGTGCCCACAATGCGCACAGCGGCTCGCAGCCATGGATGACGTCGAAGATGGCCTGGTCGCACAGTTCAAGGGGCTCTTCGCCAGTGCCAATTCCGATCCCCAGCGGCATGATTCGACACAGGTGAACCAGCCATCGCCTCCCGCCGCTGCGCCTCCCGCTAATCACCCGTCCAGGCAGACGTTCTCGACCGTTGCGACGGCTTCCCCGCGATTGCTGGGGCCGTATCGCATCGAGGCGCAGATTGGCAGAGGTGGAATGGGCACGGTTTGGCAGGCCACCCACGAACACTTGAAGCGAAAAGTCGCCATCAAATTGTTGCCCGCGGAACGGCTGGCCGACTCCCAATGGGTGTCTCGTTTTTTTCGTGAAATGGAGGTCTGCGGGCGACTCATCCACCCTAATCTGGTGCACGCCTACGACGCCGGCGAGGTGAACGGCCAACCGTTCTTGGCGATGGAATTGCTCTCGGGCGTTGATTTGGCAGAGCTGGTGCGGCGAACCGGCCCGCTCTCGGTGCCTGAGGCATGCGAAGTAACTCGGCAGGCAGCCGTCGGTCTGGAATTCGCCCATGCCCATCACAGTGTGCATCGCGATATCAAGCCGTCCAATCTGTTCTTGACGAACCAGGGCACGGTCAAAGTCCTGGACCTGGGGTTAGCGAGGCTTGTCGATGTGGCTGTGCCGGCGCAACAGGCCATGACGGGGGCCCACGAGCTGCTGGGCACCCTCGCCTACATGGCACCGGAGCAGTTTCACGATTCGCACTCCGCCACGGCGGCTGCCGACATTTATGGATTGGGATGCACGCTTTTCTTCTTGCTGATGGGCGGGCCTCCGTTTGCCGCGGGCGTCTACCAAGGTCCCATCAGCATGGCGGTCGCCCACGCCACCACGGAGCCTCCGAAGTTACCCCCTGACGTGCCCGGCCGTCTGGCAGATTTGGTACAGCGGATGTTGGCCAAGGAGCCCTCGCAACGGCCCGCCAGCATGCGCGAAGTTGAGCAAGAGCTTGCCCCGTTTTGCGAGCCGGGGACGCAGCTCCTCCAGCAGCGTCTAGGGGAGAGCGATGTACCTTTGCCGGGCCAGGCTGAATCAGAATCGTCCGCTGCCGAGGCGTCGCCAACGAATCGCACGCGGCGCAAGTGGATCGCGGCCGCGCTGGCGGCGGTTTGCGGAATCGTATTAACCATTGCAGGGCTTCTCGCCTTTTCTTCTGAAGGCTCGAGCGAACAAGCCGCCCTTGAAGCGGTCGCCGCCTTCGACGTCTCGCCCCAGTTGCGCACCGCGGTTACTGAGGTCGTGCGGCTGCACCCCAATGAAACACGCTGGTCGGGCAAAGCCGGTGACCGGCTGTTCGCGCTGGTCGTCCAACAACTGCCCGCCAGTTCCCAGCGTGGGCAACTGCTGCCGGCTTGGAGCAAGAAAGGGCTGGCCGAGGCCCTAGCCGAATTGTGTCTGGCCAAGTCGCTGATGGGTCAGTACGGGCGGGCGAGGCTGGACGATATGACGATGCTCCGGGCCGCGCTGGTATCGCTGGCCCAGCGCCAGCAGGTATCGGGCACAGCCCGGGAGGTGAGCCAGCACGCGCGCCAGCACGGCAATTATCTGGTGACGTTGGTGCATGGCCCCGAGCAGGCCATTGTGGCCACGATGTCCACCCCGGCCACCCTTTCGGCGGTTCAAGACGCATACCGCGATGCGACGCATCAGCAAAGTCGCGCTTTGATGAACGAGAAGCGGTGGGACGACGCGCTGCTGCTTTGGCGGCATCTGCACGATCGGAAGCTCGTGACGCCGGAGCTTTATCTCGATGCGGCCCGCTGCTTTCATGCCCTGGGCCAAGACAATGATGCCGCGCGTTTGATTTCGGAATCGCTCGATCACTATGCGAAAGAGGCGCGATGGGCGCTGTTGGAAGCCGCAGGCGACTTGGCCAGTGAGCTGCAAACGCCCGAGGCAACCGCCATCGCCGAACGCGCCTACACGCTAGCGCTGCAGCGCTTTCAAACACCGAATCCGTAGTGTTGGTTGTTACGAAGATCTTGAGGAGTAGAGAATGCGACGTTTCATTTTTCAGGCTCTGGCGGTTGCTTGTGCCATCGCGGTTTCTCCGGCCGTTGCGCAGCAGCATAAGGCGGAGGATTTTCTGCCGCCCGTTCAAGGCGGCAGCGAGAAAATTGCCGAGCCAGATGCCGTGCGGGTTGCTCAGCGAACGGTGCATGCGGCCACCCCCCAGGATGCGGTCAATGCGGCCGTTGCTGAGAATGTGAAACAGTTGGGGCACGATGCCAAGGCCGTGCAGGAAACTCCCGAGCTTGGCGCCCGCTGGGTCACCTTCCCCAGCGGTGCCGGCATCGTCGCTACCGGTCTTTCCACCTATTCGGAGATGGCCAACCCCGTGGCGGGGCGCATTGCCCAGCGGAATGCCTACGTGATTGCGTATACCAACGCCAAAGCGGCGATGAGCCGGCAGTTAGGCTCGATTTCGAACGAGGGCCGCACGGTGCTCGAAACCATCGCCCGCCAGAACCACGGCGCCGATCGCGTTGAGCAAGGTTCAGCGGAGGAGGTCAAGGAACTGGTGGAGCAATCGGCGGCGGCATTGCTCAAAGGATATGTGACCTACTCCATTCAGGAACAACAGGACGAGGCGAATCCGCAATTGCGCTATGTGTATGTCACCATCGCCAGTACATCAAAAACGCAAACGATGGTGTCGCGCCAGGGGGCGACTCAATCGGTCGATAAGCTGGTGACCGGCATTCAGAACACGCTAGACGAAGTGCAGCGGCAGTTGGTGCCGCCGGTCGGCGGGCGCGTGATCGTGACCCCCTCCGGCGATACGGCGCTCATTGCCTTTGGTTCGGCGGTCGTCGGCGTCAGTTCCAACCCGGCCGCCCAGGCTCGGCTCCGGCTCGAAGCCCAGCGGATCGCCGCGGTCCGGGCACGCGATGCCTTGGCCGGAATTCTTCAGGGCGACCAGGTGCTGTGGTCGTCGGGCGTGGCTTCGAAGGCCGTGACCGGATTCGAGGAAGTGATGACTTACGCGAAAAGCGATCCGACGGCCGTGACCAGTGAGGAAACTCTGGAATCGACGACTCAGGAATTCCTCAGCTCCGAAGTTCTGCACGAAGCGATCTCTTCTGTGCGAAGCGGCACGCTTCCCCCCGGCATTCAGGAACGGCACTGGCTCGATGAAGATGGCCACTGGGCGACCTCGATGATGGTTTACTACCCGAAGATCTCGGACGCCGCCAAGAAGTTCGCCCAGGATATGAAGGCCGCGCAGTTGATCCCTCAGCCGGGTTCGGCAGCCAACCCCAAAGCCACGCGTTCGCTCGACAACCGCGTTCCAGTCCGGCCCGGCGGCAAAATAGGCTCCGATAACGGGCTCTAACAGGCGGGAACGGGTTAATGGTTTTTCGGTTTAGTCAAAAGGGCCACCATGAACACTTCGAGAGCTTGGATTCTGGTTACGCAGGTGACGGCGATGCTGCTCGCTCCTGCCGTGGCCGCCGCCCAGGTTGGCGAGGAAGTTACCGTCACTGTCCGCGGCATTGGCGTCACGGCAGATGCCGCCAAACGCGACGCCCTGATGGCGGCCGTGTACCAGGCCGTAGGCGCCTACGTCGATAGCGAGACATTGGTCCGCGATGATCAGATCATCAAGGACCAGGTTTTGCAGGCTAGCGGCAGCTACGTCCATCGCTATGACGTCCTGATTGAGCCGGCGCAGCGGAAGGATGGGCTGTGGGAAATGTCGATTCGGGCGATCGTCCGCGGCGGTCAAGTCCAAGAACGGCTCAAAGCCGTGGTCGTTGAGCAGGCAGGCATCGATACCAAGGACAAGGTGGCCGAAGCCCTGACCAAGATCAAGAACGCCCAGGAAGGCGCCGAGATCCTGCAAAAACAACTGGAAGGTCTGCTGCCCAAGCTGCTGGTGGCCCGCTTGATCGACAGCAAAGGCAAGGTCACTGAGCAGGCAACTCCGGTGGTGACGATTCTGGATGACGGCCGGCTATCCTGCGTATGGCACGTGGAGGTCTATTTCGACGCTCCTCTGTATTATGAAAGAGTCGTGCCGCCCCTCCACGCGGTGCTCTCGGCCTTGGCGACCAAGTCGGGCGGGCCGGCTACTTCCAACAGCACGGCCACCAAACAGAGGGGGGGGGAATTACGTACCCATTAGCACGTTTCCAGCGGAGTATCCGGTCCTGGGACGCCGAGCCTGGAGCGGCTCCCCGCCTGCACCGCCGCGAGGCGATCAGCCCCATGTTTATGTCTTGCTCAGCACCGGCCGCAGTGCCACGGGCGGGACGGAACAGTTTCAATGGTATCTGCTGGAAGGCGTTTCCTATCGCAAAGCTCTCAGCGCAGTGGCACTGCCACGCACCAAAATCTCCCTGGCGGTGCAGTTCTTGTCGGCCGATGGCGAAGTGGTGCATTCCGAAACCATCGACCCCTGGACCGATGGACAATTCATTGCGGCCAGTGGGCGACGGCTTTCTGAAGGCTATTCCCCCTACTTCGTCACGCCGATCGACGTCGCCAGCAATAATCCGATTCAGGTCAATGCCGCCATCTCTCCTCGATTCGCGCGCGGCGGTGGATCTCAGGCGACCGCCGCAATGACGGGCTATCTGCGTCAATTGGATAGCTATCCCGTTTGCGAAAACGGTCACTGCGATGTGATCGTGCGGCCGTTTACCACCGTGCTTGCGGCCGAGGATCTGGAGCGGATCAAGCAGGTGCGCTTCTACTTCAGCGAGGAACCAGCAGAA
>Ga0182737_1002452_pt1 | contig 15191 bp, 13 predicted proteins | sample eDN5th30CBELigOP_FD_128878 | JGI IMG/M metagenome (GOLD analysis project Ga0182737, IMG submission 128878) | Enriched Organic Plus compost microbial communities from Emeryville, California, USA - eDNA 5th pass 30_C BE-Lig OP (version 2) (version 2) ...
CTCGGGACGGGTGCGCGCCAAGGCGATGAGTTCCGTCGTGGCGGCCTTGGCACGGCCGCGTCCACGTGCGACGGGATCGACGTGATATCCGACGGCGAGCTCGCCGTCGTCGTCGGGCGGGCCGTGCAGCCGGACATGGCCCACGATTCGCGCGTCCTCGACGATCAGGTACTGCGTGCGCCACCAGGCCAGCTCCGGTTCCTGGCGGATCAGCGCGGCGAAGTGCTGCCAGATCCACTGACCGTCGGCGAAGTCCGGTGGAACGGCCATGCCGATCGAGCGGCCGGCCGCGGCGAGATCGCCCAGCGCGAGCAGATCGAGCTGCTCGACGGTGAGAGGGACGAGTTCGATGTGCGGCAGCGTCACGCCTCGTCCCGGCGTCGCCGTGCCTGGAGGGCTCGAGCAGCGAGCTCGTCGTCGGGCGGATAGAGAACGTGCTCGAGCGTCAGGCCGTGGGCCGGCATGACCTTGACGCGCGGATCGCGGACCCGGGCGTCGAGAAGCTGCGCGGTCAGATCAGGGGAGTGCCGTCGTTCTCCGGCTGCGGTGAGCGCACCCATGAGGGAGCGGACCATCGAATGGCAGAACGCGTCGGCGCGCACGGTGGTCTGGATCATGTCCTCGACGCGGACCGTCGACAGTTCGAGCAGCGTGCGGATCGTAGTGGCACCCTCGCGGCGCTTGCAGAATGATGCGAAGTCGTGCTCGCCGATCAGGTGGGCGGCGGCGGCGTTCATCAGGCCGACGTCGAGCGGTTTGGGCCAGGCGACGACATGGGAGCGGGTCAGCGGATCGGGCGTGCCGTCGCAGAGCCGGTAGACGTAGCGTCGCTCGACGGCCGAGAATCTGGCGTCGAATCCGTCGGGCGCGGCGTGCACGCCGCGACACGCCACGTCGTCGGGCAGCACGCGGCGCAGGCGGCGGTGCAGGATCGCCGGATCGACGTCGTCGAGATCGACGTGGGCGACCTGACCACGGGCGTGGACCCCGGTGTCGGTGCGTCCCGCACACGTCAGCGCGGGACGTCCCGGGAGCCGGAGCACCTGGGCGATCGCGGTCTCGACCGTCTCCTGGACCGTGCGCAGACCGGGCTGGGTGGCCCATCCGTGGAATCCGGCTCCGTCGTAGGAGAGGTCCACTCGCAGCCGCACCCCGCCACCGTACCTAATCGGAGACCCGATTTTTGATCAGAGAAGTGTGGATTCGCGCCGGCGAAACGGCGCATTTCTGATCGAAATTCGGAACGCGGGTCAGGCCCAGCGCTCCGAGGCCGGGACGAAGTCGAGCGTGCGGTCGCCGGTGTAGATCTGCTTGGGCCGCGCGATCTTCTGCTCCTTGTCGTCGACCTGCTCCAGCCACTGGGCCAGCCAGCCCGACGTGCGCGGGATCGCGAACAGCACCGTGAACATCTCGGGCGGGAACTGCAACGCCTCGTAGATCAGGCCGGAGTAGAAGTCGACGTTCGGGTAGAGCTTGCGGCTGACGAAGTAGTCGTCCTCCAGCGCGATCTTCTCCAGCTCCTGCGCGATCTCGAGCAGCGGATTGACGCCCGTGACCTCGAAGACGTCGTCGCACGTCTTCTTGATGATCTTCGCGCGCGGATCGTAGTTCTTGTACACGCGGTGGCCGAAGCCCATCAGTCGCTCGTTGCCGGCCTTGACGCCTTCGATGAACGCCGGGATGTTCTCCTTGGTGCCGATGCGCTTGAGCATCCGGAGCACGGCCTCGTTCGCGCCGCCGTGCAGCGGGCCGTAGAGCGCCGCGATACCCGCGCTGACCGCCGAGTACGGATCGACCTCGGACGAACCGACCGCGCGCACCGCATTGGCCGAGCAGTTCTGCTCGTGGTCGGCGTGCAGGATGAACAGGACCTCGAGCGCCTTCGCCAGGCGCGGATCGGGATCGTACTTGGGCTCGCTCATCCGGAACAGCATCGAGAGGAAGTTCTCGGTGTACGACAGTTCGTTGTCGGGGTAGACGTACGGCTTGCCCTGCGCGTGACGGAACGACCAGGCACCGAGGGTGGGCATCTTGGCGATCATGCGCACGATCTGGTCGTGACGGATGTCGTGGTCACGGATCGCGCGAGCCTCGGGATAGAACGTCGACAGCGCGCCGACGCCGGCCATCAGCATGCCCATCGGGTGGGCGTCATAGCGGAAGCCCTGCATGAGCGAGCGCAGGTTCTCGTGCACGAACGTGTGGAACGTGACCTCGTGCACCCACTGGTCGTGCTGCTCGCGCGTGGGCAGCTCGCCGTGGATCAGCAGGTACGCGACCTCGAGGTACGTCGACTTCTCGGCCAACTGCTCGATGGGGTAGCCGCGGTACTCCAAGATGCCCTTGTCGCCGTCGATGAACGTCACCGAGCTTCGCGTCGAGGCGGTGTTGGTGAAGCCGGGGTCGTACACGGCGATGCCGGGTTCGTCGTCGGACTTGCCGATCTTGCCGAGGTCGGCGGCGCGCACGGCACCGTCGACGATCGGGACCTCGTACTCCTGCCCCGTGCGGTTATCGCGAACGGTCAGCGTCTGGTCGGTCACGTGGATCTCCTGTGCCGTCGGGTGGGCCCAGGGGTGTCGGGCCGCCCTCCAACGTAGTCGGCGTCACGTCCGCCCCATAGAGGGGGTCCGGAGCGCGGACAGTTGTATCGCGATGACCTGCGAGAACGTCGTCGCGAGGTGGAATCGGATCCGGCGGCGCCGCTCAGGACGGCGTGGATCCGTGCGTGGCGCGGTGCCGTCGGCCGCGTCGTCTCCGAGGGCGGGGCACCCGTTTTGACCAGGTGCGGGCGGGACGGTTACCCTTGTGTGTCGGTCCCACCCGCCGGTCCGGCCAGTTTCGGCCGCCGCAGGGGGCGACCCCAAGATTCGATTGTCCATCGAGAACAGAAGGTTCTTGCCGTGCGCACGTTCAGCCCGAAGCCTGCTGACATCGACCGTCAGTGGCACGTCATCGACGCCCAGGACGTCGTCCTCGGCCGCCTGGCCGTCGAGGTCGCGACGTTGCTGCGCGGCAAGCACAAGCCGACCTTCGCGCCGCATGTCGACGGTGGCGACTTCGTCGTCGTCGTCAACGCCGAGAAGGTCGCCCTGTCGGGCAACAAGCGCACCGACAAGATGGCGTACCGCCACAGCGGCTACCCGGGCGGCCTGAAGTCGATCGCCTACGGCGATCTGCTCGAGAAGGACGCCCGCAAGGCCATCGAGAAGTCGGTCCGCGGCATGCTGCCCAAGAACCGCCTGGGCGATCAGCTGATCACCAAGCTCAAGGTGTACTCCGGCCCGGAGCACCCGCACGCCGCCCAGAAGCCCCAGCCGTTCGAGATCACGCAGATCTCCCAGTAAGGAACTTTTCACCGTGCCTGAGACCACCGAAGAAGTCGAGTACACCACGAACGACGAGGGCGTCGCCTACACGTCGGAGAGCGCCGGTACCACCGCCGCCACCGACCAGCCGTCCGTCATCGCTCCCGGCGCCGCCACCGGTCGCCGCAAGGAAGCCATCGCGCGCGTTCGCCTGGTGCCCGGCACGGGTGTCTGGACCGTCAACGGCAAGCCGCTGGAGGAGTACCTCCCGAACAAGCTGCACCAGCAGATCGCCAAGGAGGGCCTCGCCGCCCTCGGCTTGGTCGATGCGTTCGACGTCGTGGCGCGTGTCACCGGCGGCGGCATGACCGGTCAGGCCGGTGCGCTGCGTCTCGGTGTCGCCCGCGCCCTGAACGGCATCGACGAGGACGTCAACCGCCCGGTCCTGAAGAAGGCCGGTCTGCTGACCCGCGATGCTCGCATCAAGGAGCGCAAGAAGGCCGGCCTCAAGAAGGCCCGTAAGGCTCCGCAGTACAGCAAGCGCTGATCGGTCCGGGTCTCTGCACTCGTGGGCCGGATCTTCGGCACCGACGGAGTTCGCGGCCTCGCGAACCGTGACCTGACGGCCGAGATGGCGGTCGACCTGTCGGTCGCCGCTGCCCACATCCTGGGTGAGATCGGTGCGTTCGCCGATCAGCGCCCGACCGCGGTCGTGGGGCGTGATCCTCGCGCCTCGGGGGACTTCCTCGAAGCGGCGGTGATCGCGGGCCTGGCCTCGGCCGGTGTGGACGTGCACCGATTGGGCGTCGTGCCCACTCCCGGCGCCGCCTATCTGACCGCCATGCTCGACGCCGACATGGGTGTCATGATCTCGGCTAGTCACAATCCGATGCCCGACAACGGCATCAAGTTCCTGGCGCGCGGGGGGCACAAGCTCGACGACGATCTGGAGCGCCAGATCGAGAACCGGCTCGAGGAGCCCTGGGACCGCCCGACCGGCGCTGACGTGGGGCGTATCGGCGACAGCCACTCCGGTGTGGCCGCGTACACCAAGCATCTGATCGGCACGGTCCCGCATCGGCTCGACGGGCTCACGATCGTGCTCGACTGCGCCAACGGTGCGGCGTTCCAGGTGGGCCCCGAGGCGTTCTCGGCGCTCGGTGCCGAGGTCATCGCGATCCACGCCGAGCCCGATGGACTCAACATCAACGACAACTGCGGGTCGACCCACCTGGCCGACCTGCAGCTCGCGGTCACCGAGCACGGCGCCGATGCCGGTTTCGCGTTCGACGGCGATGCCGATCGCTGCCTCGCGGTCGACGCCTCCGGTGCCATCGTCGACGGCGATCAGATTCTCGCGATGCTCGCGATCGCCGCGCGCGACGCCGATCGCCTGGCCGACGACACTGTGGTGGCCACGGTCATGAGCAATCTCGGCTTCCGTCACGCGATGGAGCAGGCCGGCATCTCGGTGGTCTCCACCGCGGTCGGCGACCGTTACGTGCTCGAGGCCATGCGCGCCGGTGGCTTCTCGCTGGGTGGTGAGCAGTCGGGCCACGTCATCATGGCCGACCATGCGACGACGGGCGACGGCGTGCTCACCGCGCTCCATGTCGCCTCGCGCATCGCCGTGACCGATTCGCCGCTGGCCGAACTCGCCGGCGTCATGACGCGGCTGCCCCAGGTGCTGGTCAACGTGCCCGGTGTGGATCGGGCCAGCGTCGACTCAGAGCCCGTGCTCCAGGGCGAGATCGCGATCGCCGCCAGCCGACTGGGCGATCGTGGCCGCGTCCTGTTGCGCCCCTCGGGCACCGAACCGCTGGTGCGTGTCATGGTCGAGGCGCCGACGCACGACGAGGCCACCGAGGTCGCCGAACATCTCGCGGCAGTCGTGCGGCGCACGCTCTCGCTCTGATCTGGACTGTGGTTTCCCAACTTAAGTTGGGAAACCGCCACGATCATGGGGAAGTATCCCCATGATCGTGGCGGTTTTCCGACGATCGTGTGCGCCGGAGCGGCTCAGCGCACCGACAGCGGCGAGTCGTCGAGACCGAGGTCGGCGGGCAGGCCCAGCAGAGACAGGGCGAGATCGGCTGCGTCGAGGTTCCGGATGGGCTGCGACCCGGTGTATCCGGGCCGGCCTGCTCCGGGATCACGGCGCTCTGGATTCAGGTGGTACAGGTCGGTGTGCTCGGCGACGCCGCGGCCCCAGACGATGAACGGGATCGTGTAGTTGGCCGCGAGGGTCGCGTCGGAGTGTGCCTTCTGGCCCCGGGGCCCGCCGTGGTCGGCGGTGAGGATCACGGTCAGCCGGTCGCGCACGGCCGGGTGGTCGTCGAGCCAGGCGAGCAGTTCCCCGAGGTGGGCGTCGGTTGATTCGACGGCCTTCAGATACTGCGGCCCCAACCAGCCATGAGCGTGTCCTTCGTGATCGGGCGCCGCCATGTGCCAGAACACCAGATCGTCCCCGTCGTCGAGGGCGATGCGGACGTCGTCGGCCAACGTGTCGACCCCGTCGATGGCGCTGTCGTCGACCTTGTCGGATCCATCGTCGGCTCCCGTGCGGTCCGCGGCGCCGTTCCGGTCGTCCCAGGAACGCAGGAGGTATTCGAACTTGGGCTTCTCGGCGAACAGCGCGGTGGTCAGGCCGTGATCGTGGGCCACGTCGAACACGCCGGGAACGTAGGAGCCGTGCGTCGCGGCCAAGGTGCCGCCGGAGTCGTCGTTGAACGTCACCGAGGTTCCCTCGGGGCCGGAGACGCGGCGGCCCGTCAACATGCCGGTGTGATTGGGCAAGGTGATCGTCAACTCGTACGACGACCGGGCGTTGAGCGTCGATGCGCCTTCACGCATCAGCCGGGTGAAGGCGGGAAGACGGTCACCCAGTTCTCGCACGGCGTCGGGATTCAGGCCGTCGACTGACACGAGCAGGACGGCCGGATCGGGCGCAGGCGACGGTGACGAGCGCGTGCTGGCGGTCGCACTGGGCCGTGGGTCAGGGGTCTGCGAGGCGCCACAGGCGGCCAGCACGACCGCCAGGGCCGCGACGCCCAGTAGGCGGGCGGGGACTCGGGGTGTGAGCACGTCGAAAGCCTACGAGACACGCCGTACGATCGACCGATGAGCGAGCGTCAGCGAGCGGAGCACTCGACGATCCTCGTCGCGTCGTGGTCGTGCCGTTCTGGTCGTCCGGCGGTGGCGCGATGAGTGCCATCGACATCAGCCGGCTCGACGACACCGAAGGCGCTGCGTTCGACGCGTGGTACGCGGTGTACTCGGCGGCTTACGACCGGCCGTTCGACGCTCCGTGGCTGCCCGTGGAGAAGCGGGTCAATCTGACCGATGACGCCTACGAGGCGAAGATCGCGCTGGTCGCCCGGGCCGGTGAACGGATCGTGGGAGGCGGCACCGCGACCTTGCCGCTCAAGGACAACACCTCGCTGGCCTATCTCGACGTCTTCGTACACCCGCGCGAGCGCCGGCAGGGACACGGCACCGCCGTACTGGAGGCGCTGGCGGCCGAGGTCCGCGAGGCGGGTCGGGACCGCCTGTTCATCGAGGCGATGTGGGGCGTCGACGAGGGGACATCGCCGGCCCGTGAGTTCGTCACGGCACTCGGCTTCGCCCCGGACCTGATCGACGCCGCACGCCAGCTGGACCTGCCCGCCGAACCGCCCGACGCGCCGGTGGCCGAGGGCTACTCGCTGCACACCTGGCGAGGCGTTTGTCCGGAGGAATGGCTCGATTCGTACGCCGATCTGCGTCGTCGCATGGTCTCGGAGGCCCCGAACGGCGAGATCGGGCTGGAGGAGGAGTACTGGGACGCCGAGCGCGTGCGGTCGGACGAGGCGGCCACGGCCCGCTCGCACCGCGAGATCCAGGTGGTCGTCGCCCGGCACGACTCCCACGGCGACGTGCCCGGGACCCTGGTCGGCCATACCCAGCTGCTGTTCCCCGAGGCCAGCGACGAGGTCTACCAGTGGGACACCCTGGTGCTACCCGAGCATCGAGGATCCGGACTGGGCCTGTCGTTGAAGGCGGCCGCGATGCGCGCCAGTGCCGACCTGCTGGCCGGCCGGAGCCGCATCATGACCTACAACGCGGCCTCGAACGCGCCGATGATCGCGGTCAACGAACGTCTCGGGTTCCGTCAGGTCGCCTGGTGCGGCGAATATCTGCGCGACGCGTGAACCGGGTCAGAGCTTGCGCAGCCGGACCCACTTGACCGTGTGGTCCGAGCCCTTGCGCAGCACGAGCGAGGCCCGCCCGGTGGTCGACGCGATGTTCTCGCGCAGATTGGGCCAGTTGATGGTGTCCCAGAGTTCCTCGGCGCGCTGCACGGCCTCGGCGTCGCTGAACGTGCTGTAGCGGTGGAAGTACGACGCCGGATCGGCGAACGCCGTCTTGCGCAGCTTCAGGAAGCGGTCGACGTACCACTGCTTGATGTCGCGGCTGGAAGCGTCGACGTAGATCGAGAAGTCGAACAGATCGCGGATCGCCAGCCCCGGACTGCCGTCAGGGCGCACCTTCGCCGAGCCGAGCACGTTGAGACCCTCGATGATCACGATGTCGGGTCGTTCGAGCGTCAGCACCTCGTCGGTGCGGTCGTACGTCAGGTGCGAATAGGTGGGCGCGGTGACGACCTCGACGCCTGATTTGAGCTCCATCACGAAGCGCAGCAGCGCCTTGCGGTCGTAGGACTCGGGGAATCCTTTGCGATCGAGGATGCCGCGGCGTTCGAGCTCGGCATTCGGGTACAGGAAGCCGTCGGTCGTGACGAGTTGGACGTTCGGGTGCTCCGGTGAGCGCGACAGCAGTTCACGCAGCAGCCGGGCGATCGTGGACTTGCCGACCGCGACCGATCCGGCGATGCCGATCACGTACGGCACGCGCTGGGGCTGCGGCTCCTGCAAGAACTTCTCGGTGGCCCGCCACAGCTCGCCGGCCATGCGATGACGCATGCTGAGCAGCTCGGTCACCGGCAGGTAGACCTCGCGGACCTCGGTCAGATCCAGCTCGTCGCCCAGTCCGCGCAGACGTTCGATCTCGTCAGGTGCCAGGGGAAGTGAGACTCCTTCGGCGAGCTGGGCCCAGGCCGGGCGTTCCAGTTCGACGTACGGCGACGGCTCTCGCGACATGGCCACCATGGTCCCGCGCTCCACCTGCACCGGTCGCACCGGGGTCGACGGTGTGCGGCCGTGCCAGGCTCGCGCCGCTAGGCTAGAGGCCATGTGCGGCATCGTCGGATACGTCGGGCAGCGGCCCGCCCTCGACGTCATCATGGGTGGCCTGCGCCGCTTGGAGTACCGGGGCTACGACTCCGGTGGCGTCGCGCTCGCGGGCGCCGATGGCACGATCGCCTGGGCCAAGAAGGCAGGCAAGCTGACGAATCTCGACGCCGAGATCGAAGCGCACCCGTTGCCTGCGTCCACGACCGGCATCGGCCACACCCGTTGGGCCACCCACGGCGCCCCCAACGACGCCAATGCCCATCCCCATCTCGACGGCGCGGGCCACGTGGCGGTGGTCCACAACGGCATCATCGAGAACTTCGCGGAACTGCGCGCCGAGCTCGAAGCGGCGGGGGTGGAGCTGACGTCCGAGACCGACACCGAGGTCGCGGCCCATCTGGTCTCGCGCGAGCTCGAGAGCGGCGTCGATCTGCCTGAGGCGGTACGTCGAGTGTGCCGCCGCCTGCAGGGTGCGTTCACCCTGGTGTTCTGCGACGCCCGCGAACCCGACGTCGTGGTCGGGGCCCGGCGCAACTCACCCCTGGTGGTCGGCCTGGGCGACGGCGAGAACTTCCTGGGCTCCGATGTCGCGGCGTTCATCGAGTACACGCGCGAGGCCGTCGAACTCGGTCAGGATCAGGTCGTCGCCATCACTCGCGACGGCGTCGAGATGACCGATTTCGACGGTGCGCCGGCCGAGACGACGCAGTATCACGTCGACTGGGACGTGTCGGCCGCCGAGAAGGGCGGTTACGAGTGGTTCATGCTCAAGGAGATCGACGAGCAGCCCCAGGCGGTCGCCGACACGCTCCTGGGGCGGCACGCGGCCGGCGGCCAACTGCAGCTCGACGAGATGCGCTTGTCCGATGACGAGCTGCGCGACGTCGACAAGATCATCGTCATCGCCTGCGGCACCGCGATGTACGCCGGCCTGGTGGCCAAGTACGCCATCGAGCACTGGACCCGGATCCCGTGCGAGGTCGAACTGGCCTCGGAGTTCCGGTACCGCGACCCGATCATCGACCGCTCGACCCTCGTCGTCGCGATCAGCCAGTCCGGCGAGACCATGGACACCCTGATGGCGATCCGGTACGCCCGCCAGCAGCGGGCTCGGGTGCTGTCGATCTGCAATACCAACGGGTCCACGATCCCGCGCGAGTCCGATGCGGTGATCTACACGCACGCGGGCCCCGAGGTCGCGGTCGCATCGACCAAGGGCTTCTTGAGCCAGGTCGTGGCCTGCTATCTGCTCGGCCTGTACATGGCGCAGGTCAAGGGCACCAAGTTCGGCGACGAGATCGACCAGATCCTCGGCGAGATCGAGCAGGTGCCGGCCAAGATCCAACGAGTGCTCGACGCCGGTGATCAGGTGCGCAAGCTCGCGGCCGACCTGGTCGAGGCCCGATCGTTCCTGTTCCTCGGACGCCACGTCGGCTATCCCGTGGCGCTCGAGGGCGCGCTGAAACTCAAGGAGCTCGCCTACGTGCACGCCGAGGGCTTCGCGGCCGGCGAACTCAAGCACGGCCCGATCGCCCTGATCGATGACGGCCTGCCGGTGTTCGTCGTTGTGCCGCCCCGCGGCCGCGACCAGCTGCAGGAGAAGATCGTCAGCAACATCCAGGAGATCCGGGCGCGCGGCGCCCGCACGATCGTCCTGGTCGAGGACGGCGACGACGATGTCGTGCCCTACGCCGACCACGTGATCCGGCTGCCTAAGGTGCCGACCTTGCTGCAACCCCTGGTCGCGACCGTGCCCCTGCAGATCTTCGCGTGCGAGTTCGCCGAGCTGCTCGGACACGACATCGACCAGCCCCGCAATCTGGCCAAGTCTGTGACGGTGGAGTGATGAGCGAACGGTCCGGCGGTATCCGAGGCATCGGGGTCGACGTGGTCGACATCCCGCGGTTCGCCGCGACGCTCGAGCGCACTCCCACGATGCGCGAGCGCCTGTTCACCCCGTCGGAACGCGAACTGCCGCTGGAGTCCCTGGCCGGTCGGTTCGCCGCCAAGGAGGCCCTCGCCAAGGCGATGGGCGCGCCGTCGGGCCTGTCCTGGCAGGACTTCGAGGTCGTCAACAACGCCCAGGGGGCACCGGAATTCCTTCTGCACGGCGCAGCGCCCGAGCGGTTGCGCGACCTGGGCATCGCGACGATCCATCTGTCGATCTCGCACGACACCACGGTGGCGTCGGCCTTCGTCGTCGCCGAGTCGGCGTAGGTCGCTTCGTGCTGACTGCCCACACGGTCGAGCAGATCCGCGCCGCCGAGGAGGCTCTGGCCGGCGAAACGGGTTGGGACGCGCTGATGCAGCGGGCCGCCCGCGGGCTGGCCGATGCGCTCGACACGATCCCCGGCGGCGAGGTCGTCGTGGTGCTGGTCGGGCCGGGCAACAACGGCGGCGACGCCCTGTTCGCCGCGACGCACCTGCTCGATCGGGGCGTGCGGGTCGACCTCTGCCTGCTCGATGCCGATCGGGTGCACGCCGATGGTCTCCGCGCCGCCCAAGAGACGGGAGCGGAGATCGTCGACGAGCCGACGGGTCAGGGCTACTGCCTCGACGCGATGTTCGGCATCGGCGCCAGGCCGGGACTCGAGGGCAGGGCCGCGGAGTGGGCTGCCTGGATCGACGACCAGCAGCCGTGGACCGTCGCGGTCGACGTCCCCTCGGGACTCGACATCGACGGCGCGACGGCGGATGCCGCCCATGTCACCGCCGATCTCACGGTGACGTTCGGCACCTACAAGCCCGCGACGCTGATCGATCCGGCGGCGTCCGCCTGCGGCGACGTGGTGCTGGTCGACATCGGGCTCGGACCCCATCTGCCCGATCCGGTGGTCCGGGTCATCGAACCGCTCGACGGCGGGCTGTTGCTCGAGGCATTGCCTGATCCGTCGGGCCACAAGTACACGCGCGGCGTCGTGGGCATCGCCGCCGGCTCTGATGAGTACGCCGGAGCTGCGCACCTGTGCGTCGCGGGAGCCAAGGCCGGCACGGCGGGCATGATCCGCTTCACGGGCTCCGAACGGCTGTCGCAGCAGGTCGTCGGCCGCGATCCCGAGGTCGTCGCGGCACGCGGCCGGGTGCAGGCCTGGGCCGTGGGGTCCGGTGGCGGTGACGACGTGGCGGACCTGGTCGAGACCGCCCTGGCCGACCGTGTCCCGGTGCTGTTCGACGCCTCGGCGCTGGACCATCTGCCGTCCTCATTCGATACCCCAGTGTTGTTGACGCCGCATGCCGGCGAGCTGGCCCGCATGTTGGATGTCGATCGAGCCGCGGTCGAGACGGCGCCGTGGCGACACGCCCGCGCGGCGGCGGAACGCTGGAACGCCACGGTGTTGCTGAAGGGTGCGCGGACTCTTGTCGTACGGCCCGACGGCAGCACGTCGGTCAACCTGTCGGGCACCCCGTGGCTCGGCACTGCGGGCGCCGGCGACGTGCTGGCCGGTTTCATCGGCTCACTGCTCGCCACCGGCTTGTCGCCGTTCGACGCGGGATCCCTGGGGGCGTTCCTGCACGGCGCCGCGGGCGTCGCTGCGAATCCCGGCGGCCCGGTCGCGGCGTCCGAGGTGGCGGCTGCCCTGCCTGCTGTCGTCGCCGACTTCCTCGCCGGCGGCCTGACCGACGTCCGGCGGGAGGGGTGGGCATGACCGGCGGTTCACCAGGTCAAGGTGGTCAACCGTCACTTCACCACGTACAGCTGCGTGGTGAAGTGACAGCGCGGGTGGCGACGTCGTCGTGCGTCCGGCCCGGGAGGTGGGTCACATGACGGCACCGCAGGCCGAGGCGGCCATCGATCTCGACGCATACGCCCGCAACATCGAGGCGCTGCGCCGTCATGTGGGCGACACCCAGCTGATGACCGTCGTCAAGGCGAACGCTTACGGCCACGGTGTGGATCGCATCGCACCGACCGCCCGTGCGGCCGGTGTCGACTGGCTGGGCGTCGCGACGGTCGAGGAGGCCGTCGCGCTGCGGGCCCTCGGCGACACCGGCCCCCTGCTGTGCTGGCTCGCCGCTCCCGGCGCCCCGTTCGCGGAGGCTATCGCCGCCGATGTCGAGGTGACCGCCTCGTCGGCCGGGCAACTGGACGAGATCATGTCGGTCGCGCCCCGGCGTCCGCGCGTCCAGCTCAAGGTCGATACGGGCCTGTCGCGCAACGGCGCGCGTGGCGAGGACTGGTCGAGGCTCGTCGAGGCGGCGGTCGCCGCGCAGGCCGCCGGCCAGGTCGAGATCACGGGCGTCTGGTCACACCTGGCGTGCTCCGACGTGCCGGCGCATCCGGCCAACGATCGTCAGGAGCAGGTGTTTCGGACGGCACTCGACGAAGTGGCCGCGGCCGGACTCGAACCGGGACTGCGACATCTGAGCAACTCGGCGGCGGCGCTGACGAGGGAGTCCATGCGCTTCGACCTGGTGCGGGTCGGCATCGCGTCCTACGGCATCCAGCCCGCGCCGGGGCTCGAGCACCCGGTGCCACTGACCCCCGTCATGACGCTCCGTGGACGGCTCGCCGCGGTCAAGCGGGTGCCGGCCGGCAGTGGCGTCTCCTACGGTCACACGTACACCACGGATCGCGAGACGACACTGGGCCTGGTGCCGCTCGGCTACGGCGAAGGCGTGCCGGTCGCCGCCTCGAACCGCGTGGGCGCCGGGTACGCACGGGAGCGGGTCCGCCAGGTCGGACGCGTGTGCATGGACCAGCTGATGGTCGACCTGGGCGACCGATCGGCCCGCGTCGGCGAGGTGGTGACCCTGTTCGGGCCAGGCGACGACGGTGAACCCTCGGCGCAGGACTGGGCCGAGGCATGCGGCACGATCGGATACGAGATCGTCACCCGGATCGGCGGCCGTGTCGTCCGGACCTACAGCGGAGGGCCTGCGTGAAACGACAGACCGCGGCCCGGCTGGCGGTGACGGCCGGTGCGTTCGTCGCGGCGGGCGTCGGCGCCACCGTCCTGAACGACCAGCGCCGAGACCGCCGGCGGTTGCGTCGGGGCGAAGAGGTGGGGTTCGGCACGGTGCACTCCGATCCGGTGTCGCTGACCGCACATGACGGAGTGCGGCTGAACATCGAGATCGATCCCGTCGGCGGGCCCGACGCATCAGGCAGTGTCGACGATCCGGATCTGACGATCGTGTTCCTGCACGGCTGGATGTGCACGCTCGACACCTGGCACTACCAGCGTCTGGCACTGCGGGGCCGCGAGCGCATGGTGTTCCTGGATCATCGGTCCCACGGCGGGTCGGGGCGTTCGCGCGGCACGAACTCCTCGCTGGCCGACCTGGCCCGCGATCTGCGGACCGTACTCGACGAACTCGTGCCGACGGGCCCGATCGTGGTCGTCGGCCATTCGATGGGCGGCATGACGATCCAGCGCCTGGCCGTCGACGATCCGGGGTGGTTCGGCGACCGCATCCGAGGCGTCGTCCTGATCGGCACGAGCGGAGGCCACCTGCTACGCTCGAGCCCGGCCCTGCGGCGCCTGGTCCCGCTGCTGCGGGTCGCCGGTCCCGCCATGGATTGGGGCCGGGCCTTCAACAGCTACTCGGTGTTGCGCCGGTGGGCGGTCGGACCTGAGGCCGAGCCCCAGCACATCGACATGTGCGACGAGATGATCCTGCGCGCCCCGTCGCACGTGATCTTCGACTTCTATCCGAACTTCGTCGGGCTCGACCTGACGTCTGGGCACGCGGCGATCGGCCGGGCGTGTACCACCGTGGTCGGCGGCCCGTATGACCAGCTGACGCCGTTCTCGCACAGCGAGCGTCTGGTCGAGTCGATCCCCGGGGCCGATCTGGTCGAGGTTCCGGGTGCCGGCCACATGATGATGTTCGAACGCCATGAGATCGTGACGTCGGCGATCGAGGATCTCGTCGCCGAGGTGCGGAGGAAGCTGTGAGTCCCCGGATGACCGAACTCAATGTCGTCGATGCTCGGCCGGAGCACGCTCGGCAGATCGTCGACGTCATCCATCGCTCGTTCGGTGCGCGACCCGTGCTGGATCCGCCGTCGACGGCACTGGGTGAGACGGTCGAATCGGTCGCCGCCGCGCTCGCCGACGCAGGTGGCCTGCTGGTCGAACGGCGTGGCGCCGCCGTGGGAGCGCTGTTGTTCGACGAATCGCGTCCTGGCCAGCTTGGCCTCCGGCGCGTCAGCGTCGATCCCGATCTGCAGGATCGCGGTATCGCCTCGGCGATGGTGGGTGTCGCGGAGGACACGGCCGAGGAGCGCGGCAAGGACGGCATCTGGCTGTACGCGCGTGAGGAGATACCCGACAACATCCGGTTCTGGACCCACCGCAAGTACATCCCGGTGGCTCATGACGGTCCGACGGTCACGTTCGGCAAAACGCTCTGGTTGGCGCGTGAGGCGCCGACGGCGGAGCACATGCAGGAGCTCGCGGGACGTCTGGCGACGTTGGTACGGACCGGTGACCTGCTGGTGCTGTCGGGGGATCTGGGTGCCGGCAAGACCACGTTCACGCAGGGGCTCGGGGCGGCGCTCGGGGTCCGCGGCCCCATCACGTCGCCGACGTTCGTCATCGCCCGGACGCACCCTTCGCTGGTCGGCGGCCCGTCGCTGGTGCATGTCGACGCCTATCGGCTCGGTGATGCGGCCGAGATCGACGACATCGATCTGGACGCCACGACC
>Ga0182737_1002453_pt1 | contig 15185 bp, 18 predicted proteins | sample eDN5th30CBELigOP_FD_128878 | JGI IMG/M metagenome (GOLD analysis project Ga0182737, IMG submission 128878) | Enriched Organic Plus compost microbial communities from Emeryville, California, USA - eDNA 5th pass 30_C BE-Lig OP (version 2) (version 2) ...
GGGCGCCGGTGGCACCGGACCACCCCTGACGGTGCAGCGCGGCCGCCTCATGGCGGCCGCGTTCTTTCATGTGCGGCTTGCAACTCCAGCGGGCGCCCGTGGGCGCCTGGCCAGCCAGGCGTCGAGCGCGGCGGCGAAGGCCTGGCGGTCGCGAGCGTGGAAGCTGGACGGGCCGCCGGTCTGCACGCCGGCGCCACGCAGCTCTTCCATGAAGTTCCGGATCGACAGGCGCTGGGCGATGTTGTCGCGCGTGTAGCGCTCGCCGCGCGGATTGACCGCCTCGGCGCCGCGCTCGAGCACGCGTGCTGCCAGCGGAATGTCCTGGGTGACGACCAGGTCGCCGGGGCCGGCCTGCCCCGCAATCATGTCGTCGGCGACATCGAAGCCGCCCTGCACCTGCAGCGAACGCAGCCAGGGCGAGGTGGGCAGGCGGATCCACTGGTTGGCGACGAAGGTCACCGGCACCCGGGTGCGTCCGGCGGCGCGGACCAGGATCTCGCGTACCGGCCCGGGACAGGCGTCGGCGTCCACCCACACCTGCGGCTGGAGCGCTTTCGCGTCCGTGCCGCCACTCATGTCGCCGGGGCGTCCCCGTTGCGTTCGGCGGCGGGCGCCGCGGTTTCGCGGGCGGCGCGCTTGCGCGCGTCCTTTTCGTCTTTCTTTTTCTTCTTGGCCAGCTCGCGCTGGCGTTTCTCGAAGGAATAGTTCGGCTTGGCCACGGGGCTCCTTGGGTTGCCGGGGGAATGGGGTAGCGGGACTCAGCTTCCGCTTTTCTTGTCGCCGGCCTCGTCGACCTTGGTCAGCACGCGGGTGGTGCCGAGCACCTCGATGCGACCACCCGCCTTGCGGAAGGCTTCAAGGTCGCTGGAGATGCGCTCGCTGGTCAGGACGACGCTGGATTTGCCCGAGGCGGGGCGGGGCGCGGGAATGCGGGCGGTCTTGCGGTTGGCCATGGTGTCCTCTCGTCGGGATGGGAGTGGAAGCCAGCGGCGCCGGGCACGGCGCGTGGCAGGGAGCCGGTTCCCGCACGGACGCGCGGGAGCGGAAGGGATGCGGAGGCGCGGCGATGCGCGCTTGCCGGTGGGAGGTGGCGCGGCCTGGAGGCCGGCCAATGGGCGCCCGCGCTGCGGCGGAGTGCGGCGGTCGATGGCCGTGGAAGGCCGGCAGCGGGAGAGCTCTGGAGTTGGATGTCGTCGCCTTGCTGGCCGCCGCACGGAGCGACGGGGGCTGGAGGGCGCGCTGGAGCTGGATTCGGGCCCGCGCGCGAGCACCCCCAGCATACGCGAGAAACGCCGGCCTTGCCGGGCCGCCGTTCAGGCGCGGCACATCCGTGGCGGCGTCGTCAACATGCTGTCAGCGTGCAGCGATCTGGTAGTCTGCGCGCCACTTCCCCTGGATCGATCGTCGATGTCCCTGCTGTCCTGGCTGCGCGTGGCCCTGGTGCTGTTGCTGGTGGTAACCAACACCCTGGTGCATGCGTTGCCATTGCTGGGGGGCGCGCTGGTCAAGGCCGTGCTGCCGCTGGCGCCGGTGCGCCGGGCCTGCAACCGGATCCTGACCGGCATGGCCGAAAGCTGGATCGCGGTGAACAGCGCGATGATCGACGCCTTCACCGGCACCCGCATGCAGGTGGAGGACGACACGGTGGTGCAGCGCGACGGCCACTACCTGGTACTGGCCAACCACCAGAGCTGGGTCGACATCCTGGTCCTGCAGAAGGTGTTCAACCGGCGCATTCCGCTGCTGCGCTTCTTCCTCAAGCGCCAGCTGTTCTGGGTGCCGGTGCTGGGCCTGGCCTGGTGGGCGCTGGATTTCCCGTTCATGGGCCGCTACACGCGCAAGGAAATCGCGCGCAATCCGGAGCTCGGCCGCCGCGACATGGAGGCCACCCGCCGCGCCTGCGGGAAATTCCGCGACACCCCGGTGGCGGTGATGAACTTCGTCGAGGGCACGCGCTTCACCGGGGCCAAGCACGCCGGGCAAAGCTCGCCGTACCGGCACCTGCTCAAGCCCAAGTCCGGGGGCGTGGCCTTCGTCCTCGACGCGATGGGCGAGGGCCTGCATTCGATCATCGACGTCACCATCGCCTATCCGGCGGGGCGTCCGTCGATGGTGGACCTGATGGCCAACCGCGTGCCCGCGATCCGCGTGCACGTGCGCCAGCGCCCGATTCCGCCGGAATTCGTCGGCGGCAACTACCAGGACGACCGCGCCTTCCGCGCCCGCTTCCAGCAGTGGATGAACGGGCTGTGGCAGGAGAAGGACGCGGTCATGGACCGGCTGATGGCGCCACCGCGCTGATAGAGTGGGCAGCTTCGCAGTTGCCTGGATCCCGGCCTTGGACACGATCGAACGCTTCTATCCCGTCGGCACGCCCGGCCAGCCCTGGGGCGAGGCCGAGCGCGCGCAGTGGCGCGCCCGCCAGGTCCGCCAGCGCAGCCATGCCGACGACGTGGTCGCCGCGATCGAAGCCCTGCGCGCGCTCTGGGACGTGGAAGCCTACGGCCAGCTCGACTACGCGCCCGACCGCTACCCGCTGCTGGCCCTGCGCAGCCGCGACTGGGACGACGCCCGCCCGGTGGCCCTGGTCACCGGCGGCGTACACGGCTACGAGACCAGCGGGGTGATGGGCGCGCTGCAGTTCGCGCGCGAACATGCGGACCGCTACGCCGACCGCCTCAACCTGCTCGTCGTGCCCTGCGTGAGTCCGTGGGGCTACGAACGGATCCAGCGCTGGAACGCCGAGGCGGTCGATCCGAACCGCTCGTTCCGCGAGCCGAGCCCGGCCCAGGAAGCGGCGGCGCTGATGCGCCTGGTCGAACCGCTGCGCGGGCGCTTCCTGGCCCACATCGACCTGCACGAGACCACCGACAGCGACGAGGGCGAGTTCCGCCCGGCGCTGGCCGCGCGCGACGGCAAGCCGTTCGAGCCGGGCGGCATCCCCGACGGCTTCTACCTGGTCGGCGACACCGGGAACCCGCAGCCGGAGTTCCAGCAGGCGATCATCGCCGCGGTGGAGCAGGTGACCCACATCGCCCCGGCGGATGCCGAAGGGAAGATGATCGGCACGCCGGTAGTCGCCCATGGCGTCATCAACTATCCGGTGCAAGCACTGGGACTGTGCGCCAGCGTCACCGGCGCGCCGTTCGTGACCACCACCGAGGTGTATCCGGACAGCCCCAGCGCGACCCCGGAGCAGTGCAACCAGGCGCAGGTCGCGGCCACCTGCGCCGCGCTGGACTACGCGCTGGCGCACCAGCCCTGACCGCTTCGCGAACCGCACCGCGCTCCAGACCGGAGCGCGGTGCCTCGCATCACGGCCCGCGTTTGCGGTAGGTGATCTCCATCATCTTCGCTTCCTGGCCGTCCGGGCCGGGGCCGTACATCTCGAAGACCTCGGTCGAGGCATCGGTCCAGCGCGTGGTCATGCGCGCGGTACGTCCGGCTCCGCCGACCGGATCGTTGAAGCGGCCGGTGAAGCTGCAGTTGCCCTTCGCATCGCATTCGCCGTCGCTGAGCATCACGCCGGTGCCCATGCTGTCGTTCCACACCGACCAGGAGCGGCGGGTGACATTGTCGTAGCCGTGCAGGCCCTGGCCCTGGAACGGCTGGCCCATCATCGTCGCGTCCACGTCCTCCACCATCACCCGGTTGCCCAGGATCATGCGGCGGGTCGCCGTGCCCTTGTCGGTGGCCGGTTCGCCGGGGCCGTACCAGCTGCGCACGGTCATGTCGTAGGTGCCGGCCATCGCCGCCAGCTGCGCGTGCTCCGGGCCGGGTGCGGCGGCTTTCTGGTAGGCCTCCATCGCGGCCTGTTCCTCTGCCGACGGGGTGGGTGGCTCGGCCGCCGCCGCCGGGAGCGCCAGCGCGGCAAGGACGACGGCCGGGGTGCGCATGCGGTTCATCGCGATCTCCTTGGCAGGCGGGGCCTGCACGGGAATGGTCCGCGGACTCTTCTCCCGCGCCCGCTCAGCCGGCGTGAAGGCCGCGCAGTGCCGGGCGGGGCATGACTTCCGACCTAGACAAATTTGTCTAGACAAGCTTGTCTGGATGGTGCAGGATGCCGGCGTACCCCGGAGAACCGCACCATGACCCGCAAGCCGTCCCGCCCGCGCCCGCCCCGTCCCACCGCCGCCGAGCTCGACCTGCTGCGGGTGATCTGGCGGCAGGGACCCTCGACCGCGCGCGAGGTCCACCAGGCGCTGCAGGGCGAGCGCCCCGACGTACAGCAGGCCACCGTGCTGCGCCTGCTGCAGGTGATGCACGGCAAGGGCCTGGTGGTGCGCGACGAGAGCCAGCGTTCGCACGTCTACGCTGCCGCGCATCCGCAGGACGCGCTGCAGACCAACCTGCTCGACGAACTGATCCAGAAGGTCTTCTCCGGTTCCGGCAAGGCGCTGGTGATGGCTGCGCTGGACACGCATGTCAGCGATGCCGAGCGCGAGGAGATCCGCCGCCTGCTCGAGGAACCGGAAACCACCGCTCGCGGCGGCGGCAAGGGAGGGAAGGGCCATGCATGAGCTGATCGCCAGCGGGATCCCGGTACTGGGCAGGACCCTGCTGCATTTCCTATGGCAGGGCGCGCTGGTCGGGGCGGTCGCCGCCCTGCTGCTGCAGCTGCTGCGCGATGCGCGGCCGCAACTGCGCTATGCGGTGGCCTGCCTGGCCCTGCTGGCCTGCGTGCTGGCGCCGGCGGCGACGCTGCTGCTGGAGCTGGCGGGAACGCCCGGGACAGCGGCGACAGGCGCGGTTGCTGCGGCCGCCCAGCCCGGTGCCGGATTCGCCGTGCTGCCGTCGAACGTCCCGCAGTCAGGCTTCGCCTTCGCCTGGCCGGCCATCGACCAGGCGTTGCCGTGGATCGTCGCCGCCTGGGCGGCTGGCGCCTGCGTGCTGTCGCTGCGGCTGGCAGCCGGCGTGTGGTGGCTTGGGCGCCTGCCCGACGTCGGCGAAAAGCAGCTGCAGCAGCGCTGGCAGCAGCGGCTGGACCGCCTCGCCGCGGCCTGCGGCGTGCGCCGCCCGGTGGCGCTGCGCCTGGTGGAGGCGCTGGATACGCCGGCCGCGGCCGGCTGCTGGAAGCCGGTGGTGCTGCTGCCCGTCGCGGTCATGGCGCGGCTGCCGGTCGAGTACGTGGAAGCGCTGCTGGCCCACGAGCTGGCGCACGTCCACCGCCACGACTACCTGGTCAACCTGCTGCAGGGCGTGGCCGAAGCCCTGCTGTTCTATCACCCGGTCACCTGGTGGCTGTCGCGTCGCATCCACGCCGAACGCGAACTGGTCGCCGACCGGCTCGCTGCCGGGGCCATCGGCGAACCGCGGCGGCTGGCACTGGCCCTGGCCGCCCTGGCCGACCATCACGCGGCGCTGCGCGCCGTCCCGCGGCCGGCCCTGGCCGCCCTGTCACACGGAGGTCAACTCATGTCCCGCATCGAACAGCTGGTCCGCCCGGGCCGGGTCCGCGGCAGCGGTCGCCTGGTCTTCCCCCTGCTGGGCCTGGCGGCTGCCGGTCTGGCCTTCTACGCCCAGGCCCAGCGCGATCCGGCCGTGGCTCCCGCGCCGGCACCTGCTGCCCAGGCGGCCCCCGCGACGGCTCCGACGCCCGCGGCTTCGCCTGCGCCGAAGGCCGTTACTGCCCGCAGCCGCAGCCTGGCCCCGGAACCGCCGGCCGCCCCGGAGGCACCGGCCAGGCCGCCGGTGCCGACGATCGAGGCGCCGCGCGTACCGGCCCCGCCGGCCAATCCCCCGGCGCCGCCGTCGCCTTCGGTGATGCACGTCGGCACGGGGCGCAATGGCGACGCCTACGCCCTGGTGCGCAGGAACGACGACTCCTACCTGGTCTCCGGCAGCAACGGCGACCACGACCAGATCGAGGCGGCCAGGCGCGCCATCGACGGCGACTTCCTGTGGCTGCGCCAGGACGGCAAGGCCTACGTGGTGACCGATCCGGCGATGGTCGCCCGTGCCCGGCGCAGCTGGGCCGAGACGGCGGCGATCGGCGAACGCATGAGTGCGATGGGCGGACGCATGGAAACCCACGGCCGCCAGATGGAGGCGATCGGCAAGCGCATGGAGCAGGCCGCTCTGCCGAAGCACGCCACCCGCGGCATCGACGAGGCGGCGAAGAAGATGGAGGCGCTTGCGCGTGAACAGGAGGCCTTGGCCCGCAGGCAGGAACAGGTGGCGCGCCAGTACGCCAGCGCGCCCGGCGACGCCGCGCGGTCGGCCGAGCTGGACCGGCAGATGCAGGCCCTGGATCGCGAAATGAAGGCGCTGAGCGCGCGCATGGACGCGCAGTCGCGCGAGCTGGATGCCCAGGTCGCCAGCCAGGACCAGGCCATGCAGGCGCTGTCGCGGGAAATGGAGCAGGCGAGCAGGCCGATGGAGGCCCTGTCCGCGCAGATGGAAGGACTCAGCGCCGAGATGGAGAAGGCCAGCCAGCGCGCCGAGGCGGAAATGCGCCAGCTGCTCGCCGAGGCGATGAGCAAGGGCCTGGCCAGGCCACTGCCGCTGCGGCAGTAAGCGATCCTCTAACGTGCCCGCCGGTCAGCGCCGGCGGGCGTCGTGGCAGGTCAGGGCAGGCGCGCCTGCAGCGCCTGGACCATCGCCCGGCGCGCGAACAGGAACTGCCACTGGCTGCCTCCGAGCTGGCGCCACAGCATCGCCGAACGCACCGCTGCCAGCAGCAGCGCCCGGATCTCCGAGACCACGCCGGGCTGGCCGAGGTAGTGCGGGTTGCCCTGGACCATGATCCGCGGGCGCAGGTGGCTGATGGTGTCGGCGTAGAGGGTGCCCAGCGCCGACAGTACGTCCGGATGGGTGCTGCCCAGCTCCTCGGCCCGCGGCGCGATCCCGGCGATACCGTTGCCGACCGCCTGCAGGGTGTCCGGTTCGGAGGCGAAGCGCCGCTCCAGCTGCAGGGTGGCCAGCGCCAGCCGCGGCAGCAGGGGATCGGCATCGCGGCTGGAGAAGTAACCGTCCAGCGTGCGCAGTCCCGGCTGCAGGGCGCGCGCGCCGCCATATACCGCAGCGGTGGATTCGGCGTCGATGCGGAACACGCTGTCCAGCACCGGGCGCGCGGCGCCGGTCTCGCTCTGTCCGGTCTCGGCGATGCGGCGCACCTGCTGCAGCGCCTGGGCCAGGCCGGCCAGGGCCAGCACGCGGTCGTCGTAGGAGTAAGTCATGCGCGCATTCTACCTGCAGGCCTGCATCAGCCGTGGCCGGGCACGGGCGCGTCGGTCGACTCGATCACCGCCCCGCCGAGGCATTCGGGGCCGTCGTAGAGCACCAGCGACTGGCCCGGCGTGGCCGCGCGCTGCGGCCGTTCGAAGCGCACGGCGACGGTGCCGTCGTCGTCGACCCGCACCCGGCACGGCTCTTCCGCCTGGCGGTAGCGCACCTGCGCGGTGCAGTCGAATTCCGTCGCCGGCGGCGCACCGGCGATCCAGTGCACCGCCTCGCTGCGCAGCCCGCGCGACAGCAGCCACGGACTGTCGCGGTCCTGGTCGACGTAGAGGATGTTGCCCGCCACGTCCTTGCCGACCACGTACCACGGCGCCGCCGCGCGGCCGCGGACGCCGCCGATGTTCAGGCCTTCGCGCTGGCCGAGGGTGAAATAGAACACGCCGGGGTGCTCGCCGATGCGCACGCCCTGCGGGTCGCGGATCTCGCCCGGCTGCGCCGGCAGGTAGCGGCCGAGGAACTCGCGGAAGTCGCGCTCGCCGATGAAGCAGATGCCGGTGGAGTCCTTCTTGGCGTGGGTCGGCAGGCCGGCCTCGCGGGCGATCGCGCGCACCTGCGCCTTGGGCAGGTGGCCGATCGGGAACAGGGTCGCCGACAGCTGTTCCTGGCCGAGCTGGTGCAGGAAATAGGTCTGGTCCTTGTCGCGGTCGGCGCCGCGCAACAGGCGCCAGCGCCCGCCCTCGAACGCCACCTGCGCGTAGTGGCCGGTGGCGATGCGCCCGGCGCCCAGCTCGCGCGCCGCGTCGAGGAAGTGCTTGAACTTGACCTCGCGGTTGCACAGTACGTCCGGGTTGGGCGTGCGCCCGGCGCGGTACTCGTCCAGGAAGTGCTCGAACACCCCGGCCCAGTACTCCTTCGAGAAATCGCGGAAGTGGAAGGGGATGCCCAGCCGCCCGCAGACCGCGACCGCGTCGCGGCGGTCCTCCTCGGCGCGGCATTCGCCGCTGCCGTCGTCGTCCCAGTTCTGCATGAACAGCCCGGCCACCGGCTCCCCGGCCTGGACCAGCAGCCAGGCGGCGACCGAGGAATCGACGCCGCCGGACACGCCGACGACGGTGCGGGGCGCGCTCACGGCATCCATCGCAGCAGCGACAGCGGATGGCGGCGGCCCGCCAGCCAGTCGGAGGCGACCTGCCAGACCAGCGGGCTGCGGTGGCGTTCGGCCTGGGCCTGCAGTTCCGCCGGGGTCAGCCACACCGCGCGCTCGATGCCGGTGTCCAGCGGACGGGCCGGGTCATGGGCCAGGGGCTGGCCGCCGAAGGCGAAACGCAGGTACTGGCGGCCGCCCGGCGCGTGCCACTGGTAGGCGCCGATGAAGCAGTCGATACGGATGTCCCAGCCGGTTTCCTCGAGGGTCTCGCGCACCGCCGCCTCGACCAGGCTCTCGTCCGGGTCGAGGTGGCCTGCCGGCTGGTTCAGCACCAGCTGGCCGTCGATGCGTTCCTCGACCAGCAGCAGGCGGCCGTCGCGCGCGACCACGCTGGCGACGGTGACATCGGGGTGCCAGGAGTTGAGGTCGGCCATGCTCAGTACTCGTCGCTGGCCGGGTCGCCGGCCAGTTCCTGTTCCATGCCGTCGGCGCTGGACACGGCGGCGGAGATCGCCTCGTCCAGCTCCGCAGCCGCAGCGCGGGCGTCGATCTTCACCACGAACACTGCGTGCGGGCCCTGCTTGACCCAGGCGCCGAGCTTGAGCTCGTTGGAAGCCTCCAGCAGGCGGTTGGCGACCGGGCCGGGGAAGGCGCCGGACGGCGCGGCATAGGCCGGCGACCAGATCTCGCGGATGCGGTGGTGGCCGAAGGTCTCCACCGGGGAACGCACGTACACCAGCTGGGTGCGCCCTTGGCCGTCGACCGGCACCACCAGCTTGTAGTCGCCGTCCTCGTCCACTTCGTAGTCGTAACCGAGCTGCTCCAGCAGCACGCCCACGTGGGGATCGGGCCGCGCGGCGGTGGCCGCCGCGGCGGGGCAGAGGGAGGCGAGCAGGAGCGGCAGCAGCAGGCGGGAGCGGAGCGGCATCGACAGGGGATTCACGGCGGAAAGGCTCCATTGTCCGGCCCGGCCTTCGACGAGTCCATCCGCGCGGCTCCGTATAATGGCGCACATGCCCAATACCCCACGCCACGAACACGAACATGGCGCGATGGTCGAACCCGGCAAGCCCGAGGTCGCCCCGCCGCCGATGTACCAGGTGATCCTGCTCAACGACGACTACACCCCGATGGATTTCGTGGTCGCCGTCCTGCAGCAGTTCTTCGGCCTGGACCTGGAGCGCGCCACCCAGGTGATGCTGCACGTGCATACCCGTGGGCGGGGCGTCTGCGGCGTCTTCACGCGCGAGGTGGCCGAATCCAAGGTGGCCCAGGTCAACGAGTTCTCCCGGATGAACCAGCACCCGCTGCTGTGCACCATGGAGAAAGCCTGACCGGCGTCGCCTGGAGGGCCCGGCGGCGCCCCGCCGCCGGCTGAACGCTGCGATCCGCAGGGGTTGTGGAAATTCGGACGGAAGGCCGCATATTGTTGGCAAAGCTCCGGAGTCCGCCATGTTCAGCAAAGACCTCGAACAGACCATCGGCCAGTGCTACAAGCGCGCCCGCGAAGCGCGCCACGAGTTCATGACCGTCGAGCACCTGCTGCTGGCGCTGCTCGACAACCCCTCGGCCCAGGCCGTGCTGCGCGCCTGCGGCGCCGACGCCAACCGCCTGCGCGTGGACCTGGAACAGGCCATCGAGGCCTCGGTCTCGCGCCTGGCCGACGACGACGGTCGCGACACCCAGCCCACCCTGGGCTTCCAGCGCGTGCTGCAGCGTGCCGTCTACCACGTGCAGTCCTCGGGCAAGAAGGAAGTCACCGGCGCCAACGTGCTGGTCGCGATCTTCGGCGAGAAGGACTCGCATGCCGTCTATTTCCTGACCCAGCAGGACGTCACCCGGCTGGACGTCGTCAACTACCTGTCGCACGGCATCGCCAAGCTCGGCGACGAGCAGGACGGCGCCGCCCCGGCGCCGGGCGAAGGCGAGGGCAAGGCCGAGAACGGCGAGGGCGAAGGCAAGGCCGACGCGCTGGCCGAGTACGCGGTCAACCTCAACGAGCAGGCCCGCAACGGCCGCATCGACCCGCTGGTCGGCCGCGCCGACGAGATCGAACGCACCATCCAGATCCTGTGCCGCCGCCGCAAGAACAACCCGCTGTACGTGGGCGAGGCCGGCGTGGGCAAGACCGCGATCGCCGAAGGCCTGGCCAAGCGCATCGTTGATGGCGAGGTGCCGGAGGTGCTGGCCGACGCGGTGATCTACTCGCTGGACCTGGGCGCGCTGGTGGCCGGGACCAAGTACCGCGGCGACTTCGAGAAGCGCCTGAAGGGCGTGCTGTCGGCGATCAAGAAGATCCCCGGGGCGATCCTGTTCATCGACGAGATCCACACCATCATCGGCGCCGGCTCGGCCAGCGGCGGGACCATGGACGCCTCGAACCTGATCAAGCCGGCGCTGGCCTCCGGCGACCTGCGCTGCATCGGTTCGACCACCTTCCAGGAATACCGCGGCATCTTCGAGAAGGACCGCGCGCTGGCGCGCCGCTTCCAGAAGATCGACATCGTCGAGCCGACCGTGGGCGAGGCCTACGAGATCCTGCAGGGCCTCAAGCCCAAGTACGAGGCCCACCACGGCGTGACCTACGCCGACGACGCCATCCAGGCGGCGGTGGACCTGTCGGTCAAGCACATCGGCGACCGCCTGCTGCCGGACAAGGCCATCGACGTGATCGACGAGGCCGGCGCCCGCCAGCGCCTGCTGCCGGAAGGCAGCCGCAAGGAGCTGATCGACGTCGAGGAGATCGAGACCATCGTCGCCAAGATGGCGCGGATCCCGGCCAAGCAGGTCAGCGCCACCGACAAGGACGTGCTCCAGCACCTGGAGCGCAACCTGAAGATGGTGATCTTCGGCCAGGACCAGGCGATCGAGACCCTGGCCTCGGCGATCAAGCTGGCGCGCAGCGGCCTGGGCAACCCGGACAAGCCGATCGGCAACTTCCTGTTCGCCGGCCCCACCGGCGTGGGCAAGACCGAGGTCACCAAGCAGCTGGCGCTGCAGCTGGGCATCGAGCTGGTGCGCTTCGACATGTCCGAGTACATGGAGCCGCACTCGGTCTCGCGCCTGATCGGCGCGCCCCCGGGCTACGTCGGCTTCGACCAGGGCGGCCTGCTGACCGAGAAGATCGTCAAGACCCCGCACTGCGTGCTGCTGCTGGACGAGGTGGAGAAGGCGCACCCGGACATCTTCAACATCCTGCTGCAGGTCATGGACCGTGGCGTGCTGACCGATACCAACGGGCGCGAGGCCAACTTCAAGAACGTGGTGATCGTGATGACCACCAACGCCGGCGCGGCCCAGGCCTCGCGGCGCTCGATCGGCTTCACCCGCCAGGACCATTCGACCGACGCGATGGAGGTCATCCGCAAGAGCTTCAGCCCGGAATTCCGCAACCGCCTCGACGCGGTGGTGCAGTTCCAGCCGCTGGGCTTCGACCACATCCTGCGGGTGGTGGACAAGTTCCTGATCGAACTGGAGATGCAGCTCAACGAGAAGCACGTGGCGCTGTCGGCCTCGCCGACCGCCCGCGAGTGGCTGGCCCAGCACGGGTTCGATCCGCTGATGGGCGCGCGGCCGATGGCCCGCGTCATCCAGGAGAAGATCAAGCGCCCGCTGGCCGACGAGCTGCTGTTCGGCAAGCTGGTCGATGGCGGCCGGGTCAATATCGACGTGGTCGACGGCCAGCTGGTGGTCGAGAGCCAGTCCGAGCCGGAGCGCCTGCTCCCGGCCACGGTCTGACCGCGACGCAACAGCAAAACCGGCGCAAGAAAAAGCCTCCGCCAGTCCATGGCGGAGGCTTTCTTTCTGGCCGGGTCGCCGCCGGCCGCCACGACGAGTAGACGGGCGGCGGGCGACCGGCGCAGGCGGTCAGCGCGCGGCGCGCTTCTTGCGGGCGGCGAACTGCTCGGCGTCGATCGACTCGACCTTGCCGACCTGGCAGTTCTCGCGCTTGGTCTTGACGATGGTGCCGGTGGCGCACAGGCGGTTGGCGGTGCCCTCGGTGATGATCTCCAGCTTCGAGGTGGTCGGCAGCGAGGCGCAGTCGCCGCGGAAGCCGACCAGGTAGTGTTCGGCGCCATCGCGCAGCAGGAAGTTCTGGGTGCCGCCCGAGCGCACGATTTCCTGGTTGCTGCCCAGGTCGACGCAGTCGGTCAGGGCGTTGCCATTGGCGGCGGACGCATTGGCGGCGAAACCGGCGAGCATCGCGGCGGCGGCGAGAATGAGCTTCTTGTTCATGGGGAAAGGGTTCTTGGTCCGGTCCGGATTGGACCGTGCACAGGCTATGCGCCGCGCTTCGGTGGCAAATCTGCCTGAGGTGACAATGACCTTGGGCACTGCGTCGCAGGTCCCGGTGCCTGGAGGCACGCGCTGGCGCCAGTTGGCGCAAAGGCAAGAAAAAAGGCGGCCAGGTGGCCGCCTTTTCTACTACGGATCCGGCGCGGTGCGCCAGCCGTCACTTCATGCGGTAGGTGATGCGGCCCTTGGTCAGGTCGTAGGGCGTCATCTCGACCTTCACGCGGTCGCCGGTCAGGATGCGGATGTAGTTCTTGCGCATGCGGCCGGAGATGTGGGCGATGATCTCGTGCCCGTTCTCCAGGCGGACCCGGAAGGTGGTATTGGGCAGCGTCTCGATGACGGTGCCTTCGAACTCGATGGAATCGTCTTTCGACATGCGGTTCCGGTAAGCGCTTCTGGGGCGAAAGCCCGGCATTTTACGCCAGGCTGGCGGCAAAGGCAAAAAATGTGTTAACGGCCGCTGGATGGCGCGACCAGGTCGGCCGCTGGCATGGTCCCGAAAGCCCCGGTCCACGGGCCTTCGCGCCCCGGCCGGCGGACCAGGTCGGCCGCCTCGGCGAGGAACCTGGCCCGCGGCCAGGGCTCGGCGCCGAGGAACTCCAGGTGCGGGTTGGCCACCTGGGCGTCCAGCAGCGGCCAGTCCCATTCGCGAAGGCGCCGCGCCAGCGCCGCCAGGGCGATCTTCGAGCCGCCGGAGCGCGCGCTGAACATGCTCTCGCCGAAGAACATCCGCCCGACCGCCACGCCGTAGATCCCGCCGGCCAGCACGCCGTCCTCGTCGTACACCTCCACCGAATGGGCGTGGCCGAGGTCGTGGAGCCGGCGGTAGGCCTGCTGCATCTCCGGCAGGATCCAGGTGCCGTCCTGGCCCGGCCGCGGGATCGCTGCGCAGCGGGCGACCACCTCGGCGAAGGCGGTATCGGCGCGTACCTGCCAGCGGCTGCGGCGCAGCTCGCGGCGGAAGCGGCTGGACAGGCGCACCCCGTCGGTACGGAACACGGTTCGCGGGTCCGGGCTCCACCACAGGATCGGCTGGCCCCGCGAGTACCACGGGAAGATGCCTTGCCGGTAGGCCTGCAGCAGTCGCGGCACCGACAGGTCGCCGCCGATGGCGAGCAGCCCGTCCGGCTCGTCCAGCGCCTGGTCGGCGGGAGGGAAGGGCGCGTGCGGGTCGTCCGGCAGTACGAAGGGCAGGCGGTGCATGGCGATCAGGGAGCGGCGGGGCCGGCGGCCTCGCGGAAGGGGCTGTGCCGGGCCAGGCTGGCGGCGTAGCGGCGGGTCGCCTCCGCCTCTTCGGCGCACCATTCGCGCAGCGCCCTCCGGAACGCCGGGTCGGCGATCCAGTGGCGGCTGCGCACGAGGGCCGGGAGGAAGCCGCGGGCGATCTTGTGCTCGCCCTGGGCGCCCGGCTCGAAGCGGGCCAGGCCCTGCTCCAGGCAGTACTCGATGCCCTGGTAGTAGCAGGTCTCGAAGTGCAGGCCCGGCAGCACCGCGTCGCTGCCCCAGTAGCGGCCGTAGAGGGTGTCGGTGCCGCGCAGGCATAAGGCCCCGGCGATGGGGGACTCCCCAAGATATGCAAGTATTATCAGCAAGTTGCGAGGCATACTTCGCGCAAGGTGTCCGATGAAGTCGCGGGTAAGGGCGGGCGCGTTGCCGTACTCGGCGAAGGTCTGCCGGTAGAAGTGGTGGATGGCGTCCAGCTCCGCGCTCGAAGCCTCGTCGCCATGCAGGCGGCGGAACTCCACCCCGGCCCGCGCGACCTTGGCCCGCTCCTGGCGGATGTTCTTGCGGTGGCGGTGGTCCATGTCCGCCAGGAAGGCATCGAAACCGGTCCAGCCGCGGTTGTGCCAGTGGTATTGCACGTCGCTGCGCGGCAGCCAGTCGTCCCCGAACAGCGCGTCCTCGCGGTCGGTATGGAAGTTGACGTGGGCCGAGGGCAGGCCGGCGGCCGCGGTGTGTCCGGCCATCGCGGCAAGCAGCTCGCGCCGCCAGGCGTCGTCGCGGGCAAGCAGGCGCGGACCGGTGACCGGCGAATACGGCACGGCGAACAGCCACTTGGGGAAGTAGTCCATGCCGTGCCGGGCGTAGGCATGGGCCCAGGCGTGGTCGAACACGAACTCGCCGTGCGAGTTGGTCTTCAGGTAGCCCGGCGCCGCGGCGACCAGTTCGCCGCCGTCCCACAGGGTGAGATGGCGCGGGGTCCAGCCCCAGTCGCGGCGCAGGCAGCCGTGGCGCTCCAGGCCTTCCAGGAACGCGTACGCGACGAACGGGTTGCGGCCGTCGTCCAGGGCATCCCACTGCGCCGCCTCGATCGACGCCAGCGCGTCCAGTTCGCGGACCTGCAGGGTCACGGCCTCGCCCTCATCGGTGCCCGGCCCCGCAAGCGGGGCGCGGCTGTAGCGGCCGCGGCGCCGGAGCGTCGCCGCGGCCCGGCAGGCATCAGGCGCCCTTGTCGAGGTAGCGCTCCGCGTCCAGCGCGGCCATGCAGCCGAAGCCGGCGGAGGTGATCGCCTGGCGGTAGTGCTGGTCGGCGACGTCGCCGGCGGCGAACACGCCCTCGACC
>Ga0182737_1002454_pt1 | contig 15177 bp, 5 predicted proteins | sample eDN5th30CBELigOP_FD_128878 | JGI IMG/M metagenome (GOLD analysis project Ga0182737, IMG submission 128878) | Enriched Organic Plus compost microbial communities from Emeryville, California, USA - eDNA 5th pass 30_C BE-Lig OP (version 2) (version 2) ...
ATGACCGCCGCATCGGCAGTATCACACTGGAATCGTCGCCGCTGCCGATGCCCGACGAGGCAACGGTCACCGACGTGCTCTGCGACGCCATCCGCAGCGAAGGCGAACAGTTGCTTACGTTTACCGAGGCAACGGAGCAATGGCAAAACCGCGTGAGCAGCCTCCGCCACTGGCAGCCGGAGGCCGGCTGGCCAGATGTATCTACCGATAACCTGCTTTATCATCCGGAACAATGGCTCGCCCCCTATCTTCAGGGGATCCGTAAAGCTGAAGAATTGAAAAAACTAGACCTACTCAACATGCTTACCCACAGCTTGTCATATGAACAACAACAGGCACTAGGTCGTCTGGCCCCGACCCATTTGGAAGTACCCAGTGGCTCAGCGGTGAAACTTCGTTATTCATCAACAGGCGCCTCCCCCGTATTGGCCGTACGCCTGCAGGAAGTGTTCGGCCTCCTTGATACCCCGCGGATAAATGACAATCAGACAGCCGTGGTATTGCATCTTCTTTCGCCGGGCTTCAAACCCGTACAGGTGACCAAAGATCTTAGCAGCTTCTGGCAAACCACCTATTTCGAAGTGCGCAACGAACTCAAAAGACGTTATCCGAAACATGCCTGGCCCGACGATCCGTTGAATGCCGAGGCCGTTAGGGGCGCAATCCGGAGAAATAAATAAATTCTACTATATTTACCCCTGTAAACAAAAAAACATCGTAAAAGCATCTACCCGCTAATGAAGCGAATTTTCTTCGCCCTATTTTTTTTATACTTCTATCTACCCATCCTTGCGGCCCCAGAGCAACTGCCGGTTGATTCAGATGGTTTAACGAATGGATTGGAAGATTTCCCACCCCCACAACGCGTTATCCAGCTTACCCGCTGCGTAGACAGCCTCGAAGAGCGCAAAGCGCCGCTGCCGCGATTGAGTGAATTTCTGGATGATATGCGCTCAAAAGCGAGGGCATGGAACGACCAACTGTTACTCAAACACCTTGCATTCTACCACCGGATAAAGCGTATTTATCAGCCGATCGCGCAGGAGGAATTCATGAACATCCTCGAGTCGACCATCAACTATTATGAAGATAAGGGCATTCAGCGTTATGTAGCCGTTTGCCACTTCTACATCGGCAATCGGTTTTACGAGCAAGAACAATACGGAGAAGCATTTTATCACCATGCCCGGGCGCTAGCCCTGTTTGACAAAGTAGGCATACAACACATACCCGAAATTGGGAAATACCTTCATCGCATTTCCCTGAATTACTATTACTTCCGCGATTACGAACGCGTGGTCGAGCTGATGCGCGCTTCCATCAGTCAGCCCTATTACAATACCAACCTGGTTGTGCAGCGCTACAATACATTGGCGATGGCCTATCTGCACCTCAACGAGCTCGATAGCGCCGTCCGGTATTTCAAACATACCCAAGAGGTGGCCAACTCGCTGCACAACGAGACATGGATAACCATCTCGGCGGGCAACCTGGGGCGGGTGTACCTGAAACAGGGACGTTACGAGGATGCACTGCCACTGCAAATGCAGGATTACCTGTATAACCGGAATCGTGAATACGATCCGATCGTTGCCCGAAATGCCGCGATCAACGTAGCTTCAACGTTGCAAAAGCTGAACAGGCAAGATAGTGTGATGTACTACTTGGGCGAAAGTGAACGATTGAATCGGTTGGTGAAAAGCGGAAACCCCATGTGGGGGCAACAGCGCGACGAAGAGTTTTACATCACCTATTATGGCGTGCTGCATGATTATTACAAAACGAAAGGGAATACCCTTGTGGCTTACCGTTACCTGGATAGCCTCACCAAACTCACCAATGAGACCAATCTTACTTACAACAAGATGACTGCACAGGTGGCCGAAGATCGTCTCAAGATACAACAGCACGTGGCCGACCTCGCCATCCAGCAGGCTGATAAAGAACGAATCCGCTCCCGCCTTCTAGGGGTGATCGGTATTGTTGTTTTATTGTTGTTTATTGTCGCAATGCTATATTACCTACTGCGGTTGCGCCGCTCCAAAGAGAGACTTCATGTTGAAAAAGAACGAATCATTCAGCAGGCTGCACAGGAAAAGGTAGAAGCTCAATTGGCACAGGCAACGCTCGAATTAAAGGAATATATGCATCGCCTGCAGGAAAAAAATGAGTTGGTAAAAACGTTCAGAAAACAGGTTGAACAACTGCGTAACCATACGATGAATCAATCGCCGCAACTGGACGAGCTGACCCATCGCCTGGCGGAAACGAAACTGCTTACGCCCGACGATTGGAACAACTTCCGCCAGCGGTTTAACCGGGCGTTCGGCGGCGAACTTGACCAACTCAAACTGAAGCACGGGGATTTAACCAGTGCCGAAGAGCGCATCTACGCCCTGGAGAAAATGAATGTTTCTACCAGCCACATGGCCTGGATGCTCGGAATATCACCCGAATCCGTCCGGAAAGCACGCTACCGCCTGCGAAAGAAAATCGACTTAAGCGTAGCCTAACGGCCGTTTTCTTTCGTTGTCCACGTTTTTGTCCACGCCCGTTTTTTGGTCGCGGCTAGGTCATCTACCGATATTAGCTGTCGGATAAAAACAAATACTACCCTACCCATGATAGTACGATCTACCAAGAAAGCCTTTGGGCAATTAACAGCCCTTTTGCTTGTCCTCTGTTCTTTTGGCATCCACACCGAGGCGCAGACCATCCGCTACGTGCGCGAAAATGGCACCGGCGACGGCCTATCGTGGGCTACCGCTGCAGGCGATCTGCAGGCCATGATCAACGCATCGGCCGTGGGCGATGAGATCTGGGTGGCCGAGGGCACTTACCTCCCTATGCGGCCGGCGAATAACCTGGGCGTTGTGGTACTTAACGATCGAAACAACGCATTCACGTTTACCAAAGACCTGACGATATATGGGGGCTTCCCCGCCATGGGCAACCCCGGTATGGCCGACCGCGAATGGGAAGCACATCCGAGTGTGCTCAGTGGGAACCTCGGCGATCCGGACACATATACCGACAATGCATACCACGTAGTGATTACCGCAGGCGCTTCGGTAACCAGCGATTTCTTCATGGACGGCTTCACCCTTACAGGTGGGTATGGAAATGGCCCAACAACAATTACTGTAAACGGTCAAACTCCTCACCAGTCGGAAGGTGCCGGGTGGCATAATGTCGCAGGCTCTCCAACAGTCAGCCACCTGCTGGTGACGGGCAACGCAGTTTACGGATCTGGAAATGGCGGAGGATGGTACAATAACCTAAATGCCCACTTAACCTTAACCCATTCCGTCATCCACGGCAACGAGGCCGGATTTAGCGGTGGCGGCCTGCATGCGGGAAATAGTTCCGATGTCATCCTAAGAAACGTGACAATCAGTGACAATAGCGCTTTCCTGGGCGGCGGAGCAAGCATTGAAGGTGGTTCATCCGCATTCACCGATGTAGCCTTCAGCGGGAATACCGCAAATGGCGGCGGCGGTATACGAAATATGCGTGCTTCGCTTGCGCTGGCCAATGTACTCATCAGTGGGAATAAAGCGGATGGAAACGGCGGTGGTATGTATAACGACGATGCTTCATCGATATTGACCAACGTTACCATCAGCGGCAATACCGCGATTCAAGGCAGCGCTATGTATTGCACCGGGCTATTTGTTCCTCCACCTACCGTCATTCGAAACAGCATTATTTGGGGAAATAACAGCACGATTTTCAACCCGTTCTTGCTTCCATCTGTAAGTCACAGCATCTTACAAGAAGGGACAGGTGATGCCACCAATATTGTGGGGGTGGATCCAGGGTTTATTGACGCCCCGGAGGATATCGAAGCTCCGTTTACGCATGGAGACTACCGCCTGCAAGCCAGTAGCCCGGCTATCGATGCCGGGAACAATGCCGACTACACGGGAGATCTGGCTACTGATATGGATTTGACGGGTAATCCCCGGTTGATGGACGGCACCATCGACATGGGCGCGTATGAGTTTAAGCAGGCCGTAACACCGGGTGCAGGAAACATTGCCTATGTTTCCAAAGACGTGGATCAAACCGTGCCTGGCTATAAAGGGGATGGTAGCAGCTGGCAACACGCTGTGCCCGAATTGGCCGATGCACTGGCATGGGCAAAAGCGAATGCCACCAATTGGACGGAAACAAATCCACTGCAGATCTGGGTGGCGGCTGGCGTATACATGCCCCCTGTGGGTACTTCCTTTGAAATGGTAGACCACGTAGCGATTTACGGGGGGTTCAAAGGCAACGAGACATCGGTAAGCCAACGCGTGATCAGCGACTACCTATCGACCCTGCATGGTCGGGGCGCATCGGTCGTACACAATCCCGAAGGGCTTACACTTTCCCGCCAAGCCAAGCTGGATGGATTCTTGGTTAAGGGAGGTGAAGCTCCCATCGGAGGCGGGATATTGAATTATGGAGACGCAACGTTTACCCACCTCTACATCGCAGAGAATACAGCAACCTCGTTGGGAGGAAATGTGTATAACGCCGGTTCTCCATTGTTTCACGACCTGGTGATCAATTACGGCAGTGCGGAAAAAGGTGCCGGATTTTACAATGCGTCGCCGACCAGTGCGCCCGTACTGGTCAATGTTTCGATTTTGGCTTTTACCGAAGACAGTGAGGATTTTTACCTGGAGGCGGGCAATCCGGTGATCCGGAATTCCATTATATATGGGAATGGGGTTTTCGGAATTACCGACGATACGGACATCCAGTACAGCTTGGTAGAAGGCCGCATGAATACCGACAATGGCAACATTACCCATGAAAATTTCCCATTGCTTGAACCCTCATCGGCAAGCTTTGAGGTGTTTGTCTTCCCGACGAGCCGCACGATCAATGCGGGGAGTAACCAGGCCTATATCGACTTGGTCGGTCCGTTGGAAGATTGCAGTGACGTGTCTGGCTTACTTCGTTTAAGACGAAACACCATCGATATGGGGGCCTTCGAAACGCCCTATTGGAAGGCAATAACGCCCGATGCCAATAACATCGTGTATATCGATAAACATGCGGATCAAACCTCGCCCAGCTACCAAGGCGATGGAAGCAGCTGGGAACAGGCTGCTTCTGAGCTGGCTGATGCGCTCTTGTGGGCACGCATCATCACGCAATTTGACCCAAGTTCGACAATCTGGAACCAAAGCAATCCCTTGAAAATCTACGTGGCGAAGGGCACTTATCTGCCGCTGTACCATGCTGGGGATGGGCAAGTTTTGTCCGACGGTCAACGGGAAAATGCGTTTGTTATGCCGCCAAATACCCGGCTATACGGTGGGTTCGATCCCACAGCCGGAATCCTGAGCCTGGAGGATGCACGCATACTGCCCACGGGTGAGGATGCGGACGCAACAGACGGCACCATTCTCAGTGGAAATATCGGTGACCCTGCTAAGGAGACCGACAATACCTACCATGTGGTCATCACGGTAGGCGACCAGATTGATGAACATTTTCTGATGGATGGTTTTACCGTAACAGGCGGTTATGGCAACTCAGGGGACGAGATCGCTGTGTATGGACAGCCCATTTTTAAGGTAAACGGTGGTGGTTGGTACAATGCCGGAGGCAGTCCACGGGCCAATAACCTACTGATTGCCAACAATACCATTGGGGTAACGGGTTCGGGAAATGGGGCCGGATGGTTTAATTTAAATGGGAGTCCAGTGTTGACGAATTCGATTATCCGTGGAAACACTGCATCCCTGAGTCATGGAGGTGGAATGGCGAATTTGGATAATTCCCACCCACAGCTGACCAATGTCCTGATCAATGGTAATACGGTAGTTAACCACGAAGGCAGCGGCATCTATAACTTTAGGTCGTCGGCCACCCTGAACAATGTCACGATCACGGCGAATACCGAAGACGGTGCCGGCGGCGTGATAAGTAATTACGAAGGTACCGTTGACATCGCTAACAGCATTATCTATGGAAACACTGGCGGCATCAGCGGTTCTCCAGCGCTCACCGTGAGCCATAGCCTGGTTCAGGGGCTGGATGGCGGCAGTAACGGCAATCTCGATGGGGCGATCGACCCGCTTTTCACCAATCCGGATAATGGGGATTTTACACTGCAGATCGGCAGTCCAGCCATCAATACGGGTAATAACGATGCTTATCCAGGAGATTTGGCTATGGATGTCGATTTAATAGGTAATCCAAGGTTGATCGCCAGCACCATCGATATCGGTGCATTTGAAAGCCCTTATACCGACATTGTGGCATTGGGTGCCCTTGAAGCCATTACGGTACCGTATGGTACTGAACTTGCCGATATTCCGGTGCCCGACCTATTCAGCGTCGAGGCAACACTCGACGACGGAACGACCGTAGAGATTGCACTGCCGAAGGATCCGGCGCAGTGGACACTGATGGCTCCTGCAGGAGCGACGTTTGATGGCCATGTAGCCGGTACATATTCATTTGAAATAGCGATAGCGGACGATGCGGACGAAGGATATGGCAATCCACTGGGTTTACATGCCGCTGTAGATGTGATGGTCGAAAAGGGGATACCGGTGATCTCGTGGGCAACTCCGGTGCCCATTACCTATGAAACAGCGTTGGATGGTGACCAGCTGAACGCGACGGCCGACGTTGCCGGTACATTTACATATGACCCGGCATTGGATGCGGTATTACCAGCTGGCAACCATACACTGGAGGTCACCTTTGCTCCGGATGATGAGGCAAATTATACCACCGCAACTGCAGGAGTGGCACTGACGGTGAATAAAGCCCAAGCTGTGATCACAGCAGATGCGGTGCAGACTTACACCTATGACGGCACGGTTAAAACGATAGTGGCCAGTCTCAACCATACGGAAACGGCCTTAGCCTACAATCCGCAACAGGGATACACCGATGCGGGGAGCTATCCCATCACCGTTACCGCCCCCGAAACAGCTAATTACCGGACAGCCAGCCAGAACATAATCCTGACGATCGCCAAGGCGGAATGGACAGGTACACCGGTCACTTTCCCCGATAGTAACCCTATCGGGTACGACGGTGAGCCACACGAAATTACCGCAGGTCCCATCCCGGCAGGAAGCGAGGTATCCTACACCGTTACGGATAGCGATGGAAATAAACGCCCGGGCAACGGAGTGACCGATGCGGGTGAGTACACCGTTACCGTAACCATCCGGCAGGATAACTACGAAGATATCGTTGCAACCACCCCGGTAGTCATTGTCAAGTCCACGCCTGTCATCACCTGGAGCAATCCGGAGGCTATCACCTACGGCGCAGAACTCGGCGGCGACCGGTTGAACGCCCACGCTGACATTGCCGGTACGTTTGTGTACACTCCGGTCACAAAAACGGTGCTGGATGCAGGTGAACATCCCCTGAAAGTAACTTTTATCCCTCGTGACGATATAAACTACCATACGGTCACGGCAGAGGTGACCCTCACCGTGCATAAGGCCGAAGCCCTCATCACAGCAACCGAGGTGCAAACCCGCTACTATGACGGTACGATCAAAAATACCGAAGCGACCTTGAATCATGACGAAACCACATTGGCGTACAGCCCGCAGCAAGGGTACATCGAAACAGGTGAATACACCATTACGGTTTCGGCACCTGAAACCGACAACTATCAGCCGGCATCCACGGAAGTGATCCTCCGCATCCAAGAGGCAATATGGGATGGTACGCCGGTTACTTTCCCCGATAGCGATCCCATCGGGTACGACGGTAAACCGCACGAAATTACCGCAGGTCCCATCCCGGCAGGAAGCGAGGTATCCTACACCGTTACGGATAGCGATGGAAATAAACGCCCCGGCAACGAAGTGACCGATGCGGGTGAATACACCGTTACCGTAACCATCCGTCAGGATAACTACGGGGATATCATCATAAGCACCCCGGTAATGGTCCTTCCGGCTAACCGTACCATCCACTTCCCCCCGTTACCAGAGAAAGTGTTTGGCGACGGCGACTTCCTGCCGGATGCATCGGCCAGCACCGGTGAGCCCGTCGCCTATTCCAGCGACGAACCGTCGGTCGCAATCATCGCAGACGGCCGCATCCAGGTTGTGGGCGCCGGAACGGCAACGATCAGCGCAACCGTACTGCCGAATAGCAACTACGCCAATACTCCGGTGGTGAACCAGACCCTCACGGTCAATAAAGCGCAACAGCAGATCACGCTGAGTGCGCCGCCAACGGTAGACCGCAACGCAGCAACAGCCATGATAGAGGTATCCGCCACAAGCGGATTACCCGTGACATTGGCGATAGACGACCCCCAAGTGGCTACGCTGACGGGAACAACGTTAAACATCCACCGCCTGGGCACCATGCAGATCACCGCTATACAGGCCGGCGACGAAAACCACGAAGCCGCAGCGTCGGTAACGGCTACCATCCGCGTCATTGACCCTGAAGCCGAACTGCCCATGCGGGTAAGTAAAGTAGTATCGCCGAACGGCGATGGCATTAATGAATACCTTGCCATTGAAGGCATCAACGATTACCCCGAAAATAAGGTAACCGTTTTCAACCGCAATGGAACCATCCTCTATGAAGCCAAAGGCTACAACAATGGGTCCATAGCGTTCCGCGGCATTAGCACAGCCCAGCTGCCCCTACCCGCAGGCACGTATTTCTACGTAGCTGAGATACGGGTAAACGGAGTTTGGAAATATGAAAAAGGATGGTTTGTACTTCGCTATTAATTAAGACAGCTTGCCGATAAAAAAAGACAACGATGAAACAGCTACTGATAGTTACATTGCTGATTATGGCTATCCCAACTTACGCCCAACAGCCACTCACGTATACCCAACACGGGCAAATCCAGACGGCTATCAACCCCGCGGCGTCGTTATTACAACAAGCAGGTGCTATCACTGTGATCGGCCGACGTCAATGGGTGGGTTTGGACGGTGCACCTACGGTCTTCTGGGGTAGTGCGCACTTCGGCTTGCAGGCCGCAGGCGCGACAGCAGGTATCAACATCCGTCAGGAAAGCCTGGCGATCGAAAAACTCACGGAAGCCGCTGCATTTTTTGCCAAAAGCGTGCGGATCTCAGCATCGGAATACCTTGCTCTTTCCTTAAATGCAGGAGTAAGCTACATGAACGGCAACTATTCGGGCCTCGATCCCATTGATCCCACTGTACGCGAAGACATCCGCGAGACAGATGCGCTCGTCGGTTTCGGGCTACTCCTCTACCGTCCGGAACGCTACTACGTGGGGCTGTCGCTCCCCCGGCTGATGTTGGGTAATCTTGGCGTTACCGGCGACGCACGTTATAATTTCCGGAACATTTACCACCTCCATGCCGGTGCGCTTTTCGCCCTCGGTATGGATTTCCATTTCCGGCCATCGCTGCTGGTTACCTACTCCGAAAGCCTCCGTCCGCAGGTTGATGCTTCCGCAATGTTCTTCATCAAACGCGCTTTCGGTATGGGTATGAACATACGGAGCTATGGTGAATTGGCAGGAATGGCGCAATTTAACTTCGGCGGATTCGGACTCGGCTACACGTACCAATTCAACCCGAAGAATGAGCCCCTCAATCGCAGCATGAATAACAGTTCACATGAACTCGGGCTTACCTACCGGTTCGGTAAGCAACGTTCAATGCTTTAAAACATACGTTTGTAAAAAATCAGCGCAATTAACCTCGGGAACAGCAGCGAAGTAAAAATCGTCGCGGTCTTCCGTAACAATGACTTCGCACGGTGATTGTAATGCCGAATAATATTCCCGCCCATCCTCGAAAGCCGGTAGATAAACACCGTTAGCCGGGAAAAGCTCCTCCCCGGATGTTTGCTTTTGCAGGTGAGTTTACCTATGTTTGGCAAGCATATTTTTTGACCCATGAACAATCCATTATTGAGGCCTTTTGGCACTCCCTTCGATAGCGTACCCTTTGATCGCATTACGGCCGCGCATTTCAAGCCGGCTATTTTGCAATTGATCACCGAAGCCAAAGCAGAAATTGACACCATCGTCACCAATCCGGCTCCGGCAGATTTCGCCAATACCATCGCTGCCATGGAACACGCCGGGAAAAAACTTAACATAGCCTCTGCGACGTTCTTCAACCTCGACTCGGCCGAAACCAACGATGAAATCCAACAACTAGCCCAGGAACTTTCACCGATATTAGCCGAATATGGCAACGACATTATGCTGAATGAAGAGCTTTTCCAACGGGTGAAACAGGTGCATGATGAAGCCGATGAGTCGACGCTGACCGACGAAGAAATCCGCCTTTTGGACAAGACCTACAAAGGGTTTGCGCGCAACGGGGCGCTTCTATCTGCCGAGAATAAGGAAAAGCTGCGTGAGATTGACAAACAACTGGCCACCCTTACCATGAAGTTCTCGCAGAACGTGTTGCAGGAGACCAATGCATACCGCCTGCATATAACCGATAGCGAACAGTTGACCGGCTTGCCAGACTCTATTTTAGCTGCCGCCAAGGCCGAAGCGGACAAGCGTCAGCTGGATGGGTGGGTGTTTACGCTGCATTTCCCGAGTTTCGTGCCGTTTATGAAATATGCAGCCAACCGCAACCTGCGCCGGGAGTTGTACCTCGCTTCATCTACTCGCGCACTAAAATCCAACGAATACAACAACGAGGGCATCGTGCGTGATATCGTCTCGCTGCGCAGCGAACGGGCCAAATTATTGGGTTTCGGCACCCACGCCGACTTCGTGTTGCAGGAGCGCATGGCCTCCTCTCCCGCCATCGTACTTGATTTCCTGAACGATCTGCTGGTAAAAGCTAAACCCCATGCACAGCAGGAAATTGATCAGCTGAAAACATTGGCGCATGAAGATGGCATTGACAAGATGATGCCTTATGACCATGCTTATTACGCGGAAAAATTGAGAGAAGCCAAGTTCAATTTGTCCGATGAAAAGCTCAAGCCTTATTTTCCTTTGCAGCGCGTATTGAATGCGGCCTTCGATGCCGCCAATCGTCTTTACGGCTTAGTCTTCAAACTCCGCGCGGATATCCCTAAATACCACCCTGAGGTCGATGTATACGACGTATTGGAAAACGGTCGTCACAAGGCGTTGCTATATACCGACTGGCACCCCCGGGAAGGCAAACGGGCAGGTGCATGGATGACGACCTACCGTGGACAGTGGAAGGAAGAAGACGGCGAACAGGTACGCCCGCACATTTCCATCGTTTGCAATTTCGCCCGGCCCGTGGGTGATACTCCCTCTTTGCTCACCTTCAATGAAGTGACCACCCTTTTTCACGAGTTTGGACATGCCTTGCATGGCATGCTGGCAGATACAACTTTCGAAAGCCTTTCCGGTACCAACGTGTATTGGGACTTTGTGGAGCTCCCCTCCCAGTTTATGGAAAACTATTGTTATGAAAGCGAATTCCTGCGTTCCTTTGCCCGGCATTACCAAACAGATGAATCTCTTCCCGAAACCGAAATAGATAAAATTGTTGCTGCAGCTAACTTCATGGAAGGTTACCAAACCCTTCGCCAGCTGGGCTTCGGGCTGCTGGATATCGCATATCATACCGGTAAATTTGATGACGAAACCTCGGTTGAACATTTTGAAAAGAATATGACCCGCGATACGCAGCTCTATCCCGATGTACCCGGTACCGCACAAAGCGCCTCGTTCTCCCATATCTTTGCCGGGGGGTACTCCGCAGGGTATTACTCCTACAAATGGGCCGAAGTGCTGGATGCTGATGCATTTTCGTATTTCAAAGAAACCGGCATCTTCAATGCGGAGACCGCAGCTAAATTCAAACGCCTTCTCAGCAGTGGTGGCACCGTGGATCCGATGGAGCTGTACATCCAATTCCGCGGCCGGAAGCCCGAGCCGGAAGCCTTGCTGAAACGGGCAGGGCTGGTTGGGTAGTCTCTTGTCAAACTGGATACATCCGTTGTCTAACGATTAATCTTAACCCTAGACAGCTAAAAGATAAACTCCTCTGACAGGGCAACCGCGTTTAAAAAGCGGGTGATACCTCCGATCGTGCGACGACGGCTAAAGCAGAATAAAGAAGCAGATTTGAAACATTTTTACCGGGAAATCGATCCATTTTCACTGGGTCGTTGTCGGATCCGCTTCGGTATTTTTGCAACATCTTGCACCATCGTCTTATAATTATGATCGTCTTCAAAAAACTAACCTTCGCAGTAAGCCTATTAATGGCCATTTGCTTCAGTGGAAAAGCCCAGCAACTACCGGAAAAGCAACAGATGCTACAGCAGCTCCGGCTGGCCAATCACTATTTTATGGAGAAGTGGCCCGATGCCGGAAAGACCATTGTCACAAACCGCGAGCGCCCGGCAAATATCTGGACACGGGCCGTGTATTACGAAGGATTGATGGCACTCTATGAAATTGACCGAAACCAACGGTACATTGACTACGCACATCAGTGGGGCGAGAAACATCAGTGGCTGCCCGCCCGGGAGCGTTTTACCCGCAACGCAGACAACCAATGCTGTGGCCAGACCTACATCGACCTGTATCGCATAAGCAAACAGCCCACACAGATTGCCGGCATCAAAGCAAACATCGATGAAATGCTCGAAACGGATCGCGCAAATGACTGGACGTGGATTGATGCCTTGCAGATGGCTATGCCCGTGATGGTCAAATTGGGCGTAACCTATAGCGACAGCCGTTACTTCGAAAAAATGTATGCAATGTATCATCATACGAAGTACCAGGAGGGCGGCCATGGGCTGTATAACGCGGAAGACAACCTGTGGTGGCGAGATAAGGATTTTGTACACCCATACACTGAACCGAATGGCGAGGATTGCTACTGGTCCAGGGGGAACGGCTGGGTTGTGGCAGCCCTGGTGCGTGTGCTGAACGAACTACCCGATACGGATCCGCACTATAACGAGTATAAGCAGGATTTGCTAAATATGCTGGCCGCTCTAGCGCCCCTACAACGGGCCGACGGTTTCTGGAACGTTAGTCTGCACGATCCGGATCATTTCGGTGGGAAGGAAACGACGGGCACGGCACTCTTTGTATATGGCATGGCTTGGGCAATAAACCGGGGCCTTGTTGACGCCGCCGTCTACCTGCCTGTAATCAACAAAGCGTGGCATGCGCTTACCACAGAGGCATTGCACAAAAATGGCTTTTTGGGATACGTGCAAGGCACGGGTAAAGAGCCAAAAGATGGGCAACCTGTAACGCATACGAGCATGCCGGATTTTGAGGATTATGGATTGGGATGCTTTCTGCTTGCCGGTGTGGAAGTTTATCAGCTGAAACGTTGACAAAGCCGTTGTGAATTACCAATGAACCAATTTCGCCGGTAATTTGCACCAATTTTACTGATTTCCACATCCGCTTCACCCTAGTTTTGTATTATATTTTTTGTTGGCTTACCGTAAGCCCTATCCAATTTTCAAACTATTTAAATCCTATTATGATGAATGTAAAAATTACATTTTACTTGGATTGGCGAAACACGCTCATTGCATTAATCGCGATCTTGTTTACGGTCGTTGCGGGATATGCGCAACCGATTACCGTTTCCGGCAAGGTGACCAGCGAAGGTACGGGTGAACCACTCCCCGGTGTTTCGGTATCCATAAAAGGCGAACAGGCTACGACGCAAACGGACAGTCAGGGCGATTATCAGATGGCGGTGCCCCCGGGCACAACGCTGGTATTCCGGCTGATCGGCTATACCGATCGCGAGCTGGTTACGTCGGGCTCGACTTTGAATGTAACGCTTTCCGAAACCAGCAGCGAACTCGAAGAGGTAGTTGTCGTTGGGTATAATACCGTTAAAAAGTCGGATTTAACGGGCGCCGTTGCCAGTATTGGTGCCGAACAGGTACGAAGAATGCCCGTAGCCAATGCCTTGCAGGCAATGCAGGGGATGGTTTCAGGAGTAGACATCACCTCGAATGAACGGCCCGGCGAAATGGGAAGTGTACTCATCCGCGGTGCCCGCTCATTGAGTGCCAGCAATTCCCCGCTTTACGTAGTTGACGGAATTCCATTGGCTGCAGGTGGCATTGAAGCACTCAATCCTTCGGACATTGAATCAATAGATGTGTTGAAAGACGCATCGGCAACTGCCATTTATGGTTCGCGAGGCGCGAATGGTGTGATCATGGTAACGACAAAGCGCGGCAAGGAAGGTCGGCTTTCGCTGAATTACCTGGCAGTGACCACCATCGAAAACATGCAAGATCGCATGGAAATGATGAATGCCGCGGAATACATCGAGTTCAGGCGCGACGCATATCGCAGGCTCCCCGAAACAAACGCCAACCGGTACCCGGAGATTCCAACCCAGCAACAAGATGAGCGAATCTTCGGTAGCGATAGCTACGGATGGGCAAATGTAGCCAAGGGATGGCAAAACGGGACCTGGGATGGCAGCTTGGTGCCGACCACGAATTGGACGGATATGGTCTTAAAAACCGGAGTTACCCACGATCACTCGCTCAATGCGAGCGGTGGGACGGATAAGATGCAGGCATACGGTTCGTTTGGTTACCTCAATCAGGGCGGCACCGTACTCGGTCAAGACTACCAACGTTATACGGGGAAATTCACGGTCGACTTAACTCCCGTGAGCTGGTTTAAATTCGGCGGTAGCCTGGCAGCCACACATGGCGACCAGAACTACGGCTATCAGGGAAGTGGATCAACGGGGGCAGCCAATCTGTACTTCGCTGCACAGGGCATGCTGCCCTACGCGGTGCCCTTCGACGACAACGGGAACAGAATCAACCTGCCGGGTGGCGATGTGAACATCAGAAACCCTATTGGCGATGACAAGTACACCATCAATGAACGGCGGATACTGCGTACGCTTGGCAACGTGTATGCCGAAGTAAACCTGTTGGAAGGGTTGAAATACCGCATGAATTTCGGTCCTGACTTTTACCAGTGGCGGAATGGCCGCTGGATGGACGAACATGCGGCAGAGCGCGGTGCGGGCGAGCCCGGATCGACCAATTATGCGCAACTGAACAACACGATGCGGTTTTCGTGGACACTCGACAACCTGCTGTATTTTGACCGGACATTTGCCGATAAGCACAACGTAGGCATCACATTGTTGCAGAGTGCCACGGCAAACCGTACGGAAACCTCTACCATGACCGCCACGGATCTGCCCTGGAACAGCCAGC
>Ga0182737_1002457_pt1 | contig 15146 bp, 12 predicted proteins | sample eDN5th30CBELigOP_FD_128878 | JGI IMG/M metagenome (GOLD analysis project Ga0182737, IMG submission 128878) | Enriched Organic Plus compost microbial communities from Emeryville, California, USA - eDNA 5th pass 30_C BE-Lig OP (version 2) (version 2) ...
GGCCCGCCCGCACCCGTTCGAGTACGAGCTGTACTTCGGCGTCTGAGCGGAGCACCGACGAGGAAGGCCCCGGGGATCCTCCCCGGGGCCTTCCCGTTTGCGCCGCCCGCCCGACCATGTCCCACGTTCTGCAGAACGTGTCCCGGTTTCTGCCGGTATGGCGGCGCCAGAACGGCAGAAACCGGGACATGCACACCGTGTTCAGCCGCGGGCGGCGAGGCGCGCTGCGGCGGCGCGCACGACGGGCTCGCGGAGCGCACGCTTGGCCTCGAGCGTGTGCGCGACGTGCGCCGGATCCGCTTCCGGGCGGTCCTGGTGTCCGGCGTCGAAGGGCGGCGCGGGGTCGTACTCGAACCCGAGCTGCACCGCGCGGGCGATCTGCGGGCCGTACACCTCGGCGAGCACGGTGAGCGCGAAGTCGAGCCCGGCCGTCACCCCGCCGCCGGTGATGACATCGCCGTCCCGCACCACCCGTGCGCGCTCCGGGATCGCGCCGAGGAGGCCCAGCAGCGCGTGCGAGTTCCAGTGCGTCGTGGCGCGTCGGCCCCGGAGCAACCCTGCGGCGCCGAGCACGAACGCGCCCGTGCACACGCTCGTGACGACGCGCGCACCGGCCGCCTGCCGCCGGACGAAGTCGAGCACCTCGTCGTCCGCGAGCAGCTCGAACGCCCCCTGACCGCCCGGGATCAGCGGCACGTCGGCCTGGGGCGCGTCGACGAGCGTGGTCGTCGGCAGGATCGCGAATCCCGCATCCGTCCGGACGGGCTCGTTCCGCTTCCACGCCAGGTCGACGGATGCGCCGGGCGCCGCCGAGAAGAACTGCACCGGTCCGGTGAGATCGAGCTGCGTCGCGTCGGGGAACAGCAACGCGAGGAAACGCACGGGACTCGCCATGGCGCCATCCTCGCGCACGCGCGCAGCCGGCCGCCACGGTCACCCTTCGCGCAGCGGCACCTTCACATCGCCGCCGGCTTCCTCGGTGAGCCGGTCCCCCATCTGCACGAACGTCGGCTGCGGGATGAACCCACCCGCGAACAGCGCCTGACCCTGCTGGAAGTTCTGCGCCCGGCGGATCGCCTCCTCCGGCGCGAACCCGAACACCTCGGCGAGCTCGGCGAGGTCGCGCGGGGCGTTCACCCGCATGAGCCCCAGGTTGTCGCACTGCGAGAGCACGTTCGGGTGGATCTTCGTCGGCCGCTGCGTCGACAGCAACAGCCACAGGCCGAACTTGCGGCCCTCGGCGGCGATCTGGACGAGCTGCTGCGTCAGCATCCGTTCGACCTGGGTCTGCGGCTCCGGCGAGCAGATGTTGTGCGCCTCGTCGATGACGATGAGGATCGGCCGCCGCTCCTCGCGCCGCGCCCAGAGGTGCTCCAGCACGGCGAGGGCGGCCACGCGGGACTCGGCCGGGTGGTCGAAGCCGCCGAGGTCGAGCACGGTCGCACGCGGCCGCTCGTCGATGACGTCGACGACCGAGGTCCGGCCGCGCGACCACAGGTCCCACTCGAGCACCTGCAGGTTCTCCATGCGGTTCGCCAGTCGGATGCGGGCCGGGTCGCCCGTCGCGCGCAGTCGCAGCACCAGTTCCTCCGCGTCGAACTCGGTGACACCCCCTTCGCTGCGCAGGAGCACGTTGTACTCCTCCGCGTCCGCGATCGGATCCATCTGCAGCACGGCGGCCTTCGCGGCCGGCGACAGGTCGAGGTAGCGGGTGCGCAGCCGCTCCCCCTCGGCCCGGCCGGAGCGGAACACGCGGATGTCGGTGTGCGCGATGCGGTCGGCGGCATCGGCGGATGCGGTCGCCCGGGTCTCCTGGAGCCGCACGAAGTCCGCGTTCGGGTCGAGCACGAGGATCGGCAGCTCGGTCTCGAGCAGGAGCTGCTCGAGCACCACACCGAGCGCGTACGTCTTGCCGCTGCCGCTCTGCCCGCACCAGAAGGTGTGCCGGTTGAACCGCCGCGCATCGAGGGTGACAGGGGTCGAGGGATCGCCGAGAGCGGTACCGATCGTGAGCGCGGACATGGCTTCCTTCCTGTGGCGGATCCCCCCCAGCATGCCCTGTCGCGGCGTGCCGTGGGGAATGCGGGGCGCTCGCTCGCCGTTGCGGTCCGTCATGGTGCTGGTGGTCACGACCTGCGGCACCTACAGTGTCCCTAGCCGTCGCCCTGAGGATCCCCCGTCATGAGCGAATCATCCGACACCGCGCACTCCGTGATGCTCGAGCCTCGCAGGCCGCGCCGTTCGATCGCCGACCTCATCCGCAACGCAGGTCAGGCGCGCCTCGGCGCGATCCTTCTGCTGCTCGGCACGGCGGCGGCGATCCTCTGGGCGAACCTCGCGAGCGGGTCCTACGACGCGTTCTGGGACACCCATCTGGTGCTCGGCGTCGGCGACATCGAACTGGAGTTCACGCTGCACTCGGCGGTCAACGACGCCCTGATGGCGATCTTCTTCTTCACCGTGGGCCTCGAGGTGCGGCGCGAGTTCGCGATCGGTGAGCTGACGAGCTGGTCGCGCGCGCTCGTGCCCGTGGTGGCCGCGGTCGCCGGTCTCGCCGTCCCGGCACTGCTGTTCCTGTTCGTCGCGCGCGGCACCGGTCAGGAGCATGCCTGGGGGATGGTGATCTCCACCGACACCGCGTTCCTCGTCGGCGCACTGGCACTGGTCGGCCCCCGGGTGCCCGGCAGGCTGCGGGTGTTCCTGCTCACCCTCGCGGTCGTCGACGACATCGGTGCGCTGTCGATCATCGCGCTCGTCTACACCGAGGACTTCACCCCGCTGCCGCTCGTCATCGCCGCGGTGGGCCTGGTCGGCGTGTACTTCACGCGGTACCTGCCGAGCGGCCGCGGCCCGGTGTACGGCACGCTCGCGATCATCGTGTGGCTGGCGTTCCTCGCCTCCGGGGTGCACCCGACCCTCGCGGGCGTTGCGATCGCCCTGCTCGTGCCGGTGTACCGGCCGAACCGCCGCGACGTCGAGCACGCACTGGAGCTGGCGCGCACGTTCCGCCAGTCCCCCAACAGCGAGTACGCACGTGCCGCGGCGAACAGCCTGCGCGAGTCGATCTCGATCAACGAGCGGCTGCAGTCGGCGTACTCGCCGTACGTCGCGTACGTCATCCTGCCGCTGTTCGCGCTCGCGAACGCGGGCGTCGTGGTCACCCCCGACATCCTCGCGGCGGCGCTGGTCTCCCCCGTCACCTGGGGGGTGGTGATCGGTCTGGTCGTCGGGAAGTTCGTCGGCATCTTCGGTTCAACCACCGTGCTGAAGCTCCTTCGGGTCGGCGACTTCGGCCCCGGGCTCACCCTCGGCCGCGTCGCCGGCGGCGCAGTGCTCAGCGGCATCGGGTTCACGATCTCGCTGTTCATCGTCGAGCTCGCGATCGACGACGAGATGCTGCAGAACGAGGCGCGCGTTGGTGTGCTCGCCGCATCCGTGCTCGCGTTCCTGCTGGCCACGCTCGTCTTCCGGGTCGTGGATGCGGTCTCCCCCGCCGAGGAGACCGGACTCACCCTCGCCCGGCCGGTCGACCCGAAGCGCGATCACGTCTACGGCCGCGACGACGCCGAGTTCACCATCGTCGAGTACGGCGACTTCCAATGCGAGTTCTGCCTGAAGGCGTCCGGGTCGATCCAGGAGGTGCGGGAGCGGCTCGGCGACCGATTGCGCTACGTGTGGCGACACGCACCGCTGCAGCGGCAGCATCCGAACGCACTCGCGGACGCCGAGGCGTCCGAGGCGGCAGCGCTGCAGGGGAAGTTCTGGGAGTTCGAGCGCGGTTTGTTCGCCGATCAGGAGCACCAGTCCCCCTCGGACATCCTCCGCCTCGCCGAGCGACTGGGACTGGACGTGGACCGGTTCGAGCGCGATCTGTCCTCGGCCGCGGTCACCGGCCGGGTGCAGGAGGACATGCTCGATGCGGAGGCGATGCACATCACCTCCGTCCCCACGCTCTTCATCAACGGCCGCCGTCACATCGGCCCCTACGACGCGGGATCGCTCATCCGGGCGATCGAGGAGGTCTCCGCCGAGCAACCGGCGACGAAGGGAGAAGACGCATGAGCGATGCGGGTTCGGGGATGCGGCGGGTGCCGATCGAGGCCCAGGCGGTCGACGCGCCGCTCACCTCGTCGGCCGTGTTCCTGACGCTGACCCTCAGCGACGTGCCGGATGCGGCTGCCACCGTCCGGGGCGTCCTCGCCTCGATCGGCGACACCGTGAAGAGCGTCGGTTTCCGCGACCTCGACGCGGCCCTCGCCTGCACGGTCGCCATCGGCGCGGCCGCGTGGCAGGCGGTGACCGGCGCACCGCCCCCGGCGGAGCTGCATCCGTTCGCGCCGGTCGCCGGCGCACGGCACACCGCGATCGCGACGCCCGGTGACCTGTTCCTGCACATCCGGTCGGAGCGGCGCGACCTGTGCTTCGAGTTGGAGCGGCAGCTGCTGGACCGGTTCAGCGGCGCCGTCACGGTCGTGGACGAGACCGTGGGGTTCCGCTCATTCGACATGCGCGACCTGCTGGGGTTCGTCGACGGCACGGAGCACGCGATCCTCCGGGACAACATGCCCTTCGGCAGCCCCGGCGCCGGCGAGTTCGGCACCTATTTCATCGGGTACACCCGTCACCTGTGGGTCATCGAGCGGATGCTGCAGCGGATGTTCATCGGCGATCCGCCCGGCCTGCACGACCGGTTGCTGGACTTCTCCACTCCGATGACGGGGGCGACGTTCTTCGCGCCGTCCGCGTCGTTCCTCGACGCGCTGGGGTGACCCGCGCCCGGGTCAGCCGTAGAAGAGCTTCTCGAACACACGGCGGGCACGGCGGGCGGTGCGAAGCCAGTCCTCCTCGACGACCGACGCTGAGCGGGGCGGGTACTCCAGCAGCCGTGCGATGCCGTCGAGCTTCTGCCGGTCGGCGGGGAGTACGTCGCTCGTCTGACCCGAGAGCAGCGTGTTCGCCGAGCGCAGTCGGCTCGCGAGCCGCCATGCCTCCGCGAGCCGCTCCGCGGCTGCCTCCGGCACGAGACCGGCCTCGACGGCTGCCCGCAGGGCACCCGTGGTCGAGGTGGTGCGCAGCCCCGGCACCTCGTGCGCGTGCTGCAACTGCAGCGTCTGCACGAGCCATTCGACGTCGCTGAGGCCTCCCGGGCCGAGCTTGAGGTGCCGCGACGGGTCGGCGCCCTGCGGCAGCCGCTCGCTCTCCACGCGCGCCTTGATGCGCTTGATCTCGCGCAGGCCCTGCGGGTCGGCGGACGCCGGGTAGCGCACGCTGTCGGCGAGCTCGGTGAACGCGTCGATGAGCTTCACGCTGCCGGCGACGCCGCGGGCGCGCAGGAGCGCCTGCGCCTCCCAGGACAGCGACCAGCGGCGGTAGTACTCCTCGTATGCGTCGAGGGAGCGCACGAGCGGGCCGTTGCGCCCCTCCGGGCGGAGGTCCGCGTCGAGCTCCAGCGGCACCCGGTGATCTTCGGAGTGCTGGCGCAGGCCCTGGACGAGTTGCATCGACAGCTGGTGCGCGCGCTCCGGATCGACGCCGTTCGGCCGGTAGACGTAGAGCACGTCCGCATCCGAACCGAAGCCGAGCTCCCGGCCGCCGAAGCGCCCCATCGCGATGACGGAGAAGTCGAGCCCATCGTCCTCCGGCGGCACGACTTCGCGCCGCACGGCGCGCAGCGTCGCCTGGATCGTCACCTCGGTGACGACCGTGAGCGCGTCGGCGAGCTCCTCGATCGTGAGCACACCGACGACCGCGGCCATCGCGATCCGCAGCAGTTCACGACGACGGAGCGCGCGGACCGCCCGCATCGCATCGTCGATCGTCTCGTGCCGGGTCTGGATCGCACGGGCCTCCTGCTCCAGCGCGGCGCCGCTGCGCGGGCGGAGCTGGTCCTCGTCGTCGAGCCACGCGACCGACTCCGGGATCCACTCCATGAGCTCGCCGATGTACCGCGAGCCCGACAGCACGTGGGTGAGGCTCTCCGCGGCACCGGCCGAGTCGCGGAGGATGCGGAGGAACCACGGGGTGTCGCCCAGCCGCTCGCTGATGCGCCGGAACGAGATGAGCCCGTAGTCCGGGTCGACGCCGTCGCCGAACCAGCGGACCATGACCGGCATGAGGTGCCGCTGGATCGTCGCCTTGCGGCTGATGCCGGAGGTGAGCGCACCGATGTGTCGGAGCGCACCCACCGGGTCGCGGAAGCCGATCGCGGCGAGGCGGTCGTGCGCCTGCGCCGGGGACAGCGTCCGCTCCGCCTCCGGCAGCGAGGCGACCGCCGACAGCAGCGGCCGGTAGAACAGCCGCACGTGGATCTCGCGGACCTCTCGCTTGAGGCGTTCCCACAGCGCCCACACGCCCTCGGCGGTGTCGGCCAGTCCGCTCGCGCGGGCGAGGACCCGCTGGTCCTCCGCGGCCGCCGGCATGAGGTGGGTGCGCCGCAGCGCACGCAACTGCAGCCGGTGCTCGAGCACCCGCAGCATCCGGTAGTCGATCTCGAACGCGGCCGCGTCCGCGCGGCCGATGTACCCCTCGGCGACGAGCGCGTCGAGGGCGGCGAGCGTGCCGCGCTGGCGGATCTTGTCGTCGGTGAGCCCGTGCACGAGCTGCAGCAGCTGCACGGTGAACTCGACGTCACGGATGCCGCCGGCACCGAGCTTGAGCTGATACGGGCGCTCCTCGACCGGGATGTGCTCGGTGACGCGCTCCCGCATCCGCTGCACGCTGTCGACGAAGTTCTCGCGGGCCGCGCTGGTCCACACCTTGGGCGCGAGCGCGGCGACGTACGCCTCGCCGAGCTCCAGGTCACCGGCGATCGGGCGGGCCTTCAGCAGCGCCTGGAACTCCCAGCTCTTCGCCCATCGCTCGTAGTAGGACAGGTGCGAGTCGAGCGTGCGGACGAGCGCGCCGTGCTTGCCCTCAGGGCGCAGGTTCGCATCGACCTCCCACAGCGCCGGCTCGATGTCGGCTGCGGAGATCGCCTGCATCGTGACGGTGGCCAGGCGCGTCGTGATGTCGATGACCCGGCTCTCGCCGAGTTCGGACATCGTGGCGTCGTCCGCGCCGCCGACGAAGATGACGTCGACGTCGCTGACGTAGTTCAGCTCCCGCGCGCCGGTCTTGCCCATGCCGACGATCGCGAGGCGGGTCGCCGCGACCTGCTCCTTCGGGAAGAGCGCCCGGCCTGAGCTGATCCGGGTGCGGGCGACCGCGAGGGCGGCCTCGAGCGCGGCCGCCGCGGCATCCGCGAGGGCCGCCGCCACCTCGGGCAGCACCGCGACCGGGTCGCCGCTGAGCAGATCGTAGACCGCGATCCGCGCGACCCAGCGCCGGTAGCCGACGCGGAGCGCGGTGACCGCCTCCTCGCCGCCGTCCCCGGCGAATCCGTCGACGGCCTGCACCGCCGCGAGCAGCCCGTCCCGCAGCGCCTCGGCCGTCGGCAGCGTCGCACCCGCCGTCACGAGGTCCGCGAGTTCGCCCGGATGCCGGAAGTAGAAGTCCCCGAAGCCCTCCGCCGACGCACCCAGCAGCGCCCAGAGGGCTGTGCGGGCGCGGTCGTCCGACAGCACCGCACGGACCGCATCCGGGTCGCGTCGGGCGATGCGGGCGAGCGCGAGCAGCGCGCCGTCGGGATCCGCCGCACCGCCCTCGGTCACCATCCACGCCGAGCGCGGCAGCCCGACGTGACCGTCGACCTCATCGAGCAGGCGCTCGGCCTGGGTGGTGTCACCGAAACCGAGACGGGCGAGGTCCGTCCGCGAGGTGAGGCGGTCGGCGGCCATCAGCGGCTCAGAGCATCTCGAGGTTGCTCTGCAGCTCGAACGGCGTCACCTGGGCGCGGTAGCCGTCCCACTCCTTGCGCTTGTTCAGCAGCACGTAGTTGAACACCTGCTCGCCGAGCGTCTCGGCGACGAGCTCGGACTCCTCCATCGCCTGCAGCGCCTGGTCGAGGCTCGCCGGCAGCGGCGCGTAGCCGAGCGCACGGCGCTCCGCGTCGGTGAGCTGCCAGACGTTGTCCTCGGCCTCCGGCGGCAACTCGTAGCCCTCCTCGATGCCCTTGAGGCCGGCGGCCAGCATCAGCGCGAAGGCGAGGTACGGGTTGGCGGCGGAGTCCAGCGCACGGTACTCGACGCGCGAGGACTGACCCTTGTTCGGCTTGTACAGCGGCACGCGCACGAGCGCGGAACGGTTGTTGTGGCCCCACGTGATGAAGCTCGGCGCCTCGTCGCCGCCCCACAGGCGCTTGTACGAGTTGACGAACTGGTTCGTGACGGCGGAGATCTCGCTCGCGTGGCGCAGCAGGCCTGCGATGAACTGGCGACCGGTCTTGGAGAGCTGGTACTGCGCGCCCTCCTCGTAGAAGGCGTTCATGTCGCCCTCGAACAGCGACATGTGCGTGTGCATGCCGGAGCCGGGCTGGTTGCCGAGGGGCTTGGGCATGAACGTCGCGTAGACGCCCTGCTCGATCGCGACCTCCTTGACCACCGTGCGGAACGTCATGATGTTGTCCGCCGTGGTGAGGGCGTCGGCGTAGCGCAGGTCGATCTCGTTCTGGCCGGGGCCCGCCTCATGGTGGCTGTACTCGACCGAGATGCCGAGGTCCTCCAGCATCCGCACCGAGCGGCGTCGGAAGTCGTGCGCAGTGCCGCCCGGGACGTTGTCGAAGTAGCCCGCGGAGTCGACCGGCTCGGGACCGTTCGGGCCGAAGGTGGACGACTTCAGCAGGTAGAACTCGATCTCGGGGTGCGTGTAGAAGGTGAAGCCGGCGTCGGCGGCCTTCGCCAGGGTGCGCTTGAGCACGTGGCGCGGGTCGGCGACGGCGGGCTGCCCGTCGGGGGTGGTGATGTCGCAGAACATCCGCGCGGTCGGGTCGACCTCGCCGCGCCACGGCAGGATCTGGAACGTCGTGGGATCCGGCAGCGCGAGCAGGTCGGACTCGTACGACCGGGTGAGCCCCTCGATCGCGGAGCCGTCGAACCCGATGCCCTCGTTGAACGCGCCCTCGACCTCGGCCGGCGCGATCGCGACCGACTTGAGCGTGCCGATGACGTCGGTGAACCAGAGGCGCACGAACTTGACGCCGCGCTCCTCGATCGTGCGCAGAACGAAGTCCCGCTGCTTGTCCATGGTGTCCCCTCTATGGGTCGTCCCAGCGACCCAGTCCCAATGCTATTCGTCCGCGGGCGGACGCTCAGTCGTCTTCGCGGGCCTCTTCTTCGGCCCACTGCCGAGACCGTTCGCGGATGACCTCGGGGGCCTTGGCGGCCTCCTCCGCGGTGTCGAACGGACCGGCGCGATCGACGGCGGGTGACTCGTACCCGCGCTCGACCTGACCGGTCTTGAGGTTGTACCAGTACTTCTCGCTGTCGTCGCTCACGGTCGCTCCTCGTCGATGCCTGTGTCGATCCTACTGATCGGATGGGGTGCTGTCGGTAGGGTGGAGGGCATGGCATCGCAGGAGGCACGGGCGGTCGGCATCGACATCGGCGGGACCGGGATCAAAGGCGGCATCGTCGACCTCGACGAGGGCGAGCTGATCAGCGACCGCATCAAGGTCGCCACCCCGTCCGGTGCCGAGCCGCAGGATGTGCTCGACGCGGTCCGAGAGGTGCTCGACCGGCTCCAGGTCGCGGACTCCGATTACCCGCTCGGCGTGGCCTTCCCCGCGATCGTGAAGAACGGCCGCACGCTGTCGGCGGCGAACGTGTCGGACAAGTGGATCGACTTCCCCGCGGAGGAGTTCTTCGAGGACGGCCTGGGGCGCGACATCCACTTCGCCAACGACGCCGACGTCGCCGGTGTCGCGGAGATGCGCTTCGGGGCGGCGAAGGACGCGACCGGCCTGACGATCCTCACCACGCTCGGCACGGGCATCGGTTCCGCGATGATCTACGACGGCGTGCTCATCCCGAACTCCGAGCTCGGCCACCTGCAGCGCGCGAAGCACGGCAAGGATGCGGAGGCGTACGCCGCCTACTCCGCCATGGAGCGCGACGACCTCAGCTGGTCGAAGTGGGCCGCCCGCCTGCAGTGGTACTACAGCCACGTCGAGTTCCTCTTCAGCCCCGACCTGTTCATCGTCGGCGGCGGCGTGTCCAAGCATGCGGACAAGTTCTTGCACCTGCTCGACCTGCGCACCCCGATCGTGCCCGCCGTGCACCGCAACAACGCCGGCATCATCGGCGCCGCCGCCCTCTCCATGGGTGCCGCGCCACAGAACCTCGCCGGGGCCACCATCAAGGACTGAGTCCGCGCCTGCGGGGCCCCCACCACGGCACCAGTCGGATGCTGCGGCGGAGGCGGGGCGAATGGGCCGGCCTGTACGCCGGGTTCTGTCCGGGAGCCGAGGCTCCGTGGACGGTCATCTCTCTCGGCGACACGTTGCCGTGCCGCTCCAGCGGTCTACCCGGGGACTCGGCGGGCCGCGTCGGCATCCCCTGTCTGACCTTGCTCCGGGCGAGGTTTACCGTGCGGGTCGTGTCACCACGACCCCGGTGGTCTCTTACACCACCCTTTCACCCTTACCCCGGTCGGAACCGGGGCGGTCTGCTCTCTGTGGCACTGTCTCGCGGATCACTCCGGGTGGGTGTTACCCACCGCCCTGCCCTGTGGAGCCCGGACGTTCCTCGGCACGGATGCCGAAGCATCCGCGACGCGACCGTCCAGCCGACCCATTCGCGGTTCGAGTCTAGTCCGCACGTGCGGTGCCGATGATGTCCACGTCGAGCGGGAAATCCACCGGGAACGTGCCGAACAGCAGCCGACCGGCCTCCGCCGCCGCGTCCTGGACCGCCGCGATGACCGCATCCGCGTGCTCGGCGGGGGTGTGCACCATGACCTCGTCGTGGAGGAAGAACACGAGGTGCGGTCGGGCCGCGAACACCGGTCCGGACCGCTCGGCGCGCGGGCCGGTCGCCTCCCCCATCGCGTGCAGGCGCGAACGGATGCCGGCGAGCCAGCACAGCGCCCACTCCGCCGCTGTCCCCTGCACCACGAAGTTGCGGGTGAACCGGCCGCGGTCCCCCGCCGCGCGTCGGGCGAGGTCGCGGAGCGCCGGCGGCGCGCCCTCGGCGCCCGCGTCGGAGGACAGTGCGAGCCACGCCGCATCCGGGGCCGGAGACGTGCGTCCGAGCCACGTCCGGACCGTCCCGCCCCGCTCCCCCTCGGCGGCCGCGCCGTCGACGACCGCCATCGCCGTCGGGTACGCACGCCGCAGGCGCGGCACGAGTCGGCCGCTGTCGCCCTTCGTGCCGCCGTACATCGCGCCGAGCATGGCGTACTTCGCCTCCTCGCGCGTGGCGACGGCGCCCGAGGCGACCACTCCGGCGTAGAGGTCGCGTCCGCGGGCGGCCGCCGCGAGGGCCAGGTCGCGCGACATCCCGGCGAGCACGCGCGGCTCGAGCTGTGCCGCATCCGCGTCGACGATGACCCAGCCGGCATCGGGTCGCACCGCGGGGCGCAGCAGTTTCGGGATCTGCAGCGCGCCACCGCCGCTCGACGCCCACCGCCCGGTGACGACCCCGCCCGGCACGTACACGGGCCGGAACCGGCCGCCCTGCACCCATTCGTCGAGCCACGCCCAGCCGTTGGCCGTCAGCAGGCGGGCGAGCCGTTTGTAGGTGAGCAGGGGCTCGATCACCGGATGCTCGTACTCCCGCAGCTCCCACTTGCTCGTGGACGCCACCGGGAGCCCCGCCCGCCGCAGCGCGCGCAGCAGCTTCGGCGGTGAGTCGAGGATCGCGGACGGGTCGCCAAGCGCCGCACGCACCTCCTCGGCGAGCTCCGCCATCCGCGCCGGGACGCCACCACCGGCGGGTCGGGGACCGAGCTGTTCGGTGAGGATGCGGCCGTGCACCGCCGCATCCCACGGGAGCCCCGCCGCGTGCATCTCCTCCGAGACCAGCGCACCGGCGGACTCGCCGTGCAGCAGCATCCGCAGCCGCCCCCGGTCGGGGGCTCCGCCCAGCGCGGCGAGCTGGCGACGCAGTTCGACGACCGCCTCGTCCGTCCTCGGCGCGTGGCCGGTCTGCAGGGGGAAGAGTCCCTCGTCCTGTGCGGGGGCGGCTTCCCCGTCCCACGCGTCGTACGGGCCGAGCGCTCCGTGTCCGTCGGGGTCGACCGCGGACCGGAGGATGCGGCGGCACAGCCGCAGGTCCCACGCCCGGGCGACCCGGGCACCGGCCACCAGCATCCGGCCGTACGCGTGCGCGGCGTCGGCCCACACCCACCGGGTGCGCACACGCGTCGCGACCAGCGCAGGCAACTCGGCTGCGGTGAGCGTGGCGCGGGCGGTCTCGGTGCCCTCCGCGTCGAGGTCGACGAATTCGAAGCGGTCACCGGCGGGCGCGAGCACGGTCCAGGCGGGGCCGCCGGGCTCCCCGTCACCGGACACGGCGCTCGGGCGTCAGAGCCCGGACTCGTTGGTGCGGACGAGGATCGCGCCGCACTCGGGACAGGTGGCGACCGCGTCGTCGGTGAGCCGACGCAGTTCGTTGAGGTCGGTGCCCGAGAGCATCATGTGGCAGCTCGTGCAGGTGCGTGCCTGCAGCAGTGCAGCGCCGGCACTGCGAACCGCGGCCCGGTCGTACATCGCGAGCAGCGGTGCCGGAACGGCCGCGGCGACCGCCGCACGGTCACGCTGCAGCTCCTCGATGCGCGCGGTCGCGTCGGCGACGATCGCCTTCGCATCTGCGGACAGCTTCGCCCCCTCCGCGTTCACCTGGTCCACGAGCGCCTTCTGCTCGGCGACCGCGGCTTCGGCGACCTCCAGCCGCTCCATGAGCTCCAGCTGGGCGTCCTCCAGTTCGCGCTGACGGCGGCGGAGCGAGTCGAGCTCGTGCTCGAGCCCGGCCGCGTCCTTCGGGCTGCTGACCGTCTGCAGCAGCGCGGTGTCGCGATCCTGACGGGCGCGAACCACCTTCACGTCCGCCTCGATCCGGCCGAGCTCGGCCTGCAGCTCGTCGACCGCGTTCTGCCGGGTGGCGAGTTCACGGGACAGCTCCTGCCGCTGCGCGAGCAGTTCCTTCACCCGTGCGGCCTGCGGCGGGTTGGCGCGGACGTGCTCGGCCTGACGGAGCCGGGTGTCGAGGTCGGCGAGGTCGAGCAGGCGGAGCTGGTCGGCGGGTGCGGCGTTCACGGTTCCAACCTAACGCCCGCGCCGCCCGCGCGGACTGTTACCTCCTGTGTCTTGTCCGTGGCCCCGCCGCGGCCGGCTGCCTATCGTCCTTGGAGACCAGTCACCGCCGAGAGGAACCCGATGACCGCCGTGCTCCCGGACGCCCCCGCAGAGGCCGCCGCTCCGGCCGCGGGCGCGCCTCTGCGCCTGCGCGGGCTCGGCCGCACCTTCGGCGACCACGTCGTGCTGGCCGACATCGACCTCGACGTCGCCGCCGGCGAACTCGTCGCGATCCTCGGCGCCTCCGGATCGGGCAAGTCGACGCTGCTGCGCATCGTCGGCGGGCTGGATGCGGCGACCGCCGGCGAGGTCGCGATCGACGGCGCCCCGGTCACCGGCATCGACTCCCGCGTCGCGATCGGGTTCCAGGAGCCGCGCCTGCTCCCCTGGCGTTCGGTCGCCGACAACATCGCGCTCGGACTGCCCGGCGGGCTCTCCCGCGCCGAACGGGCCTCGCGGATCGCCGAGCTGCTCCGTCTCATCGGGCTCACCGACTTCGCCGCCCACCGCCCCCGGCAGATCTCCGGCGGCATGGCTCAGCGCACCTCGCTCGCGCGTGCCCTTGCACGGCGCCCCGACGTGCTGCTGCTCGACGAGCCGTTCGGCGCCCTGGACGCCCTCACCCGGCTCCGGATGCAGGATCTCCTCCTCTCCGTGCTCGATCAATCGCCGACCACGACCCTCCTCGTCACGCACGACGTCGACGAGGCGCTGCAGCTCGCGGACCGCATCATCGTGCTGGGCGCCGACGGCACTTCGCCCGGCGCCCGCATCCAGCAGCTGCTGACCGTGCCCGGAGACCGCCCGCGCGATCGCGGCTCCGCCGAACTCGCGCGAATGCGCGCCGATCTCCTCGGCGCACTCGGTATCGACCGCCACGCGCACTGAGCACGACTCCTCCGCCCGCACCGCAACCGAAAGGCACCCCCATGCCCCTCCGCCGCCGCACCATCGGCCTCGCCGCCGGGATCGCCGCCGCCCTGGCTCTGACCGGCTGCGTCGCCGGCGAGGACGCACCCGCCGCCGAGGCGGCATCCGGTGACGAGATCACCACCACGATCAAACTCGACTGGGCCACCTACAACCCCCTCAGCCTCGTCATCAAGGACCAGGGCTGGCTCGAGGACGCCGGCTACGACGTCGAGTGGACGCAGTCCCTCGGCTCGTCGAAGGCGAACGAGGCGCTCCGCGCCGGGGCGATCGACTTTGGCTCCACCGCCGGGTCCTCGGCCCTCCTCGCCCGCGCCAACGGCGCACCGCAGCAGATCGTCGACGTCGTCGCGCAGCCCGAGTGGGCCGCGCTCGTCGTCCCCGCCGACAGCGACATCGCCTCGGTCGAGGACCTCAAGGGCAAGACGGTCGCCGCCGCACTCGGCACCGACCCGTACTTCTTCCTCGTGCAGTCCCTCGAGGCGCACGGACTGTCGGTCGACGACGTGACGGTGGAGAACCTCATCCACGCCGACGGCTGGGCCGCGCTCCAGAGCGGGTCGGTCGACGCCTGGGCAGGGCTCGACCCGATCATGGCGTCCGCCGAGGCCGAGGGCGCGGAGCTGGTGTACCGCGACCTGTCGCTGAACTCCTACAGCGTGCTGAACGCGTCGGAGCAGATCATCGCCGAGCACCCCGAGGTCGTGCAGGTCGTCGTCGACGCCTACGAACGTGCCCGCACCTGGGCGCTGGAGAACCCGGAGGAGCTCGCAGCGATCCTCGCCGAGGCCGCCGCGATCGACGTCGCCGTCGCGCAGAAGGTCATCGACGAGCGCGAGGGCCTCGACGTCGACCCGGTGCCCGGCAAGACCCTCGAGGACGTGCTGAAGCCGATCGGCGCGATCCAGGTCGCGATCGGCGACGCCACCAGCCAGGACTCGATCGACGAGGCGCTGCGGACGCTGTTCGCGCCGCAGTTCGCCGAGAAGGCCGTGGGCTGACCCGCCCGCTGCAGGACGAGGGACGACGATGAGCACGACGACCGGGA
>Ga0182737_1002458_pt1 | contig 15145 bp, 17 predicted proteins | sample eDN5th30CBELigOP_FD_128878 | JGI IMG/M metagenome (GOLD analysis project Ga0182737, IMG submission 128878) | Enriched Organic Plus compost microbial communities from Emeryville, California, USA - eDNA 5th pass 30_C BE-Lig OP (version 2) (version 2) ...
CCATCGCCGCGATCCCGCAGGTGATGGAACTGAACATCGGCCATTTCCTGATCGGCGAGGCGGTGTTCATCGGACTGGAAAATTCCATCCTCCAGATGCGCCGCCTGATGGATGAGGCCCGGAGCGCAGGCGCAAGCCGGAGCGACCAGGAGAACTGGAGCGCAGGCGCAAGCCGGAGCGACCAAGAGAACTGGAGCGCAGGCGCGAGCCGGAGCGGCCAGGAGAAAAAGCCATGATCCTCATCCTTCGACGGGCTCAGCATGAGGATTTCCGGGGTGGCCTCACCCTGAGTCAGTCGAAGGGTGCGGGCATGAGCGCACCTCTTGTCATCCCCGGCGAACAGCGCGCGGTTGCGCGCTGTGAGGGAAGGGGAACCAGATGGTTCGATCATGCCCGGTCTTTCCACCTGGGTTCCCTTCCCCTCGCATCGCTGTCGCAATGCTCGGCCGGTAATGACAGGAGAGCATCATGATCCTCGGGAAGCCTCGGAGCCGATACGCTGCCGCTGTCGGCCATTGTTGCGGGCAGGGCGGTTTCACCGGAGAGGTCCGCGTTTCATGATCCTCGGCTTAGGCAACGACCTGATCGACATCCGCCGCATCGAAAAGACCATCGAGCGGCATGGCGAACGCTTCCTCTCGCGCGTCTATACCGATATCGAACGCGCCAAGTCCGACCGCCGCAACCAGCGGGCCGCCAGCTATGCCAAGCGTTTCGCCGCCAAGGAGGCCTGCGCCAAGGCGCTGGGCACCGGCCTGAACCAGGGTGTCTTCTGGCGTGACATGGGGGTGGTGAACCTTCCGGGCGGCAAGCCGACCCTGGCGCTCACCGGCGGCGCCCTGAAAAGGCTGGAAAAAATCACCCCGCCGGGCCATCGCGCCCAGATCGACCTGACCATCACCGACGATTTCCCGCTGGCCCAGGCCATCGTCATCATATCGGCCGTACCGGTCTGACGGCAGGCCGCGACGGCTGCGACCCCGCTGCGACCCCATTGCGACCCCATTGCGACAAAGATTAACCCCTTGATCCTTGACAGAAAGGCCGCCGCGCCGCTTCTGTCGCCCCCAAGAATGGACCCAAGTCGAATGTCGGACACGAAAATGGCGGCCAAGCAGAAGGAAGGCGAATCCTGGGGGGAACTCGCCAAGACGGTGATCTATGCCGGCCTGATCGCCATCGTGATCCGCACTTTCCTGTTCCAGCCCTTCAACATCCCCAGCGCCTCGATGGAAGCCACCCTGCTGGTGGGCGATTACCTGTTCGTCGAAAAATATGCCTATGGCTACAGCCGCTACACCTTCCCCTTCGGCGGCTGGCCACTGGGCGACAGGATGGAAGGCCGCTTCATGGGCAGCGAGCCGAAACGCGGCGATGTGATCGTGTTCAAGTTCCCGCAGGACAACAGCACCGACTTCATCAAGCGGCTGGTCGGCATGCCCGGCGACAAGATCCAGATGATCAACAGCCGTCTCTACATCAACGACAAGATCGTGCCTCGCAAGCGCGTGGACGATTATGTGGAAATGCTGGACGGCCGCGAGAACCGCGTGCCGCAATATGAGGAGACGCTGCCGGAGGGGAAGACCTATTTCACCCTCGACCGCGATTCCGACAGCCCGCTCGACAATACGCCCGCCTTCCGCGTCCCCGCCGGCCACTATTTCATGATGGGCGACAATCGCGACAATTCCGACGACAGCCGCCAGGCTGTCGGTTACGTGCCGTTCGAGAATCTGGAAGGCAAGGCGATGATCCGCTTCTTCTCCACCGACGGCTCGGCCCGGCTGTGGGAAGTGTGGAAATGGCCTTTCTCGGTCCGCTATTCGCGCCTGCTGCGCTGGGTGAACTGATCCTTGCCCCTGTCGGAAAAGCTCGGTCACGCTTTCAACGATCCCGCCCTGCTCACGCGCGCGCTGACCCATGCCAGCGCCGATGCGAAATGCTCCAACGAACGGCTGGAATTCCTGGGCGACCGGGTGCTGGCGCTGATCGTCGCCGAAACCCTGCATGAACGCTATCCGCAGGAAGACGAGGGGTCTCTGACCCGGCGCGTCCATGCCCTGGTGCGTTGGGAAGCCTGTGCCCGCGTCGCGGAGGAGATCGGGCTGTGGGACCATCTGGTTCTCAGCCGCGATTTCGGCGGCGGGGATCGCAGCCGCGGCCCGGTGGTGGGCAGCGCGCTGGAAGCGGTGATCGCCGCGCTCTATCTGGACGGCGGCATGGCGGCGGCGCGCGCTTTCGTGATGCGCTATTGGGCGGGCATGTTCGACGATCCGCTGGCCGACACGCGCGACGCCAAGACCCGGTTGCAGGAATGGGCGCAATCGTCCGCGCGCGGCAAGGACACCGCCGCGCCTGTCTATGCGCTGGTGGACCGCAGCGGTCCCGACCATGCGCCGCATTTCGTGGTGGAGGCCACCGTGCCGGGCCATGACCCGGTGCGCGGCGAGGGCAATTCCAAGCGGCAGGCCGAACAGGACGCCGCCGCCAAGCTTCTGGCAAAGGTCGAGACATGACGACGCGTTGCGGCTTTGCCGCCATCATCGGTGCCCCCAATGCGGGCAAGTCCACGCTGATCAATGCGCTGGTCGGCTCCAAGGTGGCAATCGTCAGCCCCAAGGTGCAGACCACCCGCATGCCGGTGCGCGGCATCGCCATCGCGGGCCAGACCCAGATCGTGTTCGTGGACACGCCGGGTATCTTCCGCCCGCGCCGTCGCCTTGACCGGGCGATGGTCTCCTCGGCCTGGGCGGGGGCGCAGGAAGCCGACGCCACGCTGCTGATCGTGGACGCCGCCGACCTGACGGAAAATGCGGGCAGTCCCGGCGCGCGCGACACGATGGCGATCCTGGAGGGTCTGAAGGAAACGCCCGCGAAAAAGCGCGCCCTGGTGCTGAACAAGATTGACGGCATGAAGCGCACCGACCTGTTGCCGCTGGTCGAACGCTTCCACGCCGAAAGCGTGTTCGAGGATGTCTTCCTGGTTTCCGCCCTGAAGGGCGAGGGCGTGGCCGACATCGCCGCCTGGGTGGCGGCGCGGATGCCGGAAGGCCCCTGGCTGTATCCGGAGGACCAGGCCGCCGACATCCCCTCGCGCCTGCTGGCCGCCGAGGTGACGCGCGAGAAAATCTACCTGCGCCTGCATGACGAACTGCCCTATTCCAGCGCGGTGGAAACCGAGAAATGGGAAGAACGCCGCGACGGCTCGGTGAAGATCGACCAGGTGGTCTATGTGCAGCGCGATGGCCAGAAGGCCATCGTGCTGGGCAAGGGCGGCGCGACCATCAAGAAGATCGGCGAACTGGCCCGCACCGAACTGGAAAGCCTGTTCGGCCGCCGCATTCACCTGTTCCTGTTCGTCAAGGTGCGCGAGGACTGGGCGGAAAATCGAGACCATTTCAAGGAAATTGGTCTCGATTTTCCTTCTGATTGATGCCCCCCTCTGTCCGCCACGCGGGCAAGCCCGCTAGCGGACATCTCCCCCCGCTTGGCGCTTCGCGCCGCAGGGGGAGAAAGCTGGCGGATGCTGCGGGTCGCGCCGCGGAATGCGGCGCTCGCGTTTATGCGTCTCGGCTGGCGGAGGGTAACAATTAGAGATGGAATGGAACGATACCGCCATCGTGCTGTCGTCCCGCGCGCATGGCGAAACCGGCGCGATCCTGGACCTGTTGACCCGCGATCACGGCCGCCATGCCGGACTGGTGCGCGGCGGCGCCTCGCGCCGGGTCAAGCCCGCGCTGCAACCCGGCAATACGGTGCATGTCCAGTGGCGTGCCCGGCTTCAGGAACATCTGGGCAGCTTCACCTGCGAACTGGCGCATGCCCGCGCGGGCGAGTTGATGGACAGCCGCCAGGCGCTGGCCGGGCTCAATGCCTTCACCGCCGTCACCACCGCCGCCATGCCGGAGCGCGAGGCCCATGCGCCGGTCTTCCTGGGCGGCGAGATATTGCTGGATGCCATGATGACCGATGACGCCGATCACTGGCTGCCGCTCTATGTGCGGTGGGAGGCGGGCCTGCTGGAGGCGCTGGGCTTTGGCCTCGACCTGGCCGAATGCGCCGCCACCGGCGTGAAGGACGGCCTGGCCTATGTCTCGCCCCGCACCGGGCGGGCGGTGTCGCGCGACGGCGCGGGCATCTATGCGGCACGGCTGTTCCGGCTTCCCGCCTTCCTGCTGGACAGCGGCGCGGACGAACCCACCCGCGCCGAGGTCGCCGCCGGGCTGGCCCTGACCGGCCATTTCCTGCTGGAACGGGTGCTGCGCCCCCACGGCAAGGACATGCCGGCGTCCCGGCTGCGGCTGGATTCCCTCGCATCTCAGGGCGCATCTTCCGACGCATCCCCCGAAAAAGGCGGCGAATCATCTAAAAGCTGACCGCATGGTTGCTGTCCCCGACGAGATCCGTTCCGAACCCCTGTCCAAGGCGCTGGCCGAGCGCTACCTGGCCTATGCGCTGTCCACCATCACCCAGCGCGCGCTGCCCGATGTGCGCGACGGGCTGAAGCCGGTGCACCGCCGCATCCTGTACGGCATGCGGCTGCTGCGGCTGGATCCGGATTCCGGTTTCAAGAAGTCCGCCAAGGTGGTGGGCGATGTGATGGGCTCGTTCCATCCGCATGGCGACCAGGCGATCTATGACGCGCTGGTGCGGCTGGCGCAGGAATTTTCCGTGCGCTATCCGCTGGTGGACGGGCAGGGCAATTTCGGCAATGTGGACGGCGATAATGCCGCCGCCATGCGCTACACCGAAAGCCGCATGACCGAGGCCGCCGCCGCCCTGCTGGAAGGGCTGGACGAGAACGCCATCGACTTCCGCACCACCTATGACGGCGAGACGCAGGAACCCACCGTTCTTCCGGCGGCCTTCCCCAACCTGCTCGCCAACGGTTCCAACGGCATCGCGGTCGGCATGGCGACCTCGATCCCGCCGCACAATCTGGGCGAACTCTGCGCCGCCACCATCGCGCTGATCCAGAATCCGGATATCCAGGACCGCAGCCTGCTGAAATTCGTCAAGGGCCCGGATTTCCCCACCGGCGGCATCGTGGTGGAAGACCAGGCCGCTATCGCCGAAGCCTACAAGACCGGGCGCGGCGCTTTCCGTGTGCGCGCCCGCTGGCACAAGGAAGATGCCGCGCGCGGCGCCTGGCAGATCGTCGTCACCGAAATTCCCTATCAGGTCCAGAAGTCCAAGCTTATCGAACGTGTCGCCGAACTGCTGGAGCAGAAAAAGCTGCCGCTGCTGGACGACATCCAGGACGAGTCCGCCGAGGACATCCGCATCGTGCTGACGCCCAAGAGCCGCACGGTGGAGCCGGAAATCCTGATGGAGCAGTTGTTCCGCGCCTCGGACCTGGAAGCCCGTATTTCGCTCAACATGAACGTGCTGGACAAGGGGCTTGTCCCGCGGGTGATGAGCCTGAAGGATGTCCTGGCCGCCTTCGCCGCCCATCGCCGCGAGGTGCTGGAACGGCGCAGCGCCTTCCGCCTGGACAAGATCGCCGCCCGGCTGGACGTGCTGGACGGCTATCTGGCCGTCTTCCTGAACCTCGACAAGGTCATCAAGATCATCCGCACCGAGGACGAGCCCAAGCCCGTGCTGATGAAGGCGTTCAAGCTGAACGAGACGCAGGCCGACGCCATCCTCAACATGCGCCTGCGCAGCCTGCGCAAGCTGGAGGAGATGGAAATCCGCCGCGAGCACGATGCCCTGAGCAAGGAGCGCAAGGAGCTGACCCGCCTGCTGGGTTCCGAAAAGCTCAAGTCGGAAAAGCTGATCGCGGAATTGCAGGCGGTGGATGCCCGCTTCGGTCTCAAGACCGCGCTGGGCAAGCGCCGCACCGAAATCGCCAAGGCCGCCCATGTCGCCGAGATGACGGCGCTGGCCGAGCATGTGGAGGAAACCGCCAATGCCGTGGTGCAGGAGCCGATCACCGTGGTCTGCTCGCAAAAAGGCTGGCTGCGGGCGCTGAAGGGCCATCAGGAACAGTCCAAGGACGACAAGTATCGCGAAGGCGACCGCGCCCGCTTCTGGTTCCATGCCCAGACCACCGACCGGATCATGATGTTCGCCACCGATGGACGCTTCTACACGCTGGACGGCGCCAAACTGCCCGGCGGGCGCGGCAATGGCGAGGCGATCCGCAGCTTCATCGACCTGCCGCCGGACGCCGACATCGTCACCATGTTCGTGCATGCGCCGGGCCGCAAGCTGCTGGTGGCGGCCACCAGCGGCCACGGCTTCGTCACCAACGAGGATGACGCGGTGGCGATGACGAAAAAAGGCAAGCAGGTGATGAACGTCAAGCCGGGCGTGGAAGCGGTCACCTGCAATTTCGTCTCCGGCGACAGCGTCGCGGTGGTGGGCGAGAACCGCAAGCTGCTGATCTTCAAGCTGGACGAGGTGCCGGAAATGGCGCGCGGGCAGGGCGTCTATCTGCAACGCTACAAGGATGGCGGGTTGCTGGATGCCGTCACCTTCACCGCCAGGGCCGGATTGAAGGACCAGAACGGCAAGCTGTTCTCGCCGTCCGAACTCAAGGACTGGCGCGGCGAACGCGCCCAGGCCGGGCGGATCGTGCCGCGCGGCTGGGCCAAGAGCGGCCGCTTCGGCGGGAATGAGGGCTAAACAGGGTTAATCCACGAACAGGATTTGCCGTCCCGAAACGGGACAGTGGGACGCGCGGCCGCTATACTGGCGGCTTCCACACTCCTGCATCGCTTCACCCATGTCCGCCCTTCGCATCCTGGCCTGTTCCTATCTCGTCTCGGCGTCGGTCTTTGTCGTGGCCGCCGGGCTGGTGTCGCATCCGGAACTGGGCCGTGATCTTTCCCGCGCCGGTGCGGCGGCCGCCGCGCGCCTGCACGCCTTGTTCGATGCGCCGTCGCCGGTGGTGCGATTGACGCTGGCGCCGGAGCAGCCCGCCGATGCCCGCACCTGGGCGCGCAGCACCAGCATTCCCATCGCGCCGCGCGATGTCGCGCCCAACGATGACCGCCTGGCGGAGCCGGAATTTTCCGCCTCGGTGACGCTGATGATCTTGCCCGATTTGACGCCGGAGATGCCGGCCCGCGTCGCGCCGCCCGCGCCGCGCCTTGCCAGGCCGCGCCTGCCGCGCGCCGCGATGCCGGAATTCGACATCGCGACCGCGCCATCCGTCGCACCTTCCATTTCAGGGGCCATCCCTGCGCCGCCGCCGTTGCCGGGTGAAAGCCCGCGCGAAAATCTGACGCGTGAAAACCTGACGCGTGAAAATCTGGCGCGCGGAATCTTGCCGCAGGGGACGGGACGCGCCGCCGCGGCGGCGAACCGCCTCGCCGCCGGGCTGACACCGGAAATGCTGCGCCACTTCGAACTGTTCCTCTATGTCAGCAAGGCGGCGCGCGGCCCGCTGGCGCAGCGCATGTATGTCTTCGACAAGCAGGGCGGCGAACTGCGGCTGCTGCACGACTGGGCCGCCTCCACCGGCCGTGAGCAGAGCGAGGTCAATGCGCGCGGCCGCGCCAGCTTCACCGCCACGCCGCCCGGCTATTACCAGCTCGATCCGAAACGCATGTACCGGCGCTATCAGTCCTGGTCCTGGGACCAGCCCATGCCGCATGCCATGTTCTTCAACTGGGAACGTCGCGGCCTGCAGACCGGCCTGGCGATCCATGCCGCCAGCGGCGACTGGGAAAACAAGCTGGGCAGCCGCGCCAGCGCGGGCTGTGTGCAGCTTTCGCCGGAAAACGCGCGGACGCTGTACGAACTGGTGCGCGGCCAGTATCGCGGACAGGCGCCGCGCTTCGCCTATAACGGCAAGACGCGCACCATGAGCAACCAGGGCGCTTTCCAGCGCGACGCCAAGGGCCGCCTTGCGATGGCGGACGGCTACAAGGTCCTGATCTTCATCGAGGACTATGGCGGCAGCGATCGTGTCGCCGCGCTCTACTGATCCAGGTAAGGCTTGTCATTCCCAGGTCAGGCTTGTCATTCCCGCGAAAGCGGGAATCCAACTTTTTTGCCAACCAAAGAATCTCCTTGGCCGCGACGAATAGCGCATTCAATCACGCGTGGCCGGTGACCAGCCACAGGATCAGGATGATCGGCAGCGGAATGCCGATGGCCCACAGCAGAACCGAACGCATGATGACCTCCCAAAATTTTGGCCAAGAAATCTTGGGATGGTAACGGCGCTATCGCAGTGAAAGTTCCCGGCTCGGGATTTCTCCCCCGCGGCGGACGGGGGTATTCCTCCAAGCTCGAGCCCGGCACCCCGCCGGGCATCCCTCTGTATCCTTCCCCCTTCGGTGCGAAGCACCAGGAAGGGGGAAGGTGTCGCAGCGAGGTGTTTGCGAAGCAAACCCGAGCTGTGACGGATGGGGGGATATTCGTCCGAGCTCGAGCCCGGCATCCCGCCGGGCGACCATCCGCATCCGACAGCTTCCTTCCCCCTTCGGTGCGAAGCACCAGGAAGGGGGAAGGTGTCGCAGCGAGGTGTTTGCAAAGCAAACCCGAGCTGTGACGGATGGGGGAAATAAATTAGACCCTGCGCAACTCGTACAGCGCAATCGCCGCGGCGTTGGAGACGTTCAGGCTCTCCACCGTGCGGGCGATGGGGATATAGGCCGCCGCCTCGCAGTGCTCGCGCACCAGGCGGCGGATGCCCGCGCCTTCCGATCCCAGAACCAGCGCGACATCGCCCACCGGCACCGCCTCGGACAGGGACTGTTCGCCGTCGCCCGCCAGCGCGATGCGCCAGAAGCCGCGTTCGGCCAGTTCGTCCAGCGTGCGGGCGATGTTCACCACCTCGACATAGGGGATCAGATCCAGCGCGCCCGACGCCGCCTTGGCCAGCGCGCCCGACTGGGGCGGGGCATTGCGGTCCTGCACCACCACGGCGGTGACGCCGAAGGCGGCGGCGGTCCGCAGGATGGCGCCGACATTGTGGGGGTCCGACAGCTGGTCCAGCACCAGGATGATGCGGCGCTGGCCGCCAGGGGCCTCGGCCAGGATGTCATCCAGCGCGCGCGATTTCAGCGGCCAGGCTTCCAGCGCGGCCCCCTGATGGACCGCCCCGGCGGGCAGCAGCCGGTCTATGGCGCCGGGTTCCATGATTTCGACCTGGACCCGCTTCAGCCGGTCCTTGCCCAGGGTTTCGACCGCGCGGGGGGTCAGGGCCGCCCGGCCCAGCTTGCGCCGGGGGTTGGCCAGGGCCGCTTCCACCGCATGCAGACCATACAGCCACTGGCCGCCGGACCGGCCGGGCCGGTCGCGTTCCGGGGAACTTTTGCCGCCGGGCTGGGGCGCGGACTGAGACGGGCGGGCGAGGCTGCCGGGATTTTTCCGAGGCTTTCCGCCGCTTTTTACAAAGCCGGAGCGGTGATTTTTGCCGAAATCCTTGCCGGAACTCTGGCCGGACCGGGCGGGGGGCTTCCTGGATCGCATGGCGCGCTTATAAAGAAGTGCCGCCCGGCGGCAAGCGCCGCCGCCGGGCGGGGCGCCGCAAGGGGACTTTCTCCCGGATTATTCCTCGGATTTTCCTGGGAAATCCGCCCTTGACAGGTGGCCCCTGTTGACCAATAACCCGCGATCCGCAGCCACACCTTTGGAGGAGTTTCTTCACCCGCGTCCCACGAAACCGGGTGGATTACAGCAGCGCCGGCCGGAAATCGGGTTCACTCAACCCATTGACGTAGTTGGAAAAATAAATCCGGAGGGGTGCCCGAGTGGCTAAAGGGGACGGACTGTAAATCCGTTGGCTACGCCTACGCTGGTTCGAATCCAGCCCCCTCCACCAACTGTCCGGCGACAGGCTGTAAGCGAGTGATGAAGGAGCCAGACCCAAGCGGGTGTAGCTCAATGGTAGAGCAACAGCCTTCCAAGCTGATGACGAGGGTTCGATTCCCTTCACCCGCTCCAGGAATTTGACCGCCGGCCCGGCCGGCACGGACACCAACCGGCTTTCGGGCCGAAGCAGACGACGAAAGAGACAGAGGCGCACGTCATGGCGAAAGCAAAGTTTGAGCGTAACAAGCCGCACTGCAACATCGGCACGATTGGCCATGTTGACCACGGCAAGACGTCGCTGACGGCGGCGATCACGAAGATTCTGGCTGAGACGGGCGGCGCGTCGTTCACGGCGTATGACCAGATCGACAAGGCGCCGGAAGAGAAGGCGCGCGGCATCACGATCTCGACGGCGCATGTCGAGTATGAGACCGCCAATCGCCATTATGCGCACGTCGACTGCCCCGGCCATGCCGACTATGTGAAGAACATGATCACGGGCGCCGCGCAGATGGACGGCGCGATCCTGGTGGTGTCGGCGTCGGACGGCCCGATGCCGCAGACCCGCGAGCACATCCTCTTGGCGCGCCAGGTCGGCGTGCCCGCGCTGGTGGTGTTCATGAACAAGTGCGACATGGTCGACGATCCGGAACTGCTGGATCTGGTGGAGATGGAAGTGCGCGAGCTGCTGTCGTCCTACCAGTTCCCGGGCGACGATATTCCGATCATCCGCGGCTCGGCGCTGATGGCGCTGGAAGACAAGAACAAGGAACTGGGTCACGACGCGATTCTGAAGCTGATGGAGGCGGTTGACGCCTATATCCCGCAGCCGGAGCGTCCGATCGACCAGCCGTTCCTGATGCCGATCGAAGACGTGTTCTCGATCTCGGGCCGCGGCACCGTGGTGACCGGCCGCGTGGAGCGCGGCATTGTGAAGGTGGGCGAGGAAGTCGAGATCATCGGCATTAAGCCGACGTCGAAGACGACCGTGACCGGCGTGGAAATGTTCCGCAAGCTGCTGGACCAGGGCCAGGCGGGCGACAATATCGGCGCGCTGCTGCGCGGCATCGAGCGTGACGGGATCGAGCGCGGCCAGGTTCTGGCCAAGCCGGGTTCGGTTACGCCGCACACCCAGTTCGTGGCCGAAGCCTACATCCTGACCAAGGACGAGGGCGGCCGCCACACGCCGTTCTTCGCGAACTATCGCCCGCAGTTCTACTTCCGCACGACGGACGTGACGGGCATCGTGAAGCTGCCGGAAGGCACGGAGATGGTGATGCCGGGCGACAATATCTCGGTGGAAGTCGAGCTGATCGTTCCGATCGCGATGGAAGAGAAGCTGCGCTTCGCCATCCGCGAAGGCGGCCGCACCGTCGGCGCCGGCGTCGTCGCAAAGATCATCAAGTAACGGCCGGGATCGAAGGACACATCCTATGCAAAGTCAGAATATCCGCATCCGGCTCAAGGCCTTCGATCATCGGATTCTCGACAATTCGACGCGGGAAATCGTGAACACGGCGAAGCGCACCGGCGCGCAGGTGAGGGGCCCGATTCCGCTCCCCACCGGCATCGAGCGCTTCACCGTGAACCGTTCCGCCCATGTGGACAAGAAAAGCCGCGAACAGTTCGAAATCCGGACTCACAAGCGTCTTCTCGACATTATCGAACCCACTCCGCAGACCGTGGACGCGCTGATGAAGCTCGACCTCGCCGCCGGCGTGGATGTCGAAATCAAGTTGTAAGGAGCGTCAGGTGCGCACAGGCGTCATCACGCAGAAGGTGGGCATGACCCGTCTGTTCTTGGCAGACGGCACGCATGTCCCGGTCACGGTTCTGAAGCTCGACGGTTGCGCCGTCGTGGCCACCCGCACGCAGGAGAAGGACGGCTATACCGCCGTTCAGCTCGGCTCGGGTTTCGCCAAGCCCAAGAACGCCACCAAGGCCGAGCGCGGCCACTTCGCCAAGGCCGAGATCGAGCCTCGCAAGAAGCTGGCGGAGTTTCGTGTCGATTCCGCGAACATGCTGGAAGTCGGCGACCAGCTTCAGGCCGACCACTTCGTGGCGGGCCAGAAGGTGGACGTCACTGGCGTCACCATCGGCCGTGGCTTCACCGGCGCGATGAAGCGCTGGAATTTCCGCGGCCTGGAAGCCTCTCACGGCGTGTCGATCTCGCACCGCTCGCTGGGCGGTACCGGCGGCCGCCAGGATCCCGGCAAGACCTACAAGAACAAGAAGATGCACGGCCATTACGGCGTGGACACCATCACCACCCAGAATCTGGAAGTGGCCAAGGTGGATGTCGAGCGCGGCCTGATCATGGTGCGCGGCGCGGTGCCGGGTTCCAAGGGCGGTTGGGTGATGGTGCGCGACGCCGTCAAGCGCCCGCACAAGGATGTGCCGTCTCCCGCCTCCGTCAAGAAGCGGGGCGCTGCCGCCGCCGCTCCGGTTGCCGCCGCTGCTGACGCGCCGGCGCCCGAAACGACTGCCGAGGGCTAAGCGATGAAAACCAAAGTCCTCAACCTCGACAACAAGGCCGCCGGCGACGTCGAACTGAACGACGCCATCTTCGGCCTGGAGCCCCGCGCGGACCTGATCCAGCGCGTGGTGGTGTGGCAGCTTGCCAAGCGCCGCTCCGGCACGCACCAGATTCTGACCCGCGGCGAGATCAACCGCACCAAGCACAAGCTGGGCAAGCAGAAGGGCGGCGGCAACGCCCGTCACGGCGCCCGTTCGGCTCCGCTGTTTGTCGGCGGTGCCAAGGCGATGGGCCCGGTCAGCCACAGCCACGAGTTCGACCTGCCCAAGAAGGTCAAGGCCCTGGGCCTGCGCCATGCGCTGTCGGCCAAGGCCAAGGCCGGTTCGCTGGTCGTGCTGGACGAAGCCAAGACCAAGGACGTCAAGACCAAGGCCTTGGCCGCCCAGTTCGGCAAGCTGGGCGTGGGCAAGGCGCTGGTGATCGACGCGGAGTTCGACAAGAACTTCCAGCTTTCGGCCCGCAACCTGGCTGACGTCGCGCTGCTGCCGATGGCGGGCATCAACGTCTATGACATCATGAAGAGCGACAAGCTGGTCCTGACCACTGCCGCCATCAAAGCGATCGAGGCGCGACTGGGATGAGCATCAACTATGACGTGATCCTGTCGCCGGTGATCACCGAAAAGGCGACGCGCATGACCGAGGCGAACCAGGTCGTGTTCCGCGTGACGCTGGACGCCACCAAGCCCGCGATCGCCAAGGCGGTCGCCGACCTGTTCAAGGTCAAGGTCAAGGCGGTGAACACGGTGGTCGTCAAGGGCAAGCGCAAGGCAGCCCGCGGCAAGGCCTATACGCGTTCGGATATCAAGAAAGCGATCGTGACCCTGGAAGAGGGCCACCAGATCGACATCACGACGGGTCTCTAAGACATGGCTCTGAAACACTACAAGCCCTCGACTCCCGGCCAGCGCCAGCTGGTGCTGGTTGACCGTTCCGGCCTGCACAAGGGCGGCCCGGTCAAGGCGCTCACCGAAGGCAAGACCTCCAAGGGTGGCCGCAACAATACCGGCCGCGTGGTCGTGCGCTGGCAGGGCGGCGGGCACAAGCAGCGCTATCGCCTGATCGACTTCAAGCGCAACAAGTTCAACGAACCGGCCACGGTCGAGCGCCTGGAATACGATCCCAACCGCACCGCCTTCATCGCCCTGGTGAAGTACAAGGACGGCACCCTGAACTACATCCTGGCGCCGCAGCGCCTGAATGTCGGCGACACCGTGGTGTCGGGCGAAAAGGTGGACGTGAAGGTCGGCAACGCCATGCCGCTGGGCGCGATGCCGGTCGGTACCATCGTCCACAATATCGAGATGAAGCCGGGCAAGGGTGGCCAGGTGGCCCGTTCCGCCGGCGCCTATGCCCAGTATCTGGGCCGTGACGCCGGTTACGCGCTGATCCGTCTGAATTCGTCGGAAGTCCGCAAGATTCCGCTGACCTGCATGGCCACGGTGGGCGCGGTGTCCAACCCGGACCACATGAACGAGGTTCTGGGCAAGGCCGGCCGCAACGTCTGGAAGGGCAAGCGCCCCTCCGTCCGCGGTACGGCCATGAACCCGATCGACCATCCGCACGGCGGCGGCGAAGGCCGCACCAAGGGCGGCCGTCATCCGGTCACCCCCTGGGGCAAGCCCACCAAGGGCGCCAAGACCCGCACCAACAAGCGCACCAGCAAGTTCATCGTGCGCACCCGTAAAGGCAAGGCAAGCTAATGACCCGCTCCGTTTGGAAAGGCCCGTTCGTAGACGGCTACATCTTGAAGAAGGCCGAAGCCGCGCGCGCCTCCGGCCGCAAGGATGTGATCAAGACCTGGTCGCGCCGTTCGACCATCCTGCCGCAGTTCGTCGGCATCACCTTCGGCGTCTATAACGGCCAGAAGCACATTCCGGTGCTGGTGACCGAGGACATGGTCGGCCACAAGTTCGGCGAATTCTCGCCGACCCGCACCTTCCACGGCCATGCCGCCGGCGGCGACAAGAAAGCGAAGAGGGGCTAATGGGCAAGGAAACTCGCGCGCGCGTCCTTCAGGACCACCAGGCAATGGCTGTCGCCCGGAATATCCGCGTCAGCCCCCGCAAGCTGAACCTTGTGGCGCAGCAGATCCGCGGCAAGAAGGTTGATCGCGCCCTGAACGAACTGACCTTCTCGCAGAAGCGCATCGCCGGCGTCGTCAAGAAGGCGCTGCAGTCGGCCATCGCCAATGCCGAGAACAACCACGACCTGGACGTTGACGACCTGGTCGTCAAGGAAGCCAGCGTCGGCAAGAACCTCGTGATGAAGCGCTTCCATGCCCGTGCCCGCGGCAACGCCGGCGGCATCGAGAAGTTCTTCAGCCAGATCACCATCGTGGTCGAGGAAAAGCGCGAAGAAGCGCCGAAGGAAGAAAAGGCCGCCGCGCCCAAGGGCAAGGCTTCCGCCAGGAAGCCCGCCGCCAAGAAGCCCGCCGCGAAGGCCAAGCCCGCCGCCAAGGCGAAGAAGGAGACCGCCTAATGGGTCAGAAAGTTAATCCCACCGGGCTGCGCCTCGGCATCAACCGTACCTGGGACTCGCGCTGGTATGCGGGCAAGAAGGAATACGGCAAGCTGCTGCAGGAAGACATCAAGATCCGCGAATATCTCAGCGACAAGCTGAAGGCCGCCGGCGTCTCCCGCATCATCATCGAGCGTCCGCACAAGAAGTGCCGCGTCACCATCCACTCGGCCCGTCCGGGCGTGGTGATCGGCAAGAAGGGCGCCGACATCGAGAAGCTCAAGAGCGACGTGCAGAAGTACACCTCCGACGAGGTGCACCTGAACATCGTGGAAATCCGCAAGCCGGAAATCGACGCCAAGCTGGTGGCCGAGAA